>Ga0208626_1000056_pt1 | contig 62772 bp, 65 predicted proteins | sample LakWasMet10_HOW4_2_FD_183860 | JGI IMG/M metagenome (GOLD analysis project Ga0208626, IMG submission 183860) | Freshwater sediment methanotrophic microbial communities from Lake Washington under simulated oxygen tension - Sediment Metagenome... | ecosystem: Environmental > Aquatic > Freshwater >... | reverse complement strand
GGCATTAGCGATCTATTTGTAAATGCAAGGGTGTGGGGCATCAAAATCAATACCATAAGTAACAGTAAATTAGCTTTAATGCAGTATTAATTGAGATATCCGACTTGAAGTAACTCAGCCATCTATTGGGGTTGATGCAGAAAGTACAAAGGATTATCGAGGCGCATCGGCGATAATTAACAAGTTAAGCTTAAGCCATACGTGTGATGCTGACGCTTATTATTATGCATGTAAAAAAACTATTAACGCTTGCACGATAAATATCTAGTAAACAACTAGTTAAAATAAATAAAGCCGAGAACTATTTCGGCTTTATTTATTAAGGATCTTAATATTACCTATTATTAAAAAACGCAATGTTCATGACCTTATCGTTTACAAAGGTAATTTCTGTTTCCTTGTAAGCATGCTTTGGATCATATTTAACTAAGTTCTTGTAATACCACATTTCTACGTTTACACGTTTAGAATCTTTATCATCAGCCCCTACTCTCCCTAAAAATCCTGTAGCTCCAGCAGGTTTAACTGATTGCTCTTTTTTAAATGGTGCACCTAATTTATCGGAAATCACCTTTTTAGTTTTACCGCTGAATGAATTGAGAAACTGATCTTCGGTATATGTCTTAGCAGTAGAAGCTGCATTAGCCTGACTAAAACTTACAGTAACTAATACTGTAGTGGTTAATAACACTTTAATAATTTTATTGACGGGGAACTGCATTGATTAAACCTCCTAAACAACTTTTTTAATTATCTCACTTCTAGCATATTTACACACTAGTAGAACACTCAAGTTTAACGCACGTCAATAACTTTCGCTGACTCAGGCAACAGATACTTTTAATCCATCGTAACCCACAAATATATTTTTCGGCAATTGCTCACTTAAAGCCGTGTATTCGAGCTCATGTGTCATATGAATCAAATAGGTTGAGTCCGCCTGAATGAGGCTAGCGTAGTGTAAGCTTTGCTCCAGATTAATGTGCGTATAGTGCGTTGTATATCTAAGGCAATCTAATAATAAAATGCTTAAGCCTTGTAATAAAGCTAATGAGGTCTCAGGAATACTAGACACATCAGTCAGGTAAGCAATATCACCAATTCTATAACCATAAATATCACTGTTTCCGTGTTTAAGTGGAATTGGTATGACAATCTGTTCGAAGAGCTGAAATGGTCTGTCGATCACGTTAATTTTTAGTACAGGTAAATCCCAGAAATTACTAGGCTCACGTAAAGTATAGCCAAACTTATCAGCAATATGTTGCATAGCCTCTTGGCTGCCATAGAGTGGAATTTGTGTGCGCTGGATTTGACAAAATGCACGCAAATCGTCAATGCCATGTAGGTGGTCGGCATGAGTATGCGTATATAGCACGGCATCAATGCTTGTAATCTCTTCTCTTAGCGCTTGCTGGCGTAGGTCTGGCCCAGTATCGATTAGAATTGACTTTCCATTTTCTAAATGAATAATACTAGAGCAACGTGTGCGATAGTTTCGACTATCGACTGAAGCACATGTAGCACACTTACAACCTATCATAGGTGTTCCTGCGCTCGACCCAGCCCCCAATATTGTCAATTGCATAAATAGATAGTCGTAGTTAGTTTGCTAGAGCGTGTCTAAATAAGCGAAAAAAGTTATTGGTAGTTGCTCCAGAAACTTCCTCTAGGGAAATACCTCGCAAATGTGCGATCTCCTCTGCCACATGTTTTACGTAACTTGGTTGATTAGTTTTGCCACGATATGGCACAGGAGCTAGGTATGGAGAGTCGGTCTCAACCAATATTCTATCTAGTGGAACTTGCATTGCAACCTCTTTAATCGTAAGCGCGTTTTTGAAGGTTATAATGCCAGAAAATGAAATGTAAAACCCTAATTCAATAGCTTGTAACGCCACTTCTAAACTTTCAGTAAAACAATGCATTACACCTCCTACTTGCTGAGCGTTTTCTTCACGCATGATACGTAGGGTGTCTTCAGCTGAATTTCGAGTATGAATGACTAGTGGCTTGCCACTAACAATAGCTGCACGAATATGCGTACGAAAACGCGTGCGTTGCCATTCTAAATCACCAGTTAATCTAAAATAATCCAGACCCGTTTCACCAATAGCAATAACTTTTGTATGATCGGCAAGCCTAATAAGCTCATCAACACTAGGCTCATCGATATCTTCGTAATCAGGGTGTACTCCTACAGATGCGTAGAAGTTATCATTGGTTTCAGCTAAAGCCAACACTCGGGGAAAGTCTTGCAGCGTGACCGATATACATAATGCGTGCCCGACTTTATTCATTTGCATTGCTTGCTTGATAGCGGGCAAATTTTCTAGTAGCTCAGGAAAGTTCAGGTGGCAGTGAGAGTCGACAAGCATGTTTAGTTTTCGTAAATTACTTCATAATAAGTTACTTCATAAATTGCATAGTTAAGTGTACTACATTGTATGCGTAGCACGGGACGACTTTAACGCTCCTCCAAGTAGACTTTCGATTTTATTTTTGGCTTCAAGGCCACCATCTTTATCGCTAAATTGCACACCAACGCCTTGCGGTCTTCCAGCTTGAGCGGCTGGTGTTACCCATACTACGTGACCTACAACTTTTAACTTCATCGGATCATCGATCAAGCTTAGTAGCATAAAAACTTCTTCACCAATTTTAAAAGGTTTGTTGGTCGGAATAAATAACCCACCACCTTTAACATATGGCATATAAGCCGCATATAAAGCGACTTTTTCCTTAATTGCGAGCGATAAAACTCCAAGCTTTGGAGCATTGTTAGTATTCTCTGCTTGGTCTTCAGCCATTCTTAATCTCTACAAATTTAAATACTAGTAATAAAGTCGAACACTATAATTTAACTAAAGGCTTAATTGAATACTTAACTAAAAATTCGAGTATACTCAAGAAGCAAGGTCTCTACTTGCAAATCATGATTCAGTGGATGCTGTGTCAGCTTACGCAGAATCTCTATCTTTTTTTGCAATTGAAACAGGCTACTTAAGTTTACCCTGTCTGCTAACGCTTGCAAAGCTGTAACGTGCATTACATGATAACGCACTTGGCGTGCTAACCGTATAGCAACAATATCATATATCCATTTTTGCAAAGCAACTATACCTGACTCCACCGAACTGGCAATTAATATAGGTGCGACAACATGTGGCTGCAACTTGTTACCAAGCGCCAATAACCGCCATATTTCAGTTAGTTTTGAGAATTGTAGTTGCTCATTAAATACTTTAATTGGCGAGCCATCTAAGTATATAAGCTGCTCATTAGCATTTTGTATGCCACGCTCGTTAAGCCATGTTAATGCTTGCTTATTCGTAGGTATAGGCATATTTATTTTTTGACAGCGGCTGATAATTGTTGGCAGTAATCGTTGAAGTTGATGTGCTAATAAAATAAAGACAACCCCTTCTGCAGGCTCTTCAAGCATTTTAAGTAACGCATTAGCTGAGGCTAAGTTAAGCGCTTCGGCAGGCTGAATGAGCACAATACGCGCACCATCACTGCGGTGACTAGACATACTTAAAAAATCACTTAAATCACGAATCTGTGCAACAGAGATTTGTGTTTTCTTTTTGGCTTTCTTTATGAATGTACCCTCTTCATCCATCTCAGACTCCTGTTCTGGGCTTAATAGACGAAAGTCTGGGTGACCTTCTTCTTGAAACCAGTTACAACTCGAACAGGTACCGCAAGCGTGGCCTAAGTCATCCTTATACGCACATAAAAGTGATCGACTCAGTTCTCGAGCAAAATCATACTTACCAATACCGGCTCGACCGTATAGTAGCAAAGCATGCGCCCTACGCTTGGAGTCTTGATTAACAAGCTGCCAAGTCTTAGTTTGCCATGGGTAAACATTAGCTATTGAAGACATTTATTTATACTTAATCGTAAGGTTAAAATAAGTTTATTAAATAGCTTAATAAACTTATTTATAGGCTATCTGCATAGTTTATGCAGGTGAAACAATCCGTATATACAAGTTTGCAGAGCATAGAAGTAAGTTACAGCTTTATGAAAACATGCAATAACGTAAACGTATTTTAACTTTTTCTAGGGAGTAGTAGTTTTTATTAAATTATAAAAAATAATGCCTAATTTAAAAGTTTCCAAATTATTTAATCTGTTCAACAACTATTAATCAACTTATCTAACCCCTAGTAGGTATGAGAACATCTTAACAACAAGCAAGTTGGTAATATCCTAATTGGTTTAACTATATATCCACCACAAAGTAGCGCATCTTTTTGAAGAGGTATTTAGAGTAAAAGCAAGAGCCACTATAACGAACTTTTTGCCTAATCCTTAGACTAATATAAGTAACTATTGTGTAGTGCGCACATGATGTTAACTCATCTCAAATGCACTGTTGTTTTCATGCAAGGAGATTTGCCATGAGCACAATACTAGTCAAAACTACTACAGGATATTTAGAGTTAAATACTCTAATACCTAGACTTGAAGCACAAACCACTGCTGGGCTCATCTGCCTTACACAGTGTAGGCTCAGTGGATGGGTTAATTTACTGTCACGTATCGCAGACCTCTCACTAGCTTGTTCTACAAAGCTTATTGAGTTTGCTAAACGACAAAATGAGTTTAGACAAAAAAATGTAGAGTTTTTTGGCTACTCGATAGAGCATATTTATAGCCATATAGTTTGGTTATGCAATCTTCAAAATAAGTCTAACGTCAAAATTGATTTTCCAATTATTGCTGGCTTAGATAAAAACTTCTCTAGTCTATATGGCATGACTTACGAATTTAGTAGTATTGGCTGCATGGTAGAGAGGCAATCATTCCGGCGCCATTCACCATGGACAGACGGCAAGGATCATTAGGTGATGATAGATTAATATCCTTACATGAAAAACTGCCTAACATGCTCTTAAGCAAAGGAGACTAAAATGTCCAAAGTATTGTGTGTACTCTACGATGATCCAGTCACTGGATACCCAAAATCTTATGCACGTGATGATATCCCCACGATTAAGTCCTATCCTGGTGGCCAGATGCTACCGACTCCAAAATCTATCGATTTTAAACCAGGGCAGTTATTAGGTAGTGTATCTGGCGCACTAGGATTACGAAAGCTCTTGGAATCTTCAGGTCACGAATTAGTCGTGACCTCAGATAAAGATGGCCATAACTCAACATTTGAAAAAGAGCTACCCGATGCAAATATTGTTATTTCACAACCTTTCTGGCCGGCCTACCTAACAGAGGAACGCTTTAAAAAAGCAAAAAAACTTGAACTTGCAATAACTGCGGGAATAGGCTCAGATCACATCGATCTAGAGGCCGCGATGAGGCATGGCGTCACTGTGGCTGAAGTGAGCTACAGCAATAGCATCAGTGTCTCAGAACACGTGGTAATGATGATATTAAGCCTAGTTCGCAACTATATCCCTTCATACCAATGGGTAATCAATAATGGCTGGAACATTGCCGACTGCGTAGAGCGTTCTTACGACTTAGAAGGGATGAATGTTGGTACGGTTGCTGCCGGTCGCATTGGCTTGGCAGTTCTTAGGCGATTAAAAGCATTTGATGTGAAGTTACATTACACCGATAGATATCGTCTGCCAGCTGATATTGAAAAAGAACTCAACCTTACCTTTCACACAAATGTTGAGTCTATGGTCAAAGTATGTGATGTGGTAACGATTAACTGCCCGTTACATCCGGAGACTGAACACATGTTTGATGATAAGTTGATTGCTAAGATGAAACGAGGCGCCTATCTTATTAACACTGCGCGTGGAAAGATTTGTGACAAAGATGCGATTGCACGGGCACTGGAAAATGGCCATCTGGCAGGTTACGCTGGTGATGTATGGTTTCCACAACCAGCTCCTCAAGATCATCCATGGCGTACTATGCCACACCATGGCATGACGCCCCATGTTTCTGGTGCCAGCCTAAGTGCGCAAGCACGTTACGCCGCTGGCACTCGAGAGATTTTAGAATGCTGGTTTGCAGGTCGGCCAATTCGCGAGGAGTACTTGATTGTTAATGCTGGGCACTTGGCTGGCGCTGGTGCGCACTCTTACAGTGCAGGAAATGCAACCCAAGGTTGGGAGGAGGCGACAAAATACCAAGCTGGGGCTAGGTAATGTTTTGGCCATAGATTGAAGGCGATAGCCACATAAGGAGCCAAAATGAAGCGACGATTATATTTCCTGTTACCAGGAGTAAGCAGTGCAAACTTAATGATGAATGATTTACTTTTAGCACGTATAAACGCTGATAGTATTCACTTTTTGGCTAGCCCTGATACATCTTTAGGTGACTTACCTGAAGCGACAATCTCTGAACGATCTGACTTAATTGAAGGCTGGGAAATCGGTATGGGATTAGGAGGCATACTTGGACTCGTTCTGGGTCTAGTTGCACTATTAGTGCCTACATGGTGGTATACCACGCCGCTACCCATCACTACTACCTTAGTTATATGTACGCTGGTAGGGATTTTAGTCGGTGGCCTAATGACAGCTATAGTTGCGAGTACCATTCCAAATGCTCAACTCAGTCAGTTTCAAGAGTCAATCGCTAAGGGGCAAGTTCTAATGATAGTGCTTGCTCCATTACATCGGGTTAGTGAAATTCGACAAAAGGTTAAAAATTTACGTCCAGAAGCAGTATATTGGTGCACTAGGCCTACAGACCATGTGATATTCCCTTGATACGACAATACCACTGTAAGACTGTTTAAACCACTCTAACCGTAAGTACTGGCACTGGACTAGTGCGAATTACCGCTTCAGCATCACTACCCATAAGTAGGTGACTTAAACCTCGTCGCCCATGGGTTCCCATTACAATTAAGTCCGCAGCCCAATCTTTTGCATGTGTTACGATAATGGCTGAGACTCTCGCAAATTCACTCTCCAGTATTACTGTATCAACCTCGACCCCTTGAGCTAAGGCTGAAAGTTTTACTTGCTCTAGCATGCGTTTACCATACTCATGTAATTCCTGAATAATTTCTGACATATTACCGACCTCCATACCATCAAGCATAGGGTGAAACGTATCAACAATATAGAGAAGACGAACTTTTGCTTTGACTATCTTTGCCAAACCGATCGCTTCAGCTACACTACGGCTTGAGGTGTCGCTCCCATCTATAGGACAAAGAATCTGCTTGTACATAATATAGCTCCTCTAGATTTAGGCCATCAATATCGATAAACACAATACTTATAGCAAGTATGCCATTACTAGCGCTAGTAATCACTACATGTGCAGTTAAATAGCTTAGCGAGATATTACTCTGTTATTTGCCACACTCACATCTATATCCATATACTATTAGCGTTACTAAAACCCACCCTTCTTATAATCATGTGCAGCAAGAGGGTGATGCACCACTTGCTCTTGTGCAATGACCTCAGACGGTAGAGGCTCGCCTAAAATAGCTCGTTTCAATGCAAGCTTAGTGGCCTCATAATTCCAATCCTGAATTTTGGTGTTATCTTCTGCATCCCAGTGGATGAAAACGCCAACACAAATAAATAAATCATTGGCTTCATCAATTGGAATAACACCATCCTTGACACTGTCAGCTACAGCAGCAGCAACCCCACACTGCGCTGGTCCGAACATTTGAACAGCCTGTTTTGCATTCTTAATGTCAACTTTATTGAACATCACAGTCGGCGGCTTAGTCATTAAGTTAGGAGCTATCACTGAAAGTAGTGAGTTATCACCACGCTTTTGATTAGTTAAGGCGATGCAGAAAGCCGTTTCAGCACCGCTACCACGAGGTCCAATGATAAGGTCGACGTGAGCCACTTCATTACCGCTTCCGACTAAAGCTTCACCTACACAAACTTTATTAATAGTTAACGTTTTCATGATTCTCTCTCCTTCAGGTATTTAGGCATTATTGTCACTGGTTAAGAATATGCACATATGAAGGTTCACTCACCCACTCCAGCACATAAAGATTTGATGCTGAACCGTAGGTAAAGTTCTTGTTAACTATTTGTTAAATAGAGTGTTTTTGTTCAATATTACCTTTCAACTATACAGCTAGCAGAATCCGGTAAAAGGCTATGATATTGGGTAAAGTTTGATATTTATTTTTGATAAATTAAGATAATTATTTACATTACAGAACTAAAAAAGAAAACTAGATTGAATATCTAGTCGAGTGCTTAGGCTAGCTAAACGCTATGTTGAAGAAGCCACAGATAACTATCGCATAATAGTACGCTCAACCACTGCTATCACACTAGAAATAACAACATCCAAGTGCTGAGAGGCATCAATGACTGCAAAACGCTCAGGTTCAGCTTTTGCTTGTTCTAAATATCCATTTCTTGCTCTACATAGAAACTCAATGTTTGCCATTTCCATGCGATCTAGATCACTACCACGTGATATTACTCGCTCTAAGCCTCTCACTGGATCAATATCGAGAATTATTGTGATATCAGCTTTAAATCCATCAAGCGCTATATTGTTAAGTTGCTGGATAAGCGCTAATGACAAACCTCTACCGTAATGCTGAAAACTGTAAGTTGCTGAATCAAAACGATCTGACACGACCACTTTCCCAGCGTTGACTGAGGGAATAATCTTCTCTCTAACATGTTGTGCTCGAGCTGCGGCAAACAACATCAACTCAGTGACATCACACATCTCAGGAGTATCTGAGCACAAAAGTACTTCACGTATCTTTTCACCGATAGCAGTACCTCCTGGCTCCCTAGTCATCACGTAGTCATATTGCTTAGCTTTAAGATACTCTTCAATTGCTTTTAAAACTGTACTTTTACCAGCTCCGTTACCACCATCACATACAATCATGCAGCCTTTATTCATTTATACCAATCTCATCGGATTGATGATTAATGACTTACTATTTAAAGCAAAAGATGTTGACTCATAAAATTTACATAAATATTTATGCCAATATAAAACGCTAGCTAAGCGTTCTAATGTGGTAAGTTTAGGTTTAATTTCTTGATTAGCCATAAATAACAATTATCTTTTTAATTGATACTTCACTACTGCTCGGTTATGTTCGTCCAAGCTACTTGAAAACGCGTGGCTGCCATCGCCCTTACCCACAAAATATAAGGCTTTAGTATTGGCCGGATGCAAAGCCGCTTCAATTGAAGCCAAGCCGGGCATGGCGATTGGTGTTGGGGGTAAGCCGTTACGAGTATAAGTATTATAAGGCGTATCCGCAGTTAAATCTTTCTTGCGAATATTACCATTGTATTGTGCACCCATACCATAGATAACAGTCGGATCGGTTTGTAACCGCATGCCTATACGTATCCTATTGATAAAAACACCTGCAATCATAGGGCGCTCACTTGCTCTGCCAGTTTCTTTTTCAACAATAGAGGCCATAATCAACGCTTGATAACTATTTTTATATGGTAGCCCAGCAGCGCGCTTACTCCAAGCATCATCCAGTTTGTTTTTCATCGCATCGTAACTGCGTTGCAGCATAATGATATCTGCAGTATTACGATCAAAGTAATAGGTATCTGGAAAGAATAAACCTTCTGCTACAGTATATTTAGACCCTAATTTACTTAATACTTCAGATTCAGATAGTGCACTAACTGTTTGTTTTAAAGCATTATTTTTTTCTAGATTACTACGCATTTGCGAAAACGTGTGCCCTTCTATAAAAGTTACGCTACCTTGTGTTGCTTTACCATGATTTAACGAAAGTAATAGTTGATAAGGCGTTATGTTCCTATTTAATGTGTAATCACCCGCTTGTAAGTAAGACTCTTTGTGTAATATTTTTGCGATGATAATAAATCGCCAAGGTTCAGTTAGTACGCCCTGCTGCACTAACTGATTAGCGATATTTTTCAGGCCGCTTTTAGGTTGAATAGTAATCTCTTGACTATTAGGCTGTAATCTTAATGATGTAACTGCATAATGAACTAGCCAGCTAGCTAACGCCAAAATAAGCAAAAAACTTAAAAGCAAGTACTTTTTTATGCGTTTGATCATGCTTTCAATGCATTTCTAATATTTTTAGCCAGACTTTGTACCGGAAATTTTTTGTGGCCAACTTTACTCACATTTAATGCGCCATATAAACTATTACAGATAATAACCTCGTCTGCTAGAGCCATTTTAGCGAATGGTAACGACTTAACCTCGACCTTTAAATTTAGCATACTGGCAAGCCATATAATACGCTGCCTAGTAATACCAGCAACACCACAAGCACTCAAGTCTGGAGTGATCAACATGTCATCAAAACGTGCGAAAATATTACTCATCGTGCATTCGATGACATTACTTTGTTGGTCTAACATCAGACCATCAAATAAATTTTCATCACTCCACTCCATGCGTGCTAAAACATTTTCCAACCGATTAAGATGTTTAATACCAGCCAGTTTATTTTGTTCAGATAAGCGTGTTTCACACTGATGTAAATCAACACCTGCTACAAAAATATCTGGTGCATATTTAGGTATTGCCGATTTAATGATAACGCGGGTTGGATTGGTAATTGCTGGAGGTGCATAACCCCGTGCGCCTTCACCTCTGGTAATGATAATTTTAGCTACTTCCAACTGACTTTCAGTGGCTGAAAATAACAGTTGCATATCGCTTATTAATAGCTCTGCACTAGGGCAGACAATGCCAATCCTCGCACAATCTGCCACAAGTTTTTGATAATGAAGTGGCCAGTTATCGGGTTGAGCATTACGCATTAACATTGTGCGAAAAACACCATCACCATAAGAAAAACCGCGATCTAGCGGTGATACTCTTTGGGTAAAGTCACCGTTTATGATATAAATACTTTTATGATTCATAGGCTGTAATTAAACCATAGCGGCGGCCAATTATATAGCGGAAGCTAGCATAACATGAGGTTATTAAAATAAAAAAGCCTGCGAGATAAAGACGCAGGCATATTATTTTCAAAGAGAATCGATACAGCTAAAAGATTTAGCTATAATTTTTTAAATACCAAGCTACCGTTTGTACCACCAAAACCAAAGTTATTCTTTAAGGCGTAAGTGATTTTCATATCGCGGGCTGTATTTGCGCAATAGTCTAAGTCGCACTCTGGATCTTGATTAAAAATATTGATAGTTGGTGGTGATACTTGGTTATAAATAGAAAGTACAGTAAATACTGACTCCAAGCCTCCAGCTCCACCAAGTAAATGACCAGTCATTGACTTAGTTGAGTTAACTACTAGACTTCTAGAATGATCACCAAATGCCGCTTTAATCGCATTAGTTTCGTTAGAGTCGCCTAATGGTGTAGAGGTACCGTGCGCGTTAATAAACTGAACTTGGCTGGGGTCGATACCAGCATTATTCATCGCGTTTCGCATCGATCTACGCGGCCCATCCATATTAGGAGCAGTCATATGATAAGCATCCGCACTCATACCATAACCACTTAACTCCGCATAGATTTTAGCGCCGCGTGCTTTGGCATGCTCGTACTCTTCAAGCACCAAAACTCCTGCACCCTCACCGATAACAAATCCGTCACGGTCTTTATCCCAAGGGCGGCTTGCCGTTGCAGGGTCATCATTACGTGTAGATAAAGCACGTGAGGCTGCAAAGCCACCGACACTCAAACGCGTAATAGCCGCCTCGGCACCGCCAGCAATCATCACATCCGCATCACCGTACTCGATCATGCGTGAAGCATCGCCAATCGAGTGCGTACCTGTTGTACAAGCCGTTACAATGGCTACATTAGGGCCTTTTAAGCCAAACATAATCGATAGGTTACCCGAAATCATGTTGATAATAGTGCCAGGAATAAAGAATGGTGAAATTTTTCGTGGACCTGACTCTTGGTAAAGGATGTCTGTATCTTCAATAAATTGCATACCACCGATACCAGAACCAATAGAGACGCCGATACGCTCAGCATTTTCTTCTGTGACTTCAAGACCTGAATCTTTAAATGCCTCAATTCCAGCGGCCAAGCCAAATTGAATGAATGTATCCATGCGTCTAGCCTCTTTCGCTGAAATAAAATTTTCAGCATTAAAGTCTTTTACTTCACCGGCGATAGTCGAAGAGAAGGCGCTAGCATCAAATTTAGTAATATGGGTAATACCAGACTTACCGGCAATAATGTTATCCCAGGCAGCTTTAACTCCAATACCGACCGGTGATACTACACCGAGACCAGTGACAACGACACGACGTTTATTTGTAACATTAGACATAAAAAAGTCTCTTAGAAATAATTAACCCAGAAACCTTTTACAAAAAAACTGTTAAATGATTTCTGGGTTTTGCAGCAATTGCAAGGCTCTAACACTTATGGCAGTGTTCTTAACCTAGGTGAATTTATTTTAAGTTCGTATTGATGTAATCAATCGCTAGTTGAACTGTAGTGATCTTTTCTGCTTCTTCATCAGGAATTTCACAGTCAAATTCTTCTTCTAGTGCCATTACAAGCTCAACGGTATCGAGCGAGTCAGCACCTAAATCATCTACAAATGATGATGAGTTTTTTACATCAGCTTCATTTGCACCAAGTTGCTCAGTAACAATTTTTTTAACACGTTGTTCGATGTCAGACATCTAAATACCCCTTTAGTTAGAAAATAGCTATATATATAAAATCTATATATAGAAATATAGTACAGCTAAGACAATATTCTACCAAAACTCAAGCAGAATATAAAAAAACTTTTACAGCATTAACATGCCGCCATTTACATGAATTGTTTCACCAGTAATATAAGCTGCATTTGGTGAGGCAAGAAATGCTACGGTAGCTGCAATCTCTTTAACATTACCTAGACGCCCTACTGGAATCCTCGCAAGCATTTTAGTTGTTACTTCTTCAGGTAGCTCAGCCGTCATATCTGTATCAATAAAGCCTGGCGCCACACAGTTAACTGTAATACCGCGACTCCCAACTTCTGTAGCTAGTGACTTAGTAAAACCTGTCATACCAGCTTTTGCAGCTGCGTAATTCGTTTGCCCAGCGTTACCCATGTGGCCCACGATTGATGAAATACTAATGATACGACCTGTACGCGCTTTCATCATTGGACGTAATACTGCTTGACTCATGCGGAAAACTGACGTTAAGTTTGTGCTGATAACAGCATCCCAATCTTCATCTTTCATACGCATAAGCAGCGTATCACGTGTAATACCGGCGTTATTGACTAAAATGCTCACATCACCATATTTTTCACTGATAGCTTTTAATATAGCTGTTATCTGCTCAGCATCATTGACATTTAATGCGATACCTTCACCTTTGATATTGGCACCGGCAAAAGTATTGCTGATTGAAGTAGCTCCACTTTCTGAAGTTGCTGTTCCAATAACGATTGCACCCTGTTCGCCTAGCGCCTGCGCAATGGCGGCACCTATGCCGCGACTTGCACCAGTGACTAAAGCAATTTGTCCATTTAACATGTTAACCCTTTGAGTAAATTATATTTTTCTGTAATCAATCTATTTTAAGGTTGACGTTGAAACTCAATTAAAGCCTCATTATTAATTAGTGCTACACACGGTAAGTCAGCTACGATACGCTTAGTTAGACCAGCCAATACCTTACCTGGCCCACACTCAGCAGCTCGTGTAATGCCTTGCGCATGAATAGCTTGCACTGTTTCAACCCAACGCACTGGACTATATAACTGACGAATCAATGCACTTTTGATTTTTTCGACATCATGATAGGCAGCAACATCTGCATTTTGTATTACCGAGATTTGGGGCACGTTGACTATTACGTTTTTCAAGTATTCAGCAAAAATTACTGCAGCTGGCCTCATTAATGCACAATGAGACGGCACGCTAACAGGTAATGCTAAAGCCCGTTTAGCACCCTTCGCTTTTGCTAACTCCATACCGCGCTCTACAGCTGCTTTATTACCTGCGATAACCACCTGACCTGGCGAGTTAAAGTTTACCGCTTCAAGTACTTCAGTTTGCGCGGCCTCAGCACATACTTCTCGGACCACTTCATCATCTAAGCCTAGTATTGCCGCCATCGCGCCAACGCCAGCTGGAACTGCACTTTGCATCACCTCAGCACGGAGTCGTACTAAGGGGAGCGCATCAGAAAATGATAAAGCACCAGATACAACCAAAGCTGTTAATTCACCAAGGCTATGACCCGCTAGCACGCTTGGAAGTTTGTCTGTAGAAGCTTGCCAAGCGCGCCATGTGGCAACGCCAGCGATCAGCATAATAGGTTGAGTATTCGTCGTTTCATTAATGGCTTCATTAGGCTCAGTAGCCATAGCCCAGAAATCGAAGCCAAGGATATCGGATGCCTCAGTAAAAGTGTCTCGGATAATAGCTGACTCGCCAAAACCACTCATCATGCCGACTGATTGTGAGCCTTGACCAGGAAATAGAAATGCAAATTTATTCATAGTTTTTATTGCTAATTATGGTTACTAGTTATTTTATATTGTGAAAATCTAAGCTGAAGATAACTTTAGCAAAATACTAATACTTAATTAATGCTGAACCCCAAGTAAAGCCGCCGCCAAAAGCCTCCATTAGAATGGTTTCACCACGCTTAATTCGACCATCACGAACAGCAGTGTCCAGCGCTAATGGTATAGAAGCAGCCGATGTATTACCGTGTTTATCTACGGTGACTACTACATTATCCATACTCATCTCAAGTTTTTTGGCTGTTGCTTGTAGGATACGGATATTTGCTTGGTGCGGCACCAACCAGTCTATATCAGACTTTTGCATGCCATTAGCTTCCAGTGTTTCATCCACAATAGCGTCTAGAGTATTGACTGCAACCTTAAACACACCATTGCCCTCCATTACAACAGTATCGCGACCATTGCTATCTTCGCTACGCGGCACATGCAGCATTTTTTCATAACTTCCATCTGCGTGCAAATGTGTGGAAATAACACCTTGCGTCTCGCTGGCTTGCAAAATAACTGCACCAGCACCATCGCCCCACAAGATGCAATTACCGCGATTACTCCAGTCAACAATCCGTGAGAACGCTTCAGCACCAATCACTAACGCGCATTTAGCAGCCCCTGACTTTATAAAGTTATCGGCAGTAGCAATTGCGTAAATAAAACCGCTGCAAACCGCTTGTATATCAAACGCAGGACAACCCGCAATGCCGAGCTTATTTTGCAGTATCACCGCAGTACTAGGAAAAATCTTATCTGGCGTCGTCGTGGCAACAATAATCAAATCAATATCATTAGCCTGAATACCCGCTGCCTCAATCGCATTTTTTGAAGCATGCAATGCTAAATCGCTAGTAAACTCATCATTTGCAACAATATGGCGCTCACGAATTCCTGTTCGTGAAAAAATCCACTCATCTGTAGTATCAACCATACTCTCTAAATCTGCATTAGTAAGTATTTTTTTAGGGAGATAGCTCCCTGTTCCTGCAATTCTGGAGTTCATCATTTGTTGTCCGAGCTATTTGTGTTAGCGAAAGCAATCTTTTGTGATTGTATATGCTCAATTTCCAATTGTTCAGTAATGCGCTTCAAGACGCCACTACGAGACTCTTCAACAGCAGTATGAATAGCATTTAAAAAAGCAAGACTATCTGCACCACCATGACTTTTCACCACAATGCCACGTAAACCTAAAAAACTTGCACCGTTATAGTTACGCGGATCCATGCGGTTTTTAAACGCTCTTAATACTGGCATTGCAATTAAACCCATTAGCTTAGTTAGCCAATTACGTTTAAATTCTTGAGCAAGAAAACGGCCCATCATCTGCGCTAAACCTTCAGAGGCTTTTAGAGTAATATTACCGACAAACCCATCACAAACAACCACATCGGTTGTACCTTTAAAAATATCATTACCCTCTACGTTACCATAAAAGTTTAAATGGCTTTTACGTAATAGCTCACCTGTAAGCTTAACAACCTCATTACCTTTAATATCTTCTGAACCAATATTTAATAAACCTACCGTGGGCTTTTCCTTATGCTCTACGCAAGAAACCAGCATGCTTCCCATGACCGCAAATTGTAGCAATTGTTCAGGTGTACAGTCTGCATTCGCGCCTAAATCTAGGATATAAGTCTTGCCTTTTTGACTAGGGAATATACCTGCAATAGCAGGCCTATCTATCCCAGGCAGGGTTTTTAGTACGAAACGTGCCGTTGCCATTAACGCCCCCGTATTACCAGCACTTACGCAAGCCGATGCCTCACCGCTCTTAACCAGGTTAATAGCGACGCGCATAGAAGAGTCTTTCTTGTTTTTTAACGCACTCTGTGGCTGTTCATCCATGGTAACAACCTCGTTAGCATGATGAATTCGTAGACGTGTGTTTGTCGTTGCTTTATGCGCCTTTAACTCAGCTTCAATAGCATCACTTAGGCCAACCAATACGATATTAAGCTGATCGTCGTCTTTTAACGCTTTAAGCACAGCGGGAATTGTTACATGTGGCCCGTGATCACCACCCATTGCGTCAATTGCGACAGTTATATCCATAGCTTTACTCGGTTTTTAAGAGGCTAGATACATTTATTTAATTAAAAACTCATTTGTGCCACGCATACATTGACGCCGCACCAATACTGGAGCGGCGTCAATGATATTAGTACACTATCTAACAAATTTATCTTTTGTATTGAATCTAGTAAACTTAATTTAATAAGCTGAACTTAATAAGACTACGTGGTAGTCGGATAGTGTAATTACTCGCCTTTTGATGGCATAACTTTACGACCACGATAGTAGCCGTTTGGGCTAACGTGATGACGTAGATGAGCTTCACCTGTTGTAGGCTCCACTGCTAAAGCTGGGTTAGTTAAAAAGTCATGTGAACGATGCATACCGCGCTTTGATGGTGACTTTTTGTTTTGCTGAACTGCCATATTAAAACTCCAATAAAATGATTAAAACATCATCTCAATTACACACAAACTGATGCTCAAATAAATGCTCTGTATCGCTAATTTAAGATTACGTAAAACTTCAAGCTCGCTACTATAATATAAAACCTAGCTTTTGTCAGCTGTTAATATGTGTTTATATGCAATCTAGCTCTTAATCAAACCCCTTAGCACTGCAAATGGATTTGGTTTCTCACCACTTTGCATCGCTACATTGGTACAACCCTCTTCATGCATTGGTGCAATTGGCATAGCCATGATAATCTCATCTTCAATTAGCTCGATTAAATCCATCGCCTTATTAGCCTGCTGCAAATCGTAATCGTCACTATTGTCAAGGTCGGTCACCTCCAGATCCGTATCGTTTACATCACAGATTAAATAATTGAAATTTAAATGCATATCAAGCGGCATAGCCGCTAGGCAGCGTTGACACACTGTCGTGAGGCTGCATGCTACCGTTAACTCTAATATGTACTGACCGCTTGCGTCAGTTTTACCTTGCAGTACGTAAGTAATCGAGCCTGTACAACTTACTTTTACAGGACTCGTTAAGTTAGAAGGCTGTATTAGTCCCTCCAACCTAGGAAGGTCTTGTAGAGATAGCTCACCCTCTATGCGTTCATTTTTTTTTGAAAATGCAATGTTGTCTACTACTAACGTTTTCTTACTCATTTTTTAGTGCTCAAAATTTAATGTTGGGGATTTAGCTATAACGATACACATGTTACAATCGTCGAGTTTGAGTATCAAATTTAAGGGCTGTAACGTGTTCAAAAAAATTCTTGTAGCTAACCGTGGTGAGATCGCAGTGCGTATTGTACGCGCTTGCTCAGAAATGGGCATTAAGTCTGTTGCGATTTATGCGGATGCAGATCGCCAAGCTTTACATGTTAAAAAAGCGGATGAGGCTTACAACATAGGCGCAGACCCAGTTGCAGGCTACCTAAATGCGCATAATATCGTCAATCTTGCAGTCGCTTCTGGCTGTGATGCCTTACACCCCGGTTATGGTTTTTTATCTGAAAACCCAGAGTTGGCAGAGATATGTGCACGTCGCGGCATTAGGTTTATTGGCCCAAACGCGGCAGTAATTCGCCAAATGGGTGATAAAATTCAGGCTAGAAACGCAATGACTAGTGCAGGTATTCCATGCACTCCTGGTAGCGATGGCAATCTAGAAGACCTAGATGAAGCTGTCACTTTAGCGGCTAAAATAGGCTACCCAGTGATGTTAAAAGCTACTAACGGTGGAGGTGGACGCGGTATTCGTCGCTGCGATAGCGAAAAAGAACTATTAGGTAATTACGACCGTGTCATCTCAGAGGCAAGTAAGGCTTTTGGTAAGCCTGAAGTATTTTTGGAAAAATGTGTTGTTTCACCGCGCCATATTGAGGTACAAATTTTAGCTGATTCACAAGGCAACGTAATTCATCTATTTGAGCGTGATTGTTCAATACAGCGCCGCAATCAAAAACTAATTGAAATTGCGCCTTCACCACAACTCACGCAAGCGCAACGCGACTACATCGGCGGCTTAGCAGTTAAGGCTGCTAAAGCAGTAGGTTACGAAAATGCGGGTACCGTAGAGTTTCTGCTGGACTCTGATAACACTTTCTACTTCATGGAAATGAACACACGCTTACAAGTTGAGCATACTGTGACTGAAACAATCACTGGTATTGATATTGTGCAAGAGCAAATTCGTGTTGCTTTTGGCTTACCTCTACAATACGAACAAAAAGAAGTACAATTTAGAGGCTATGCGATGGAGTTCCGTATCAATGCAGAAGATCCAAAAAATGACTTCTTACCAAGCTTTGGAAAAATTACACGATACTACGCACCTGGTGGGCCTGGTGTGCGTATGGATGCTGCAATTTATAGTGGCTATGTTATTCCGCCCTATTATGATTCTATGTGTGCCAAATTAACTGTTTGGGCGCTTGACTGGGAAAGCGTCATAGAGCGTGGTCGTCGCGCACTAGACGATATGCTGATTTATGGTGTGAAAACGACTATTCCATATTATCAAGAGATTTTAAAACATCAAGCCTTTAGAGATGCTAACTTCAATACCAGCTTCGTTGAATCACACCCGGAACTCACTAGTTATGCAAATGAAATCCCACCTGAGATGATTGCAGCAGCAATTTCGGCAGCGATCGCTGCACATGAGGGTATTTAGTTATGAATGTGATATATAAATAAAATTAATATATATAAAACATATAGTTAAACAAAATAATTAAAGTAAAGAGTTAAATATGAAGCAAACATCAAAAGTACACGTCACCGAGCTTGTTTTACGCGATGGTCACCAATGTCACATTGCAACACGTATGCGCACCGAAGATATGCTGCCCATTTGCAGCAAGTTAGATTCGATTGGCTTTTGGTCTCTTGAGGCTTGGGGCGGCGCTACTTTTGATGCTTGCGTACGTTACTTAAAAGAAGACCCTTGGGAGCGCCTACAAAAACTACGTAAAGCATTACCAAACTCGCGCATTCAAATGCTATTGCGTGGCCAGAATTTGCTCGGTTATCGCCATTACTCCGATGATGTAGTTCAAGCTTTCGTGCAGAAGTCTGCTGATAACGGCGTTGATGTGTTCCGTGTATTTGATGCACTTAATGACACCCGAAATTTAGCTGTCTCTATTCAAGCTGTTAAAAAAGCAGGTAAACACGCTGAAGGCACTATTAGTTATACAACAAGCCCTGTGCACGATATAGCGCACTTTGTCGGCATTGCTCAAGAGCTTGAAGCGATGGGCTCAGATACTATAGCCATTAAGGATATGGCTGGCTTACTAACGCCACAAGCAACTGTCGATCTGGTTAAAGCCTTGCATGCAAATGTAAACTTACCGATTCATATCCATAGCCACTCTACAAGTGGCTTGGCTAGTATGAACTTGCTACGCGCACTCGAAAATGGCGCTGTTATGATTGACACCTGTAGTGCAGCATTTTCAGAAGGCGCAAGCCACCCAACGACTGAAAGTATGATTGCAGCTTTACAAGGCACTGAGTTTGATACCGGATTGGATATTGCCTCAGTACAAGAAGTCACAGCCTATTTCCGAGAAGTTCGTAAAAAATATTGGCAATTTGAGAGTGAGTTCTCAGGCGTTGATACGCGCGTACTGTTGAATCAAGTACCAGGTGGCATGATTTCAAACTTAAGCAATCAATTAAAAGAACAGGGTGCGCTAGACCGTATGGATGCAGTGTTAGCTGAGATTCCATTAGTACGTAAAGACCTCGGCTACATTCCATTAGTAACGCCAACCTCACAAATTGTTGGTACACAAGCGGTACTGAACGTGATGACAGGTCAACGTTACAAATCCATTACCAATGAAGTTAAAAACTATTTCTTAGGGCAGTATGGTAAAGCGCCTAGCACTGTAAATGAGGAAGTTAAAAAGTTAGCTATCGGTAACTCTATACCTATCACCTGCCGACCTGCAGACTTATTAACACCAGAGATGGCAAAACTCACCAGCGAGTCTGAACGCTTTGCACAATCTGAGGAAGACGTTCTGACATTCGCAATGTTCCCAGACATCGGCAAAACTTTCTTACAAGAGCGTATCGCTGGCTCTCTACAACCTGAAGCCTTGCTAGATAAAGCAGCGGCAAACGCCACTGCATCTCGCTTTGCACCAAGTGAGTTTAAGGTCACATTACACGGCGAAACCTTCCATATTAACCTCACTGGTAGCGGTCACTCAGGTGAGGAAAAGCGTCCATTCTATGTTTCTATCGATGGCATTGCTGAAGAAGTCATTGTTGAAACTTTGAGTGAGATTGAAGTTTCAGGCGGAGCTAACAATGGCGGTGGTAAGAAAAAAGCCGCTTCAGGTACAGCTAAGAGCGGTCGGCCACGCCCTTCCCACGCAGGTCACGTTACCACATCAATGCCAGGTACTGTAGTTGCAGTTAAAGTAAAAGCGGGCGATAAAGTGACGGCAGGTGATGGTGTGCTAGTCATTGAGGCTATGAAAATGGAGAACGAAATTCAAGCTGCAGCTACTGGCATAGTAGTAGCTGTACATGTGGTTAAAGGCGACTCTGTAACACCTGATGAATCTTTACTTGAAATTCAACCTGAATAAATGCTTTAAAATGTAAGCAAAAGCCGACAGAATAATCCTGTCGGCTTTTTATTTATCCAGTTATCTACTATAGAATCTACCATCTATAAACACTCTAAAATACTTACCAAGTATTAATAAGCCATGAAAAAAACTATTAAACAAACACTGATATTAGCTTCATCTTCTGAGTTCAGACGTGAGCTACTGCAAAAGTTACAAATTCCATTTAGTAGTATTTCGCCACACGTGGATGAAACTCCATTTGAAAATGAAAAACCACACGAAACGGCTTTAAGGCTAGCACAAAGCAAAGCTAGAAAAATTGGAGCTGATTATCCATACGCTTTGATAATAGGTTGCGATCAAGTTGCTACAATGAATGGCGAGCAACTCGGTAAGCCTCTCAATCATGCCAATGCCACTAAACAGTTAAAATCCATGTGTGGGCGCGAGGTTATTTTTCATAGCGCACTTTGCTTGTACAATGCTGCCACAGGTAATATGCAGGCTGAAGTTGTACCTTATATCGTACGTTTTAAACAGCTCAGTGATAAGCAAATCGAGAATTACCTCAATAAAGAACAACCCTACCAATGTGCCGGCAGTGCAAAATCTGAAGGACTAGGTATAGCATTGATGGAAAGCATGATAGGTGAAGACCCAAATGCACTTATTGGCCTACCCCTAATCAAGCTCATTAACATGTTAGAAAATGAAAGTATCTCAGTTTTATAATTAGCTTTAGAAATTTTGGAGATTAATATGCCACTTAAGTGCAAATCTATGAAATACAAGCTTATCTTGCTCACTACACTATCTACAATTTATTCAGGGGCATTTGCGATAGATTTTGATGAAACACGCTGCACATTAAACGACCAACAAAGTGTAGCTGTTACCATCTACAATGGTGATTTAGCATTGGTCAAAGATACTCGGCACGTGAAACTTAAGACTGGATTAAGTGCCTTGGCGTTGCGTGATGTGAGCGCACAAATTCGCCCAGAAACAGCACTACTACGCAGCATCAATGCACCTGGAAGTCTGACACTCATTGAACAAAACTTTGATTTTGATTTACTGACACCACAAAAACTACTTGAGAAATATGTAGGAAAATCTGTAAACATCGTAAAAATACACCCAAAAACAGGTGCTGAAACCACTGAGAAAGCTACTGTACTTTCTGCCAACAACGGCACAGTGCTTCAAATGGGTAATCTTATTGAAACAGGCGCTCCTGGCAGGATTGTTTATGACGACATACCGGGAAACTTACGTGATAGACCAACACTAGTCACGCATATCGATAATAAAGGTGCAACGGACCAAGCGATTGAGTTAAGTTATTTAACTGGCGGGCTTAGTTGGAAAGCCGATTATGTTGCCGAGTTAAGTTCGAAAGAAGATAGTATTGATTTGTCTGGCTGGATAACACTCACCAATACTAGTGGGGCAAGTTATAGAAATGCCAAATTACAATTAGTAGCCGGTGACGTAAACCGAGCACCATCCTCACATACATTTCCAATGGCAAAAGCGATGCGCGGCGATGTGATGATAGCTGAAACTGCGGCACCAATGGCTGAAGAGTCCTTACTCGAATATCACCTCTATACCTTGGACCGAGCAACCACAATTGCTGAAAACCAAACCAAACAAGTTGCTTTACTCTCAGCGTCCAATGTGCCCGCTCGCAAAGAGTTGGTTTTACGCGGCGCGGATTATTACTATCAAAGCAGCTATGGTGACCTCGGCACTAAAATGAAAGTTAGCGTGTTTGTTGAGTTTGATAATAAAGAGGCATCAAAACTAGGCATGCCATTACCCAAAGGCGTGCTGCGTGTTTATAAAAAAGATAACGCAGGTAATGCGCAATTCGTAGGTGAAGACAACATCGACCATACCCCTAAAAATGAGGTAGTACGCTTAAAATTAGGTGAGTCTTTTGATGTGACTGCCGATAAAAAGCAAACTAGTTTTAGAGTGCTACCTAATCCACAAAAAGGTCACAATGCATATGAAAGCGCCTACGAAATTGTTTTAAAAAACGCGAAAAAGGAAAAAGTGACGGTTATAGTACAAGAGCCTATTTCTGGTGACTGGGCTATTAGCTCTGAAAGTCAACCACATAAAAAGGTAAATAGTCATTTAGCAGTTTGGAGTGTTGAAATTCCTGCTGAAAGTAACACAACACTAAACTATAAAGCCGTAGTTAAACACTAAATTAGTCCAGCGAGTAAATCTCTCTTCATCCTTATAGGTAAGCTGGAGTTAAATTACAGAAAAAACGCTATCCAAAAAGATTATCATGAAATCAAAAATATGCTAGAACTAGGAGTACTCTACTTAATCCCAGTGACGTTGGGAGGAGACAATCTCGCTAAGGTGTTACCACCCGATGTCCTTAGCATCGCACGACAATTAGACACGTTTGTGGTGGAAAGTGAAAAATCTGCACGGCATTTTTTAAGCACCATTAAAACGGCTAAACCAGTCCGCGAGCTCACGTTAAATTTGCTCAATGAGCATACGGAAGATAAAGTCTTACCTGATTTATTAAAACCACTGTTAGCAGGTAAAGATGTAGGTTTAATGAGTGACGCTGGCTGCCCAGGAGTAGCAGACCCTGGGGCTAAACTAGTGGAGTTAGCTCATCAAAAAGGGATACGCGTCGTACCATTTGTCGGGCCAAGTTCAATTTTATTAAGCATGATGGCCTCAGGCCTTAATGGTCAGCAATTTGCATTTTTAGGTTATTTACCAGTCGAAAAAATCCAACGTAACCAAAAGTTAAAAGAGATTGAAAAACGCTCACTCACACATAAGGAAACGCAGCTATTTATTGAAACACCCTACCGCAACCAACACTTGCTAGAGGCCATACTAAGCGTTTGTCAGCCCAACACAAGGCTGTGTGTCGCATGTGATATTAGTTTAGAGTCTGAAATGATAGTGACAAAAACAATCAAAAGTTGGAAGAAAGCACCGTTGCTAGATTTACATAAACGTCCGACAGTATTTCTACTGTTGGCTTAAACGTTTCACAGGGGCATAGCTGCGCCTATGCTCTGGTGTAACTCCATGCACACTTAACATTTCCAAATGAAAAGCCGTTGGGTAACCCTTATGCTTTGCAAAGCCATATTGTGGGTAAACTTTATCTAGCTCGTATAGTTCCGTATCGCGCGCCACTTTGGCGAGTATAGACGCAGCTGAAATCGCTTGCACTTTGCTATCACCCTTCACTATAGCCTCACATGGTAGACTAATCTTTGGGCACTTATTACCATCAACTTGTACTAAATCAGGCGTGATACTGAACTTCGCTTGCATAGCGTCGATGGCGCGCTTCATGGCTAATAAGCTAGCTTGTAGAATATTGATTTGATCAATTTCTTGCGCGCTGCAACTAGCTATTGCCCAAGCCAGTGCATACTGTTTGATTTCAGCGCTAAGCAAGTCTCGTTTCTTTTCAGAGAGCTTTTTAGAGTCTGCCAGCCCGATGATCGGTCGGTCAGGATTTAAGATAACGACAGCGGCATAAACTGCACCTGCCAGCGGTCCTCTCCCCGCTTCATCTACTCCGCATATTAACTGAGATGTAAACACTTAAGCCAAATAGGCAAGAATTGCATTAGCTGCTTTTTCAGCAGTATTTTGCTTTAAGCTATGATGAATTTTTGTAAATTCAGCTTTAATTTCTGCAATGCTATCAGCATCACTTAATAGCTTGATGGTTGCTGCTGCAAGTTTTTCAGGTGTTGATTCATCTTGCAATAATTCTGGCACCACAAACTTCTCGGCTAATACATTAGGCAAACCTACATAAGGTTGTAAACGCATACGTTTAAGAATTTGCCAACTTAGTTTAGACATCCGGTAAGTAATCACCATTGGTTTCTTTAACAGCGCTGCCTCTAGCGTGGCCGTACCGGAAGCAACAATTACAACATCTGCAGCCTCCATAGCATCATGCGCATGACCGAATAATATTTGAATTGGTAGACTTTCACTTTCATGAAAGATAGCTAGCTCGAATATCTGCCTAGTTTCCCGTGTGATAAGTGGCACTAAAAATACGACCTTAGGAAAATCTGCATAAATTAGTTTTGCAGTCTTAACAAATAACTCTGCATGTTGCAGCACTTCACTTTGACGACTACCCGGCAACATGGCAATCACCAGCGCTGAGGAATTTAGCTTTAAGCCTTCACGTGCTGCACTAATGTTAGGCTCCAATGGCAAAATATCGGCTAATGGGTGGCCAACATAGGTGACCGGTACACCCGCGTGCCGGTATAGCGCAGGTTCGAATGGAAACAGCGCCAAGATGTGTGAAACTGCATGTTTTATTTTCTTGATTCGACCCCTACGCCAAGCCCATACAGAAGGACTTACATAGTGAATAGCCGTGATACCCTTATTCTTTAATTTCTTTTCAAGCCAAAAATTAAAATCTGGCGCATCAATACCAATGAATAAATCAATACGATAGGCGAGCAGGTGATTTAGCAACTGACGACGTAATCTAAGCAGCCCAAATAAATGTTTAATGACCTCGATATAACCACGTACAGATAATCGCTCAATAGGAAAAAGTGATTGAGCGCCCTCACTCATCATTTTTGGCCCGGCTATGCCGACAAACTCAATATCGGAGCGTTTTGACTTTAGTGCTTGCATCAGGTGACTGCCAAGCAGATCACCTGAAGCTTCTCCAGCTACAATCCCTATTCTAACCATGATGATAGATTAACGAACGATACCGCGCGTTGAGACACTCAAAAAATCAGTCAGTAAGCCGATTTCAGAAGTGGTAGCTTGCATCATTGCAAGTTCAACTTTAGCTTCATCTAACGTCAGACCATTGCGATATAAAGCCTTATAAGCACGTTTGATTTGCAAGATGCTGTCAGCGCTAAAGCCGCGACGCTTTAAACCCTCTGCATTAATACCATGAGGCTTAGCGTCGTAACCAGCTGCTGTTATATAAGGAGGAATATCTTTAAACACCACCGAGCCTACAGCAGTAATCACATGTGAGCCTACTTTACAAAACTGATGAATCAATGTGAAGCCACCCAAAATTGCATAGTCATGCACATCTACATGACCAGCCAGTGATGAGTTATTTGCAAGGATTGTATGATTTCCAACATCACAGTCGTGCGCAATATGCACATAAGCCATAATCCAATTATCATTGCCAATTTTAGTCGTGCCTTTATCTTGAATTGTGCCACGATTAAATGTGCAAAACTCACGAATAGTGTTGTTATCACCTATTTCTAATAGCGTTGGTTCATTTCTATACTTTTTATCTTGAGGCGCTTCACCTAGCGATGAGTATTGGAATATTTGATTATTTTTTCCAATAATTGTTGGGCCATTAATAATCACGTGACCTGCTACTCTAGTACCCATATCAATTCTGACATTTGCACCAATAATCGAATACGGTCCAACTTCTACACTTGAATCAAGTTCCGCTTTGGCATCAATGATAGCCGTAGAATGGATTTTTGTTACTGACATCGCTTATTTTTCTTTTTTTTCTATTGTTTTTAGAATACACATCATCTGCGCCTCAGCAACTACCACCCCATCAACGCGTGCCACGCCAGAGTATTTCCAAATACCTTTTAGAATACGGTCAATTTTAACGTTAAGAATGATTTGGTCACCTGGAGAAACAGGCTTTTTAAAGCGTGCGCTATCTATACCTGCAAAATAATAGACAGAGTCATCACTTGGTTTTGCACCCATTGTTTTAAATGACAGTACTGCAGCTGCTTGTGCCATAGCTTCAACAACTAGCACACCTGGCATAACAGGGTGATGAGGAAAATGACCCGGAAAGAAAGGTTCATTAATAGTCACATTTTTTAAAGCGGTTATTTCATTACCTAGCTCCATTGAAACAATACGGTCTATCAGTACAAAGGGGTAACGATGAGGGAGATGTTCAAGTATTTCATGGATATCCATACTAGTAGGTTCGATATTAGTGGTCATTATTGCCTCAATTTACTTCTGATAGATTATGCTTCCTATAGATAATGTCTATATTTTCTATAGTTCTTAATTGTTAGATTTTAACAGAGCTAACGCTTTTTCAAGTTGTTTAATTTTATCTGATAGATCATCTAAGTGACGAATTTTTGCTGCTGTATTTAGCCATGCTTTATGTGTTTGAAATGGCATTAGTGCAGTGTAGGTATCGGCAGTGGGCAATGAGCGCGTGATCATACTACCAGGAGAGATAGTGACATGATCTGCCACCTCTAAATGCCCCAATATCATTGCGGCACCACCAATTTTACAGTGCTTACCAATTTTTGCACTACCTGCAACTCCAGTACACCCTGCAATCACAGTATGCGCACCAATCACGCAGTTGTGGCCTATCTGAATGAGGTTGTCTAACTTAACCCCCTCTTCAATAATGGTGTCATCTAGCGCGCCACGATCAACTGTAGTATTTGCACCTATATCAACATAATTGTTAATGATGACTCGTCCAACTTGTGGAATTTTTAGCCACCTTCCAGCTTCTTCTGCATAGCCAAATCCATCTGAACCGATTACAGCACCAGAGAAAATATGACAACTTTTTCCAATAATACAATGATGTTTAATCGTGACATGAGCCTCTAGGCAAGTGTTATCGTCAATTCTTACGTCATTTTCAATCACACAACCATAACCAATAATAACATTATTTCCTAGTACCACATTGGCACCTATCACAGCTAATGCTGAAATACTACAGGACTCTGGTACGGTCGCACTTATGTCGACAACCGCACTTAGCGCTATGCCTATTGAATGCTCTGCAGGTGGGTTTAAAAGTGCCGACACCTTAGCAAAATATGCATAAGGATTTTCAACGATAACTCTTGGTAGAGTGGTTAATGCTAGGTCTTTCTCTCTTAAAATGAATGCACTAGCATGGCTAGCAGACAAGGCTTTTAAATACTTTTCATCGCTAATGAAGCAAATGTCGCCAGAGCTGGCATTTTGTAGAGATGAAACTCGGGAGATAATGGTCGTATCATCACCAACAATACGACCACCTAATATATCGACGATATCACTGAGCACGTAACTTTTAGACATTAATATTACCTTAAAAATTACCTAATAGTGATTAAGGAGTAATTTTGAATTACTTTTTACCTAATAGTTTCAATACTTTATCCGTAATATCAATCTTATCTGCAGCATAAGCAACACCGCTATACATCACTAGGTCATAGTTTTCAGCTTTAGCTACAGATTGTACAGCTTTGTTGATGCGATCTTGTAAGCCGCCTAACTCTTCATTCTTACGTAGATTGATGTCTTCGCGTAATTCACGTTGCTTACGTTGAAATTCAGTTTTAATATTTTGTACATCACGCTCTTTACTGCGACGATCGGCTTCTGTAATAGTTAATCCATCTTTGTCGAGTGCAGTTTCTAGGTCTTTAATTTGTTTAGCCATACGATCTAACTCTTGAGAGCGCGGGCTAAACTCTTTCTCTAGCTTTTTACCACTTTCAGCAGTTTGTGGTGCTTCCTGCAGAACTTTATCTACTTGCACATAACCCACCTTCAACTCGGCGGCATGCACATTCATGGCAAAAGTCATCAAACTTGTTATCACTAATCTCTTCAAATTACTGCTCACTTAGAGTCTCCTAAACTATCACTTTTATTTATTATCGATATTATGCCACAAGGACTGGCAACACTACATTACGACACTTCCGACAAGGAAGTAGTCTCTAAAACTAAAATTGAGAGCCAAACTGGAATTGTATACTCTGAGTTGTGTCAGTAGGTTTGCTGTTCAGTGGCGTAGCATAAATAAGTTTTAATGGACCAAATGGTGATAGCCAACTGACACCTAGACCAGCTGAATAACGTAAGTCACCTAAATTATATGAAGAGCCTGAGCCCCACACATTACCACCATCGACAAAAGCGCTCAGTCTAAACTGTTTAGAGTCTTTTAAACCAGGTACGGGCAAGAACAGCTCAGCATTACCCAACAAACGCTTTGTACCACCAAGAGAATAGTCATTGCCTGTTGAGTCAACTCCTTTAGGTCCAAGTGAGCCGTTGTCATAGCCACGAACTGAACTTACGCCACCTAAGAAATAGTTTTTAAAGAATGGGTAATTTTTATTACCATATGAGTCCGCATAACCTACTTCACCGTTCAACATAAAAGTGAAGTCTTTATACACATTTTTGAACCATGTTTGTTTATAGTCAAGTTTATAATAATTTATATCTAAAACTGGCAGTGAAACTTCTGCACTTAACTTTTGCAGTACGCCATTATTAGTGAACATAATATTGTCACGCGTATCATGCGCCCACCCACCAGAGGCTACAATAGAATTGCTCGTGCAGCCTGAAACTGTGCCGCAAAAATCTATATATTGCTGTGGGCTAGTTGATGTTAGGTCAATTTTTGTAAAGTCTGCAGCTAATCCAAAACTGATACCATCACGCTCGTTTAATGGAATACCAAATCTAACACCACCGCCATATGAGGAGGTATTGTAAGTGGCTACACTTAACGAACTAGTATTGACATCTCGGCGATAAATATCGAAGCCCCGGCTAACACCATCCGGTGTGAAATAAGGATCTGTATAAGAAAGTGAGTATGTAGTATTGACTTTACCTGTATTAACTTGCGCACTTACATGGTTACCGGTACCCAAAAAGTTATTTTGACTAACCGTAACACCAAATACAACACCCTCACTACTCGATAAGCCAGCACCAAACTGAACACTACCTGTAGATTTTTCGGTAACATTAATATTCAAGTCCACTTGATCTGTGGTACCGGGTACAGCAGGTGTTTCAACATTTACATCTGAAAAGTAATCTGTACGTACTAAACGTTCTTTTGAACGGTTAATTTTATCTGAAGCATACCAAGCAGACTCTAGTTGACGTACTTCGCGACGAAGCACCTCATCACGAGTTCTCGTATTTCCAGCAATGTTAATACGTCGAACGTATACACGCTTACCTGGATCTACAAAAAAGGTAAATGCGGCAGTATGTTGCTCTTTATTAACTTCAGGTACAGGGTTGACGTTTGAAAACGCATAACCGTCATTACTTAACCTATCACTAATTGCTTTGCTAGATTCAGTAATTTTTTCACGGTTAAAAGTATCGCCTTTTTTAACCGTTATCAACTGCTGCATTTCAGCATCGGGCACAATAGTATCACCCGCTAGCTTTACTTCTGAAATCGTATACTTTTCCCCTTCAGTCAGGTTGACTGTAATATAAATATCTTTTTTATCAGGAGTAATTGATACTTGTGTTGAGTCAATATTAAACTCGAGATAGCCACGATTTAAATAAAATGAACGAAGCGCTTCAAGGTCAGCATTAAGTTTTTGTTTTGAGTATTGATCGTCTTTATTCCACCAACTCATCCAATTAGGTGTAGTAAGTAAAAATTCAGCACGTAAATCATCCATACTAAACGCTTGATTACCAACGATATTGATACTACGAATCTTTGAGACTGCACCTTCTACAATGTCAAAACGTACCGCTACACGATTACGCTCTAATGGTGAAACAACAGCCTTCACTGTTGCACCATACTTACCTTGAGATAAATACTGGCGTTTAATTTCTTGTTCAGCACGATCCAATTGAGATTTATCAAAAATCTGACCTTCTGCAATACCAACCTGTTTTAGACCTTCTTTCACTTTATCTGTTGGAAATGATTTATTACCACTAAAGTCAATTTGCGCAATAGACGAGCGCTCTTGCACTGTTACTACTAAAACATCACCTTCAGCCTCAACACGCACATCTTTAAAAAACCCCGTATTGTATAGCGACTTGATAGCCTGAGAAGCGAGATCATCATTCATAGTCTCGCCAACCTTAACTGGCAAATAAGTAAACACAGTACCTGCTTCAGTACGCTGTAAACCCTCTACACGAATATCTTTTACTACAAAGGGTTCAAGTGCAAATGCCGAGTTTGCAAACATCCCAGAAACTAACATTAGAGCAGACTTGAGTTTAAGGCTCTTGAAAATATGGTCTGTATTTTTTGAGTGTTTTAGTTTTTTTAATGCCATGCAATCAGCCTGTTATTAACCTATTAATGTCGTTATAAAACGCTAAGATCATCATACAACCCAGCAGAAAAAACCCAAATCTTTGTCCTATATTCAAGGCAAAGTCAGAGGTTGGTTTTCCCGTAAAAATTTCAACTATATAATACATCAAATGCCCACCATCTAACACTGGTATAGGCAATAGATTCAGCACACCGATACTTATACTGATCAGCGCCAAAAATCCTATAAAGACATTCAAACCCATTTGTGCACTCTGTCCAGCATAACTGGCAATAGTCAATGGTCCGCTTATACCTTTCAAGGAGAGTTCTCCAGTGAGCATTTTCCCCAACATTTTTAGCGTAAACACTGAAATATCCCAAGTTTTTTCAGTGGCTTTAAGGAGCGCGGCTGCCGCGCTGTAATAGGTAGTGACAAAAAGCTTATCTTGTTCAGCTTTATCCAGTTTGAATGAAGCGCCAATGCGACCGAACGTTTTGCCATTCTCAGTCAATTGCTCTGGTTTAATAACGATGTTTAATACCCTAGAGTCTCTTAACACCTCAACTTCTAATCTAGTATTTGGGTTACGTCTAATTTCTTGTACAAAATCTTCCCAAACGCCAACTTTGATTTTATTAACACTCAATACGAGATCATTCACTTTTAAACCAGCGAAATCCGCAACGCTATTTTTAATAACTTCGCCTACTTTAGCTGGAGTCTCTGGCTGATTGATAGTGAAACCTGATGCAATTAAAATATCTTTTATGGACATCTCTCGGTCGATACCTGATAGGTCAAGTTGGTGGATATGCGTTTCATGGCTACTATCTATAGCTTTAATTTTCACGTTATTATCTTTTAGTGACTCGTTTAAGAGTAACCAACTAACGTCTTGCCAAGATGTAACTTCCTTACCATTAATCGCTTGTATAGTTTCACCACGTGTGAAGTTTGCAGCTGCTGCTGGACTTTGTGCTACTACTTCGCCTAAAACAGGCTTCATGCCAACAGTGCCCATCATAAACAATATCCAATATAAGCCAATGGCAAGTAATAAGTTAGCCATCGGTCCTGCCATCACAATGGCGATACGCTTAGCGACTGATTGTCGGTTGAATGCCCGTGTCAACTCTGCTTCAGAATACTTCACCGCTGGTGACTCCAATGTTGACTCTGCAGCCACCTCTCGTTCATCAAGCATTCTAACGTAACCACCCAATGGAATTGCGGCAATCACAAATTCAGTTTTATCTGCTCCATATAGCTTAGTCCATAATGGCTTACCGAAACCAATGGAAAATTTCAATATCTTTACATCACACCACTTTGCCATCTGATAGTGCCCACATTCATGTATAGTCACTAATATACTCATGGTTAACAAAAAAGTGAGCACCGTTATCATAATGCGTTAATTTGCTTTCTAGCAGCCAATCTTGTGTGTGCATCCACCGCTACTAACTGCTCAATCGACTCTACTTGCTCAATACTAGTGGTGGCTAAAATACTTTCTATAGTATCTGGAATATCCATAAAACCAATTTTCTCGGCTAAAAATGCCTCGACAGCCACTTCGTTAACGGCATTTAAAATAGCAGGTGCTGTGCCTCCCATATTCAACGCATCATAGGCAATGCGTAGGCATGGAAAGCGAATCAAATCTGGCGCACAAAAGTCTAATCTAGCGGTTGTTAGCAAGTCTAAACTACTCACACCGCTAGGAAGCCGATCTGGATAGCCTAGGCCGTAAGCAATAGGTGTACGCATATCGGGATTACCCAGTTGCGCCAAAACACTACCGTCAACATACTCCACCATGGAGTGAATTACGCTTTGCGGATGTACTATCACGTCAATTTGATTTGGCAAAGCATTGAATAACCAATGAGCCTCAATAACCTCCAAGCCCTTGTTCATCATGGTAGCGGAATCTACAGTAATTTTAGGCCCCATCACCCAGTTTGGGTGGTTTAGGGCCTGCGCACGTGTAGCAGTTTTAAGTTCTGCTAGACTAGCATTGCGAAAAGGTCCGCCAGATGCTGTTAGCAACACTCGTTTTACACCTAAGCTACTTAGTATTACATTTGACAGGTTTTTTGTACGCGGTTGCGGCATTACCTGAAATATAGCGTTATGCTCACTATCAATAGGTAATAGACTAGCACCGCCATCAATTACCGCTTGCATAAACAGGTTGCCTGCCATGACTAAGGTTTCTTTGTTTGCCAGCAAGATACGTTTACCTGCTTTTGCGGCAGCCATAGCTGGGTGCAAGCCTGCAGCGCCAACAATAGCCGCCATAACGATATCAACTTGATCGTGCGCAGAGATATCATTCAGCGCGGCTTCGCCGTGCTTTACTATAGTTTTCGAGCCAATTTTCTTTAGTTCAGCGTTTAACTCTATTGCAGCTGCCTCCTGCAACATTACCGCATATACTGGTTCGTAAGTATTACATAGTGCCAGCATTGACTTGATGTTGTTATTAGCCGCCAGGGCAAATACCTTAAAACGCTCATGGTGCTGCGAAATAACATCCAAGGTTTGTAAACCTATGGTGCCAGTCGCACCTAATATTGTAACATTTTGCATTTGGTGAACTACAGATTTAGCTAGCATGTAGTTGTAGGCTCGAAAGTAGAGGGTAGTAAATATAAAAGAGTACTAATGGCAAGGTGGGAATTAAGCCATCTATTCTGTCTAAAACACCACCATGTCCTGGCAGCAGGTGACTACTATCTTTCACACCAGCTTGGCGCTTTAGTAGCGACTCAAATAAATCACCTATGACACTCAGAACTACAATTAGCCATAAACCTACAATAAGCCAACGACTATAATGCATATAGTAACAGAGCAGTAAACCGTAAACTGTAACGGCTAACAAAGCACCTGCAACCCCTTCCCAAGTCTTGCCTGGACTAATTTCTGGTGCTAGCTTATGCCGCCCAAACCGTTTACCTGCAAAATAAGCGGCAATATCCGCTAACCAGACGATAGCCAATACCCCAAGTAGTAACCAAGGGCTGATACTTTGTAGCCCGTTCAATGCGAGCCAAGTCGCCAGTAAGAATACTAAGCCTAGAAAAGCCATTAGTAGCTTTTGATTTATTTTTTTTCTAGTAATCAACCAAATAGGAGAGAGTACGATCCAAAATAAAGTAGATAAACTTAACAGGATAAATACAATTTCATCATGGTATAAGGCAGATGGTGTATCGATAGTGAAAACCCACAGCATACCCATAGCGAGTGCTGAAGCCACATAAATAAACACTTGATGCTTATTAAGCTTAATAAGCTTAGCCCACTCCCATACTCCAACCAACGTCGCTACTAACGTAAAGTAAGTCCAAACCATCTTAGAAGCTAAGAATAATACCATTAAGAAAATAATGGCTAAAATGATAGCTGTAATAACTCTAGTTTTAAGCATAAGGATAGTTTTTGGTTGTTGAAATAGCGCTTGATAGTTTTTGAAGTTAGGCTTATTCAGTTAAGCTTTATACTTACCCAACTGTTCGCTAGTACGACCGAATCTACGTTCACGATTTTGATAAGATTGAATAGCCGAATTAAAGGCTGCTTCATTAAAGTCTGGCCACAGCGTGGCTGTAAAATACAACTCTGTATAAGCTAATTGCCATAGAAGAAAGTTACTAATTCGTGTTTCTCCACCAGTACGTATAAATAGATCTGGCTCTGGCGCGTAACTCATGGAAAGGTAAGGTGTAAGGTGATCCTCTCTATGAAACCCTGTGAGCTGTGGAGTAGCTAACTGCATTTTATTCACTGCTTGCAAAACGTCCCATCGACCACCATAGTTAGCAGCAATAGTTAATACTAACCCTGTGTTATTTGCAGTTAATTGCTCAGACGCCTCAATTTGTGCCACTAACTCTGCATCAAAACGACTGCGATCACCTATCATAATAAGTTTGATATTATTTTGGTGTAACTTCGCAACTTCACGCTTAAGTGCGTGCATGAATAACCCCATCAGATATGAGACTTCTTCTGTTGGCCTGCGCCAATTTTCACTACTAAAAGCGAATAGTGTTAAGTATTCAACCTTTAAAGTAACGCAATACTTAACAAGATCACGTACTGTTTCTACACCGCGCTTATGGCCTGCAACTCTAGGTAAAAAACGCTTACGAGCCCAACGACCATTACCGTCCATGATAACCGCGATGTGTTTAGGTATCTCGGCTGCAGTTGGAATAGCTTGTGTTGCACTAGTAAAAAAACCCACGTAGGATCCAGTCGATTTAAGCAAATTTTTTAAATTGATGAGTAGTTTGCAAGTGTATATCCGCCATTACTCTTACACAGCCATCAGCTCAACTTCTTTTACTTGTAGCATTTTATCTATCTCTGCCACGGCTTTATCTGTTGCCTTTTGAACATCATCTTGTGCACGGCGCTCTTCATCTTCAGAAATCTCTTTGTCTTTTAGCAGCTTTTTCAAGGTGTCATTGGCGTCGCGACGAGCATTACGCACTGAAACTTTAGCGCTTTCAGCTTCAGAACGTACAATTTTTGTCATATCGCGACGACGCTCTTCAGTGAGCATGGGCATAGGCACACGAATTAAATCACCATTAGTAGCAGGATTTAAGCCTAGATCGCAATCACGAATGGCTTTTTCAACCTTACCTATCATGCTTTTCTCAAAAGGCTGTACGTGAATAGTACGAGAATCACCTAAGTTAACGTTAGCCACTTGATTAACAGCAACCATAGAGCCGTAATACTCGACCATCACATGATCAAGTAAACCTGTATGAGCTCGGCCGGTACGTACTTTTGCTAGATCAGCCTTTAATGCCTCTAAAGATCTTTGCATTTTTTGATCTACTGTCTTTTTAATATCGCCTAACATTTATTTCTCCAACTTAATACTTATAGTTTTATACATTGACTACTATGCTATAGCTTCAGTGATTAAAGCTAAATTACTGATGAGCATTTAAGAAATACACCTAAGGAGTTACCATCGTGCCCTCATCTTCACCCATCACTACTTTTCTCAGCGCTCCCGGCTTAAAAATACTAAATACGGAGATGGGCAGTTTTTGATCCCGGCATAAAGTAAGTGCAGTGGCGTCCATCACTTTAAGGTTTTTATTAATAGCCTCATCGAAGGTGATAGTTTTATAACGCATTGCTTCTGGGTTAGTTTTTGGATCATCCGTATAAACCCCATCGACTTTTGTTGCTTTAATGACAATTTCTGCATTCATTTCCATACCACGCAAAGCTGCCGCTGTATCAGTAGTAAAAAATGGATTACCTGTACCAGCCCCAAATATCACTACACGACCTTCTTCTAAGTAACGGATAGCTTTACCACGAATATAAGGCTCAGCTACTTGCGCGATATTTAGCGCGCTTTGTACACGTGCATTCAAACCGATATTCTTCATAGCATCTTGCAGCGCCATAGCATTCATCACAGTTGCAAGCATACCCATATAATCAGCTGTGGCTCTATCCATACCTTCAGCTGCAGGTGCTACTCCACGGAATATATTCCCACCACCTATCACTACCGCCACCTGAATACCTAAATCAACAACTTCTTTCACTTCTTGAACAATTCGAGTGATGGTAGCGCGGTTAATACCGTATGCATCATCTCCCATTAAAGCCTCGCCAGATAATTTAAGTAAGATGCGTTTGTAGGCTGGTGTAGCCATAATATTCCTCTTTTAAAAGTTTGCTTATTTAAGCATAAAACCACTATTCATGGGCAAAATAAGCACAATTATTCTAAGTTTTTCGCTAAAAAAAATGGACTAAGCCGTTCGCTTAGTCCATTTTTTACCTAGCGCTTAATCAAATAGCGCTGTCAGCCTAACACTTACACTTAGGCTTATACTTTTGCAGCCGCTGCAACTTCCGCTGCATAGTCTACAACAGCCTTCTCAATACCCTCACCTACTGTATACATTGTGAATGAAGCCACTGAAGCTCCTTTAGATTTTAATAGTTGTTCAATGGTCATTTTGTCGTCTTTAACAAAAACTTGGCTTAGCAAAGTCACTTCTTTTAAGAACTTTTGTACCGTGCCGTCTGCAATTTTCTCCAGCATAGCATCTGGCTTACCAGCTTCTTTTGCTTTTTCTATCGCTACACGGCGCTCCGCTTCAATCAAGCTAGCATCGATACCTGAAGCATCTAGTGATTTTGGTTTAGCTGCAGCAATATGCATAGCAATATCTTTAGCTAGGTTATCATCACCACCCACTAGGTCAACTAACACGCCGATTTTGCTGCCATGTACATAGCTAGCCAACTTACCTTGCGCAGTTGGACGCGCAAAACGACGTGGTGTGATGTTTTCGCCGATTTTACCAACTAACTGAGCACGTGTTTCTTCTACAGTTGCACCGCTCATAGGTAGGGCTGCTACAGCTTCAATATCAGCTGCAGTGCTGTTCGCTATAATGCCAGCCAATTCGTTTACAAACTTTAAGAAATCTTCATTTTTAGCACAGAAATCTGTTTCTGAGTTCACTTCAACCATTGCACCAGTTTTACCATCTGCACTAATTGAAACTCCTACTGTACCTTCAGCTGCAACACGGCCTGCAGCCTTACTTGCCTTGTTACCAAAACGTACACGCAAAATTTCTTCAGCACGTGTCATATCGCCTTCTGCCTCAGACAACGCTTTTTTACAATCCATCATAGGCGCATCTGTACGCTCACGTAATTCTTTCACCATACTTGCGGTAATTTCAGCCATTTTAAGCTCCTAAGCTTTATAAGTCACATTAAATTTATGACCTAATTTATTGATTTTAATGTTTTATTTTATATTTATACGATCAATATAATCAAACAGGTTCCATAATTAAAAAAGGGGCAATTAAGCCCCTTTTAAGGTCTAACTAGTTAAGCAGCTGCAACTTCCGCAGTCTCTTCACTTGCCGATTTAACAAGCTCAGTAATTACAGAGTTGCGGCCTTCTAATACAGCATCAGCTATACCACGAGCATACAGACGAATCGCACGACTCGAGTCATCGTTACCTGGAATTACAAAAGCAACGCCATCAGGTGAGTTATTTGTATCTACAATGCCGATCACTGGTATACCTAATTTAGCAGCTTCAGTAATTGCACCACTTTCATGACCTACGTCGATGATGAAAATAGCATCAGGCAAACCGCCCATTTCTTTAATACCACCGATAGAGCGCTCTAACTTCTCAACTTCACGCTTATAACCCAAAGCCTCTTTTTTACCGAACTTTTCCAAACTACCATCTTCTAACATCACTTCAAAGTCGTGGAGACGCTTAATAGACTGTTTAACTGTTTTAAAGTTAGTCAGCATGCCACCTAACCAACGATGATTCACATAAGCACAACCAGCACGGCTAGCTTCTTCTTTAACGATATCACGCGCTTGACGTTTTGTACCAACGAATAAGATCCGACCTTTATTTGCAGCAAGTGTACGCACGTGCTTTAGCGCATCTTCAAACATTGGTAATGTTTTTTCAAGGTTAACAATATGAATTTTGTTACGATCACCAAAAATGAACGGTGCCATTTTTGGATTCCAGTAACGGGTTTGGTGGCCGAAGTGAACGCCGGCTTCTAACATATCACGCATAGTGACTGACATAATCATTCTCTCTTCAAAAGGGTTATATATTCACACAACTCCAAAAACACCTTATTTAACAAGTAATTACTTTAAATTAATTGTCAGCGCTAAGGCACCCTTGATTGGGTTGTATGTAAATTTTAAAACTACATTTTTAAAACTACAGTTTCACAAATGCATTTCTGCCAAATTGCAGAGGCGTAATACTACCACTAAGCATATGAGTTTACTAGCTTATTTATACACTTAACCTAACAGAAATCAGACTTCACCAAGTTAACTTACACTCAGTAGAACTGACCTTTTAATTATTAAAGTATAGCAATCATAAGGTAAGCACTATTTTTCTAGCTCTTTTTACCACATACAGAACTACTTAACTAGCGTAAGTTGCAAAGTTATCGAAGGAGACTGTAAATGACATCAACACCCCAAGAGCTTGCCTCAAAAGACATCAACACTTGGATAGGCTTTATTCGGAGTGCCGAAATCCCGATTCTTAAACATACTGCGCGTGAAATCACACGCCTAAAAGAAGATGAGGACAATCTAAGCGCACGTGCTATTTCCAATACTGTGCTAAATGATCCTATGATGGTGTTTAAAGTGTTAAGTTTTTCTCAAAGTCATCGAGCTAAAAAACAACTACAAGATTTAGTTCAAGCTGATCAAGCTATACTTATGATGGGAACAACATCATTTTTCACTAACTTATCACCTAAAGTTTTAGTTGAGGATATGTTAAAGAACAATCTCCCAGCTTTAATGCATTTACTTAAGTTAGTGCGCCGTGCGCATCAAGCTGCTCATTTTGCTTCTGATTGGGCTACACACTTAGCAGATTTACATGCCGAAGAAGTACGCACTGCAGCGTTGCTACACGATTTATCCGAAATGTTAATGTGGTGTTTCGCACCAGATAAAATGAATATGATATATGCCATGCAGCAGGCAGATAAAGCGTTACGTAGTGCAGCAGCGCAAGAGGAAGTATTAGGGTTTAAGTTAATCAATTTACAAAAGGAGTTGGTTGAGGCGTTCCAACTGCCCCCACTTCTCTCCAAGCTTATGCAGGATAATGCATCAAGTGAGCAGCGTGTGCGCAACGTCACGCTAGCCGTAAACCTTGCGCGTCACTCGGCTAATGGCTGGGATGATGCGGCTTTACCGGACGATTACAGCGATATAGCCGAACTATTACGCATGGATGTTGCCAGAGTAATGAGGCTTGTTGGAGCGCCTATTACAGCAACTTAAAACACGCCATAGACATTCACTATAAATTAAAATTATGAATAATTGCTATGCTAAAATAGACTCAATATAAACAAGTTAGCAAGTTCATGGCAATCTCAATCAAAAATCAGCAAGACATAGAAAAAATGCGCATTGCGGGCAAACTTGCCTCCGAAGTGCTCGACTTCATCACTCCACACGTTGTGCATGGCGTAACAACAGATCAGTTAGATAAGCTTTGTCATGACTACATCGTCGATGTACAACAAGCAATTCCAGCACCTCTTAATTATGCACCCGATGGGCATAGACCTTACCCTAAATCAATTTGTACTTCAATTAACCAGCAGATCTGCCATGGCGTACCTAGCGATAAAGTACTTAAAAACGGTGATATTGTGAACATTGATATTACCGTTATTAAGAATGGTTATCACGGCGACACAAGTCGTATGTTTTATGTGGGTGAAGTCACTAATCAAGCTAAGCGCTTATGTGAAATCACCTATCAAGCCATGTGGCTAGGTATCAGCAAGGTTAAGCCAGGCGCCACGTTAGGCGACATTGGTTTTGCTATTCAGTCATTTACTGAGAAAAGTGGCTATAGCGTAGTGCGTGAGTTTTGTGGTCATGGCATTGGTAAAGTCTTTCATGAGGACCCTCAGGTACTACATTATGGTAAACCTGGTATGGGAGTAGCGCTTAAAACTGGCATGATGTTTACCATTGAGCCCATGATTAATGCAGGTAAACGTGACATTAAACACATGCCGGATGGCTGGACTATCGTCACTAAAGACCGTAGCCTATCTGCGCAATGGGAACATACGATTTTAGTGACCGAAACAGGGTATGAAGTGATGACCTTATCTAGCGGCTCACCAGCGATTCCAGAGTTTGCGCTAAAAATTGAGTCATCTCAAAAGCCAATCTAAGCAAATGTTGTTGAGTGATCCGCATAGTCAAGTAAGCACTGAAGGTCAACCTGAAAAAAGCAATATTGCCGCGTTGCGGCAGTATTTGAAAGACGGCATCTTAGCCTTAAAAAGTGACTTCCTAAAAGCGCCTAATAACACTCGATTATTTAAGCAACACTGCAAGCTGATAGATCACTTACTTGTCAACATTTGGGAACAAGCCAATATAGATAAGCACTGCTGCTTAATTGCCGTGGGCGGTTATGGCCGTGGTGAGCTTTACCCCTATTCTGACATTGACTTACTTATACTCGTACCAGAATCTGACGATCTACAAGCTAATACTAGTATCAATGCTAAACTTGAAGTACTGGTAGGTTTATTGTGGGATATTGGCTTAAACGTTGGTCATAGCGTACGCAGCTTAAGTGAATGTATATACGAAGCAAAAAAAGATATTACAGTACAGACTAATTTAATTGAGTCCCGATTGATTACTGGCGAAGCTAGTTTCTATCAGAAGTTTTTAGACGAGATTAATCACACACTCAGTAATTCAGTGGCAATCGCCAGCTTCTTTGCGGCTAAGCTAAAAGAACAAAACAATCGTCATGCGAAATTTAACGACACTGCATATAATTTAGAACCCAATATTAAAGAAAGCCCTGGCGGACTTCGTGACTTACACATGATATTGTGGATTGCGCAAAGCCTAAACATGACCAGCGCCCGCCCGCCCGCCACTAACAGAATTTGGGCCTTACTCACAAAAAAAAATATTATTTCAGCGTTAGAAGCGCGACAGATTCAACAGCATCAAAGTAATTTACAACTACTTCGCATACGTCTTCACTTCATTAGCAAACGTCGTGAAGATCGCTTGTTATTTGACTTTCAGAATGAACTGGCTGACTCACTAGGCTATATAAATACACCGCGCAAGCGCGCAAGCGAACAATTAATGCAAAGCTACTATCGCAGCGTTAAGTTCGTTAGCCTAATGAACGAAGTATTACTCAAGTCTTTTCAGCAGATTATTGCTATTAATCCGCCTATCATAAAGTCCATTAATGCGCACTTCGAGTCGCATAACCAATTATTAGAAGCTAAAACAGCGGGTTTGCTACAACAACAGCCTTCAGCAATTTTCGAAGCCTTTCTCTTATTGCAACAACATTCAGAGCTCGAAGGGATGGGTGCAACATTATTACGCAACATGCAAAGAGTTAAACGGCTAGTTAACCATGATTTCAGGCAAAGCCTTGTTAATAAAAAACTATTTATTGAAATTATTTCGCAGCCAAGTGGCGTTAACCATGCACTTCGCGCCATGAATCGTTATGGTATTTTAGGCAGTTATATTCCAGCATTCGGCAAGATTATCGGCCAAATGCAACATGACTTATTCCACGTTTACACCGTAGATGAACATATTCTCAATGTGCTAGCTAATTTACGCCGCTTTGCTAAGCCAGAACTTAAACATGAGTTTCCGTTGTGCAGTAAGTTGTTTGCAGAGTTTGATTCACCACATTTATTATATTTGGCAGCTCTATTTCACGACATTGCAAAAGGTCGTGGTGGAGATCACTCCACGCTAGGCACTGTGGATGCGATTAAGTTTTGTAAACTCCATGGACTTTCTAAAGCAGATAGCGCATTTGTTGCGTGGCTAGTGGCCGCACATTTACAAATGTCCTCTACTGCACAAAAATCTGACTTATCAGATCCCAGCGTGATTGAAACATTTTCACGTTTTGTTCAAAATGAACGCCGATTAGTAGCACTGTATTTACTTACCGTGGCAGATATTCGAGGTACAAGCCCGTTAGTATGGAACGCATGGAAAGCGAGGTTACTAGAAAGCCTATTTAACGCCACCAAACACGCTTTGGCCAATCAGCTACTTTATGTTCAACAGGCTATTTCAACTCGTAAGTTAGAAGCCGCAGAACGACTCAAAAAGTTTGGGTTAAGTAAACACTCTTATGAGCATTTATGGGAAAAGTTCGGCTCTAACTACTTTACTCGCTATGAAAGTGATGAAATTGCTTGGCATAGCCGTCTTCTAACACCACACCTCAATACCACACAAGCTATTGTTCGCGCTAGACTAAGTCCCAGTGGTGATGGTATTCAGGTAATGATTTACAGTAAAGATCAAAGTGACCTATTCGCAAGGATATGCAACTTTTTTGATCGCATGGGCTATAGCATAGTAGAAGCTAAGATTTATACCACGGATCACGCTTATGCATTAGATAGCTTTATCATTTTAGATCAATCAGGTAAGTCTGTAAGTTATAGTGGTTTATTAAAGTTTATTGAAGTAGAGCTCACGCAAAAGCTTGATAAAACTCAAGCACTAGAGCTGCCGCTTAAAGGTCGAATTAGTCGTCAAGTAAAGCATATGCCTATATTGGCACAAGTCACCATTACACAAGAGGTAGACAATAATAATCATAAACTAGATATCATTGCTAACGACCGTCCGGGCTTACTCGCTACATTGGCCTATCAGTTTTTAGTACTTGAGATTGAACTACATAATGCAAAAATTAACACCTTAGGTAGTCGAGCTGAAGATACTTTCCTAATCTCAGCAATTAAAGGCCAGAAACTTGATGCACTACGCATCAGCAAGCTGAAGGAAGCAATTATTTCTGAGATCTAATTCTTAATAGGGTGTAACCATCCAGAAGCCAAACATTTAAGTAATAAAAAAGCCTTGATAACTCAAGGCTTTTTTATTTAACAATTACTTGTACAATTATGAGTGCTTGTAGTGTTTTTTCAATTGTTTAGTAACTTCCCAGTTTGATTTCAAACCTTTTGGAAATACAACAAAGTCGCCTGCTTTAACTACAACAGTTTCTCCACCAACTGGAGTAACGCGAATTTCACCTTCAAGCAAATAAGCACTTTCTGTTGCTGAGTCAAAATTCAACGGGAATTTAGAAGGTGCGCAATCCCAGATAGACCAGCTAGAAACGCCTAACTCTTTTAACTTAGCTTCAGATGGGTTATGGTCAACGATAATTTGAGTCATTTTTTAATCCTATATAGAATGATTTAATTTAAAAATAAATGCCGCTTGATGCGGCATTAAAAATGCTTGGCGACAACTACTAGTAAACGCCTATTAATTATAACAAAAATACATTTGCCACTACGGCGACATACGATTATAACAATCAAGCTATTTATCGTCAAAACTAATAGAAATTAAATTACTCAAGGTTCTCGCTTAACTGCACTTTTATATATCTACCAGTCATTATCATTAAGTGGTAACAAAATTAAACATTGAGTAATTAATTGTCTGTTTCACTAGCAGCAATGATGTAAGCAAACCCACATGCTGATTTACTGCTAGCTAGAAATGATAAAAGCTTAGCCTTAACTATTGCGTAATGGCCTAAGTAAAGGTGATAAACCATTATGGTCAATTTCTTGCATTAAAGCTAATAAACGACCTAATTCATTTTTAGGAAATCCTTCACGAGCAAACCAATTAAGATATTGGCCGGGTAAGTCTGCAATGAGCCTACCTTTGTATTTGCCATATGGCATACTTGTTGTGACTAAACGCTGCAAATCTTCAGAGTTCATATTCGCTTTTATATTGATTTTGTTAATATTATAACTCGATAGAAATAACGCATTACACTTAAGCTAAAAACAATAATCTGTTTTACATTACTAGGCTTTTTACAACATAATTACTCATCTTATCAACACCTTAATTTAATCAACTCAAGCTATAGGATAATAACCAATGATCAGTGTAAAACCAACATTAGCCTCCCTGTTTATGCTGCTATACCTAACACTCTCAACGTCCGCATCAGCAAGAGATGTCGCCCTAGAACAAGCCAGCGTAACAGCAGCACGGCAAGAGTTTGAGCAAGCTAAAACAGCTTATGATGACGCGACGTATGCTGTTAACTTACAAACAGCTCACATTATGGATGAACAGACGCGTCTAAAAAAGCTCCAAGATGAACAGGCTGTGAGTAAAGTTAAGTTAACAAATGCAAAAGCTTTACTAGAAAATAAACAACAGGTATTAGAGCGCGCGTGGAACAACAGCAAGTAACAGTGCGATGTTAATTCACTGGCACTCGAAATAGTCAAATTTGTAACACAGAAAGCTACATTAGCATCAATCTACAACTTAGATTTCAAGGCTAATCACCCCTTTATTCTTACGATTAAATTGTTCTAACTCCGTTTATATTTGAGTCTGCACGAATATAAATGAGGTTTAAATGCCACGTCCTGAAAAAATTCGCCTCGGTGAGATTTTAGTTCAGCAAAATTTAATTACCGCTGATGATTTAGATAGATCGCTTGAAGAGCAAAAACGCACTGGCCGTAAGCTGGGTCGTATTTTTGTGGATAAAGGCTATGTCACAGAAACACAAATTTCAGAGGCTTTAGCACGTCAATTAAAAATACCATTTATCGACTTACAACAGTTCAACACCAAGCCTGAAGTTATCAGCAAACTACCTGAGGCACAGGCGCGACGACTACGTTGCGCAGTGCTTACAGATAAAGGTAACAGCTACTTAGTTGGCATGGTCGACCCTACTGATCTTTTTGCTTACGATGAATTAGTTCGGCTACTACACAGAGAAATTGAGCTTGCTGTAATTCAAGAAAGCGTACTGCTTCAGCTGATTGATCGCAATTATCGCCGTACTGATGAAATTTCAAATCTAGCTTTAGAATTAGGCCAAGACTTAGGCGAGTCTGCTGTAGATTTTGCTGCTATGGGCGTGGGTAGTAGCGCTGAGGAAGCGCCAGTCGTTAAATTATTGCAAACTATCTTTGAGGATGCGGTGCAGGTTCGTGCTTCTGATATTCACATCGAACCACAAGAGCAGAGACTACATATCCGCTTTAGAATTGACGGCGTGATACATTTACAAACCGAAGCTGACTTAAAGATTGCTTCAGCATTAGCGCTGCGTTTAAAGCTCATGTCTGGCCTAGATATTTCAGAAAAACGCCTACCACAAGATGGTCGTTTTGCTGTAAAAGTAAAAAATCAATCAGTTGATGTGCGAATTTCATCAATGCCAACGCAATATGGCGAAGCAGTTGTCATGCGCTTATTAATTCAAAATACTAGCGGCTTCTCTTTAGAAAAGCTCGGTATGCCTGCTGATATGCTGGCACGTTTCCGTAAGCTCATTCATCGCCCTAGCGGCATGGTGCTAGTTACAGGGCCTACTGGTAGTGGGAAAACTACCACACTTTATGCTGCGTTAAATGAGTTAAATTCTACTTCAAACAAAATTATTACAGTTGAAGATCCAGTTGAATATCGCTTATCTGGCATTAACCAAGTGCAGGTAAACGACAAAATTGACTTAACCTTTTCACGTGTACTGCGCTCAACATTACGGCAAGATCCAGACATTATTCTAGTCGGCGAAATGCGCGATCAGGAGACTGCGCAGATCGGACTAAGAGCCGCAATGACAGGCCACTTAGTACTCTCTACTCTACACACTAATGATGCCGTTAGCGCCCCGATTCGTATGATAGACATGGGTGCGCCACGCTACATGGTCGCGATGTCAATATTAGCCGTGGTTGCCCAACGACTACTACGATTAGTATGTGAGGGCTGCGCAGAGATTTATACGCCACAGCCATTCGAACATGCATGGTTAAAATACGAGCTTGGTGATGCAGCAGATCAACACCGTTATGTGCATGGAAATGGTTGTAGTATGTGCAATGGCACAGGATACCAAGGGCGTGTGGGTGTTTATGAACTACTAGAAATGAATAACCAGCTGATTGATGCTGCAAGTCACCACGATCCTAATCACTTTATTAAACTAGCTCGAGAAAACATGGCAGGCAGATCGCTACGTAAGAGTGCGGTAGATTTAGTGATTGCAAAACGTACAACCATTGCCGAAGCCATGCGCATCAGCAATCAGTTTGAAGAATAGGCTAAGGGAAGCTACATGCCATTTTTCACATACAAAGGTCGCGATAAGCAAGGTGCCTTAGTGCAAGGAGTATTGGAAAGCCCTGATAGTCATACGTTAGCGAACCAATTATTTGGCCTTAGTATTACACCCATCGAAATTCTGGCTAAAGAGTCAACTTCCGCCTCAAAAAATATTTCTATTCAGCTGTTTGAAGAAAAAATAGCAACCATTGATGTCATGCTGTTTAGTCGTCAAATGTACACCCTGCTAAAAGCTGGCATTCCTATCATGAATGCGCTGAATGGCTTACAGGCTTCCACGAAGAATCAAGCGTTTGCAATTGTTATCGGCAGCATTCGTGAGAGCCTAGGTAGCGGACGCGAACTTTCAGCTGCCCTATCACAGCATACAAGAGTATTCTCTAGCTTTTATATCAATATGGTACGCGTGGGTGAAACCACTGGTATGTTAGATACCGTGTTTTTACGTTTATTCGACCATCTTGAATTCGAACGCTTTATGCATGACCAAATAAAATCTGCGCTGCGTTACCCTACTTTTGTCATCACAGCCATGGGTATTGCCATTGTTGTGGTGAATCTATTTGTAATTCCAGCTTTTGCCAAAGTATTCCAAAGCTTTGGCGCTGAACTACCATTAATGACCAGAGTTTTATTAGGGTTTTCTAATTTCATGGTGTCTGCTTGGCCATATCTATTAGTAGGTATTATTGGGGCAGTATTTTTATTCCGCTCCTATATCGCAAGCACTGTTGGAAAATTCAAATGGGATAAATTTAAACTAAGTACCCCGCTTGCAGGCAAGATTATCCATAAAGCCACTATGTCACGCTTTGCCAGAAGCTTCGCACTAGCTAGCAAAAGTGGCGTGCCAATTACCAGTGGCCTAAGGTTAGTGGCACAAACTGCCGATAATGATTATATCGCGAGCAAAATTGAGCAAATGCGAGAAGGAGTTGAGCGCGGCGAAAGCATCTTGCGCACGGCCGCCAATAGTGGAGTGTTCAATCCCATCGTATTACAAATGATAGCTGTGGGCGAGGAGTCTGGTGCATTAGATGACTTAATGCAAGAAGTCGCAGATATGTATCAACGCGATGTGGAGTACGAGATTAAAACACTAGGTGCGCAAATTGAACCTATTTTGATTGTGTTTTTAGGCATCGTCGTACTGATATTAGCGCTAGGTATTTTCTTACCGATTTGGGATTTAGGCAATGTGGCATTACACAAAGGCTAAAGCTCAAACCACAAAGGCTTAAGGTGGGTGCAAATTTATCAAGACATGCCCCAAGTTCGCATCGCGTCGACTTTGCAGTGACATTAACCGTGATTAGCATACTAGTCACTTTGTTACTAGGCTATTTAAACAAGGTGCAACACGATATTGAAAGCTTAACGGTAGAAACAGAGCTGAACAATTTACGCTTAAGTTTAGCGGAGGCTTGGCTGCATAAAAGCGCCAATCATCAGCCAATCGATAGCGTTGCATTAGAGAATAGCAATCCAATGTTGCTAATAGCTGAAAAGCCTGAGAACTATATAGGCGAAGTTTCAGAGACGCCGAATAACAAAAAGGAAGTTTGGTATTTTGATACCAGAAGTAAACAGCTAATTTATGTATTTAACGATGGCAACCAAGCTAAATATAGGCTCAGTAAGACTATCGGTCAGACTCAAGCTTCATTATTAACAGTAGGTAGCTTAGATTTAGTAAAAGACGTACAGAAGTAAATTAATAGATTTTATTCTTAAAGGACGCACCATGATAAACAACACTAAACGCTTTAGCGCACTTAATGCCAAACAAGTTAAGCATGTTAAAGGCTTCACCTTAATTGAATTGATTGTAGTGATTCTAATTCTAGCCATTTTGGCAGCCATTGCGCTACCAAGATTTACCAATTTACAAAAAGACGCCCGTATTGCAAAACTTAATGCAGCGCGAGGTAGCGTTGCCGCCTCTTCAGCATTAGTTCATGCCACGATACTGGCTAGAAACAACTTAGCTGATACAACTGCATGTCCTGGCGGTGGAGGTACAGCAGACAACACCACTAATGTTTGTACAGAGGCAGGTGTAATTGCAGTTGTATTTAGTTATCCAGACGTTACCGCAATTGGTACAGCTGGTTTGTTATCAGCGGCAGGTTTAACCACCTCATTTAACCCTACTTTGTCTGAGTTGAACGGTGATGGTTACAACTACACAGAAACTGGCACGGTAGCGACCTTCCAAATTCAAGGTGCACCAACACCAGCAAACTGTCAGTTTACTTACACAGAACCAGCCGCAGCAAACACATCCCCTGTGATTACACCTGCTGTGACTAGTGGCTGCTAGCTTTACAGACTTTTTAGTTGATTTAAATTTAGTAAGAAAATGTAGTTCAATTTTTATTTTTTAGGGAGTAATTAAAATGAAACAGCAAAAATTTAGTTTTTCAAAAACAGGTGCAGGTCAATCAGGTTTTACATTAGTTGAGTTAGTTGTAGTGATTGTGATTTTAGGTATTTTGGCAGCTACGGCTTTGCCGAGATTTATTAACTTAACTAATGATGCACGTATTGCTGCATTGAATGGAGTTGCAGGTGGAATACGCTCTTCTGTTGGTGTAGTACAAGCACGCTTTTTTGCTACTGGAACTAATACCAGTCCAGTCACTATGGTCGATGGAACGACAGTAGCTGTTAGTACAACCACAGGCATACCTACAGGTGCTCTTGCAGGGGTTGGGGCTGCGATGACAGGCCTGACCGTTCCAGAAGGCATTACTCCAGATTACACAACTGCGACTGCTGTTACTTTCCGTCCTGTTAATGGAGGTAGCGCAACTTGCCAAGCGCTTTATAATGGCAGCACAGGTGTTGTTACAGTAACAACAACTGGTTGCTAATGCTATACGTCGGGAAGAAATACCCTTTCTAACGGTTGGCCTTAACTAGAAATAGCACTATGCAGCGAGAATCTGGATTCACAATAGTCGAGCTTGTCGCTGTGATGGTGATTACTGGCATTATTGCCGCTATTGCAGCGCCACGCTTTATTGGCGTGGATGCATTCGATGCGCGTGGTAGCTATAGCACATTAGTTTCAGCATTACGTTATGCACAGAAAACAGCAATTGCGCAAAGAACAACCGTATGTACAAATATTAATACTGTAACTAACGTGGTCACATTAACTTTTCGTAGTTCGGCGGATTGCAGTTTAGCATCATCTGGCACAGTGATAGACCCTGCGACCCAAGTGGCATACTCAAAAGCGCTATCTAGCAATGTAAGTATTACGGCCCCCGTTAGCACCATAGGTTTTGATGGCTTAGGCAGACCCGTGCCTAACGCTGCGGCTACATTTACAGTTAAAAATGCCGTTGTCCTAAGCGAGTCAACACGTACGATTACCGTAGAAGCGGAAACTGGCTATGTACGTTAGTACTGAACCTCGCCTAATACAAGCCAGAAGTCAGCTTGGTGTAACTTTAGTTGAGCTAGTTGTATTTATTGTCATTGTTAGCGTAGCCTTAGTTGGCGTGCTTAAAATGCTTGATATAACAACTCGTGGAAGCGCAGATCCTCTCGTACGGAAGCAAGCCATTTCTATTGCTGAATCTTTACTCACTGAAATTGAACAGCAACCATTCACTTTGTGCGACCCTGATGATATTAATGCTGCAACAGCATTAACGGCCGCTGACTGCACTGGTGGCATAGCTGCTTCAGAAGATAAAGGTGGTGCATTATTAAGTGGTCCAACTCCCAGTACAGAAAGCCGTTACAGTGCAACTGATCCTTTTGATAATGTAGCTGACTATGGTGGATTCACCATGCCAGACGCAAGTTGTGCAGGTATATGCAGCCCAGGTGACAATACTCCGTTAACCGGCTTAAGCGCATATGCTGTTAGTGTAACAATCTCACGCGTTGGTGGCGTTTCGCCATTTTCAAGCGTCTTATCATCTGATGCAGTACTTAAAATTGCTGTGCGTGTCACCGGCCCTGCTAACACAGACATTACATTAACCGGCTATCGATTTAGGTATGCTCCAAATGTTTAAACCGTCATTAAGAAAAACGGCTGGGTTTACCCTAGTTGAAATGATAGTAGTAATGACCATCGTAGCAATTTTAGCTGCTGCTTCCGCTGTGTTTATACGCAACCCAACTCAAGCTTTTTTTGACAGTGAAAATCGCGCGAACTTAACTGACCGCGCAGATACTGCCTTACGCCGTATGACACGTGATATACGCAATGCACTCCCCAATAGCGTACGCACCACAATCAACGGTGGCGATAGCTTTATTGAGTTTATACCGGTGAAAACTGCGGGTAGATATCGCGCATCTATTGGCACCTCTATTAGTGATAACCCGCTAGACTTTTCATTAAGTACAGATACCTTTGACGTGCTTGGCCCATCGGTTAAAATCGATGCCGGCGATAAACTCGTCATTTACAATCTAGGCATTGCTGGCTCAGATGCTTACGAAGGTACAAATATACGTGTCTTACAAACCACAAGTACTCTAAACACCTTAAGCTTTACCGGAGGTGCTTTTCCGCAGCCATCGCCGTCTAGTCGATTCTTTACCGTATCCACTCCTGTTTCATACGCCTGCGATATGACTAACAATGTACTTTTAATGTACAGCGGTTATAGTATTCAATCGTCACAGCCATCTAGCGTCACTGCACTTAACGCGCTTGCTAGCGCAAGAAAATTAGCAAGCAATTTAAGCGCCTGCAAAATTAATTATGTTTCTGGCGTATTACAAAGAAACGGTGTGGTAACCATCTATCTTGGCTTTGCCGAAGATACCGCCAAAGTCACACTGATGCATCAAGTAAATGTGGTAAATTCGCCATGACTAACCATCAATACAGCAAAGGTTTTTTATTACCAGCGGCTATTTTCATACTCGTCATCCTTGCTGCCTTAGGTGCCTATGCCCTAAACATCACCAGCATACAACAAAGTACCTCAACTCAAGATGTACAGGGTTCACGCGCATACCAAGCAGCGCGAGCTGGTGTTGAATGGGCTGCCTATCAAGTGCTATCACCAGGCACAACTACATTAGCCAATTGCCCAGCCAGTCCAACCATACTAACTATCGATAGCTTTTCTGTCGTAGTGTCATGCTCTAAATTTGCGAACTACTCAGAGCAAGGCTCAGATCATACCATTGCAATGTATGACATCATTTCAACTGCTAGCTTAGGCACCACTGGTACACTTAACTATATTGAAAGACAAATTCAGCTGACTTTAAGTAAGTGCTTAGGTACTGACGCAAGCCCTAACTACCAGTGTAACTAGACTATCAAGTCAACTTAGCCTTGTAATAAGGTTAAATAAGCTATAAATCCCTATTTAATTAAGTATTCAATTACTGTAGTGAAATCGCATAATGACCTAATCTGACATAAAAAGGGTTAGGAATAGGTTGTGCTGTGGCTTACAAACAAAATGGCAAGCTTAATATTACGGTTAAAAAATACCGTAGATAACCGCATGTTTGCAATAGCTAGCATAAGGTTAGCTGCGGTTATGATGTTAGGCCTATTAGCTAGCTACTCTGCAAATGCAACCACTATTGAATTTAACAACGCTGGCGGATCAACCTCTACGAATGGGCTACACTTTTACATTGAAGATACAACACATATACAAGTAAAAAGACTTGATAATACTGGTCAAGTCTACTCACCCACAGCAGTACCCACAAGCGTCAATTTAGATAATGGCATTTTTCTACGCGCAAACGGCAAAATTTATGGCCCTGACCATAATGTGGCCACATTTACACCTACCGGAGGTATGTACAATACCTATTCAGTAACAGCTGCTGCTCCAGCAGATCCGGTTCCCAATGGTACTCAGCAAACAGCTACCGGTGCCTTTGGCATTACTTCTGGTCCACAAGTGAATGTGTTGTGGAAATACACAACACCATTAGACTTTTTAACAGCTGAAGTAACGATAGTTATTCCTACAGGCTACACTATCAGTGCTGCCAATCCTGTGCGCTACTATCATGTATTTGACACTTACTTAGGCGGAAGCGACAAGGGTTGTGGCATAAAATACACAGATTCAAGTAACCACTTAGTTGTAGGTACATATCCACCTACAGGATCTACATGCCCTTCGAGCACTACTTTACCAACTGGTGTTAGTGTTGTGGAGTCATTTCGTGAGCGCAGTGGGCTAACTTTTACTAGCTATTGTGCAACAACATGGAGTAGTTTCTGGGGTAGCGACTCCAATAACTGTTCTGTATTGCAAAGTAGCAACTTAAGCAACGATATCACAACAAGCTATGAAGATACCGGTGTAGGTATACAGTATAGCTTTACTGCTGCTGGCACCTATACTTTTAGCTATGACTTTGTAGTTGGTTCACCTACCGTCCCACCATATGACCACTTAGAAATCAGGCACCCAGGATCAGCATCCTTATGCCCAGCAGACTTAACGGTACTTGCCTGCACCTCATCTACCTTACCTTGTCCGGCAGCAAATATAGTGAATACTGGGACATTAACTGGTAGCGTAACGACAACACCCACTACTCCTGCTACGACTAAAACACCCTCTATCTTCACTTTAGGAAGTGCTGCATCAACAGCAACAGTGACCCTGCAAGGCTCTGGTGCTGGCGCTTATGTGTTATCTACAACAGGATTAAGCTCAATACCACTGAATGGTACCAAATGTTGGAATACAACAACAAGTACGGCGACTTGCGCTTATACAGTGGTAAACACACCTTGTGTAAAAGGCTTTGAGTGTATTGAAACAAGCCAAACCTATAACAACTTAACAAGCTCACCTAGCGCCCGTAATCCTTTATATTCAAAACTTACTGCAACAGGATTTAAGTTTGATGTAGTTGCTTTACAAGATTTAGGAGTTACGGCTACCAGTTACACAGCCTCTTCTGGTGTAACGGTTGAGCTATTTGACGATAGTGCTAGTCCACAGCCTTTATGTGGTGCTTATGCTTCGCCTATTGCGAGTCAAACAATTACTTTTGCCTCAACAGATTTAGGTAGAAAAACATTGCCTGCAAACTTTACTATTGCAAATGCTTATAAAAAATTACGCTGCCGTGTAAAAGATACTAATGTTTCGGTAACAGGCTGCTCTTCAGATGACTTTTCTGTACGTCCACAAAACTTCGTATTATCTCAAAGTGGCTTAGGTAGCTCTCCTGTAGTTGCAGGAACAAATTTTTCACTTACAGCAGCTTCTGGTGTAAGTGGTTACAATGGCACACCAAATATATTACCAAGTAATATCAGAGCAGCTAACACTGCTGGCGGCACACAATCATCAATAAGCGCAGGCATGCTAACACTAGCTGATGTTTCAAATACTATAGTCACAGACTCAGCCAATAACACTTATCCAACTGCAAGTGGCTCTCCTGCTTCAGCTTCACTAAGTTTACGTTATCAAGATGTAGGATATTTAAACTTTAATACAGGTGCTGTGGTTGATAACAATTTCACCGCAATAGACCAAACAACGGACTGCATCATTGGTAGTGGTTCTAATATTCTAAGCTCTGGAAAATATGGTTGTGAGGTATGGAATACAGCTTTGAATGACATTGGGCGTTTTAAACCCGACCACTTTAGATTAACCAGCACCTTAGCCGCAAGTTGCAATGCAGGTACCGTAGGTACAACAACGGATGACTTTACTTACATGAGTGACCCACACTTATCAATCAACGCGGCAGTCAGTGCGGAAAGTTCACAAAATATCATATCAACGCGCTATGGTAATAGCTGTCCGACGACTGGCTCTTGCAAGCTAACGGTTATTGCACAAAATAATACTACGCAAATTGACACTAGTAGATTACAACCATTAACAAACTTTCCAGTAGGCACAACTCTAGTTGGAGCAGGTACTGCTTCTAGTTACCAAAGCAGCACTTGGGTGAATGGCATATATAACCTAAGTGGATCAGCTTTCCACTATGACAGAAGCGCCTCCGCAGACGGACCGTATGAGCTTTTTAATCTAAATTTCACATTAACAGATCCTGACAATGTGACGTTTAGTGGCTCATCTACAACAGCAAATAGCAAAATACGCTATGGCAGAATTTTCATGCCCAACGTTTATGGCTCAGAGTTATTATCACTGAGTGTGCCATTAGAGGCGCAATACTGGAATGGCACAGCCTACATTAGAAACCAACAGGATAGTTGTACAACAGTACCTGCTTCAAGTATTGCAATGGCTAACTATAAAAAAAATCTAGATGCTTGTGAAACACAGCTTGCATACTCAAGTGGCTCAGGAGCATTAATCAATGGTGTTTCAAAGTATCTAAAGCTGACTAAACCAGGTGCCGGCAATAACGGTAGCGTAGATTTAACTTTAAATCTTAATCTAGCTAGTGGTAACACTTGCAACGCTGCCACTACGAGCGCAGCAACGGCTGCTGGTATTCCATGGTTTGGCAACAACCCAGTTTCACGCGCTGTATTTGGTATTTATAAAACACCAATTATCTATATGCGCGAAAATTTTTAACGATTGTTAATAGCACCAAATAAAGAGTTCAATATGCGACTATATTCTAAGAAAAAAGTACCCGGCTGGTTTGCCATTCGAGCTTCCGAATACGGCACATGCGTTGCGCACGTAGTTAATTTAGACGCTAAACCCACCGTTGAGCTTATCGCTATTCGACAAGAAAGCTTAAAGGATGACGATGGCGTTAAGTCTTTAGCTACCAATTTAAGTATGGCGAACTTGCACTGCTTATTATTGCTCGCACAAAATGAATATCAGCTATTCCAAATTGAAAAACCTAACGTGCCGGCAAACGAGCTAAAACAAGCCATCAGTTGGAAGCTTAAAGACATGATTGATTACCCCGTAGAGCAGGCCACAGTGGACGTAATTGATATTCCAACTGATCCTAACAACACTAATCGCCAATCATATGTCTATGCCGTTGCTGCGAAAAATAGTGTCATTAGTGGTTATATGAACCGACTTATTGGTTATGCAGGGTCGGGACTAGAGGTGATTGATATTCCCGAATTTGCACAACGTAATATCGCAACTTTTCTAGAACAAGAGGGTCGTGGATTAGCGATGCTTTCCATCAATAATCACGGAGGTCTACTCACATTTACATCAGGAGGTGAGCTCTATCACTCTAGACGGATTGAAGTAAATATCAAACAAATTCATGGTGACGATAGTGGACTAAAATCTAGTGCTTTTGAGCGTATATCACTTGAAATTCAACGCTCATTGGATAACTTTGAGCGCCAATTCCCCTACGTCACTATCAGCCGTCTCGTATTAGCGCCATTTATGGAGCGTGAAGATTTCTATGACTATTTAAAAGCCTACCTCTATATACCAATTGATCGATTTGACTTATCCGACCTATTTGAATTTAAAGATCAATCCAGCCTAGGAGATTTATCTAAGCAGGCCAGCCTAATGCCTGCACTGGGCGCGGCATTACGCGGGGGTTCATCATCATGAGTCAGCAGATTAACCTACTAAATCCATCTCTAATCAAACAAAAGGATTTTTTAAACTCTAATACTATAGTGATAGCGCTTGGGATTCTATTGGCACTTATGTTTGGATATTACGGCTATGCGCAAAAACAATTATCCATAATAACAGCACAACGCATTCAAACCGCTGAAGAGTTATTGGCAACACAAACTAAACTGAAACAAATTACTTTATTACATACACCGCATACGGTGAACAAAGCTCTAGTAGGTCAGATTGCACAATTGGAGCAAAAAGAGATTATGCAGCAGCGCATTTTACAGGCAGTAAACCAAAGCTCAGCGACACCTGAAAAAGGTTACGCGGCATTAATGCGCGCCTTTGCAAAACAGAGCTTAGATGGTTTGTGGTTAACTGGCTTTAGTATTAACAGTGCATCTGACCAACTCAATATCAGTGGTCATGCATTACATAGCGAACTTGTACCAGAATACATCACAAGGTTAGGAAGTGAGCCTGCATTACAAGGTAAATTATTTTCCGCTTTGAATATGAGCTTGCCTAAAGACTCCGGCTTAACAAACGCAACACCAACTCTAGTTTCACCGGCTACTTCAGCTAATATCCCATCCTCTGTTGTTAAAAATGGTGTTTCTACAGCACCAGTTAACAGTGCAACTTCTACTACGAACACTCAAAACAACGAGCTTAAATATATTGAATTTTCACTGCAATCGATTGACGATAAATCCGCCACAATAAATGCAAACAACGAGGCTGGAGGCAAGCTTTGAAGAAGTTATGGCTAGTCTTGAGCAATAAGTTTGAAGCGCTGAATAAACGTGAGCGTTGGATGGTGGCATGTGCGCTATTTGTAGTCGTATTTGCCACGCTCGATAACTTTTTAATTAGCCCTGTATCCACTCGCCAAAAATTAATCAGCAGTGAGCTTGCAACTGACCAAGCACAGATTCAAAGCTTAACGCAACAAATTAACGCTTATTCAAATCAGGCGATCATTGACCCAGATGCTAACAATAAGCAACATATTATTGAGCTAAATAACCACCTAAAAACTCTTGAAACACAATTAAACGGATTACAAAGCACACTTATCAGTCCGGATAAAATGCCTGAACTACTTCGCAGTTTATTAAAAAGAAATGGCAAGCTCCAATTGATTGAGTTAAAAACGTTGCCAACTAAAGGTTTGCTTGAAGCTGAGGCTACAGATAAAAACACTGTCGCGTCTACAGTTGGAAACAGCGGCATAGATATACAAAATACTGGCAAACAAGATTCACCAGTATTCAAACATGGTGTAGAAATTACTGTTGAAGGTCATTATTTAGACCTTCTTGAATATGTCTCTGATTTAGAGAAAATGCCTTGGCACGTACTTTGGAGCAAAGCTACATTAAATGAGGATCAGTCACTAGGCAGGGTTTGGCCTACAAACCGTTTAAAACTCACAGTTTACACTTTAAGTTTAGATAAAACATGGTTAAGCATATGACATTAAATACAGACAAAAACTTTGCGCACTCAGTACATCTGGCACACAACCCACTGAAACTATTGCTCAGTGTTTCGTGTGGTATGTTTTTACTCATGATGGAAGGCGATGTAAATGCAGAGGTGTTAAAAGACCCTACTCAGCCACCGGCCTCGCTAGCAGGTGAGATTACAAATGAAAACTTTCAACCAGCCAGTCCAGTGCTACAGTCAGTGATGATAGGTTCACAGTATCGCGCGGCAATTATTAACGGTCAAAAGATCATGCTTGGTGGTAAGTACGAAAGCTCTACCTTGATTAAAATCAACGAGCGTGAGGCTGTCTTACGTAACTCTGATATGTCAATACAAACTCTGGCAATGGATTACGCAATGGTAAAAAAGACTAAACCTCTGGTTCAAAGTAAATCAATAGCGCAGTCTAAAACAAAAAGTTGAATGAAGTAATCGAGAATAACATCATGCAAAAATTACCAATACGATTATCAGCGCTACTCACACTAATACTTAGTCAGGTAATGTTACTTAATGGCTGCGCGACCAATGAGCCTAAACAGAATGCTACACTCAATAAAATAAAAAATGAGCTAAAGCAGGCTGCAGAAATCAAGGCCGCACCTACCGCGTCAAAAGCAATTAATGATGCGTTACTACCTCCTCTAAAGATTGCAATGCCTAAAGCTACAGCCAAGCAACTAGAGCAACGTTTTGACTTAATAATAAGCAATGCACCTGCCAGTCAGGTATTGATGGGTATTGTAAGCGGCACGCGCTACAGCATGTTGGTGTCCCAAGACTTAGTCGGCACAATTTCCGTCAACCTGAAGGATGTTACGGTATTTGAAGCGCTTGACTCGCTGCGCGAGTTGTATGGCTATGAGTACAAAGTAGAAGGCACGCGTATTTTTATTGAACCACAATCAATTCAAACGCGTGTATTTCAAGTGAACTATATTGTTGGTCAACGTAAAGGCTCATCTGACACTCGTGTGACTTCTGGCTCAGTGAGTGACGGCACAAACTCTGCCCAAAGTACTGGTCAGACTACTACAACTAACGCAAGCGGATCCTCCAACCGAACCTCCATGATTAGCAGCAGTATTGCTACAACCACTAATAACGATTTTTGGAGAGATTTAACTGATTCACTTAACGCCATCGTAGGCAATGAAAATGGTCGCCGTATTGTCGTTAACGTGCAGTCTGGCGTCATTATGGTACGCGCAATGCCCGCAGAAGTGCGTAATGTGGAATCCTTTTTACGCTTAATGCAGGTCACTATAGAACGCCAAGTAATATTAGAAGCAAAAATCATGAACGTACAATTAAATGACCAGTCACAAAGCGGAGTGAACTGGTCTGTATTCGGCAAAAGCGGCTCTAATACAGGCATTGTGGGCAATCTAAATGCTAATACACATCTAGCTAGTGTAGGCAATGGCGATATTATTAGCGGCGACTTAGGTGCAAGATCTGGAAATGTAATTGCTAATGCCGCAACAACAGCGCTTGGCGGCCCTTTATTTGCCGTAGCCTTGCAGGGTGCTAACTTTGCTGCCCTACTCTCATTCTTAGAAACACAAGGTGATGTGCAAGTGCTTTCTAGTCCTCGAATTGCGACTATTAACAATCAGAAAGCCGTGCTTAAAGTAGGTACCGATGAGTTTTTTGTTACAGGTATTTCATCCAATACCACGGCTTCAACTGGCGCTACAACAACATCCCCTGAAGTGACACTACAGCCGTTCTTTTCAGGTATCGCTTTAGATGTAACACCTCAGATTGATAAAGACAATAATATCATCCTGCATATGCACCCTTCTATTAGCCAAGTGACTACCGTAAATAAACAGCTAAACCTCGGCGGCGTATCTGGCGCTATTAACCTGCCACTTGCTTCTAGTAATGTGAGTGAAACCGATAGTATTGTGCGCACTCAAGATGGTCGTGTGATTGCGATTGGTGGGTTAATGACAGAAAGCACTATTAGTAGTAAGTCTAAAGTACCAGGTTTAGGTGATATTAAGGGTGTCGGCAATGCTTTTCGCCAAAAAGGTTCAACTACTAGTAAAACTGAATTAGTAATATTGCTTAAAGCCACTGTTGTACAAGGACAAGACAGCTGGAGTAATGATGTTTTATCTAGTCAGAAGCGTGTAGAAAACATGCAACGTAGCGATAACATGCAAGGCTCTAGCAACGTCGCACAAACGTCAATTTTGAGCGAGTAAGTGATGTATCTCAACCACTATGGATTAAGCGAAGTCCCTTTCAGTATTACGCCTGATACTAGTTTCTACTTTGCATCACACAGCTATCAAGAAGGCCTCAATACCTTGTTATTCGCCATTATATCTGGGGAAGGATTTATCAAAATTACAGGCGAAGTTGGCACAGGTAAAACATTGCTATGTCGAAAACTCATGTCTAGCCTCGATAGTACTTTTAAAGTAGCCTACGTACCCAACCCTTATTTAGAGCCACAATCACTATTAATGGTGTTAGCAGAAGAGTTGGGCATCGCCTTACCTAATGTGGTGACTCAACACGCGCTATTAACAGCACTGACTCATACGTTGTTAGACTTTGCTCATAAAGGCATCAAAGTCGTCATTTGCCTTGATGAAGTGCAAGCCATGCCTATAGAAACACTAGAGGCTCTGCGCTTACTGAGTAATCTGGAAACTGAAAAAAGAAAACTGCTACAAGTTGTGATTTTTGGTCAACCAGAACTTGAAAACAAGCTAAACCACGCTGCTATCAGACAGCTAAAACAACGTATTACTTTTGAATACCAATTGGACAGATTAAGCCGTCGCGAGATGCAATATTATTTAAGCCATCGTTTAATCATTGCTGGTTACCAAGGCAAGCACATGTTTAGTGGCACAGCATTAATGCTTTTATACTTGAAGTCTAACGGTGTGCCAAGATTAGTGAATATATTAGCGCATAAAGCTTTATTAGCAGCATACGGTAAAGGTAAACAACAAGTTGGCTTTGTGGAGGTGCTTGCAGCTATCTCCGACACTAAATCGATAGCGTCAACATGGAGAAAGTTACAACTACATGGCTTTAGCTTATCTTTATTTTTATGCGTTTGCGGTAGTGCATTTTTGGTTTCACCTAAATTAAGTTAATACAAACCCATTTTGAAGATTTAACATGAGCTTAATTAATCAAATGCTAAAAAACCTAGAGCAGCGTGGCGCAGGGTCTAATGACGCAGAAAGCATAATCACACCTAACCCAATCGCTACACTGCATACACCTGTGGTTACTCCGTATGTAAATCAGCACTATCCAGCGAAACATGGCATACCATATTTAAGAATCAGTGGACTAATGATACTACTAGCTAGCGGCGCTTATTTATGGGTACAAAGTGCCCCTGCATCAACACAAAGCATTGATCATTTAAAAGAGCAAACAACGTTACAAGCAGTGGTATTAGATCAGAGTCATCAAATGATTTCTAAACCCTCAGAAGAGACTAAAGTTATCACTTCAGCTCAAAATGTATATTCAGCATTACCCCCACTATTTGAAAGCACACTCAGATTCAATCTAATAACCTCGCAATCGCAAACTAACAAACTTGAGAAGTATCCTCAAAAAGGTAATGTCACTACAAATATAACATCTACTAAGTTATTAGCTAATAATCTTACTAGTACTAGCCAAGTAACTAAGCCGGCAGAAATAGTAAAATCGGTTGAAACGATAGAGTCTGCAAATAATCCAGCAGCTTCTGATAACTTAATAGCTTCTACAAAGTTTGCTGTTGCTACAAAATCACCTGCACGCTCAAATATTGTCAGTATTAATAACAACATAATGAAACAAATCAGCCCTGAGCAAAAATCAGGTAATTCATATCGCCAAGCACTTGCCAGTTTACAACAAGGCCGCGTAGCTGAAGCACAAAGCGATCTGGTTCAAGCACTAGAAGATAATCCTGCAAACCATGAAGCTAGGCAAATGCTTGCAGGCTTATTATTTGATAATAATCGCAACGATGAAGCCAGAGCTACTCTTGCAGCAGGCCTAGCAATAGCGCCAGAGCAAACTAGTTTTCGTATTGCGCTAGCCAGATTACAAGTAGAGTCAGGCGACAAGTCTTCTGCGCTAGCGACCATGGAACAAGGTCTAGTTTATGCAAATAACAATGCTGACTATCAAAGCTTTTTAGCGACCTTACTTCAACGTGCAAATCGCCATGAAGAAGCCATCAGTCATTATAAAATAGCGCTATCAATGCCTACCTCATCTAATAACTCTAGTATAACAAGCTCATTAGTGGGTCTTGGTATTTCAATGCAAGCAATTGGCAAGCTAGAAAATGCACAAGAAGCCTTTACACGCGCTCTATCTGTTACGACTCTTAGCCCCGAACTCGCGCAATTTATCGATCAACAACTCAAACAAATTAATCAACGGCTACAAAGCTCTGCAAAACAGAGCTCCGCAAATAAGTAAAGCCGTTGCTAATCATCACCTAAGCCTTATAACATTTAAGTCTTATATAAGACTATGTCGTCCCATTACATTTCACGTCTGAAACACTCAGTATCCAGCTATAAAAATATCAATGCAGATTTAGTTAGTCTTCCTTTGCTTTAAGCAGCTACCGACCATTAATATTCCACAAAAATCAACCTATTTAATGTAAAATTCACATGATGGTAGTAGCTAGACTGCGTAGATGCACCTACTGATTAAAATCACCATTAAAAATACTAAAGCCTGTCGATTACAGGCTTTTTTCTCGACCAAATCTTAATGAAAACTGAAACAATTTGATGGCAATACTCAATGACGATAGCAAATAAAACTGATGTGCTATTAGTAGGCGGTGGCGTCATGAGCGCTACGCTAGCCTCACTACTAGCAGAG
>Ga0208626_1000054_pt1 | contig 63629 bp, 59 predicted proteins | sample LakWasMet10_HOW4_2_FD_183860 | JGI IMG/M metagenome (GOLD analysis project Ga0208626, IMG submission 183860) | Freshwater sediment methanotrophic microbial communities from Lake Washington under simulated oxygen tension - Sediment Metagenome... | ecosystem: Environmental > Aquatic > Freshwater >... | reverse complement strand
GCTGGATCTGGGGAATGAACACTATCACGAAGAAAACACCATCGAGCCGGGTAATACCATCAAGGTGGTCGATACCCCGTTTGGTAAAATCGGCCTGTCAATCTGCTATGACTTGCGCTTTCCAGAGCTTTACCGCGCAATGGGTGAAGTCAACATTATCGTTGTTCCATCCGCATTTACCGACACGACCGGCAAAGCCCACTGGGAATCACTGGTGCGCGCACGTGCAATTGAGAACCTGTGCTACGTCATTGCTCCGGCACAGGGCGGCTACCACATTTCAGGCCGGGAAACGCACGGCAACAGTATGATTGTAGACCCTTGGGGTGTAGTATTAGACAGACTGCCGCGCGGCTCCGGGGTTGTAATGGCAACCATCAACCCCAAATATCAGGACAGCCTCAGAAAAAGCTTGCCGGCATTGCAACATCGCACAATTAAAGTGGTCAATCCAACTTGATCATCAATTTACACTAAGCATACATAATGAAAAATCAGGAAACGCCAGATAGCGCCAATCGAATCAAAGGCTATCACTTTGATGAAGCAACACAGGCACTGCTTGCTCCGGCAAGCCTGGATATTGCAAAACTGCAGAATGTGCTTGGCGACATGATGTCGCACAAGATCGACTATGCGGATTTGTATTTTCAATACAGCCGCAGCGAAAGCTGGGGGCTGGAAGAAGGCCAAGTAAAATCAGGTAACTTCTCGATTGATCAGGGGGTTGGCGTGCGTGCCGTAAGCGGAGAAAAAACTGCTTTCGCCTATTCGGATGACATCAGCCTGGAAGCATTGCAAAAGGCCGCGATCGCCACCAAATCGATTGCATCTCTAGGTAATGAGCAGACTGCAAACTCGGTGATCTCCGCACCGGCAACACAACTCTACCTGCCGCATGACCCGATCGCTTCGCTGTCGGCTGAAGCCAAAGTCAAGCTGCTGGAACACCTGGAATCTATCGCCAGGAAACTCGACCCGCGCATCACCCAGGTAACGGCTTCAATAGCAGGCGAATATGAAGTCGTGATGGTGGCGCGCCATGACGGCATGATGGCAGCCGATGTGCGCCCGCTGGTACGCGTCGGCATTAATGTAATCGCCGAAAGCAATGGCCGCCGTGAGCAAGGCTCGGCAGGCGGCGGCGGTCGTTTTGATTATAGTTACTTTACCGATGAAGTGCTGCATGATTACGCACAGAAAGCCGTGCATCAGGCGCTGGTGAACCTGGATGCGCGCCCGGCCCCGGCAGGCAGCATGACCGTAGTACTCGGCGCCGGCTGGCCAGGCATTTTACTGCACGAAGCAATCGGCCATGGCCTGGAAGGCGACTTTAACCGCAAAGGCAGCTCCGCTTTCAGCAACATGATCGGCCAGCAGGTTGCAGCCAAAGGCATTACGATCGTCGATGACGGCACTATTGCCGACCGCCGTGGTTCACTCAGCGTAGATGACGAAGGCAACCCAACCAACAGAACCGTATTGATTGAAGACGGCATCCTGCGCGGCTACATTCAGGACACACTCAATGCACGCCTGATGAACATGCCACTCACGGGCAATGCGCGCCGTGAGAGTTATGCGCATATTCCCATGCCACGCATGACCAACACGTATATGCTGAATGGCACAACCCCGCCGGAAGAAATTATCAAATCCGTGAAAAAAGGCCTGTACGCGGCAAATTTCGGCGGTGGGCAGGTTGATATTACCAGCGGCAAATTTGTGTTCAGTGCAGCAGAAGCCTATATGATTGAAGATGGAAAGATTACTTATCCGGTAAAAGGTGCAACGCTGATAGGCAATGGGCCGGAAGTACTCAAGCGTGTTTCAATGATAGGGAATGATATGTCGCTGGATAGCGGCGTAGGCACTTGCGGCAAAGAAGGGCAAAGCGTGCCTGTTGGCGTTGGCCAACCAACACTCAGAATCGATGGGCTTACGGTAGGCGGTACGGGTACATAAGCATTGGCAGAAAAGGATTAGTAGTAATTTAATGGCGTTAAACTGAAACTTTGAAAGGAAATAAAATGGCTGAAGAAAAGAAAGCAGTTAAACCTAAAAAAGCGTCTACAACTAAAACCGAAACTAAACCTAAAGCTGCCGCAAAACCTAAAGCAGCTGCCGCTAAAAAAGAAACCACGGCGGCTAAAAAGACCAGTGCCACAAAAACCACCGCTACAAAAAAAACCGCTGCTAAAAAAAGCTCAGCCGCAACCTCTAACCTGGAGCAGCGTTACAGGTTAATCGAAGTTGCCGCCTATTACATTGCAGAAAAAGATGGTTTTGCCGGCAACCCGGTTGACTACTGGATTGCCGCAGAGCGACAAGTCAGCAGCTAGACTTGCAGTAATTAAAATCGCTGACGTTCTCGCACCTGCATTCAAGTCAGCCTAACTATTTGAACCGTGTATGTTTAATTGCATGCACGGCAGGAAATTATTTAAGTTTTAACAGCGCACAACCGTTATAATCTCGCCCTTAAGAATCGCATCAAACTCTCATTTATGACGCAGCCTACCCTGCAAATTCCAAAACCGGGTCAAGTAACACGCTTTAGTATCAATGCTACTGGTGAAGATAGCCTCGCGCTTGCGAAGCTTGCGGCTGAGTTAAAGCTAAACAAGCCGGCCAGACCGCTTGTGATTATCTCGGCAAACGCATTCGATGCGCAGCGCCTGTTGGAAGAAATCCCCTACTTTGCACCTGAGCTGAGCGTGTATCTCCTACCAGACTGGGAAACCCTGCCCTATGACCAGTTTTCACCGCACCCCGACCTGATTTCAGACCGTCTGACCACGCTTTATCATATCGCGCAAAACGCTTGTGACGTGATTATTGTGCCACTGGCAACCGCGCTGATTCGCCTGAGCCCGAAGGCATACCTGAGTGCCAATACCTTCATGCTGAAAAAAGGGCAGAAGCTGGATCTGGAAGCACTGCGCAGGCAATGTGCCGAGGCCGGTTACCATCATGTCAGCCAGGTGATCAGCCATGGCGAATTCAGTGTGCGCGGCGGCCTGATTGACCTGTTTCCGATGGGCTCTGCCCTGCCTTACCGCCTGGACCTGTTTGATGATGAAATTGAAACAATCCGCACTTTTGACGTAGATACACAGCGCAGCCTGTACCCGGTACCGGAAATCCGGCTGCTGCCCGCACGTGAGTTTCCACTTGATGAAGCCGGCATCGCCACCTTCAGGAGTCAGTTCCGGGAAGCCTTTGAAGGCGATCCGCAGCGGGCAAAAATCTACAAGGATGTCAGCAAAGGCGTAGCTTCGGGCGGCATTGAATGGTATCTGCCACTGTTTTTTGAGCAGACCGCTACCCTGCTGGATTACCTGCCAGCCGACAGCCTGCTTTGCATGCATGGCGATTTAGACCAGAGTGCCCAACAATTCTGGCGTGAAGCGCAGTCGCGCTACCGCACGCTGGCACATGATGCGGAGCGACCATTACTCACACCTGAAACATTGCTGGTTAAAACAGAAGACTTTTTTGCTTCCTCACATGCGTTTGCAAGGCTGACGCTGACTGTATCCAAATCCGGCAATGGCCTGCCTGCCCTTGATATTGAAAGGCGCGCAGACCAGCCGCTGCACAAACTTAAAGACTTTATCAGCCAGTTTAAAGGCCATGTTTTTATTGTTGCCGAAAGCCTGGGCCGCCGCGAAACCATGGCGCAGCTGTTTGCCGAACATGGGCTGGAACTCAGCATTTGTGAATCCTGGAATGATTTTATAAGCAGTAAAGCAAAAGTGATGCTGGGCGTCAGCACTTTGCATAGCGGCTTTATTTCGGCACCAGGCAAAGATTTTACATTTGCCATCATTACCGAAGCCGAGCTGTATGCGGCTACGGTGCGCCAGCAGCGCCGCCGTGAAAAGGAAAAGGCGCGCAGCACCGAAGGCATGCTCAAGGATTTATCGGAGCTGCGCATCAACGACCCTGTGGTGCATGAACAGCACGGCGTAGGCCGTTACAAAGGATTGGTTAACCTGGATCTTGGCGAAGGTGAAACTGAGTTCCTGCTGCTGGAATACTATGGCGACGACAAGCTCTATGTGCCGGTTTCGCAGTTATTCATTATTTCTCGCTATTCCGGCGGACCGCCGGAATCCGCACCTCTGCACAGGCTTGGCAGCGGAAACTGGGAAAAAGCCAAGAAAAAGGCACTCAAACAGATTCGCGATACTGCGGCAGAATTGCTTAATTTATATGCACAACGCGCCGCGCGCCGCGGTCATGCCTTTACCCTGAGCCTGCACGATTACGAGGCGTTCTGTGAAGGCTTTCCGTTTGAAGAAACGCCGGACCAGCTTGAAGCCATTGAAAACGTAATCAAGGACATGCAGTCCGGCCGGCCGATGGACAGGCTGGTTTGCGGTGACGTTGGCTTCGGTAAAACTGAAGTTGCGTTGCGTGCCGCTTTCGTCGCAGTCATGGGCGGCAGGCAGGTAGCCGTGCTGGTACCGACAACACTGCTGGCCGAGCAGCACTTCAACAATTTCAGCGATCGCTTTGCCGAATGGCCGATTAAAGTCGCCGAGATCTCGCGCTTCAGAACCGCCAAGGAGCAGAAAGAAGCACTGGCCGGTTTAGAGGCAGGCAATATCGACATCATCATCGGTACGCACCGTTTGATCCAGAAAGATGTGAAGTTCAAAAACCTGGGTCTGGTCATTCTGGATGAAGAGCACCGCTTTGGCGTGCGCCAGAAAGAACAGCTCAAGGCTCTACGTGCCGAAGTGGATGTATTGACGCTTACCGCAACGCCAATTCCGCGTACCCTCAGTATGGCGATGGAGGGCTTGCGTGAATTCAGCGTAATCACCACACCGCCGCAAAAGCGCCTGAGCATCAAAACCTTTCATACAGAATACTCTGAAGGCATTATCCGTGAGGCGGCCATGCGTGAATTCAAGCGCGGCGGCCAGGTTTATTTCCTGCATAATGAGGTGGACACCATCCACTCCATGCGCGAAAAACTGGAACGCATCCTGCCGGACGCACGTATTGCTGTTGCGCACGGCCAATTGCGTGAGCGTGAACTGGAAAACGTGATGCGTGATTTTTACCACCAGCGTTACAACCTGCTGCTGTGTACGACCATCATTGAAACCGGTATTGATGTACCGACCGCCAACACCATCATCATGAACAAAGCCGACATGTTCGGCCTGGCGCAGATGCACCAGCTACGCGGTCGTGTCGGCCGTTCGCATCACCAGGCTTACGCTTACCTGCTCACAGACCCTGATCGCAAAATCACGCCGCAGGCACAGAAACGCCTGGATGCGATTCAGCTGATGGAAGACCTGGGTGCCGGCTTCCACCTTGCGATGCATGATCTGGAAATCCGCGGTGCCGGTGAACTGCTGGGCGATAGCCAGAGCGGTGAAATGCAGGAAATCGGCTTCCATCTGTATTCAGACATGCTGAATCACGCCGTAAAACAACTTAAGGCCGGCAAAGAACCTGACCTGAATGCACCGCTGGGCGTGACAACCGAGATCAACCTGCACACACCGGCGCTGCTCACCAACAGCTACTGCCCGGATGTGCATGAGCGCCTGGTAATTTACAAGCGCCTGGCCAACTGTAACGATGATGACGAACTGGATAGCCTGCAGGAAGAGCTTATAGACCGCTTTGGCCTACTGCCGGAACAAGGTGAAGCCCTGATTGCGTGCCACCGGCTGCGCATTGCAGCCAAAGCCATCGGCATCATCAAGATTGATGCCAGCGCAGATTCAATTCAGCTGCAATTCAACCCTAAGGCAGATATTGACCCACTGAAGCTGATTAATCTATTACAGCGCGATAGACGATGTCGCATGAATGGGCCGGATAAGCTGAGAGTTTCGGTAGGTTTTGAGGCCATCAACCTGCGTACGGACTTTGTGAAATCTTTACTGAAAGAGTTTATTTGATCTCCGGCAGCAAAAAACCGGAAACACCGCTCGGCATTGACACTATCCATATCCGGGAGTGCAGTACCGGCATAAAAGGCCGATGCAGGCACACTCCTCATCGTTAGGCACCGGCACACTGATCGCAGCCAAATGTATGGTCATCAGCATATTCAGCTGATGACCATACATCCAGAATCTTGTAAAAGGCGTTAAAAACCTGCTGCATCAACCCCGGTATGGCTTCCAGGTACCATCCGCGGCCATGCAGGCACGCTCTGACCTGTTGTCGTTAATGCCATCACCGCGCATATTGAGTTTGTAATTACGACATTTCTGGCCGTCTGCATTAAAACCGCCAAGCGGAGTAACCGTATAATTAAGGCCGTTGTCTGCATTCACCCAGGTCACCGGTCTGTTTTGCGCACCAAGCTCCAAAGTGTGGCCAAGACAGCCTCGATCTGCATTATCAAGGTCTCGCCCGATTTTATTACCGACAACAGCACCGATCACCGCTCCTAAAATAATGGCAACGGCTTTACCATCACCTTTGCCAACCGTTGAGCCTATTGCCCCGCCGACAATTCCGCCCAGTGCGGTACCCACTGCCTCGCGATTGCATCGCCCACTTGAAATACCGTAGTCATCAGACCATTGCCGACCGGTGTATCCGGTGTAGTAAGGATCATTTTTTTTGCGCCAGCCATGTGCAGGCGCCCAGGGTGGCGGATCCGCATACACTTCGGATGCCAATGTAAAAAGCATCATAAACAGGCTAAGGCTTACTAATGGTTTTTTATATTTCATGACTTTGATTCTCCTGGTAATCATCAAGTTATGTTACGTAGTGCAGGTAAAAATGCTAATTTAACTCATCGTCTTTCCAATATTTTGTACCTTTGACCGAGGCCTGCAGTAGCAAACCGCTTTTCGTAATCTGGTAGATGATAATATGGTCAATCAAGGCCTCGCCGCCTACTGCCGATCCCTGGTCAGACGCTTTGGCTGCTGCATCCGCATGCCCGCCGAACTCCCAGCCGCTGCTAATGAAGCGATCGATGGTGGACTGGTTTTTAAAAATAAAAACCGCACGGAAATCCTTTACGCCTAGCCCCAGGCCAATTCCGGCCTCACCCATTTTCATATAAGTCTGTTTACCTGTTTTCTCTTGCACGACGCCATACCCGCCGCCAAAACTGGCAAAAATGATATTGACATTCGCATTACTGAACACGGCATAAGCCGGGGCAGAAGCAATTTCTTTTTTTGCCTGGGGATACAGTTGATACAGCTCCGCTAAAACATCCTCCTTCATGGCAAGTACTGCGTGACGTTTTTCCTGAGCAGAACTACCACTGGTGGTAGCGCAGCCTGCTGACATCAGCACAATCAGGATACTGGCAAGGCCTGCATTAAAGAACCGAATCATTTTCCACTCCGAAACATTACAATATAAATACTGGCTACTGTCCAGAATATGTGCATAACTGCAATCAGGCGGGTTTTAGATAACCAGATCCATACCCACCAAGTGTGCAGCAGCTATGCACGTAACTTTAAAGCAGCCGTAGCCGGTTTTTCAATCATGCGATAAAAAATATCTGCCAGAACCAGGCTCGCTATCCATGAAAACATCATAAACACCAGGCCGGCAAGTGAACCCGATAGCTTAAACCAGCCAAAGGCAGCATTTGCCAGCATCACGACAGAAAAATGTACCAGGAACAAGGAGTAAGAAATCTTACCTAGATAGTGCATGAGCCCCAGCAGCCTTAGCGCTTTGTTAATCTGCACATTTCTTGTAAAAAGCAGTATAAACGCAACACACAGCGCTAGCAGGATGCGCAGCCTGAAATCAGCAAAAAGTGCCGCGGCCGCGATTGCAGCATTTAACCAGAACCATGCTGCCAGATGCTCACGCAGCCCTGCCCAGTAAGCCATCGCGCCCATGCCATAGGCACCGAAGAAATATAAAGCCCAGTCATCATAACCGGGGTCACGGTTAAACCAGAACAGAGATACAGCTGCCATCAACGTAACGGCCGCAACCATGACCTTTCTGGAATCGGCTGACTTGCCACCCAGCCAGGCAATGCCAAGCATCATCAGGAAAAGCTGGAAATCAACAGCAATGAACCATGCTCCGGCTGTCAATGAATCAAAATCCAGAACGCCATGCAGCAGAAATACATGCGACAGGAATTGCGACAACTCCGGTACATCCGGAATGAAATCATCGGCCAGCAACTGCCGTGCAGCAATCGCACACAATATGGCAAGCAGCAAAGCAAAGAAAAATGGGACAGCCAGCCTTAAATATCGGTTCACCAGGTTGACCGTAAGCCAGGCCATGCTGGCAGTATTGGTCTGCATGGAGCGTGCCGCAAGATAGCCGCCGATTACAAAAAACACCTGTACCGCCATGCGCGCATAGTCATACAGCCAGTCAATCATTGCCGGAGCAGCCTGCTGTACCGCGTCAGAAATAGGGCCGTAAGCCGCAAGATGATGCAGCACTATCAACTGTGACGCGATGGCCTTGAATGCATCAATGACAGGAAAACGGACGGAGGAAATATCTTTCATGGTTGGCTGATTATAATATTGATACCAGCGCTATCCGATGAATTAGTGCTTTTATTTCAGGCTTTGAACTTAAATCGGCCTTATTGAATGGGATAAGTCGCGCAACCAGGCTTTCAGTTTAGCCGTAATTCTTATAATCGTAACTGTGACCCTCAGCTTGAACCTGTCATTCTTATACTGGCTCAGCGCTTCGACTTTGATCCCCTGCAGACGGATTCCAAGCACACGCTGATCATCGCTGATGCCTAATGCAAACGGTGAAACGGGATTACGCATCTGAAACCCTACGACAAGCGTGCCGTTTACGCAGGCCTCCTGACTGGCACGAATTGTGTGGAATACAGGCATATATGTTTTATTTAAAGCCCAGCCTGCGACAAAATCACCATTCAGGAACACATCAACCTCTTGCAGAGGATGCTGCCTGGGCACAAAGCCCTGCACTAGAAAGCTAATCAGGATATCGTCATGCAAAGCCTCTGGAACCGGAATCAGCAGGTCTGAATACATGCCCCGGCTCCAGACACCCCAAGACTCCTCATCACTCCACCCCAATCGTTTTCTGATGCCAGCTGCAGACAAAGCGCTGACAAGCGTAAACTTACCATCCATGATTGTGGGGCGTGCAAAAGCGCCTTTCTGTTTTGTTTCTATTTTGCCCAAATCGTAAATTTCAGCACTCGTCAGGGCACATTCAAAATAGCCTTCACTATATCGCGCAAACGTTTTGTTGCTGACAGCGATCCCCGAGCGTCCCGCCCAGCCTTGCGCCGTCAGGCTTTCCCCATATTGATAAAAAAGTGCCGGCAGTGCGCCTAACTGCGTAATGTCAATTTCACGGGAATAACACGTTGCCTGCGGCAGGATACCGGGGTCGAAACCACTGAAATGTATGCACTTCAGCAATGATCCGTCTATCAGATACTGCTGCCCGTCAAACACGACTTCCCGGTCGATTAGATTCCAGTATGCGGCATTCACACCGGGATCCCGCAGCACATGCAGATCATTCACAAAACCGACAGCATGATCAAGCCACCTTTGGTCATAATGCATACCGTTCTTAGGCTGGTTAAGGCAGTATTCAGCCAGCCTTTTATCCCACCAATCCAAGAATCGCAGCGTTTCAGGCGTGGCAGAAACCCCGATAAAACCCGCATTGAACATGCCTGTGCGCAACAAGTCCTTTTCCAGCCCAGAAATCGAATCAGCCTCTACGGGGCGCAGGATGTGCGGAGTCAACGTAAGTGAATGCCCGGCAACCGTAGCAATCACCTGGCTTAAACTAGCCGTTACCAGCATGTCCGGATCAAGAAAAATTACCGATGCATAGCCTTGCTTGAGCAAGTGCTTCAAAAGCGCAGGTTTAAGGCTGGCTGAAAGCTGTTTTCTATCGTAGAAGCGAGGCCGTGCATCTGCTTCAGGGATAGATAGATCTTCCATGCGCAGTATGTTCAGGTTCGCAGGCACGCGGCTCCCGGGAGGCTCACCTTCCTCAGTGATCAGCAGCGCAAAAAACGGAAGTCCAGGGTCATGTGCGATTAACGAATCTGTCAAAACATGGACAAACGGCAAATAGTTTTCAAAGGCAATCGTGCAGATTGCGGCACCGTTTAACTTCAAGACTGATGACTCCCCGAGCCCAGCCACGCATAAAAACTACCTGGATGATCAGTTTCAAATGGGTCGCCGAATCTTAAAACTGTTGCGCCACAATCTATATAACGTTTACGCATTGCATTCGTAATCGCTGCGCCGTTATCAAAATAGCCAAAGGCATAAGGCAGGCGTGAGGTCGCTTCATGCCTGGCATCGTTGAGCATCTTCTGGTATTTACGAAGCACCGCTGCAGCCTCTCCGATACGATCCATGGAAATATCTTTGTTATATCTGGTCAGGTAACCGGGAGCTTTGGCATCATATCCACTGAATCGGAAAATCCGGCAGGGCATCCCCATGGCAGTGACTTTGCCATCGCTAGATTTTATATTGCGATCCAGCAGATTCCAGTGCCCGACGTTCATACCGGGATCCCTGATGATTGTATACGACTGAACAAAACTCGGCACAAAATCAAGCCAGCGCTGCTCAAAATGCAAGCCATTGGCTGTATCAAGGAAACATTGTTCGAGTGTTTTCTGTTCCCACCAGTCCAGAAAGACCCTGGCCTCCGTAGTATTCGAAAAACCGATGAAACCTCCATTGAAAACGCCGGACAACAGCACGTTCAATTCCCACTTCTCACCACCTTTACGCCCTATTGGCGCAAGCAAATGCGGAGTTAACAGCACCGAGCTGCCGGAAAAATGTGACGTGACGGTATCAAGCGCCTCAAGAACCAGAGTTTCCTGCTTCAGAAACATCACCCCCTGATAGCCAATATCCAGCAGATGCTTGATTACACAGGGTGTAAGCGCATACGTAAGTTCTAATTCCTTATAACGAAAGAATACGGATTCCGCATGATCAAGCTCAAGGTCATTTACATTCAGAAACCTGAACTCGGAGTCAGCCGGTTCAAATACATGCGCAACCGGTCGGTCTGCCAGAAAAATAAAAAAATCGATATCCGGGTTATGTTCCCTGAAAGAACGGCCGGTTACTCTCGCCAACGCAAGATAAGGCATTGACACTATCGTCACGGCAGCATATTTTGAATTTTGCGCGAGCATATTTTTGATATTAGCAGCAAAGAAACTATATTCTATCGCATCCACTTCGTAACAAAACGAAAAAGCCAACCTCACGGTTGGCTTTTTTATTACGACGCAATCAGATATTAATAACTTCTAGTAAGAATCCACTTTACTATGGTTTTAATATCGTCGTCTTTTACTTTAGGACTGTTAGCCGGCATAGGCATCTTGCCCCATACGCCACCACCGCCCGCTTTTACTTTTTCTATCAGCCTGGCTTCTGCTGCTTTGTCATCTTTATACTTCTGAGCAACATCCTTATAAGATGGCCCAAGCACCGCATTTTGCAGGCCGTGGCACATCAGGCATCCGTTTTTCTGCACTAGCGCTTCTACCGGATCTGCCGCGTATGCAAAACTAAAACCAGACATCAGCACACTGAATAAACATGCCTTTTTAAAAAGTGGATTCATGCATTATTTCCTTTTTAAATATTGTGTGAAATTACAGGCTAAACACGTTCATTGCGCCGCCACCTGGTGCCGCATTGTATTTAACCAGCTCTTTATAACCGCCTGCTGCACCTAAACCATCGGTATCGTTAGTCAGGCCCAGGTTCATCGCTACACCAGCCCAACCGCCAATGCCGGAAAGCACGCCTACATACTGCTTGCCTTTATGGCCATAAGTGATGGCGTTACCAACAACACCTGAACCTACCTGGAATTTCCAGAGTTCTTTACCTGTATTGGCATCCACTGCTTTCATCCAGCGATCCAATGTGCCGTAAAACACCAGGTTGGAAGACGTTACCAACGCGCCGCCCCAGGCTGAGAATTTCTCTTTGTTGTACCAGGCCTGCTTGCCTTTCAAACCGTCCCAGGCCATGAAGCCACCCATGACGCCATCAGGACCCGCAAACATCGTGAGTGTTGCACCAACCCAAGGCTGGCCGGCAACGTACTTGGATTCAACAGGCTCGTAAGTCATGCAAACGTGGTTCATCGGCACATAGAAAAGTCCGGTTTTAGGCGAGAATGCAGCAGGCTGCTCATCTTTTACACCCAGTGCTGACGGACAGATGCCTTGCGCGTTGTAGTCCTGGTGGGTTGAGTAAGCCGCATCCTTGATCGGGGTGCCGGATTTCAGGTCTATGCTTTTTGCCCAGTTTACAAACGGCTGCATTTTTTCTGCAACCATCAGGCTGCCATTCGTGCGGTCAAATGTGTAGGCGAAACCGTTGCGGTCAAAGTGCGTTGCCAGGCTTTTGCCTTTGGCATCCCACAAGATGGTTTCATTCATGCCGTCATAATCCCACTCGTCATGAGGTGTCATCTGATAACCCCATTTCGCTACACCGGTATCGACATCACGTGCAAAAATTGTCATAGACCATTTGTTGTCACCTGGACGTACATCAGGATTCCATACACCAGGGTTGCCTGTACCGTAATACATCAGGTTCAGCTTGGTGTCGTATGAATACCAGCCCCAGGTCGCGCCGCCGCCATTCTGGTAACCGTCTTTTCTGGCTTGTGGCTTGAGCCAGGTTCTGATGCCAAGGTCTTTCTCGGGGAATTTCAATTTATCTTTAGGCAGCGCCTTGAATGAGCCGCCAACCTTGTTGCCGCCATTCACATCTTCATACAATGACAACGCACTGAAGTGCGGATTCTCTTTGTTAAAATCTTCGCCAATCAAAACATCTTTATCTGACCCGGTGCTGTAAGCACGCCAGACCAAAGCACCATCCTTGATGCTGTAAGCGGTAATGTGGCAGCGTACACCATATTCACCGCCTGAACAGCCGGTGATCACTTTATCTTTGATTACATGCGGTGCATTGGTATTTGACTCACCGACTTTAGTATCGGTAACCTGAACATCCCAGATTTTTTTACCGGTTTTCGCATCAAGTGCTACCAGTTTGCCGTCGTTCTGCTGCAGAAAAATCTTGCCGTCACCATAGCCTAGGCCACGGTTGACGTTATCACAGCATAACAAAGCCTGAATGGCCGGATCCTGCTTGGGAAAATATGACCAGAGGATTTTCTGGTTGTCATTCAGGTCAAGCGCATAAATATTATTCGGGAAAGCAGTATGTACATACATCACATCGTTAATCACCAGCGGAGCGCCTTCATGGCCGCGGTTAACGCCGGTAGAGAATGTCCAGGCAAGTTTCAGGTTTTTTACGTTGCCTTTGTTGATCTGGCCAAGTTTGCTATAGCCGGTATTGCTGTAGTCCTTGCGCGGAGCAGCCCACTGGTTATCATCCTGCATGAGCTTTGATAATTCATCTGCTGCAAAAGCGGTTGTACTTAATACGGTAATCAGGCCGGCACCTAATGCCAGGCTAAATTTGCGTTTAAATTGATGACTCATTCTACATCCCCAAAATATAAAATCTGTTAAATTGTTGTATTACTAATCTCAATCTCATCCGTTGAGATGACATCGGTAGTAGTGCTAGTATTGCAAGCGATGTGCCAGCACTATATTTTTTTGCTATACAGCACAAAATTCACTGATAAAATCGTTTAAAATCAACATATTATTTTTTAAGAAAATATTTCCCGGTGACTGATACCGTTTTAGTACTTAACAGACTGGATTCTGAAACTGTGTCAGAACTGAACAGTTGTACCGTGACAGTTGCACACTTAATTTAAGCTATAAGGCCAATCCAATGAGTTCTTCTTCATCAGGCAGCACACCCAAGATACTGCAAGCCAGAACTGAGTTTCTGGCTAACGGGCATGTGCAGGAAGGAACGGTCGCAGAGGCCATAGAACGTTCATGGCGGCGCTGTGTTGCAGGCGGCATTGACACCATATCGCCATCGAATATCGAGGTTGTAACAGCACAGGAGCTTGCGCGCAAGCTTGAGCAGAATCACCGGCTGCTGGCACTTGCCCGGCCGGAAATGGAAACGCTGAGCGAACAGATTGCCCATACGCGGAATGTAGTGATACTGACGGATGATGAAGGTCTGATTCTGCATAGCCTGGGCAGCCAGCATCTGCTGCAGGAAGATCAGCGCATGGCCTTATCCGCCGGTGCATCCTGGAGCGAGAACCAGCGCGGCACGAACGCTATTGGTACTGCCATCATCGAGCAGTCGGCCTTGACCGTACAGGGCGCTGAACATTTCATGGCATATCACCATTCGCTCAACTGTTCTGCCGTACCGATATTTGGTGCGGAGAACCGGCTGATTGCCACCCTTGATGTGTCGAACGATTACAACGTTTCACAGCAGCACACACTGGCATTAGTGAAGATGTCAGCCCAGATGATTGAGAACCGGCTATTCCTTGCCAGTTACCAGAGTGACATCATCCTGCACTTCCATGCCCGTCCTGAATTCATAGGCACGCTATGGGAAGGTGTAGCGATGTTTACCGACCATGGCGAACTCGTTGCCACCAACCGCAGCGGCCAGTTTCAGCTCGGCCTGAATATGCAGCGTTCACAGCTTGATGCCGCACATGAAAAACCCCAGCTGAATTTTAACCAGCTGTTCGACATCTCCATCGAGAACCTGCTGAGGCAGATAGGCAGCACCGATAAACTGGTAATTCCATTAAAGTTAAACAATGGCGCCCGGCTCTATGTACAGGCGGAGTTGCTGCATAAACGCGCGCAGATCTCCAGAACGGCACCGGTTACCAAAAGAACCAGTGCCGCCAACCTGGACCTGCTGAACAGCGGCGATGCAAGAATTGAACGTGCCATCGCACAGGTCAAGCAAGTGCTTACACGTGAAATTCCTATCCTGATACAGGGGGAAACCGGCGTCGGCAAGGAACTGTTTGCTCGTGCCATCCACGAAGCCAGCGCCCAGCATAAAGGGCCATGGGTTGCCGTTAACTGTGCAGCGTTACCGGAAGGTCTGATTGAAGCCGAGCTTTTCGGCTATGAAGAAGGCGCATTTACCGGCGCCAAGCGCAAAGGCAGTGCGGGTAAGATCGAGCAGGCCAATGGCGGCACCCTGTTCCTGGATGAGATCGGGGATATGCCGCTTTCATTGCAGGCCAGATTGCTGCGCGTGTTACAGGAACGCACTGTCACGCCATTGGGCAGCACAAAGTCCATTCCGGTCAGCTTTGCGCTCGTCAGTGCAACCAACCTCAAACTTAAGGAAAAAGTGGAAAGCGGCGAGTTCCGCAGCGACCTTTATTACCGGCTGAACGGCCTGAGTGTGGCACTGCCGCCGCTCAGGCAGCGCTCGGACCTAACTGCGCTGATCAATATCATTTTGCAGATTGAACATGCGGATGATGTGGAAATCACGCCTGATGTAATGAGTATCTTTGCTCAGCACCCGTGGCCTGGCAACATACGCCAGCTGCATAATGTTTTGAGAACCGCACTGGCACTCGCAGATGGCGCACCAATCAGCGAACTGCATCTCACCCAGGATTTTATTGATGAAATCGAAAGCAGCGGACAGCCTGAAACCGGGCACGAAGCACAGGCATTACGTCACCAGAACCTTGATGACGTAACCGCGAATGCCATTATAAAAGCCATGGAAAACCATTCAGGGAATGTTTCCGCAGTAGCTCGCCAGTTAAATATCAGCCGCAATACGCTATACAGGAAACTTAAAGCATTAGGTTTGCATTAAAGGCAGCCAATCCGGCCAGGCATCAATGCCAGGCAGCCTGCAAATAAACTGATTGCACTAGCGACGATAGTATGGCCGGCCGTAATACGGGCTCATGTATGGGTAATCCCAGTTGTATTGCTGGCGCATGATGGTCTGCTCATACTCGCGCTGTATGCATACACGCCATGCATCCGTATCTTTTGCAAAACCGAGTTTCTCGCATGCCGGCCCGTACACCTGCATTTTGTACTCCATCTGCTTAGTTGCTTTCTGCTGTTCTACCTGCGGGTTTGTTGCACAACCGGCCAACAGCGTCACCGCAGCCAAAATATAGATCGTTCGCATTTTTATCTTATCCATTCTGCTTGATTCAATATGTCCGTATGATTTTCGTGGATCACCTAAAGTTCGTGCCTCACAGAATTAAATCTGCAATCAGCTATTTCAACTTGATTACAGCAGAACAAGCCTGCCGATATGCATAAAAAATACCGCGCGCTTTACGGGCAAACCTTCATGCTCGAATAATGCGGTATAACTATCCAGCTGCTCGCGATGCTTCTCCGCAGCCGACTGCAGGGCTTGATCTGTTGCATCGGCGGCCAATTCTGTAGTTTTATAATCTATTATCCAGCGTGTGCCGCCCTCAATGAATGTACGGTCGACAATATGTTTCCTGGCTTCATCGCCAGCCAGTTCCATCAATGCCAGCTCAACCGCGGCACCTTCCCTGGCTTGCAGCACCCACTGCCCTGCTGTGCTGCTCAGGGTTGCATTCAGCAACTGCCCCACCCTTACGGCCGCTTCATTGACCAACCCCTCTGCATGCCCCTGCTGCCGCAACCAGTGGCGCATTGCCGGTAACAAGGCGTTAACACGCGACACAGGCCACGCAGCCAGGCCCTGCTGCGCGATAATCTCCATATAACGATGTGCCAGGGAGCCAATATCGGCATCAATGCTGACACTACCGCTCCCGGGCTTGTTATTTTGCTTATCAGTCGCAATCACTGGCTTATCCGTTTGCAGGACAGCCGGTATATGGGGCTCTTTCAAGCGCACCAGGCAAGGTGTAAAGCCGGCAATATCGACCTCTTGCCCAGTAACCACTTCGGCCTGTGCGGCGGCTTCGAACTGCGGCCCGACGGTATCCCAGAGCAAATCAAGATAGGTATTCCTGGCTGCGCTGACTTCCCCCTTGGCATTCTGGCTGGCTATGCCTACCAGATGCAGTTTACGCTCTACGCGGGTTGCCGCCACATACAGCACACGTGCCGATTCATTTGCGTCACGTTCTTTTTCACGGGCCTCCAGATAATCATACGGGCTGACTTTATCCTTATCACGCGCACCTTTGGGGATGTAAGGTGCTGCCAGCAATTCCTGCTGACCATCAACCTGCACTTCCTCCCACAGTACCAGCGGTTTGTCGCTATTATTGCCGCCGGTTGCCGCTCCTAAGCCGGGCAGGATGACCGTATCGAATTCCAGCCCCTTGGATTTATGTATCGTCATCATCTGCAGGTTCTCGCCGCGGGCATCCGGTGCAGCAAACAGTTTGGTGATTTCAGATTCCATACGCTCAGGCGAAAACTGGTTACTGCGATCCAGCGCATCAAGGCAGCCAAAGAACGCCTGCACGTCCACGACATCACCCGGCGACCACAGGCAGGATGTGCCATTGAGCATGAGCCACACGCCGCGTATCCAGCGCCCGACATTCATGCGCCCCTGGCTCGCATAGGCTTCCTGCAGTATTTCGCGCACGTGCAGCAGCCGCACCTGCCCATCAGGCGTTAACCGGCTTACGGCCTCATCATCACGCATTAATGACCAGATGGTTTTATAGTGGTCATGCCCGGCCAGCGCATGCATATCATGCAAAGTCAGGCCGCACCAGGGTGCCCGCAATATTGCCAGCCAATGCACACGGTCTGCCCGATGGTGCAATGCATGGGTAAGCGCCAGCAGGTCCTGAACCACCTGCCGCCCTTCAAGCGCCTCAATTTCCACTGCCTGGAAAGCAATATCCTGATGATCGCGGCGCAGCTTGCTGACCAGTGGCGCGAGATGCTTTTTGGAACGCACCAGCACTGCAATTTTCACATCCGGATTGGCAAGCCGCTCCGCCTGAATCACACGCACTATCGCTTCGGCTTCACGCTGCTGTGCCAGCTCCAGGCTTTCGTCAACCTGCTTGATGACAGGGTGTATCTCCACACCGGCTTGCGGCAGATTGCTTTTAGTTGCGATAAACGGGCGGTAATGAATCGCACCCTGGATAACTTCATCATAATCAGGAAAAACAGGCGCAAAGGTTTGGTTGATCCAATCCACGATTGCCGGCGATGAACGGTTGTTGCGGTATAACTGCAAACGTTCCAGATAAATATCGCCGATGCCATGCTCTGCCGCATCAATGAATAAGCCGACATTGGCTTTGCGAAAGCGGTAAATGGACTGCATGGGGTCGCCCACTGCAAACAAGGTTCGCCCGTCATCCATCTGCCAGCCCATTGTCAGCTGTTCAAGCAGCCTGATCTGGCTGGGACTGGTATCCTGGAACTCATCCACCAGCAGGTGCTGTATGCGGTAATCCAGCTTCAGCGCCAGCTCTGTCGGCTCGCCAAAATCATCACCCAGTGCGCGGGTTGCACGATATGCGATCTCAACAAAGTCTACTTCACCCGCGCGCTGGAATACCAGCCATAACTGCGCTACGGCAAGATTGAGCAAGCGGGAAAGTGTAGCGATAATCTCCCATGCATCCGGGTTGGCAGAAACTGCCGGCAGCCCCCTTATCCTGGCTAATGAAACCGCCATGCCTGTATCGGTTTCAATGGCTGCCAGAAAGGCGCTGATACTTGCTTTCTCATCTTTCTTATCGGCAGGAAAACCAATGTTTTTATCAACCTTGGCGCGGATGGTATTGTCTTTGGTCAACAGTAGTTCACACACGGCCAGCCAGAGTTGCAAGCCGTCAGCATCTAACGGTAAAGCCTCTTCCCAATCTGCAAGCAAAGCGACCGGATGTTCGTCCGGCAGCTGGCTGGCAGCAAACCTGGCCAGCGGCATCAGCTCAGACTGAAAGCGTATATTAAACACGGCGGCGGCCGTTTCAATCTCCTGCTCGATCATGAAACGCAAAGTCTGCTGCAGCGTTTCCGCATCAACCTCGAACTGTGCATGGTGCAGCCACTGATCCCGCTTTTCCAGCATATTGACCAGCAGTTTCCTGAGCTGGCCGGCATCATTATCCACATAGCGCAATGCAGCCCTGATGATGTCGCTATGCTCGTGGTCTTCCAGCAAGGCCAGCGTCTGCTCAGCAGCGGTTGCATATAAAGCCGACGCGTCCAAAGCCACCCTGGGCTGGGAACCAAAACGGCTCATCAGCGGCATTTGCCTTGCCAGATGCGCGCACAAACTATCAATCGTAAATATACGCAGCCGTGATGGATTCTCGATCAATTGCCAATTCTGCAGAGCCGAGCGCTCAAGCGCTTTCAGGCTCAGGTTATAGGTAATCTGCTTATGCGGTTGGGCAGGCTTATCATGCCTGGCCGCTTTCATGAGGCTATCCAGAATGCGCAGGCGCATCTCCGCGGCCGCTTTATTGGTGAATGTGATCGCGATGATTTCTTCAGGCGCATTCACGGTTTGCAGCAGTTTCAGGTAACGCTGTGTGAGCAGCTCGGTTTTACCAGCGCCGGCCGGCGCTTCTACAATAAATGAACTGAGTGCCAGCGCACGTTCGCGGTTGTGCGCATCGGCTTCAAGGTTGAAAGTATGCCCGACACTCACTTGCCTGCCTCCTGCTGTCTTTCAAATTGCAGCTTGCGCTCAGGCAAGCGCAGCAAAGGTTTCACTTCACAATACAACAGTTCGTTCTCATCACTGAAACAAACAGCCGCCTCGCCTTCTCGCAGTTCTGCCGCAATCGCCTCAATCGCAGATTTCCAGTGTTCCAGCAGTTGCTGCCAGTCAGTAAAATCCTGCGTAAAGGCCGGTTTTCGCTTATTCGGCTCAGCTTCGAAACTATCCGCCGAAACCCCGGCAAAAGCATGTTCGGCAGTTTTCACCATACCAAAATAGATACCTGCGACCTGCTCGGCAGGGTCGGCATAAAAAGTGGCATAAATCGGCAATTGCGGCTCGGTGATGCGATCTTCTCCCCAGCTTTTGATTTTCGGCATCTGCCCGGTTTTGTAATCAATGAATTCCAGCCCGCCGCTTTCAAGCTGCTGCACCCTGTCAATCTTCAGGGTCACTTCAATACCGCAGATCAGCACTTTCTTGCCTACTTCGCAATCTACAATCCGGAACGATACCCCACGTGCTTTCTCATACATCAGCCAATCACCTACCAGACGCAACAACCGTTCTGATTCCAGCTCCAGCACGGCAGGTGACGCGATGCTGGTCTCGGCGGCAAAAGCCTGTATCGTATTTACCACAGCTCCGTTCAAAGCATCCATAAAAGCATCGGCGCTCATGTCGCGCAAATCCGCAAAGTGACGTTTACGCCAGAACTCCTCAAGCACGCCATGTACCAATGAACCACGATCCATGTTATCCAACCCGGCTGCCGGTGTTTTAAGCGCTTTCGCACCCAGCCGGTACTGATAAAAAGCCCATGCCGGGCAAACCGCCTGCGCTTTCAACAAGCCGGTACCGCCGGAAACATGTTCACCCGCTTTAACCGCAGGTGCCAGATGGTCGTCAATATGCTCCAGCGCGTCATGCCGGCCTGCGTTCAACTGCTCCGCCAGCGTTGCTGCCAGGGCTGCTTCAGCATCATATAGCGCAATATCCTGCATTAACGGCGAAGGCCGCAGCTGGCTCTCGCCATCCATGATGCTGCTTGAAAAAACAATATCGTCTGCCGAATACAAAAGCCGCTGCTGGATTGTTGCCGCAAAAACCGCCTGCACATTGTTATCGGCATTCGGCAACGCCGCCGTACGCTGTATAAATGCAGGCAATAACGGATTAGGCCGCGCCGGCGGCGGCCAGATATGGTCGTTCATATGCATGCACCACAGGGCATCTACCGGGGCGCTCAATCCCTCCATGATGCCCAGTATCTGTATTGCGGGCTCAAGCTCGGTTTCGGCCTGGAATACCTGGCTAGTACATATCTGCTGCAGGTAATACACCGCTTCACTCGCAGAAAGTTTCTGATCCAGCATGTCCATTCCGGCCAGCTGCTGCAAGGCTTTTTGCCAGGCATTCAGTGCCTGGTACTCGGGGCTGCTGATATTGCGTTCACCGGGCCAGCCCAGCGCATCAAGGATTGCATTCAGCGTCTGTGCCCATTGCGCTGCCGGTAATTTCCTGCTGACTGGAATTGCCTGTGCCGCCTTAATATTTTCCAGTAACGATTCAAGCTGCAGCCCCTCTGCCTGCTGCTTCTGGATAAACTCTACAAAACGTGAAAGGCTGAACTGCATGGGCAGCTTTTCACGCATGCCTGCATCCAGCAGTGCGCGTGCATCAGCCTCCTGCCTGCCCGCAGACCAGAATGGCGAAAGCAGCAGCATGGAGACATCCGCTTGCTGCAGCAGATGTACGGTCACCAACCGCAGCAGATTCAAGCCGGCCTGAATAACCGGCTGCTGCGCTAACGGTGTGCCCAGTGAAAAATTATAGTGGCGTGGCATATCTGCCAGCCCCGGGCGGACACTCTGCGGATAAAACACGTCATCCAGCAGATCTGCCAGCTGGTTTCTTATTTCGCTCAGGCGCGGCGTCACAATGGCCAGCCTGGCTGCAGGATTTTCTGTCAATCGCGCTTGCGCCCAGGCAACAGCGGCACGGCACTCTGCCTCCTGATTCTCAAGCTGGATGTGCCGTGCCTGAGCGGGTTCGTCTGCGGCAGTTGCATAGGCCGCAACCTGTACGCCCCGGCCGGCCAGAATATCGCGCAAGTGCTGCTCCTGCGGTGCAGTCTGGTCAAAACCGCCAAACTCGATCCGTGCAGGCAGTTCACCGGCACCCTGCGCCAGATGCCCCAACTGCCAATCGACATAGCGCACGCTCTCCAACGCGCCAAGTTCGCGGCAACGCTGCTGAAAGGCACGCTGCCAGTGCAGAAACTGCCGTGTTTCTTCGGCCTGATGCTCACGCGGCACATGCAGGTTCCATGCAACCACGTAGCGATTGGCTTCCATCGCGGCACTGGCCAAACCGGAAATATCAAACAGATCACCAAACGCATTTTTTTTCAGTGACTGTGCGATCACCTCTTCCCACAGCAACTGCTCATTGAAAGTACTTAACACATAAGGCGGAGATGACTCGTCTATCACCCCGGTAAGCAAACCTTCTGCAATGATGCTTTCCAGCCATTGTGTTAAAGTCTGCACATCCGGGCTATGCCACTGTGTTTTTCCTGCTGCAATCTGCTGATGCGTAATGTCGTTCTGGATACTGCGCGCCAAACGCGCTGAAGGGCATAGAATGATTGAATTGACTGACATTGCACAATTCTATTGGATAATTAACATTAGGCAAATAAAATACAGTCATTCAGACACGTTAAGTTCAGAGGCGCAGCATGCAGGTTAAACAGGTTATTAAATACTCCACCATTATTTTATTAATCCCAGCTGGGCTATTTGCTCTTTATTTATGGGCGGCGCTATCATGGACATACTCATCCGGCGAGCGTGCCGGTTATGTGCAAAAGCTCTCAGAAAAAGGCTGGGTATGCAAAACTTACGAAGGTGAACTGATATTGGTTTCCATGCCCGGTACGCAGGCAGAAAAGTTCTTTTTTACAGTCAGAAATAAAAGTGTAGCTAACAAGATCAACGAAACTGTAGGCCAGCGTGTACGCCTGATTTACGAAGAACATAAAGGCCTGCCTACCACCTGCTTTGGCGACACCGCTTACTTTGTCACCGATGTACAGCCACTAGACAATCAACAATAGGTCAGCAAGAATAATGGCCGCCACCGACGAAAAAAACTACATCACGCCTGAAGGCTTTGCTGCACTCAAGGAAGAATTCCACCAGCTCTATAAAATAGAACGTCCGGAAGTCGTACGCACGGTCGCCTGGGCAGCCAGCAACGGTGACCGCAGTGAAAACGGCGATTATATTTACGGCAAAAGACGCCTGCGCCAGATTGACAGCCGCTGCCGCCACCTGATGCGGCGCATGGATCTGGCTGAAATCGTTGATTCAAGCCAGCAGCAGCATCTGGAAAAAATCTTCTTCGGCGCCTGGGTCACTTTATACAATCTGGACGACGAATCTGAACACACTTACCGCATCGTCGGCAAAGATGAGCTGGCGCCCTCAAAAGGTTATATCAGCTGGATTTCCCCTCTGGGTAAAGCCATGCTGGGAAAAACCATCGGCGACATCGTACGCCTGACAACCCCAAAAGGGGAAGAGGAATTCGAGGTGGTTGACGTCAGTTACAAAGAGCCAACCACCAACACATGAGGCATTACGACATATTCTGCAAGGTCGTCGACAACTTCGGTGACATCGGCATATGCTGGCGCCTGGCTAAACAGCTGGATATAGAGCATGGCATTAATATCCGCTTATGGATTGATGACTTAAATGTAGCCAAACAGCTTATTCCTGCGCTGGATACCGCCAAAAGAACACAACGAATTGACAACATCACAATATCGGCATGGGATGCAGACACATCGTTTGAGCAGGCGGCCGATGCAGTCATCGAAGCGTTTGGCTGCGAACTGCCCGAAAGCTATCTGGCGCGGATGCAGCCGGACAATATCTGGATCAATCTGGAGTATCTGTCAGCGGAACCCTGGGTGGAAGACTTTCATGCCAGGCACTCAAATCACGGCAGCCTGGCACGCCATTTCTTTTTTCCTGGATTTACCCAAGCGACCGGCGGTTTGCTACGTGAACATGACATTGTTGAAAGCAACAGAAACATCGCATCCGGCAAACAGCAGCAAGCCGATTTTTTCCGGCAACTGAACCTGAACCCGGATGAGAATAGCGCTGCTCTCAAAATCTCGCTATTCAGCTACCCCCATGCGCCAATCAGCGATTTACTGGCCGCCATGGCAGATTCAGCTACAGACATCAGCTGTTATGCCCCAGCCACCAGCATACTGTTCAGCATTGCCGAGTTCTTCGGTAAAGAATCCATCGTAGCAGGCGAACATCTGCGCCGTAACAACCTAAGCCTGCATGTGCTGCCATTCCTGAGTCAGGCGGATTACGACAAGCTGCTGGCAAGCTGTGATATCAATTTCGTGCGCGGGGAAGATAGCTGGATACGCGCGATCTGGGCTGGCAAGCCATTTATCTGGCAACCCTACCGGCAAACAGAAAATACGCACCTTACCAAACTATCGGCATTTCTCGATGTGTTTTACTCAGGCTGCGAAGATGTAGCCAGGCAAGCCGCTATTGCCATGCATAAGGCATGGGCTTCAGAACAAATCACCGCATCAACATGGCAAGATTACCTAAGCAATATCAGCACACTGAAAACATTTACAGCACAACAAACCAACGCGCTGGCCTCGCAGCCGGACCTGGCAACTAACTTGGTGATTTATATTGAAAAATTACATCACAATAAGATATAATGCCCGGTTTTACGCATGTCCCCTTTAATTTGTAAGGCAACCTATGAAAACAGCACAAGAACTCCGCGTTGGTAACGTGATTATGGTAGGCAACGATCCACTCGTTGTTGTTAAAACAGAGTACAACAAATCTGGCCGTAACTCTGCCGTAGTTAAAATGAAATTCAAAAACCTGCTTACTGACACTCCTAGCGAAAACGTATACAACGCTGGCGACAAGTTTGAAGTTGTGATTCTGGATAAAAAAGAAGTGACTTACTCATACTTCGCTGATCCAGCTTATGTATTCATGGATGCTGATTACAACCAATACGATGTTGACGGCGAATACATGACTGACGTTTTACCGTTCCTGGAAGACGGTTTGGCTGCTGACCTGCGCTTTTACAACGACAAGGCAATCTCAGTTGAAATTGCAAACTCAGTTGTGCGTGAAATCACTTACACAGAGCCAGCAGTTAAAGGCGACACATCAGGTAAAGTATTGAAACCAGCTAAAATCGCTACCGGTTTTGAAGTTGCCGTGCCTTTATTCGTAAGCCAAGGCGACAGAATCGAGATCGACACCCGCACCGGCGAATACAAAAACCGCGTAATGAAATAAGTTTGAAGCAAGTTTTACCTAATTTAAAGTAGGTAAAAAATTCAAAAAAGGGAGCAACTGGCTCCCTTTTTTTATGCCTAATAAAATGAAAATAGCGTTAAGATAGCGCAATATCAAAAACAAAAATAACCAGGAGCAGAGAAATGAACGACAAACAACTGGTCGCACTGCAAGCAGCAAAATACGTTAAAAATGGCATGCTGGTAGGTCTGGGCACAGGCTCTACTGCCAATTACTTTATTGATGAGCTGGCGCGTTTATCACGTGAAGAAGGCTTAAAAGTCACCACTGTGGCAAGCTCCACCATCAGCGCTCAAAAAGCGCAATCCCTGAACCTGCCGATTGTCGCGCTCGAACACATACGCCAGATTGATCTGTACGTTGACGGCGCGGATGAGATTACACCGGATAAAACCCTGCTCAAGGGCCGCGGCAGCGACCTGGTAAAAGAAAAGCTGCTGGCAAAAGCCGCTACACAGTTTATTACCGTGGCCGACTCCAGCAAATTAGTCAGTTATATCGGCCAGAACTTTGTCATTCCTATCGAAGTCATTCCATTTGCCTGGCAGCTCGCCAAGAAGAACCTGGAAGATATCGGCGCGCAAGGCGACCTGCGCCCCAATGCAGCCAAAGATGGTTTCTGGGTAACATCGCATGGCAGCTACGTGCTGGATATGAAGTTTGATAAAAGCCTGGACGCTGCAACTTTAAATACGCTGATTAACAACACCCCCGGCGTTGTTGAACACGGCATATTCTACAGGCTTGCCGACACTGTTTTAATCGCCGATAACGGCATCGTGACAGAGTACCAGAGTTGATTTTCTTAATTCAAGATAAACACTTTATGCGTTTATTCTTTATTCAGCCGCTTTTGATCCTAACGCTCATCCTGCTGTCAGGCTGTAAGCCTGCTGACCCTATCAGCAAGCTGCCTTCGGTGAATCCGGCTAAAAAAGAAATTGTTTTTGTCTCGCATAACGGCCCCACTACCTACTATTTAAATAACGATAACCAGCCAGCCGGAATCGAATACGATTTAGCAAAACTATTCGTAGATCAATATTACCCTGGCTATGATATCCGCTTTACACTGGTCAATAGTATCAGCGATGTAATCCCCAGCCTGCTGAAAAACAAAGCGCATATCGCTGCAGCCAACCTGACTGTCACGCATCTGCGCGAACATCTGGTGTTATTTTCAACGCCATATCAGGAAACGCAGCAGCAGTTGATTTTTAACAATGAGGTCAATAAAAAACCTAAAAGCCTGGCCGATCTCAAAGACAAGAAAATTGCGGTCCCGGAAGGAACCAGCTACGCAGAACGCTTAGCTGAACTGCAGAAAAAGCAGCCTTTTTTGCATTGGCACACAGAGAAACATGCCAATACAGAATCACTGCTGGAAGAAGTGGCAGACGGAGTACTCGATTTCACAGTCGCGGATAACTACATCGCGGCTTTGATGCAGAACTATTATCCGAATCTGGATGTCGCCCTGCCCATAGGTCCTGCTGATAAAATCGCCTGGGGCATGTCTAAAAATGCAGACCCGGTGCTGGTCAACAACGTAAATGCTTTTTTCAGAAAAATCAAAAAAGATGGCACGTTACGCAACCTGCTTGATCGCTATTATGGGCATAATGAGCGCCTGAACACGCTGGATGTCACAACATTCCTCAATCGCAGCAACACCCTGCTGCCCAAGTACATTCACCTGTTCAAGCAGGCGCAGGACATCACGGGGCTGGATTGGCGCCTGCTGGCCGCAGTGAGCTACAGGGAATCGCACTGGGACACTTACAATACGTCACCGACCAATGTGCGTGGATTGATGATGCTGACTGAAGGTACTGCAGACCTGATGGGAGTCACTGACCGGCTGGACCCTAAACAGAGCATTCCCGCAGGCGCTAAGTACATCATGAAGCTCAAAGACACGGTTCCGGAACGCATTCCAGAACCAGACAGAACCTACATGGCACTGGCGGCCTACAATATCGGCTATGCACATGTTGAAGATGCGCGCGTGCTGGCAAAACGTCTTGGCCTTAACCCGGATAGCTGGGCAGACATCAAAAAGACACTGGTGCTGCTCAAGAACCCCGACTATTTCACTACGCTCAAATACGGTTATGCCAGCGGCGGAGCGCCAGTGATTTTTGTCGAGTCCGTACGCAGCTATCAGCGCATTCTGGAAAAATACCAGCCTGAGCATAATTCGGACATATACAAACTCAGGATTGCGCGCAATTAACGCTCAACACAAAGATACCTTCACTCACTGGGTAATGCATCAAGTTATGTATCAACAGATCCTCTTTCGCGCCCTGTCGCTCACGATCAGCTGCATTATCAGCATAAACCTGCTGCAAGGCACGGCCTTTGCTGACGATTACCCCCATATGCAAATCCTGCTGGAAACAGAGCATACCATTGCCGGTGAACCACTCGCCTACCCGCAATCAGGGCAGGCAAAAGTCACTTCAGCGATCATTACCATTCCTCCAGGGCAATCCACAGGGTGGCATAGGCACAAAGTACCGCTCGTAGGCTACCTGTTAGCCGGTGAACTGGAAATGGAATACGCTCACGGCAAGCGAGTACAGCTCAAAACAGGTGAGGCGATAATGGAGGCCATGGCAATGCCGCATATAGGTGCAAACCTGGGCACAATACCGGCGCAGATATTTGTTGCATTTCTGGGCACTGATAAAACTGATTTCACTGAAATCACGAACGCCCCAACCATAGCCCCAGCCACGCCGAATGCAACTGCAGAAGTCGATCTGCTTGACCTGGCGATATTCGATAAACGCCTGCAGCTGGACATCCGCTACGCCACTGCAAATAACTTCATGGCAAAACCTTTATACCCAGTTGCCCGCGCCATGTTGCAGCGCCCTGCCGCCGAGGCTCTGGCCAGGGCACATGACAGGCTGCGCTCAGCCGGTTATGGCCTGATCGTGTTTGATGCTTACCGGCCATGGCAGGTTACGCGTGCAATGTGGGATGAACACCCCCTGGATCGGGCGTACCTGTCTGATCCGCTGAAAGGTTCGCGGCATAACCGCGGCTGTGCGATAGACATCACGCTATATGACCTGAAAACAGGTAAAGAAGTAACGATGCCTAGCAGTTACGATGAGTTTACTGAACGCGCGCACCCGGATTACAAGGGCGGCACAGTGGAACAAAGAAAATTGCGAGACTTACTAAGAGCCGCAATGGAAGCCGAAGGATTTACCGTGTACCAGAATGAATGGTGGCACTTCGACTACAAAGGCTGGGAGGCTTACCCAGTGCTGAACAGGCCGTTACAATAGCACTGGATAAAACAGTATCTTGCCTGAGAACCTGGTTTAAAACTAGGTTTAAAAACCTAATTCAAATCATCAACAGTATCGACAATCGCAGCATATAAATCACGGGTAGAGGCAATCGCGCCGTCCTGTACCTCATGTGCTGACAATATCTTACCGTTAGCCGCCTGTAACGGACGTGTCGCTGTGGCGCTTGCAACCACAGTCACAAAATATCCAAGATTAAAACCGCCATGCGCAGTTGAGTTAATACACATGTGCGTCATAAAACCGGCCAGCACAATATTCTTGATACCCAGTGCTTTCAGTTGCTGATCCAGGTCTGTAGCAACAAACGAATTAGGGTAGTTTTTGGTAATTACAGACTCTCCGGCAACCGGTGCCACCTCATCGCAGATTGCACCGATCTCCGCCGAGACATCATAAGGTGAGCCAACCCCGGCATCATGCCGGATATGAATAACAGGAATTCCATACTCCCTGGCCTTGGCAAGCAGCTTTCGGGCCTCCAGGATTGCGGCCTCAACGCCAGTTAACTGCATCAGGCCTTTTCTGTAAGTGTTCTGGCAATCGATCATCACCAGAGCGGATTCTTTTAACGGCGCAGGTGCCAAGCCCAAACCTACAATTTCACGCAAAGTTTTTGATGCAGTAGTCATGATGTTTTCCTGAAATAAAATCAAGTATCGGTATGGCATCTATCATACCAATAAAAATTTTCCCGGTGGTTAAAGATCAGGCGCAGGCATCAAAACTTGGTGGTGTATTCCATGATATAAGCATCACTCTCATGCTTGCCGCTATGCGCATCCCAGCTTCTAACCCACCTGAATTCTATTTCATTATGCTGATTGATATCAAAACTTGGCCCCAGCCGGATCTTGTTTGCATCATGGCCGTCTGAGCCATCAATGGCCCTCACTGCGCGCACCCCGGCAGTAAAATCAAAATATCTGAATCGGTACTTCATGGCTGGCTCGAAATACGCGTAGGTGTAGTCAATGCCTTCATTGAACGCGCGGCCAAGTAAAGCTCTGGCAGTCACTCTCAGGTTACCCGTTACGGTAAAGTCTTTACGTAAACGTATCGCTACTTTTCTGCCGGACTCTTTATGCCACACACCATCCTCTTTCTCCCTTTCGCGCTCCGCCTGTAACAGCAGCTCAACCTGATTAATAAATCCGTGATTCCACCGGATACCAGGTACTAGCGTTACGGAATGAGAGATTTCGGAATGATCAGGCGCTTCTTCATGCTCAAACTCAACAGCAAGACGCGGCTGACCGCCATAAAGCGTAACATCCGCATAAACAGTACCGGCGCTAATCAGCATCAATAAGAATACAGGCATGTATCGTTTTTTCATTATTGAGACCGTTATTGTTTTTTGTAACATTCACAATAAATCATTCAACTTAATTCAAACTGAATTATTGAATACAGCATCACCCTTCATACATTTTTTAAATACCTTAGTCCTGAAACTAAAGAACTGTTCCATGTTTCAGGAGTCAACGCAGTTGATGATTTTTTTAAACTGGAAAGGTTCTGTTGAATGAAATGCCCGGTATGTGACAATGTCAATTTAATGATGAGCGAAAGACAAGGGGTAGAAATTGACTACTGCCCTGCCTGCAGGGGTATCTGGCTGGATCGCGGTGAACTGGATAAGATCATAGATAAGAGTGGTCAACCATCGGCCCAAGCCAAACCGAATGAAGACCATGCTTACAAGCAGCGCGCTTATGAAGCGCCGCATGACGATAAGTATTACAAAAAGAAAAAGAAAGAGAGTTTTTTAAGCGAGCTGTTCGACTTCTAAACCTGAAAACCAATACAAATCACTACACATCAACGGCGCTGATCAGCGCCGTTCTCACAACTTCTGCAGCAATTAAGCTGTAGCTTCATTTGAGCAAGTCAGCATTATTCAGACGAACACCCCATGATCGTTATCCAGTCAAACTAAACCTCAGCTTTTACATGTCTGTTATTAACCACCAATCGGTTTTTAATAGCCAATCCTGAAAAAAATTCACACCATAGAAAACAACAATTATTATAAAAATCAATATTAATCAACAACTTAATTTTATCAACTTTAATTGGCATGGTTCTGGCTGTCAGCTAGGAGGCTACAAATAGCTTTTTGAAATTTTATGGGAAGTACAAAATATATGAATAAACCTATGAGAAAACTGACTGCCACAGCAGTCATGCTGGCTTTTGCCGGCACATCCGGTCACTTGATGGCGGAGACTGAAAAAGAGGTCGACACCAAGATTAAATTAAATACGATTCCAGTGAGCGGGATACTCCCTGAAAAACTGGAATCTGTACCAGGTTCTTTTGATGTTGTAAATAAAAAAGAGCTGGATGAAAAAATCCCTTTCTCAGTCAAAGAAGCTTTAAGCTCGACGCCAGGCATCAATATTGTGGGTGAGGACTCATTTGGTTTAGGTCTTAATATCGGCATCCGTGGCATGGACCCGCGCCGCACTGCCCGCACACTGCTGATGGAAGATGGCATGCCATTATTCCTGGCGCCTTATGGCGACCCTTCGGCACATTATTCAACACCAATGGATCGCGTAGACCGCATTGAGGTTGTAAAGGGTTCCGGCCAGATTTTATATGGTCCTCAAACCGTTGGCGGCATGATCAACTTCGTCACTAAACCCGTACCAAGAAACGGTTTTGCAGGCAGCATTACAGGAGCCGTCGGTAACAACGACTTTTACAGCGGCCACTTGAATTTAGGTGTTGGTAATGAACGAGGCGGCATCATGGTCGATGCTATCAAGAAAAGCGGTGACGGTATTCGTGATCACCATCAATTTGATGTAGAGGAATTTACAGTAAAAGGCGAGGTAAAGTTAACGGACAGCCAATCCCTGATGGCAAAAGCCAGTTACTACAAAGAAGACTCCAACATTTCTGAAACCGGCCTTGGATTACTTGAATACAACCAGGATAAATTTCAGGCACCTTCTGGCCAGAATGATTTGTTCAAACATGAACGTAAATCACTACAGTTAAAACACATCTTTGATATTAACCAGAATGTTAAGTTAACGACCCAGGCTTATTACTCTAAATCTGACCGTAAATCATTCAGGCAGGTAGATGCGCCGGGCGGATATGATTCCGATAACGGTACTACCGGTTACTCGGTATTGGACCGTTGTGATCCAGCACCTGTCACAACAGCCGAAGCAAACGCCTGTGGCGGCCGCTGGAGGCCACGTGAATACACATATTGGGGCATTGAGCCGCGTCTGGATATCAAGCACCAGCTATTCGGAATCGACAGTGATGCTGTTGTCGGCTTCCGCTATCACGATGAGGATATTGAAAGGAATCAATTCCGCGACGAAGACCCCAGGGCGCAAAACTTAAGCTGGGCCAAAGCTTTCGGAACGCACAGAGAGCAGCTCAAACATAAAGTTGAGGCTCTGTCATACTACGCGCAGAACACTTTCCACGTTGGTGACTGGTCATTAACGCCAGGCGTGCGTGTTGAGGACTACAAAGTCTCACAAAACGTTCTAATCGCAGAAAGTAATCCTCAAGGCATCAAAGGCAGTAAATCAACCACTGAAGTATTACCTGGCTTTGGTGTGGCCTGGAATGGCATTGCCAATACAACAGTCTTTGGCGGCGTACACAGAGGTTTTGCGCCAGCACGGCCGGATCGTGACCTGTTAGAGAACGCCGATGATCAAATCGTACTGAACTTCACAAAGCCGGAACTATCAACCAATTATGAAATTGGCATGCGTTCTAAATACTTCAAGGGTATCAGCGCCTCCTCAACGCTGTTCCATACGAACTTTGATGACCTGGTGATTAATGCCGGTGGCGGCAATTACGAAAATGCTGGCAAGTCGCGCATGTCCGGCCTTGAACTGGCAGGCCGCGTTGATTTTGGCACCATTTACAACACGTCTCATAACTTCTACATTACAGGTTCCTACACGAATACCTTTACTGCAGAGTTTAAAAAGACCTTTGCGGACGAAGGCATCAACTCCGGCAGCAGGTTGCCTTATGCACCAAGACATATCGCTTCAGTCAATTTTGGTTACCAGCATCCAGTCGGATTCAATGTGCGCATTGGTGCAGATTATGTGAGCGAGCAGAAACCTGATGCATGGACCAACACCCTGACAAGTGATGACGCAGCATTGTCCGGCCTCACAGGTACAATCCCTTCATATACCTTAGTCAATGCCTCTGCCAGCTTTAAACCGGCAGGTTCAAGGCTGACTTACTTCGTCAGCGGACACAACCTGACGGACAAAGAGTATCTGGCAACCCGCGTTGATGGCATGGGTGTCGGTCGCGGCCGCCAGGTATTTGGCGGTATCCGTATCGATTTCTGATAACAAAAAAGCCTTAATTAATACAAGTTTCCCATGTATTAATTAAGGCAAATATACAGCATGTGTTTACAGCTTTAGCGGTGATGACTCACCGCTATTTTTTTAGCTTGCCAAATGCAAATCAGGCTTTGATATATTCCAGATTATTCATGTACGCCCGCAGTACCTGCGGCACTTTCACTGAGCCGTCAGCCTGCTGATAGTTCTCCAGCACTGCTACCAGTGTACGGCCTACCGCGAGGCCGGAACCATTCAAGGTATGCACCAGCTCAGGTTTACCGCTTGCATTTCTGAATCGTGCCTGTAAACGGCGCGCCTGAAATGCCTCGCAATTGGAAACCGATGAGATTTCACGGTAGGTATTCTGTGCCGGCAGCCATACTTCCAGGTCATAGGTCTTGGCTGCGCCAAAGCCCATATCACCCGTACACAGTGAAACCACACGGTAAGGCAGTTCCAGTGCCCTGAGAATGTTCTCTGCATGGCCTACCATCTGCTCCAGGGCTTCATAGCTTTGATCCGGATGCACGATCTGCACCATTTCCACTTTATCAAACTGATGCTGGCGTATCATACCTTTGGTATCACGACCATAAGAGCCGGCTTCAGAACGGAAGCATGGGGTATGTGCAGTCAGCTTGATCGGTAAGGATTCCAGCGGCACGATTTCATCACGCACGGTGTTGGTCAGCGTTACTTCTGAAGTCGGAATCAGGTACAGCTTGCTGTCATTGTGATTCAAAGAGAACAGGTCTTCTTCAAATTTAGGCAGCTGCCCGGTACCGACCAAGCTCTCGGCATTCACCATATAAGGCGTGTAACACTCAGTGTAGCCATGGTGTTCGGTCTGCGTATCCAGCATGAACTGCGCAAGCGCACGGTGCAGTTTTGCAATCTGGCCGCGCATCAAGGTAAAACGCGCACCTGACAATTTGGCACCGGTATCAAAGTCCAGCCCCAATGGCGCACCGACATCGGCATGGTCTTTGATCTCAAAATCAAACTCGCGCGGCGTACCTATGCGGCGCACTTCTACGTTGTCTTCTTCTGATTTGCCCTGCGGCACGCTTTCATGCGGCAGGTTAGGCACGTTCAGCAACAGATTCTGCAATTCCGCCTGCAATTCGCCCAAGCGGGCTTCGTCAGCTTTCAGCTGGTCACCGAGGCCGGCAACTTCTGCCATGATTGCAGAAACATCTTCGCCTTTGGCCTTAGCCATACCAATCTGCTTGGAAGTATTGTTACGCTTAGCCTGCAAATCCTGTGTGCGTGTCTGCACAGTTTTGCGCTCTTGCTCCAGAGCGCTGAATTTTGCCGCATCAAGTTCAAAACCACGTTTTTTTAACTGCGCCACTACAGCGTCTAAATCATTTCTTAATGCCTGAATGTCTAACATTTAATTTCCCTGAAAATCTTAATTTTTAGCCACAGATGAACACGAATAAACGCAGATGTAAGTAATCACCATTTAATGCCTGGTTTTATCTGTGTGCCTCTGCGTTTATCCGTGGCTAATTTATTTTTTTGCCTTCTTATCCAGTTCGCGCAGGTGCGCCAATTTTTCCGCTATTTTACCCTCAAGGCCGCGTGGCGTGGGCACATAAAACTGCGGCGGCGGCAATTCATCCGGGAAGTAGCTTTCACCGGCGGCATAGGCCTCCGGTTCGTTATGCGCATAACGATACTCTTTACCGTAATCCAGCGCTTTCATGAGCTTGGTCGGTGCGTTACGTAAATGCAGGGGCACCGGCCGTGATTTATCCTGTGCCACAAAAGCTTTGGCCTGATTGTAAGCCATATAAGCTGCATTGCTCTTGGCGGCAACCGCCAGGTAAATCACGGCATTCGACAGCGCCAGTTCACCTTCGGGCGAGCCCAGGCGTTCATATATCTGGCAGGCTTCAAGCGCCATGGTCTGCGCACGCGGGTCGGCAATGCCGATATCTTCAACCGCCATGCGCACGATACGGCGCCCCAGATACAGCGGGTCAGCGCCGCCATCGATCATGCGTAAGAACCAGTACAAGGCAGCATCGGGATTAGAGCCACGCACCGATTTATGTAATGCAGAAATCTGGTCATAGAATGCTTCACCGCCTTTATCAAAACGACGCAGCTTGCTCGCCATCGTCGTCTGCAGGAAAGCCTCATCCACTTCGGTAACGCCCGCACCCTGCGCCGCATTGAACAGGCCTTCGGCAAAGTTAAGCAAGCGCCTGGCATCGCCATCCGCGTATGCCAGCACCTGTTCACGCACGTCATCTGTCAGTGTGATATGGTTGGCAACCAGTTGCTGGGCACGATCAAGCAATAAGGAAAGTTCGGCTTCAGACAGCGCATTCAACACGAACACCTGCGCCCGGCTCAGTAACGCGCTGTTCACTTCAAACGACGGGTTCTCGGTAGTTGCGCCGATAAAGGTAATCAGGCCGCTTTCCACAAAAGGCAGAAAGGCATCCTGCTGGCCTTTGTTAAAACGGTGTACTTCATCTACAAACAGAATGGTCTTGCGGCCGTGCTGCTGCAAGGTAAGCTCTGCACGCTCCACTGCCTCACGGATATCTTTAATGCCGGATAGTACCGCAGAAATCGGGATAAACTCGGCATCTGCAGTATTTGCAATCAACCGTGCCAGCGTGGTTTTACCCACGCCCGGCGGCCCCCACAGAATCATCGAGGGCAGCTTGCCGGATTGAAACGCCAGGCGTAATGGCTTGCCGGCACCGAGCAGGTGCGATTGTCCGACTACTTCATCCAGCGTTTTCGGGCGTAAGCGTTCAGCAAGAGGCGCTTCCGGCATATTGGGTGCAAACAGGCTATTCAAAATATACGATACATCTCATCAAGATTCAGCAATAAAAATTAAGTAATCGTCATACCCGCGAAGGCAGGTATGACGAAATGAGTGAGTTTTTTGCTAAAGAAATCTCGTGCAAATGTCTCAACTTCTATCAATAGCATACGGATATACCTGTTACTCACCTACTACATCGACGCCTTTAGGCGTCTTAAACAGAAAGTTCTTATCCTCAAGCACAGGATTCACTTCAACCTGCGTGAACACAATTTTTGTCGTGTGTCCGAAGCTGTCGATTAATGACATCTCCTGAATTTTATTACCGTTAAAACCCATCAGAATTTTATCAAAGCCGGACTCTTTGTCATTCGGCGTTGCACTCACCCATTCCAGACTATCTTTACGAAATGCGTTTGCGAGCTTGAAAGTTTTATCAATTGCCGCACCGCCAGCCAATAATGCTGCCGGGCTTGAACCAATCGATTTATCCAGAGACCGCACCGTCACCTGTGCCAGTTCAGTGTCATACAGCCATACCTGATTGCCGTCACTGATAATCTGCTGTTCATAGGGCTTATGATAATCCCACCTGAATTTGTTAGGGCGTAACAGCTGCATCTCACCATCAACTTCCTGCACCTTGCGTCCCTGCTTATCAGTCACCACCTGATGAAAGTTAGCACGTACGGATTTTGTCTGTTCATAAAACGCCTTAACACTCGCCATGCCATCCGCAGATGCGGCTTGTGCCGCCAGCAACAGCGGCAGTAATAGCAAAGGTATTATCTTTTTAATACGTATCATTTAATTCCTAAAATTTATTCAATCTTAATATCATCAGGCTTCATGATGCGGTGCAAGCACCTCACGATTACCGTTGCTTTGCATGGCAGATACCAGGCCTGCACGCTCCATATCTTCAATCAGCCGCGCTGCGCGGTTATAACCGATGCGCAACTGGCGCTGCACAGATGAAATACTGGCCCGGCGCGTTTTCAGTACGATACCCACAGCCTCATCGTAAAGTGGGTCTACTTCGGCACCGCCTTCACCAGAACTGCCGCTGGCAAAGTCCGCTCCGCCTTCTTCCGCTTCATTAGTCAGAATACCTTCGATGTAATTTGGTTCACCCTGTGCTTTAAGATAGTTAACGACCTTATGCACTTCCTGATCTGACACAAAAGCGCCATGGATACGTACCGGATAGCCTGTTCCCGGCGGCAGGTATAGCATATCCCCTTGCCCTAACAATGCCTCCGCGCCCATTTGATCCAATATCGTACGTGAATCGATTTTACTGGACACCTGGAACGCGATACGTGTTGGAATATTGGCTTTAATCAAACCGGTAATCACATCAACTGACGGACGCTGCGTCGCCAGCACCAGATGAATGCCAGATGCACGGGCTTTTTGCGCCAGTCGCGCGATCAGCTCCTCTACCTTTTTACCCACCACCATCATCAGGTCGGCAAACTCATCGATCACCACCACGATAAATGGCATTTCATCCAATGGCTCGGGTTCATCCGGCGTCAGACTGAATGGATGCGGAATCGGGTTGCCTTCTTTTTTCGCTTCCTTGACTTTCTGGTTGTAACCGGCAAGGTTACGTACACCCAGCATGGACATCAGTTTATAGCGACGCTCCATTTCGGCCACACACCAGTTCAGAGCATTTCCGGCCTGGCGCATATCAGTCACGACCGGTGCCAGCAGATGCGGAATACCTTCATAGACGGAAAGCTCAAGCATTTTCGGGTCGATCAGGATCATGCGCACCTGGCTGGCATCAGATTTGTAAAGCATGCTTAAAATCAGCGCATTCACCGCTACCGATTTACCGGAACCGGTTGTACCGGCAACCAGTACATGCGGCATCTTGGCAAGATCAGCCACGGCTGGCTTGCCTGAAATATCCTTACCCAGTGATATCGCAAGCGGGGAATGCACGTCGGCATAAGCCTGGCTGCCCATGATTTCGGACAAATGCACGATCTGGCGTTTCGGGTTCGGGATTTCCAGCCCCATGCAGGTTTTACCGGGAATCGTTTCAACCACCCGCACGCTGACCACAGATAAGGCTCGTGCCAGGTCTTTTACCAGATTGGTGACCTGGCTGCCTTTGACACCGGGAGCAGGTTCCAGCTCATAGCGTGTAATGACGGGCCCCGGCTGTGCGGTCAGCACTTTCACTTCTATGCCAAAATCCATCAGCTTACGTTCAATCAAACGTGAAGTGAAATCCAGCGTTTCGGCAGACGGCAATTCAACATTGCTAATGGCTTCATCAAGCAGGTGTATTGGCGGCAAAGGGGAATCCGGGTGCGCTTCGAATAATGGCACCTGTTTTTCTTTCTGTACGCGGACGCTTTTCGGGATTTCCAGCACAGGCGTCTCGATCTGCACAGGTTCGCGGTCTACAGTGCGCGCGCGTTCGTTCAGCACAAACTCGGTACGCTCCTGCTTGACAACCTCACCGGCTTTCCTGTCCTGCCAATCCTGCCATTTCAGCTTGGTAAACTCATAGCCAGCGATCAGGCCGGCACCGAATTTTTCGATAATCATGATCCATGACCAGCCTGTAAACAGGCTGAATCCCACCACAAACATCAGCAGCAGGAACATGCTGGAACCGATATAACCAAACAGGCTGCGCAAGCCGCCATCAACAGCCGAACCCAGCATGCCGCCAGGCGCGAGCGGCAAGCTCGCAGGCAGCGAAATCAGATGACCTGCCTCGAGCGCGCTTGAAGCCAGCAGCAGCAGTGCGAATCCGATAAAATTAAACAGCAGGAACGGTTTTTCGCTCTGGTCTACCGCCTCCAGCTCCAGATACACAAACCACATGGCATAAAATGCCAGCACCGCCCACCACCATGCCGAGAAACCAAACACATACAGAAGCAAATCTGACAGCCACGCGCCCACATTGCCGCCGCTATTATTGATAACCGCATTGTCAGGCGCCATGTGTGACCATGACGAGTCATCCGGGTGATAAGTGAAAAGAATAACCGTAATATAAAGGCCAACCAAGACCAGGCCCAGCCACCAGGCTTCTTTTATAAGCGTCTTGGCCAGTGCATTTGATTTAGTGACCTCAGCCTCGCGTCTTGCATTGGCCGGTTTGGATTTTTTGAAAAACAAGATAGCAAAACCTTAGCTTATTTACTGTTGGATTTAATTATAGCAGTATCAAAGTCAGTGCGTAGCGATTAGAATATCAAACTGATTTCAACTGTAAATATCATGGAGTATCGCAATGGATATCGGTATAAAAGAACAAGACAGAAAAAACATCGCACAGGGTCTGTCACACCTGCTGGCAGACACTTATACACTTTATCTTAAAACACATTATTTTCATTGGAATGTCACAGGTCCCATGTTCAATACATTGCACCTGATGTTTGAAACACAGTACAACGAGCTTGCGCTTGCGGTTGATCTGGTTGCAGAACGGATTCGCGCACTGGATGTCTATGCTCCGGGGACTTATCGCGACTTTGCAAAACTGACTTCAATCAAGGAGACTGAGTCTGTACCTAAAGCACAGGACATGATTGCGGAACTGGTAGCAGGTCACGAGGCGGTCTGCCGTACAGCACGCAGTGTATTCCCGAGCGCCGACAGCGCATCCGATGAAGCAACTGCAGACCTGCTCACCCAGCGTTTGCAGGTACATGAGAAAACCGCATGGATGCTGCGCAGCTTGCTTGAAAAATAAGCATAAATCCCGATCTTCAGTATTAATATTAATTTAGAAAGCAATACACTATGGCAACACGTCACGCCAAATTACTTATTTTAGGTTCTGGCCCCGCAGGCTATTCTGCGGCTGTATATGCAGCCCGCGCCAACCTTAAGCCCGTACTGATCACAGGCATCGCACAAGGCGGCCAACTCATGACTACGACTGAAGTAGACAACTGGCCAGCAGATGCTGACGGCGTTCAGGGGCCGGAACTGATGGCCCGTTTCCAGAAACACGCGGAACGCTTCAATACCGAAATGATCTTTGATCATATCCACACCACGCATCTGACAGAAAAACCAATCCGTTTAGTCGGTGACAGCGGCGAATACACCTGCGATGCGCTGATTATCGCGACTGGCGCATCGGCAAAATACCTGGGCCTGCCATCTGAAGAGGAGTTCTCCGGCAAAGGTGTTTCAGCCTGCGCCACCTGCGATGGCTTCTTCTATCGTAACCAGGAAGTTGCAGTCATCGGCGGCGGCAATACCGCAGTTGAAGAAGCGCTATATCTAGCCAACATCGCCAGCAAGGTGACATTGGTGCATCGCCGCGATAAATTCAAAGCCGAAGCCATTCTGGTAGACAAGCTCATGGCTCGCGTTGCAGAGGGGAAAATCGTACTGGAAACTTTCTCAACCCTGGATGAAGTACTGGGTGACAACACCGGGGTAACCGGCATGCGTATTAAGAGCGTGAATGACGGCAGCACTAAAGACATCGCATTACAAGGCGTATTCATCGCAATCGGCCATAAACCGAATACTGACATTTTCGAAGGCCAGCTGGAAATGGAGGGCGGTTATATCGTGACGCAAATGGGCCGTACCGGCAATGCTACGGCAACCAGCGTACCGGGCGTTTTTGCGGCAGGCGACGTGCAGGATCACATCTACCGCCAGGCCGTAACCAGTGCCGGCACAGGTTGCATGGCGGCTCTTGATGCTGAGCGTTATTTAGATCACCTGAAATAAATGCACAACACTACCTTTCCGGGGATTCACATCCGGAAAGGTAAATAGATATAAAGACTTAAGTGATGAAAACGCTGCGCGACCAAATCAAGCAAGTCAAATCCCAGGTTAAGCTAGAACCTGCTGTGCCGGCAGTACCAAATATCGCGCCTGCCGAGCCGGTTGATATCTTTCAACATGCGGTAAAAGACGCGCGCCCGCTGCCTGACGAGATCAAACACGCGCGCTTGCGCCACGAACCTAAAAAACCAAAACCGATCCCCAAACAATTCATTCTGGACGAACAGCAGGCATTGGCTGATTCACTGTCAGACCACTATATTCCGGCACATGAACTCGAAACAGGCGAAGAATTACTGTACCTGCGTGACGGACATTCCCCGGATATTTTAAGCAAGCTGCGTCGTGGGCACTGGGTCGTGCAGGCAGCCATAGACTTGCATGGCCTGATCTCTGATGAAGCACGCCTTTATGTTGCCAGCTTTCTTAACGACTGCAAAAAACGCGGTTTGCGCTGTGTGCGCATCGTGCATGGCAAAGGCCTGGGATCACGCAACAAAGAGCCCGTGCTTAAACACAAGCTGCGCGGCTGGCTAATACAGCGCGACGAGGTGATTGCCTACGCGCAGGCACGTAAAACCGATGGTGGCAGCGGCGCGGTGATTGTGCTGCTTAAATCCCAGTAACTATTTTACAAACCAAGGTCACTCAAGCCAGGGTGATCATCCGGCCGCCGGCCTAACGGCCAGAAAAATTTACGTGCATTTTCTTTAATCGGCATATCGTTAATACTGGCATAACGCAGTTCCATCAGGCCATTCGCATCAAACTGCCAGTTTTCATTGCCATAAGAACGGTACCATTGACCAGAGTCATCATGCCATTCATAGGCAAACCTGACAGCGATACGATTCAAATCGAACGCCCATAACTCTTTAATCAGCCGGTAATCAAGCTCTTTTGCCCACTTGCGGGTTAAAAACTCAACAATCTGCTCTCGCCCAACCGGAAACTCCGCGCGGTTACGCCATTGGCTATCAGGCGTATACACAAGTGAGACACGCTGTGGGTCGCGACTATTCCAGCCATCTTCTGCCAGACGCACTTTATACACTGCTGTTTCACGAGTAAAAGGTGGCAATGGTGGTCGAGAATCCGTGCTTGCATTCATCATGAACTCCTTTGTACAAATAATCCAGGTTCGTTAATCATATTGAAGATCGCTCTCGCTTTAATCTTCAGCCAAAAATCCACCGCTCTGGCGTTTCCATAATTGCGAATACAAACCGCCTTTAGCCAGCAGAGATTTATGGTCACCTTCTTCAATAATGGCACCTTCATCAAGGATCACCAACCTGTCCATAGCAGCTATTGTAGACAGCCGATGCGCGATGGCAATGACGGTCTTGCCCTGCATCAGTTCATACAGGCTGCTTTGGATGACGGCTTCCACTTCTGAATCCAGCGCACTGGTTGCTTCATCCAACACGAGTATCGGCGCATCCTTCAGCATTACCCGCGCAATCGCAATGCGCTGGCGCTGGCCGCCGGAGAGCTTCACACCGCGTTCACCCACATGCGCATCGTAGCCGGTACGCCCTTTTGCATCACGTAGACTTAAAATAAAGTCATGGGCTTCAGCACGCCTCGCGGCAGCGACCATCTCGGCTTCGGTTGCATCTGGCCGCCCGTAGAGAATATTATCGCGCACGCTGCGGTGCAGCAAGGAAGTATCCTGTGTCACCATACCGATATGCGCACGCAGGCTATTCTGTGTAACGGATTTAATATCCTGTCCGTCAATCAGGATACGTCCGGACTCAATTTCGTAAAAACGCAGCAGCAGATTCACGATCGTAGATTTTCCGGCACCGGAGCGCCCTACTAACCCAACTTTCTCGCCAGGCTTGATATTGAGTTCGAACTTATTGAGCAACTGGTTCTGCTTGCTGTAAGCAAAATCAACCTGGCTGAAATGCAAATGTCCGCTGCTTACCTGCAAAGGCTGAGCATCAGGCATATCAACGACACGATGCGGCAATGAAAGCGTATTGATGCCATCCTGCACTGTGCCTACCTGCTCATAAAGTGAAGTCATTTCCCACATGACCCAATGCGAAATACCGTTGAGCCTTAACGCCATGGCAGTGACCGCAGCCACGCCGCCAACGCCCACCAGCCCCTTACTCCACAACCAAAGCGCCATACCGCCACAGCTTAAAATCAGCAGCATGTTCAACAGGTGGTTTATAGTCTCGATGCTGCTCACCATGCGCATCTGCCTGTGTACTGTCCCTAAAAACTCATGCATGGCAGACTGTGCATAGCCGGCCTCGCGCCCCGCGTGCGAAAACAGCTTTACGGTACTGATATTGGTATAAGCATCGGTAATACGGCCGGTCATGAGCGAACGCGCATCCGCCTGCTGCTGCGAAACCTTGCTTAACCTGGGTATAAAGTAAGTCAGCGCACTGGCATAAAGTACCAGCCAGCCCAGAAACGGCCAGATAATCAGCACATTAAAACTACCGACAACTGCCACCATGGTGGCAAAATAGATCATCACGAATACCAGAATATCCGCAACGATAAACCATACGTCACGTACTGCCAGTGCGGTCTGCATGACCTTGGCAGAAACGCGCCCGGCAAACTCATCCTGATAGAAACTCATGCTCTGGTTAAGCATCAGGCGATGGAAGTTCCAGCGCAGGCGCATCGGAAAATTGCCTGCAAGTGTCTGGTGCTTCAATAATGACTGCAATCCGATGAATACGGTGCTGAGTATCAACACACCGGCCAGCAGCAGCAAATGGTTTTTCTCCTCCACCCATAACTGGTCAGGCTGTACTTTGCTGAGCCAGTCCACCACTTTGCCCATCATAGCGAATAACAAAGCCTCAAACGCCCCGATCAAGGCAGTCAGCAGAGTCATTGCCAGAATATACGGGCGCATGCCCTCGGTACAGCCCCAGGCAAACGCCCAGAAGCTTCTGGAGGTAGCCTGAATGGATTGGCTAGGAAAGGGATTGACTAGATTTTCAAACCAGCGAAACATAATGTCCGATCAAAATGGCTTGATGATACAGACAGCCTCAGCTGCAATACCTTCGCCGCGCCCGGTAAAACCGAGCTTTTCTGTAGTGGTAGCCTTAACATTAACCTGTGACAGCGCGATTTCACAGTCACTGGCGATATTTGCGCACATCAATGCAGTATGCGGGCTGAGTTTAGGCGCTTCACAGATCACAGTGGCATCGATATTGCCCACCGTGAAATGACGGTCTTTAAGTAAGGCCGCCACATGCCGTAACAACTGACGCGAGTCAATGCCTTTATAACGCATATCACTCGGCGGAAAGTGCTTGCCGATATCGCCCAATGCCGCAGCACCCAGCAAGGCATCGCAAATCGCATGCAGCAGTACATCTGCGTCCGAATGTCCATCCAGCCCTTTATCGTGTGGAATATCTACGCCGCCGATAATGCATTTACGGCCGGCAACCAGTGCATGCACATCAAAACCGTGCCCTATTCTCATGATGACATTTCCTTTTGCATCAGCATCTCCATCAACGCCAGATCCTGCGGATAAGTGATTTTCATATTACGCAGGGAACCCACAACCAGCTTGGGCTGCAACCCCAGCGCCTCGACTGCCTGCGCTTCATCCGTAGGCGCCCCATCAAAGCCGGCCAGCGCTTTCTGCAGTAAATCAAAACGGAACATCTGCGGTGTCTGCGCCTGCCACAAACCTTCTCTCGGTATTGTCTTTTCTACCCTCAAGTCTGCGTTCGACTGCTTCAGGGTATCTGCCAGAGGCAATGCCAGCAGGCCGCCGACCTCATCATGCTCCAGTGTGTCCAGCAACTGGTTCAATAGCGCAACCGTCAGCCCGGGGCGCGCCGCATCATGTACCAGAACCCAGTCATCCCCGGCCACATTCGGCCGCATGGCTTCCAGCGTATTAAGCACTGTCTGCGCGCGCGTATCACCGCCGGTGTAATGCAGGTTTAGCCGGCTATTGCTATCCAGTGTCAGGCTGCGCCAGAAAAAATCATCCGCGCTCAGCGCAAGGTTGATACTTGAGATGCGGGGACAGGCAAAAAACGTTTGGATGCTGTGTGAAACGATAGGTTTGCCGCATAAAGGCAGGTATTGTTTGGGGATGGCGGTAGCCATGCGATTACCGGCACCGGCAGCTGGGATAATAATGTGAAAACGCGCCATATTGAAAATCTGAACATGTGGAAATAATAGCTAAATTCTAACATGTCACCCCATACTCTCCTCATACCAGCTTAAACTAAATACCGGCCACAAAAATCAGCCTTAACCCAGAAGCTCAGCAAGCATGCTGCATCAGGGCATTCATTCCTGATCCCAATAGGGGTCTGCACCAAAACGGTCAACCAGGAAATCAACAAATGCGCGAATCTTTATCGGCAGGTTGCGTTTGGGCATATACAGCGCATAAACCTGCTGCTTTGTAGGAATATATTCAGACAAAACGGACTTCAGGCGCTTGGCCTGCAAATCTTTACCGATAATGAACGTAGGCAGCAGTGCAATGCCAAAGCCGCTTAACACCACTTGCGATAACGCCTCATCATCGTTAATCCGCAACTTACCGGAAACCGACACGGAAACTTCACCATCGGGCCCGGTAAAGCGCCATAAACCGCGATCACCCGAATGGATATAGTCCAAGCAGTTATGTTTAACCAAATCACCGGGAGATCGCGGTATACCGAACTCCTCGAAGTAACCCGGTGTCGCACACAGGCGGCGGCGTATCGGCGCGAGCTTCCTGGCGACAAGTGCCTGCGGCAAATCACTGGTCACAGAGATTGCAACGTCATAACCCTCTTCAGCCAGGTCGACCACCCTGTCCGTAATCGTCATATCAATGTCCAGCTCAGGATAGCGGCGCAGAAAATCACCGACTGCCGGGGCAATATGCAGCGTTCCAAAAGCAACACTCGCAACAATTTTAAGCACACCGCGCGGCTGGGTATTCAGGTTATCAATCATTTTATGGGCTTCATCTGCCTCATAACCGATACGCGTGCAGTAGTCAAAAAAGGCCGCGCCAACCTCTGTCAGGCTCAGGTGCCGTGTGTTGCGGTTGAGCAGGCTGGCACCCAAAGCCTGTTCCAATTTAGCTACAGATTTACTGACAGAGGATCTGGAAACATTCAGCTTTCTGGCAGCAGCGGAAAAGCTTTGTTCATTGACGACATGCGCAAAAATGATCATTAGATTTAAATCATACATGCGGCCATTGTAGCGCGATAAGAAACAGTGATGTGCATTTGCAAGTACTTATTTATTCTGCAACAGCACATTATCATTCAAACCTGCCCAGCATTTCATGCTGAGCATTTTTTTTGGAGTTATGGAATCAATATGGAATTAGAAAAGTTAATCATTTCAGAACAGGACTACACGCGTTTATCCAGACTCAGAGATAGCCAAATACTGGAAGATGAGCTAAGTAGAGCTGTCTTAGTACCTTCCGACCAGGTGCCGGTAAATGTTGTAAAAATGAACGCACGCGTCACTTATCTGGACGAGAGCAACGGTACAACCAGGGAAGTCGAACTGGTCTACCCGGAAGAAGCCGATTCAAGCAATGGCAAGATTTCCGTACTGACCCCGGTAGGTTCAGCTTTGCTAGGCCTGGAAGTAGGCCAAACTATAGAATGGCTGTTTCCTGACCAACAGTCAAGACTGCTCAGGGTCATTAGCGTCATACACACGGATTAGCAAGCATGCTTGACTTTGAACGCGCTCAATTGAAACACAGAACCTTGATTATTTCTGAAAACCGGTCCTGGATAGATCGCATTGAAACGCTGCTCTCAGACAGTGACTGGCATGCTGAAAGCATGTCTACACATTCAATGTTCGGAAAAGGCGCCTCATCAGCGATGGATTATCGCTGCGTGATATTCGTGATAGACCATCATTTCCGTAAGCGCTTCAACGGACTTATTACCGAAATGAGCGCGCTTGTCAGAAACGCTTCTGCACACACGCCTGTTTATTTATTGTTTGAGAATGACGATGATGCAATGTTTTCAACCTGGCTGAATCACGTTAAAAAAACATTCAAATCCGCCACAGACCGGCATAGCCTGCATGAAGCGATACAGAACATAGTCTGCACTGAATCCTGACATGCCTCAAGAACCGTTTTTTCACCTGTAGTCAAGACGAGCGTTTAATTTTAAAAACTTTAACGCTCGCTTATCTACGCTTATTAAAACCAGATTAAATTCCAAATACTGTCAGATTCCAGATGCGGCAAGCCTAGCAGCAGCGATTCTTAGCATACGCTGCCAGAAGACTTGCTGTTAAGCACAATCGTACCCAGGGGTCAAAACGTGAAATCAGTGAAAAACATTCTAACCGCAACCGATTTGTCAGATGCCTCCAACCATGCGGTAGAACGAGGATTTGAGTTATCCAGAAACAGCAATGCACATTTCAGCATCATCTACACTCTGGGAATGAACACTTTCCTGTTTCCATTGCGGCGCCTATTAGGCCAGGACACCGCCAGAATGACCCGTAAGGTTTTATATGAACAAATGACGGCATTCCAGAATATTGCAGATCAGTCCGCAAAAAACCCAGAAGCCAAATCCAGCCTGCAATTGGCTCCAGGCCTTGTTTTATCAACTATCCCCAGATTTGCAGAAGCGGTCAATGCCGATATGGTACTGATCGGGTTCTGTAGGCAGTCAATCATTCACCGCCTGACAATCGGCTTCACCGTCATCCACCTCTTACGCAAAAGAAAAGCGCCGGTACTGATCGTAAAAACACCTTGCAAAGGTGCTTATAAAAAAATTCTGGTCCCCGTCGATTTTTCTCCTATTGCGGAACCGGCCATCAGGATGGCAAGAGAAATGGCGCCCGAAGCGGACATTGTCCTGCTGAATATTTTTGGCGTGCCTTTTGAGGGCATGCTGCGGCATGCAGGCGTTGCCGATGACCTGATCTGCCAATACAGGGCTGAAGCAAAAAAACGCGCAACGCAGCAGATCTGCAAACTTGCGTATCAGGCGGGTTTGAATTCAGCCGATTTTTCAGTCGCAATAGAACATGGAGATGCCGCTGAAATCATTCTGGAACAGGCATCCTATTACAACAGCGATCTTATCGTCATGGGAAAACAGCGTACCCATATTGCTGAAGAACTGCTGCTCAGAAGTGTTACAAAAAAAGTGATCAGCGATGCAAATGCGGATGTGCTTGTCGTTGCCTAGCAGCACTCAGCAGCCTCGAACTGACCGGCACCCATGACAAACCAAGCAACGCTGACTTCAATAACCAGCGCTATCTGATTACATCGCGCCAGAGCCGTTCAATCAAACCGGGCGCCTTCATTTTTTCAATCCACCATTTCAAGCCAGCGCCCACCTCTCCGCTTCGCCAGGCCAGATAGTGCAGTTCCGGCTGCCTTGGCTCTTCTACCTGCTTTTCAACCAGAAGCCCTTTTTCGATCGCATCGCGTGCCAACGGCTCCGGCAGGAAACCAAAGCCGACGCCAGCCAGCTGGAATTCATATTTAGTACGCATATTAGGCAGTGTCAAAGTATCCTGCCCGAAAATCAGGCCCACGGTACGCGGCTGCATTTTGCGTACGCTATCGCTGACTGCTATCGCCTTGTACTGGTAAAGCTCCGCTTTGCCAAGCGGCTTGTCAATAGCAGCAAGCGGATGCTGCGGTGAGACCGCAAATACAAATCGAGTAGTGCCAATAATCTCAGCGCTATAACCGCCGCCGGATGGCCCTGCCCCGACGGCAGCAACAAGCAGATCCACCCTCCTGTCCATTAAAGCCTCCCAGCTGCCGGACATCACTTCTTCCGAGAACCTCAGCCGCGTAAGGTTAGCTACTTTGTAAAACTCCGTAATTTCTTCTATCAACGCCGTGGGGGAAAAAATGGAATCCATGCCGATAGCAAGCTCCGTTTCCCAACCGCAGGCAACCCGACGCACCCTGTGTTCAAGGTCTTCAGCCGCTTTCAGCAGATAACGCCCCTCTTTAAGCAACTCTTTTCCGGCACCGGTCAGCGTGACTTTTGGCCCCTGCCGCTCAAAAACCTGCACCCCCAGATCCTGTTCCAGTTTGCTGACTGTGTATGAAATTGTTGATGGCACTTTATGCAGTTCATTCCCTGCCCCGGCAAAAGTGCCGCAGCGGTCAATCGCATCCAGTATCAGTAGTGAATCAAGGCTTATTCTGAACATTCGAAATTTTCGATGATAGGTTGATAATTTTTCCGTTTTTCATATAGAAACGAGCAGTTCATAATACACATCACATTAACGGATCGCCATTTATTAATAAATACTATGTTTCAAATTATCGCACATAGATCAATGACGACCCAAACTAAAAGATGGGAACACAGGAGTAATTAATCATGTTACAGGCTCTCAGAAACAACCAGCGCGGTGCAGCAGATCATGGCTGGCTGCAATCTAACCATTCATTTTCATTCAGCCACTATTACAACCCGGATGAAATGGGTTTTGGGCCGCTGTTAGTGATTAACGAAGACAGGGTACAGCCTTCACGTGGCTTCGGCACACATAGCCATGACAACATGGAAATCATCAGCTATGTGCTGAGCGGTGCATTAGAGCATAAAGACAGCATGGGCAACGGCTCTGTAATCCGTTACGGCGACGTACAGAGAATGAGTGCCGGTACCGGTGTGCAGCATAGTGAATTTAATCACTCCGGCACCGAACGCGTTCACTTTTTACAGATATGGATTGCGCCTGACGTTACCGGCATTGAACCAGGCTATGAAGAAAAGCATTTTGATACGGCATCAAAAACCGGAAGCCTGCGTTTAATCGCCTCGCCAGATGGCCGTGATGGCTCCGTGCTGATTCATCAGGATGCAAAAGTATTTGCATCCATACTGAACACAGATGATCACGTGAAATATGGCCTGACAACCGGCCGCACGGCATACGTGCATCTGATACGCGGCCAGGTTGAAGTCAACGGCATTAGATTGGACACAGGGGATGCATTGAAAATCAGCGAAGAATCCCTGATCGACTTTAAAAACGCGGCTGATGCAGAGTTGCTGCTGTTCGACCTGCCTTATTAACTTTTTCATCAATATTTAATTAATTATCTATAAACTCAGGAGCAAGACAATGAATAAGCAAACAATACTTATCGTAGGCGCAGCAGGCAATAACGGCACAGCCGCGATTGAGGCACTTGTGAATCAAAACGACAGCAATATCAGCGTGCGTGCTGGTGTCAGAAGTGCGGACAAGGCTGCGCAGTTAAAAACACACTTTCCAGCCATTGAAACAGCCATTTTCAACCTGGATGACCCAGCTACGCTGCAGGCCGCTTTTGCAGGCGTGACGAAAGTTTATATCATTCCGGGCAATGTCGAGAATCGCGCCCAGCATGCCAAGAACGCGATTGACGCGGCCGTGGCTGCAGGCACGGTTAAACAGGTAGTACTGTTATCTGTGGTCGGTGCCGAATGGGAAGCCATTCTGTTTGCCAAGCAGTTCCGTGAGGCAGAGAAATACCTGGAAGCATCAGGCCTGCCATGGACACACCTGCGTACAATCTGGTTTCAGGACAACTTTTTCGGCTGGGCTGAAGGCATTAAAAGCGGCAAGCTATACTTCGGCATCAGGGACGGTAAACTTGCACCGTTAAATGTTAATGATATCGGTGAAGCCGCTGCCGTGGTTCTTACGACAGATGGCCATGCCAATAAGGCATACAACCTGACAGGCCCGGAACTGCTATCCGGCAGCGACATTGCCGCAATATTTGCCCGCGCTACCGGCCATGCTGTTGATTATGTATCACCGGATGAAAAAACGACTTATGAATCATTGACGGGCACCGGCTGGCCAGTATGGCAGGCCAAAGGCTTGCTTGAGCTGTTTGAAGTATTTGCATCAAACCAGGCTGCGGTCGTAACGCCTGACGGTGAGGCGCTGCTTGGCAGGCCATTGACCAGACTGGAAGACTACATATCAGCCAACAAAGCCGCGTTTATTTAACCCTTAACTATATTAAACGGCAGATCCGGGGAACTATTACCTGAATTTGTTTTCAGTAATAAATCACATCGGAGCGATATGTATGCAACATCGGCAACAACTTAACTTCAGCAACCGTTACACCAGCACTGCCATGAGCCTGCACTGGCTCATGGCAGTGCTATTAGTTTGCCTGTTTGCTGTTGGTATCTATATGCACGAGCTGCCATTATCGCCCTGGAAACTGCAGGTTTATTCCTGGCATAAATGGGCGGGTGTCACCGCATTTCTTCTGGTACTGGCAAGACTGGCCTGGCGATTCTCACATCGTCCGCCGCCATTGCCGATCAATATGTCCAGGTCTGCGGAATTCGCTGCCCATGCCGGGCACGCACTGCTATATATTCTGATGGTCGCGATTCCATTAACAGGCTGGTTAATGAGTTCGGCAAAAGGAATCCAGACCGTTTACTTTGGCATTGTTCCCATCCCGGATTTATTAGCCAAAAATAAAGAACTGGGTAAGCTGTTGCGGGATGTGCATGAAATTCTGAATTTCATACTTGCCGCAGTTGTAATCGGCCACATAGGCGCTGCATTAAAGCATCACCTGATTGATAAAGATGATGTGCTGACCCGTATGCTGCCGCGCTTTAAACGTTAACCTTAATAAACAGAGAAAATTGATAATGCATAAACTTATTGCAATTCTGACGACCGGACTGGCTTTTTCGCCGCTGGTTCAGGCCGCAGAATTCAACCACATTCAAACAGAAAAAAGCACGCTCGGTTTTGTATACAAACAGATGGGCGTACCGGTTGACGGCAGTTTTAATAAATTCGCTGCGCAGCTCAATTTTGACCCTGCCAAACTGAATACGGCAAAAGCAGCATTAGACCTGGACGTTACCAGCATTGATACCGGATCTGATGAAGGCAACGATGAAGTGGCTACGAAAGCATGGTTCAACTCCAAAGCCTTCCCGCGTGCAAAGTTCGAATCTGCCAGCTTTAAGGCATTAGGCGGAAACCGGTATGAAGTCACCGGAAAAATGAGCATCAAAGGCCGCACCCAGACCGTTACCGCACCGTTTACCCTGACTCAGCAAGGTAACAGCGCCGTTGTGGATGGTGCCTTTATTTTAAAACGCGCAGATTACGCGATTGGTGAGGGCTCCTGGTCTGACTTCGGCACAGTCGCCAATGAAATTCAAATCAAATTCCATTTTGTAGCAAATGCAGGAAAATAAGCAGCATTATTTCGATATTAATTATTTAAGAACCAAACAGGAGACATTGATGAAACGATTTACATTATTAGCAATTGCAGCAACATTTTCTACGGCCGCGCTGGCCGCGCCGGAAACCTTCGTGATTGACGGCTCGCATACCCTGCCGCGCTTCTCTTACGACCACCATGGCTACTCAACCCAGCTGAGCCGTTTTGATAAAACTTCAGGAAAGATCACGATCGACCGCGCCGCAAAAACCGGGGCCGTAGACATCACTATTGACACGACATCCGTCAACACCGGCTACCCATTATTCAATGAGCATATTCAGGGTGAAGACTTCCTGTACACGGCCAAATACCCGAAAGCCACTTTCACGTCAAACACGGTTAAATTCGATGGCGACAAAATTACCAGCATCGACGGCACGCTTACGCTGAAAGGCATAAGCAAGCCGGTGACACTCACAGTCACTTCTACCCTGTGCAAGCCACATCCTATGGTTAAAAAAGAAGCCTGCGGCGCCAACGCAACCACAGTAGTAAAACGTTCTGATTTCAATATGGCGAAATATGTACCTTACGTGAGCGATGAAGTCACAATCACCATTCCGGTAGAAGCTATTAAAGAATAATCAGCAGTACCTTAAATAAAAAAAGCGCCAGTAGCAGAGATTGCCACTGGCACTTTTTCACGATCAGCTCGCATGAATGTCGCAGCTACGTGCATTCACTCAGCAACAACAACATCAGCCCTTGATAATGGCTTTGATCAGGTTTTTACGCTGAAGCCTGGACATCAGCAATACCGCCAGCAGATGCAGCACAACCATTGCCTGCAGCAGGTTGGATAATATTTCATGAACCTGCACAGGTAAATCCTCGCCCCAGTATAAATCCGTTCGGCTGAGCCAGCCGGTAAAACCAAGCAGCATGATCAGCAGCCACATCACATAAACTGCCAATTGGCCCAGCGGGTTATGGCCGTGATGGTCAGCCACCTGCCCTGTCCTGATTTCATGCAAATGTGAACTGATGCCTGAAAATTTAGGCAAAAAGAATCTTGAAGCCGCCCGGCGCGTCAGCCAAAGGCCATCCACCAGGCGAAACAGCACAAATAAGATACAGGCATAGCCCAGCAGGCGATGCCAATATCCTGACTCATTGAAAAAATTAACCATCACGCCTGTAGCTACCGCCCAATGCGTCAACCTTACAGTCAGGCTCCAGGCGCTATCAGCTGATTCAGGAAAAATCGCTTTCATCAATTGCAAACCGCCTGCCTATTTTTCCACTTCCGCTTTTATGATGGCCAATGTCTTGGTATCAAAATAAATCTCTACTTTTTTACCTTGCTTGTTGCGGCCATAGATTTCATAACAATTACCGTCAACCTTGAATTTTTTAATGGTATACCCCTCTTCATTCAAAGCCTGCTTTAAGGTATCTTCAGAGGCCCACTCCGATTTCGGGTATACCGGGCAATCAGCTCCGGCAAATGCCTGCAACGGCAGCAGGGTAAATAACGCTAGTAATAATTTCATCTCATTGCCTTTCTAAAAATTAATCAATAATAGATTCAATCAATGCTTATGTTTTTCAATACCTAAGATTGGTAAACACAAGTACCGCTTTTAATCGTCTGTAGATCTTTCGTGCCGGAAAGTGCCATCGTCATCTCCAACTCGTCCCGCATCAGGCGTATGACATGGGCGACACCGAGCGCACCGCATGAAGAAAGCCCCCAGATGTAGGGGCGCCCGACCATGACCGCATCGGCACCAAGTGCGAGTGCTTTAAATACATCCTGGCCGTTGCGGATGCCGCTATCAAACAGGATTTTTGCCTTGCCGGAAATTACGCGTGCAATCTCCGGCAGCAATTGCAGGCTTCCCGGCACGCCGTCCAGAACACGGCCGCCATGGTTGGAAACTACAACTGCATCACAGCCAAGATTAACCACATGCTCAGCATCTTCAGGATGCAGAATGCCTTTGATGATAAGCGGAACCGTAATCTGGTCTCTTAACCACATCAGGTCATCCCAGCCTGGAGCCTGCTTCATCCAGCCATCAAAAACGATACTCGCGCCGGTTGCATCGGCCAAGGCGATTGGCGCCTCAAGATTTACGGCACTCACTCCTTTAGGCAAAGCGATTGCGGCCTGTTTAACCGGGGCATCTACCGTAAACATGATCGCACTATAGCCGGCATTCAATGCCTTTTTCACCAGCCGCAATGTACTTTCACGATCAGCCTGCCAATACAGCTGAAACCAGAGCGACTGGTCAGCAGCCTCGATAATTGTCTCTAAAGGCTGACTCGCCAGTGAACTGACAACCATCTGCCCACTCTGCGCTGCACTGGCCATCGCACTCGCGGCCTCTCCATCAGGGTGGAACAGCCGCTGATAAGCCAGTGGAGCCAGAATGACGGGGTGACTGAAAGATTGCCCGAACAGTTCGATACGCGTGTTTCCTCCCTTTACATCGGAAAGGGGTCTTGGCATCAGGCTGGTGTCTTCAAAGACCTTGCGATTCCGACCTGAGGTCAGCCCCTGTCCGGATCCCGACTGCAGATACTGCCAGACATCCTTGCTCAGGCGCTCTTCGGCATAAGGTAAATAATCTACTGCGGTCTGGATATCCGCTGCAGGTGACTTTAAATAAGCGCGATGTGTCATTCAGTCCAACGTCTCAGCAAGTTATGATAGGTACCGGTCAACTGAACAACAGGCGCGATTTCACCTAGATTCGCCCGCAGGTCAACCAGAGACATATCCATGTCATACAGCAAACGGCGTTTAACCGGATCGCGCACCATGCTCTGAATGAACATGAAGCAGGCGACGCGCTGGCCGCGCGTTACCGGGGTTACCTGATGCACAGAAGACGATGGGTAAACCACGATACTGCCCGCGGGCAATTTAATGCCGTGAGTGCCGAACGTATCATCGATCACAAGCTCCCCGCCGTCATACTCTTCAGGCTCGGACAAAAATAAAGTTGCAGAGACATCGGCGCGCACATATCCGCTGCCGTCAGGCATCATGCGCATTGCATTGTCTACATGAAACCCGTAAGCATTCGTATCACCGGCATAACGGTTAAAAAACGGCGGCAGTATTTTTAACGGCAGTGCCGCAGAAAAAAACAAGGGATTACGATTTAATGCAGTCAATACAATTTTACGTAACGCACTCATTTGCACGGCTTGTTCAGGCAGCTGCTGATTATTCTTGACCGTGGCGGCCTGAATTCCGGCCGTCACCCGGCCGTCAACCCAATCAGCACCTGCCAGCAAGGCCTGTGCCTGTGCTAGCTCTTCTGTATTCAATACCTGCGGTATCTGCAATAACATCGCATTTCCTCTTTAATTATCCAAACTCCTGCCGGGCAGGCGATGTTTAATCTGGTCAGAACATGCGATAAAGCCATGCTGAAACAGCATGACTTTATCGTTATGTGCCAATTCTGATTAAAACTTAAGCTCAGTGGTTAATATCACCGTACGGCTGTTACCCGGAACGCTGAAACCGCCATTGTCATAAATTGCATCGTAATAGGTTTTATCCAGCAAGTTTTTAACGTTTAATTTCACTGTATATTTAGGCTGCTCATAAGATAGCATTGCATCTACCCTAGCGTAGCCAGGAGCCTTATTAGGAAGGAATGCCGGAGGTGTAGGAGACCTTGAACCACTAGGATCGTATGCATAGCGATCTCGTTTGGCTTCCAAGCCCATGCCTAGCTTCCAGTTCTGTGCAAATTCGTAATTACTCCAAATATTAAAAGTAGCCGACGGTGTATTTCTTGCCCGCTCACCTTCAAATGCATTAGTATGACTAGCAGGCAACAACACACCTGAGTTAGTGTAGTTACCCTCAGCGCCCTCAATAATCTTAGCATCCATGAATGCTAAACCACTGAATACTTCCCATTTATCACTAATACGTCCAGCCAATTCAAACTCCAGGCCATTAGTACGACGTTTTTTAGACAAGATGCCAGCTGAGGACTCCAGATCCGTATTTCTCTCCCAATCTTTAGTTGTTGTATAAACGGCTGCTCTGAATGATAAATCTCCATCAAGAAATAACCATTTTGCACCTGCCTCTACCGTATTGCTTCGTTCGGCAGGCATGCTTACTCTCGTTAGCTGATACAGGTCTGCGGTTGGACTGAAAGAATCACTCCAGCTTACATAATAGTGACTCTCCGGTGTCTGATGATAAGACAAGGCGCCACGGTAGCTATTTTCACCATAACTTAATTTTGATGATGATGTAGCAGAAGAATAATCAGCTCTCAGTTCATCGCGTCGCAAACCAAACAACACATCCCACTTCGGTGCGATAGTCACTGTATCCTGAACATATATTGCATAGTTATCCGCATCAAACTTATTTAGACCCTGCTGCGTATAACTTTCAACACCAGGGCTAAAATAACCGCCTGTTGTAGCAAGATTTTGCAAACCTATCCTATAGTTTTTCTCTTTAAGATATTCAACACCTGATAAAAACTGATGTTTCAACCCGGCCAATTCAAATTTAGTACTAAAATCTGACTGCAGTGTCTGGGTCTGGTAATGTAACTTACGCGTTACCGGACTATTGTAAGTTGAACTTGGCAGCACTGTTGAACTTGGCTTCTGCGCCCAATAAGCACGCTCATAATCCGCATCCCTTAACTGTGTACGCAATTGCGTATCTTCACTGAATTTATGCGTAAAAATGGCTGTTGTAATAGAAGTATTGCTGCTATCAAAATTTTGGTTACTTCCATAATAAACACTATCATCAATCTTGCCGCCTGCTACTGACGTGTTCACAGGACGCCTATTTTTGAATGAAATGCCAAAGTCAGGATCATCATCGGTTTTTGTCGTGACATGATTCAGGAAAAACTCATTGTCTGTGCCGATACCTGTACCGAAGCTCAGCGCAATACCCTGGCGGTCAAGTCTAGGCCTGTCGCCATTCGTCGGGTTTTTACGGTAGTTCTCTTCTGCCCGATCCATTACATTTAAGCGGATTGCAGTGGTATCACCCAGCTTTTTATTAAAATCGCCGGTAAACTGATGGTAGTTATAGCTGCCCAATGAACCGCTCACTGTGTTTTCATCAGTAAGTTTCGCCATTTTTGACACCTGGTTGATTACCCCGCCCGCCTGGCCGCGGCCAAACAGCATGGCAGCAGAGCCGCGCAATACGTCAACCTGCTCCAGATTGAAAAGTTCGCGGTTATATTGCGCAGTGTCGCGCACACCATCAAGATAAATATCACCGAATGTGTAAAAGCCGCGCAGCATCATATTGTCGCCGGCACGGCCGCCTTCAGCAGCGTTGAATGTCAAACCGGCCACATTAGACAACGCTTCTTTCAATGATGAAAGCTGCTGGTCTTTAATCAGGCTGCCTGTCACCGTGGTGACAGCCTGCGGAATATCATGCGGATCCTGCAGTACCTTGCCAACGCGCGTTTTGGTTGCCTGGTAGCCATCTGCCGCCGGCACTGCGCTGGCTTTAACATTAACCTCCTCAAGCTCCTGCTGTGCAGCAGCCTTTTCTACTTGCTCCTCAGCGACTGCCGTCATGGACTGCACCGCAAGGATAACCGCCAGATACAGCGATTTCTGTGTAGATTTTTTTTGTTGATACAATTTCATAGTATTGCGTCCTAGTTCTTAGCAGGCACCTGTAAAAGCGCCCTAATGTCATTGGCTGGCTAACTAAGTAGGTTGTATCAACAATACTCACTGGCTGGCTGAATTTTGATAGCGATCTTCATCGCGGTTAATTATTTTCGTGCGGGCTCACTTACAAAGCCTAATTTAGTGATGCCAACGTTTTGCGCATCCGCCATCACTTCGGCCAGAACCTGGTAACGCGTTTCTTTATCGGCGCGTATATTCAGTTCCGGCTGAGGTTTCTTCACGGCAATTTCCTGCAGCTTGGTTTTCAATTCACCCTGCACGATCACCTGATCATTCCAGTACATCTTTCCGGCACTATCAATCGATACCGAGATCACTTCCGGTTTCTCAGGCAAAGGCTGGCTGCTTGCCTGTGGCAGATCTATCTTTACCGCATGCGTCAGCAATGGCGCAGTGATAATGAAAATGACCAGCAACACCAGCATCACATCCACTAACGGCGTGGTATTGATCTCTGACATAGGTGCGGTATGTGATGTCAGACCTGCACCGCTACCTGAACCTATCATGCCGTCACCTCTGCAATGTGAATGTGTTCTTTAGCTGAAGTCAATTTCACTTCTTCATGCACCGGTTTAATCACTGCACCCGTCGTTAACAGCGTATGCAGGCTGTAGCCAAACTTTTCAAGCTCGCCTGAAAGCATGCGGTTACTGCGTACCAATGCGTTGTAGGCCAATACGGCCGGAATCGCCACCGCCAAACCCAGCGCAGTCATAATCAGCGCTTCGCCGACCGGCCCGGCCACTTTATCCAATGTCGCCTGTCCGCTTGCACTAATACTTGCCAGTGCGTGATAGATGCCCCATACCGTTCCAAACAAACCCACGAACGGCGACACGCTGCCTACGGAAGCCAGCACGGTCAGGCCGCTTTCCATCTTCGCATTTTCTTCTGTAATGCTGCGGTTCATTGCACGGGCTACAAACTCATCCTGCGTGACCTGTTCCGAATTCCTTGATGCATGCAATTTATGATGCTCAGCTGCTGCAACCGCCTTTTCTGCAAGTATAGACAAAGCGATTTTGCGGTCGATTTTCAATGCCGCATTCAGGTTCGGCGCATTCCAGAACTGCTGCTTATAACTTTTAAAGTCCACACGCAGACGCCATGCTGCAATGCTTTTTGTAATAATCAGATACCAGCTCGCTACCGACATGATCAGCAATGTTGCCGCCACCAGGAAGGACACCGCCCCACCGGCTGCGATAAATTCCCAAGCATTAAATTCATATCCATTCTGCATACTTACTCCTTGTTTTATATTAACTATTCGCTTAGCTGCTCAGTGAAAATTTTACCGGCACAAGCACATAGGCACTTACAGGCTGGTTACTGCGTTTAGCAGGAATAAAACTCCATTTTCTCACTGCCTCAATTGCTGCCCGGTCCAACTTCTCATACCCGCTGCTGGAATCCAGCTGCACAGTTTCCGCCAAACCTTTTTCTGAAACCAGCACCTTGAGTAACACACGTCCCTGCTCACCAGACCTGCGTGAGAGCGACGGGTATGCAGGCGCCGGGTTGTTCAGGTAAGCCGCGCCAAATCTCGGCGGCTCTATGACCGGCTCGGCCTCATTTTTATCCTTAGCCGATACTTCCACCGGCTGTGCAACCTGTTCAGACTTAACCGGATTTTCTGAAGATGCAGTTTCAGCTGCCGCCGGCAATGCAGATGGCTCACTGATAACCGGCTGCGGTGTCACCGCCTCTTTTGCCGGCGTCTCAACCGGCTGTCGCACTTGCTTTACTTCAGACTTCTGTTTTTTAGGTACCGTCACCACCTCAGGCGGCTGCTCCGTCACCTGCGGCTCATCTGCCGATGGCGCATTAACCAGGCTGACAGTCATCGGGGTGATTAACTGCTCGTTCACTTCAACATCAGTACTGGCAGCCAGCATTCCGGCCAAAACAACCATGTGTACGCACAGCACGATTGCCAACATCTTGTATGACGGTACCGAGTCATCAGCCTCATTCGCATCTGAAACCGAAGCCAGAGGCAAATGGCGCACACTGCTGCCGGATTCGTCAGCTGCCGCGGCTTCCTGGAACCAGGTTGAATTTGCCACCAACTTCAGATTAGCTACCATAACTTTCTCCTGTTCCGTCAAGTTTCACCATTAACGGATTGCTGTTTACATCTTCATGAAATCTCATTGACAAACCTACTTAGTAAGTATGAGCTTGCCCTGATTGGTAATACGTAAACGGTAGCTTTCATTTGCATGCTTGATCAGCAACTCGCGCGCACCGTTAAATAAAACTTCACTTGTAATCGTCTTGGGATGAGACAAATCCACAGCCTTGCTGCTGGGCTCTTTGCTACCGACTGCCAGGCTTTTGTCCATTTCTATTTTTATCAACTTACCACTCATGAATACAAATGATAATGATTCTCATTTGTTTGGTCAACAAAAATTTACCTGTATTTAATAAATTCGTGAGATCGGTAGCTAAAAAGACAAAACACTGCATTGAGACTGATCTGTATTATGGCTCTACAGTTGGTTAGTGCTGGCTGGAATAAGGCTGTGAAAGTACCGCCCTGCCGATGCAAGGTCCGGTATATAGTGAATAGGATTGATATCAGCGCGCATCACCGGAAACGGAATGTGCCTTCACAGGCAGCCTTGCCAAATTGCAGCAGGCTGCCTATGGCAAATGGGTGACGATGCAGCGCAAAGATTACTGGTTTAACCTGCCTTGTTTCCTGAATTCCCATGGAGGTGTCGGGTTCTTGTCGACCCATAAGCCAAGATGCTTGTCCTCTGCCGCGCCTTGAGCCTGCATGTAGCGTTCTGAATCCTCAGTTGGATGCTCGTTCTGGTAATGCTTAAAAAACCAGGCCATGCCGCGCTTAACCTGGGCCAGGTTAACATCAACCCCATGCACAAGCACTTTGCCCACAACGTGCGGGTAATGGTCGCGCCTGATCAGGTCGATCGTCACCTCTTTACCGTAAACCATCGCGGAAAGAGACTTTTTTGCAGCGGCCCCAAATGGCTGCGCTTTTTCCGGGGCATCAATCCCTGAAAGCCTGACCTTATAATCCTTATGGGATGCATCACGTACCGTGATGGTATCACCATCAGCCACAGCGACAACCCGGCCGGCTATCACATCGGCATTGGCATGGGTGGATAGTGCAAGCATCAAGCCTGCCAACAATAGTTTTATCATAGAAATCTAATTAAATTCAAACAGTAAGTACCGTTGCTCCGGTTGTTTTCCTGGCTTCAAGATCATGGTGGGCAATAGTTGCATCCCTGAGCGGATAGGTCTGGTTCACATGAATCTTCACTTTGCCCGCAGTCACCACTTCTATCAGGTCATGCGCATTTTCCTCAAGCTGCGCCCTGCTGGCAATAAAAGTAGCCAGTATCGGCCTGGTGACCAGTAGCGAGCCTTTTTGCGCCAGAACAGATAAATCCACAGGCGGAACCGGCCCTGACGATGCGCCGAACAGCACCATGAGCCCACGCGGCCGTAAACAATCCAGAGATTTCATAAAAGTATCTTTGCCGACAGAGTCATATACTACCGCCAGTTTTTGCCCACCGGTAATCTCAAGCACCCGTGACTGGAAATCCTCACGTGTATAAACAATCGGGTAATGACAGCCATTGGCTTTCGCCAGTGAGGCTTTTTCATCTGTAGACACAGTGCCGATAACAGTTGCGCCCAAGGCTGCTGCCCATTGGCAGACAATCAATCCGACACCGCCGGCAGCAGCATGCACAAGAATAGTGTCCCCGGGGCCAACCTTATAAATATCCCGTATCAGATAACGTGCAGTCATGCCTTGCAGCATCATTGCCGCCGCGGTGATGTCGCTGATAGTATCAGGCAGTTTGATCAAACGGTCTGCAGCAATCAGCCTTTCTTCTGCATAAGCGCCAATCACTGATGCATAAGCCACCCTGTCGCCTACTTTCACATGCGTTACGCCTTCACCTACAGCATCAACGGTTCCCGCAGCCTCCATACCCGGAGTAAAAGGGAGCGCTACCGGGTAAAGTCCGGTGCGATGATAGACATCGATATAATTCAGGCCAACAGCAGTTTGTTTTAACCTTGCCTGACCGGGGCCGGGTGCGCCAACATTGCATTCCTCCCATTGCAGTGCATCTGGGCCGCCGACCTGATGAATTCGAATTGCTTTGGACATCGCGCCAATTTCTCCGGAATGATATAAATATTCAGCACAAATAATATCATCAAAAAATATAGCGTTAGAATATAGTCAGCATAACACCATGGCTTAATGACGGATTTTTTCACCATTAAGCCATGGCCACGCTATTAAAAAAGGAAAAACATCATGCAAACTGAACATTTAAAGGTAACTGGAATGACCTGCGGTGGCTGCGTAAACAGCCTGACGAACGCCCTGAAAGCTGTCGCAGGCGTGAGCGATGTCAAAGTGCTGCTGGCGACGGGTGAAACCTCGGTGAAATACGACGAACATCTAACCACACCTGAGCAACTGCGTTCAACCATAGAGAATGCAGGCTATGGAATCGAGCCGGGCTAAACCGGCAGATCGGCAAACAGGCTTGAACCTTATAAAAAGCATGGACCCTAAATTGATATCAACGATTGAGAGCTGCCCGCCATGAAACTTTATGAGCAACTTGCTGACTCCATTGCCAAATCCATTCAACAAGGCGTGCTATGCCGGGGCGATAAACTGCCGTCTGTTCGCCACACGAGTACCAGCCGCAAGGTTAGCGCTTCTACCGTGCTGGAAGCATACTACCTGCTTGAAGCCAGGGGGCTGATTACCGCCCGCGAACGTTCCGGCTACTTTGTGACGAGCGGCACCATCAGCATCCCCTCCTCCCCGGAACCAGCTGCGCAGGCTGATTCCGAGTTAACCCGGGTTGATGTCAGCGAACTCGTGTTTCAAGTGCTGCAGTCAATCCGGCTGAAAAACATCGTGCCTTTAGGCTCGGCTTTCCCCAGCCCGCTGTTATTCCCGCGTGCCAGCCTGGCCAGGACCATGGCATCCAGCGTACAGTCTATGGACCCCTGGTCCAGTATCGATACCCTGAGTACCGGTGATGCCAATCTTAGACGCCAGATTGCCTTGCGTTACATGATTGATGGTTTACATGTAGCCGCTGACGAGATTATTGTAACGAATGGAGCGCTGGATGCCTTGAATCTATGCCTGATGGCTGTCACCAGACCCGGCGACACGGTGCTGATCGAATCCCCGACCTTTTATGCTGCCCTCCAATCCATAGAACGCATCGGCCTGCGTGCAGTAGAAATACCGAGCCACCCCAAAGACGGCATAGACCTTGATGCGATGGAAAGGGCCATAGAACGTCATCGGCCGCGCGCATGCTGGCTAATGACGAATTTCCAGAATCCGCTAGGCAGCCTGCTTCCCGATGAAAAAAAGAAAGCGTTGGTAGCGCTCATCACCAGACATCAGATACCGCTGATTGAAGACGACGTCTACAGCGAGCTGTATTTTGGCGACAAAAGACCGGTACCTGCAAAAGCTTATGACATGGAAGGGTTGGTCATGCATTGCTCCTCATTCTCCAAATGCCTTGCTCCAGGTTACCGCGTAGGCTGGGTAGCCCCCGGCCGGTATGCGCAAGCCGTAGAACGGCTTAAACTGACAACTACAATATCAGCTTCGGTACCTTCGCAGATTGCCATAGGCCGGTATTTGCAAAAAGGCGGCTATGACAAACACCTGCGCAACCTCCGCCATACATTGCTGGTAAACCAGATTAAATTCGTTGAGGCAATCGAGCGCTATTTCCCGCAGGGAACCCGCCTGACAGCACCGCAGGGCGGATATTTCCTGTGGATCAAGCTACCGGATGGCGTAGATGCACTGCAACTGCATCAGCTGGCTACGGCTCAAGGCATCAGCATTGCGCCGGGGCCGATTTTTTCGGCACAGAGAAACTTCACAGACTATATCAGGCTGAACTACGGCCATGTTTGGGATGCCAGAATTGAAGCCTCCCTGGCGGCATTAGGAAAACTGGTCAGGAGCCTCATTCCGCCACACCCGTAATAAAAAGCCTGGCCGGCCATCTGTTATGCTTTTTTCACATGCATCTGTCACTGTTATTATTTCTTGCAAAACCTTAATCTTTGTCACGAATTAAAGTGATGACTTAAACGCGTTAACAGGTTTAAAGCGTTCGAAAGTCAGTTTATGGTTAGCAAGGAATTCAAATGAACAGCGCCCAGAAGTCTCCTAAAAAAATCATTCCAATTATGAGCGATACCTCATCAGGTGGAGTGATATCGATGCATACAGGCCAGAGCAAGATATACCCGCGCAACACCTCCGGATACTTCAAAAACATGCGCTGGCTCACAATCTGGATCACTCAGCTTGTTTTTTACGGCACGCCATGGCTCATGTGGAACGACAGGCAGGCGATGCTGCTTGATATCAGCACCCACCGTTTTT
>Ga0208626_1000053_pt1 | contig 64621 bp, 59 predicted proteins | sample LakWasMet10_HOW4_2_FD_183860 | JGI IMG/M metagenome (GOLD analysis project Ga0208626, IMG submission 183860) | Freshwater sediment methanotrophic microbial communities from Lake Washington under simulated oxygen tension - Sediment Metagenome... | ecosystem: Environmental > Aquatic > Freshwater >... | reverse complement strand
TTGATAAAAAAATTCCTGCAAGCAGGGCGTCTCGCGTGAGGGATGTTCAGCAAAGCGGGCACGCATCATGGCAGGCTTTTGAAATTATGGCGGAGTTTGTAAGCGCTACCGAACGCTTGAAAGAGATCACGCCGGCAGTGTCTATTTTTGGCGGCGCGCGCATCAAGCCCGGAACGCCTTATTACGAACTTACTGAAAAAATTGCCCGCATGCTGTCAGATGCCGGTTTCAGCGTCATTTCCGGCGGCGGCCCAGGCATTATGGAAGCTGCCAATAAAGGTGCTTTTGCCGGTTATTCGCCCAGTGTTGGCCTGAACATTGAATTGCCGCATGAGCAAAACAGTAACCCGTATCAGGATATCAGCCAGAACTTCAAACACTTTTTCATGCGCAAGGTCATGTTTGTGAAAAATGCCAGTGCCTATGTGGTGCTGCCCGGCGGCTTCGGTACGCTGGATGAGCTGATGGAGTGCATCACGCTGGTACAGACAGGCAAAACATTGAAAATGCCGATTATCCTGGTTTGTGAACCATTCTGGCGTGGTCTGGTTGATTGGGTTAAGACAACACTGATTGATGAAGCCATGATTTCACCTGAAGACCTGGATCTGATTCAAATTATCGATGAACCGGAAATGATTGTAGCGGCGATATTCAAACATTATGAAACCAGAGGGTTTAAACTCTCGCCGGAAGAAGAGCGCATTCAGCTTTATTTATAAAGAAAAGCGTTATATTGCATTATCTTTGATAGAATATTTTGTAATATAAAGTCCCACTTAAGGATAGGTGTTCAGCGTATGTTTAAAAATCATAAAGTGACAGGTGCATTGTTATTAGGGCTGATGCTCATGCCTTTGTTCGCGCAGAGTCAGGAAACCCCTAAGAATTTGCAGCCGCTTGAGGAAATCCCGCCGCCTAAGCTGAGTACAGATGCTGATCCTGATGAGCCGGAAGTCACCATTGTGAAAAAAGGCAACGGTGAGACTGTTGAAGAATATCGTATGAACGGCGAACTGTATATGATGAAAGTCACGCCGTCAAAAGGCCTGCCTTATTATCTGTATAAAGAAGATCAGGATGGCGGCTGGACTAACTCCGGACCTAATCCGCCTTTGGCGATCCCAAAGTGGACGATTTTCAGGTTTTAGCAATCTTATGCTACATTGATGATTGAATTTAAAGAGGGCAAACGCCCTCTTTAATATTTAATAGCAGTTGGCTTTCACCCTTAAATTCTCATTCAAATATTTCATTTATGTCTGTTTTTACCTCAGTTAGCATTCAAGAATTACAAGCCTGGCTTCAAGATTATGCAATCGGTGAAGTTCTCGAGCTGAAAGGTATTTCATCAGGCATTACCAATACCAATTATTTCGTTACCACGACACAAAATAAGTATGTGCTCACCCTGTTTGAGCACAATACAATGGACGAGCTGCCCTATTTTATCGATTTGATGAGCCATCTTTCGACGCACGGAGTGCCATGCCCGCAGCCGATTGCCAATAAAGCCGACATCAGTCTGCATATGCTGAATGGCAAACCTGCGGTACTGATCAGTTGCCTGAACGGGCAGGATATTAAAGTGCCTGGAGTCGTGCATTGTGCAGAAGTCGGTGCTGTGCTGGCAAAAATGCATATTGCCGGGCAATCATTCGTTGAACGCGTGACCGATAAGGCGGGCAAGCCGCATCGTAATCCGCGCGATGTCGATTGGCGCATCAAAACCGCCGGTCAGGTCATGCCGCATCTTGCCGCAGAAGACCAGCAATTATTAAAAGACACCCTGGCATTTCAATCTGCTATAAATGTTTCAGAGCTGCCAAGAGGTATTATTCATGCCGATCTGTTCCGCGATAATGTGCTGTTTGATGGCGATAAAGTTGGCGGTCTGATTGATTTTTATTATGCATGCAATGACTTTTTTGCCTATGACCTGGCGATTGCGGTGAATGACTGGTGCGTGCAGGCTGACGGCGCGCTGGATCATGCAAGACTGAATGCGATGCTGGATGCTTATCAGGCGGTTCGGCCGTTAACCGAGGCCGAGCAGGCAGCATGGAACAGTATGCTGCGTATTGCGGCGTTACGCTTCTGGCTGTCACGTCTGTATGACAAAATTTACCCGCAGGATGGTGAGTTGACGCATGCAAAAGATCCTGACCACTTTAAAAACATATTGAAACTGCGAATCGAACAGCGCTAATACCGGCGTTAAAATCGGCTGATAACGAAAGATAAATATCATGGCAGAAAACTTGGAAATTCAACCGTTAACGATTAAGCAGGTGCCAATCGGTAATGCCTGGGCCTGGATTGTGAATGGGTTTACTTTATTTAAAGCTAACCCTGCCATGTGGATTATTCTGCTGGTGATTTATCTGGCTATCATGATCCCGATTTCCATGCTGCCGGTAATCGGCTCCGTGGTGAGTACTTTGCTGGCACCGGTGTTTGCGGCAGGCATGATGTGGGGCTGTCAGGCGCTGGTGAAGAATCAGGATCTGGAAATCAATCACCTGTTCGAAGGTTTTAAACGCAATACCTCACAGCTTATCAGCATCGGCGGCATCTATATGGTGAGCCTGCTGTTCGTTGCGGTGATTGTCGTGCTGGCGCTGGATAAAGAAACGGCTGAGCTGCTGGTGCAAGGCAAGGATCTAAGTCCGGAACAGGCCGATGGCATGCTGATGCCTATCATGATTGCCTTGCTGCTGATCATGCCGGTTTTGATGGCGTACTGGTTTGCGCCGGTGCTGGCAGGCTTGCATAATTTAAGTGCTGTAGAGGCAATGAAGCTGAGCTTTGCTGCCTGTTTGAAAAACATGCTGCCATTTCTACTCTATGGCTTGATTTTCATGGTGCTGCTGATTATCGCGATTATTCCGTTTGGCTTGGGTTTGGTAGTGGTAGTGCCTATGATGATGACTAGCTTGTATAGTAGTTATGCGGATGTGTTTGGTATTGAGCAGAACGTTCCGGCATCCCCTGATCTTTAATCAAGATCATAGTTATTTGAAAACTTACACCTCTTTGGGTGGAGTTTATGTCGGTCTCGCCTGACTGGCGAGATACTGTTTCTTGCTTAGCCAAGAAAAAGTATCCAAAGAATACCCGCAAAGGGCATCCCCAACCTCGCTAAGTGCTAAAGCACTAAGTCGGTTGTGAAATGCTACCCCTGCCACTTATTCCCTGACTTGTTTGCCTGAATGGGAGATTTCGGTCTGCTCAAATCAGGCGTGGCAGCAGGGGATTTGAATCCAACTGGGTACGAAATCATTTGAATTTATCTGTGTGTATCTGCGTTTATCTGCGGCTAGAAACTAAATATTAAAATTAAATTGGCGTCAGTTTTGCAAATTCCAGCGCCAGCCACTTCAGGCCTTCGCGTCCGAAATTCACCTGTACGCGCATGTCGTTGGCATTGCCTTCGTAAGTGACCACAACGCCGTTGCCGAATTTGCTGTGTGCGACCTGCTGGCCTATCTTCCAGGGCATGGCATTCTTCTGGTTGCTGCTCTGCTGCTTGCTCATCATGGCAGGCAGTTCACTGTAGTCGCGGCTGCTGCCGGATTTTACAACGGGTTTGCTGTTTAAATGTTTAAGCAGTTCGTCCGGAATTTCATCCAGAAAGCGCGAAGGGATGCCGTAGCGCACCTGCCCGTGCAGCATGCGGCTTTGTGCATGGCTGATATACAGGCGCTGTCTGGCACGCGTGACGGCTACATACATCAGGCGGCGTTCTTCTTCGAGGCCATTTGCTTCAAAGGTGCTTTGCTCGTGCGGGAATAAACCTTCTTCCACGCCGCTGAGGAATACAGCTTTGAATTCCAGCCCTTTAGACGCATGCACCGTCATCAGCTGCAGGGCTTCGCGCCCGACATCGGCTTGATGTTCGCCGGCCTCCAGGCTGGCATGGCTTAAAAACTGCGTCAGCAGATCCTGCTCGGTTTCACCATCCACATTGTTATGGTTGCCGAAGTCCTGTTTGGTAAAGGCAACCGCTGCAGTGACCAGCTCATTCAGGTTGGCAATGCGGTCCTCGCCTTCTTTTTCGTTCTGGTAGTGCGCTTTGAGGCCGGATAGCGTGGTCGCCAATTCTGCCAGTTCCGCCAGCGTGATACCATAAGCTTCATCGACCATCTGCCGGATCAGCGCAACAAAACCTTCAATGCCTTTGGCGCCGGGTTTACCGTTACCAACTTTATTGATTGCGGCCTGCCACAGGCTGCAATTTTCGGCACGGGCGGATTCCTGCAATTGTTCCAGGCCGCGCGCACCGATGCCGCGCGCCGGGAAGTTGATCACGCGCAACAGGGCAGTATCGTCGTTGGCATTGGCAATCAGGCGCATGTAAGCGAGTGCATGCTTGATCTCTGCACGTTCGAAAAAGCGTAAGCCACCATATACCCGATAAGGCAGGTTAGCAGAGAAAAACGCATGTTCCAGGATGCGCGATTGGGCATTTGAGCGGTAGAGCAGGGCGATATCGCCAAGCTCTGTGCCTTCCGCATGCAGCATCTTGATTTCATCGACGATAAATTGCGCTTCGTCATTATCGTTATAGGCCTGATAGACGCGGATCGGCTCACCGGCTCCGGCCGATGTCCACAGGTTTTTGCCCAGGCGGTTTTTATTATGCGAAATAATCGCATTGGCAGCATTCAGGATATTGCTGTGTGAACGGTAGTTCTCTTCCAGTTTCACGACGTGCTGGATATGGAAGTCGCTTTCAAAATCACGCATGTTGCCCACGCGCGCGCCGCGGAAGCCATAGATTGACTGGTCATCATCACCTACCGCAAACATGCAGTTGTCTTTGCCGGCCAGCAGTTTCAGCCACAGGTATTGCAGGCGGTTGGTATCCTGAAACTCATCTACCAATATATATTTGAAGCGGCTCTGATAATGGTGGCGGATATTGGCGTCGCGCTCCAGCAGTTCATAGCAGCGCAGCAGCAGCTCGGCAAAGTCGGCAACGCCATCACGTTGGCACTGTTTGTCGTATTCTTCAAAGATCTCGCGCAGTTTCTGTGAGTGCGGGTCGTAGGCATCTACTGCATGTGCCCGCAGGCCTTCATCTTTACAGCCGTTGATGAAATTCTGCACTTGCTTAGGCGGAAATTTCTCATCATCCACATTCAGTTGTTTCATTAAGCGTTTAATCACAGATAACTGATCTGCAATGTCTAAGATCTGAAAGCTTGCCGGCAAGCCAGCCTCGCGATGATGCGCACGCAACAGGCGATTGCACAGCCCGTGAAATGTCCCTACCCACATGCCGCGTGTGTTGATTGGCAGCGATACCGTGATGCGGGTGAGCATCTCTTTTGCGGCTTTATTGGTAAAGGTCACTGCCAGCAGGCCAGTTGGTGAGACCTGCCCGGTCTGGATCAGCCAGGCAATGCGCGCAGTCAGCACGCGGGTTTTGCCGCTGCCGGCTCCTGCCAGAATTAACGCCGATTGCTGCGGGAGCGTGACTGCTTCAAGCTGTTTGTTGTTGAGTCCAGCCAGAAGCGGATCTTGAGTTGTGCTGTGAGGGTTTTGGCTATTCATAAGCAGCATTCTAACATGAGACGCCAAGCCTGATTTTGCTGTAGTTTATCGGTCACGCGGGTAGTGGCAGCAGAAGTCGCGATTACCCCGCTTGCATGCGGGATTTATAGTCAGGGTGATTTTATCGTGAATTGGATTTTGTAATAAATTGTAAAAATCCAGAACTAAACCAGTTATTGGTCAGTCGTAATGTCAGGTAATGCGAATTACCGTTCCGCTTCTTTCCTCCCTGAGCGGAAGCCTTAGACGATGAGGCGTTTCTGACCCCGATTTCTTCCCCTTAATCGGGGTCTTTTTTTGCCTGCTTTTTGCGAGGTCTTGAACTGAGCGTAAGTATAAACGTAAATTGTGAAATTTGTAAACAATTTGTAATTTAATTGTAATTGTCTTTATAACTATTTGAAGGCATTACATTTAGGTGTAATTTAGCGGTAATGAATAACAGCAGACAACCCACTTTTTTTATTTCCCATGGCGGCGGTCCCTGGCCTTATATTGAAGATATGCGCCAGCGTTTTGCGGTTACCGCTGCGGAGTTAGCGAAGCTGCCGGCTACATTGCCGGCAAAGCCCAAAGCGATTTTAATGATCACCGGGCATTGGGAGGCACCGCAATTTACGGTATCTACCTCAGCGCATCCGCCGATGGAATATGATTATTATGGTTTTCCTGAGCATACCTATCATTTGCAATACCCGGCACCGGGCAATCCTGAATTGGCAAAAAGGGTGCGTGATTTATTAGGTTCTTCCGGCATTGAATGTGCTGAAGACCCCGAGCGCGGTTTGGATCACGGCGTTTTTGTACCTATGATGCTGATGTACCCTGATGCTGATATTCCTGTTGTGCTGCTATCAATGAAATCCAGCTATGATCCATTGGAGCATATCAAGCTGGGCGAGGCGCTGGCGCCATTGCGTGATGAAGGCGTATTGATTATCGGCAGCGGCTTGACCTATCACAACATGCGCGGCTTTGGCCGGCCTGCATCTTTGGAGCCGTCTGTGCAATTTGAGCAGTATTTATATGAAGCCGTATCTGATGCTGATCCGCAGCAGCGTAATCAGGTTTTGGTTGATTGGGAGCAGGCGCCGTTTGCCCGCCTGGTGCATCCACGTGAAGATCACCTGATACCGTTGATGGTGGTGGCGGGTGCTGCTGGTAAGGATGTAGGCCAGCGTGCCTTTACCGATACGGTGTTCGAGGTTGTCATGGCTACATACCGGTTTGGTTAAGCAGGATTTGAAATGAAAAAAGCCTCGTATCTACGGGGCTTTTTAGTTCTTGGTAAGTAGTGCGGGCAACTTGCTTGCCCGCCTTAATCGGCCTTTATTCAATAGCCAATAATTCAACTTCAAATATCAGTGCTGCATCTGGACCAATCACGGGGCCGCTGCCATTTGCGCCGTAGGCTAAATTCGATGGAATGGTTAACTCAAATTTACTGCCTACCTGCATTAACTGCAAACCTTCAACCCAACCCGCAATCACACCCGTCACCGGAAAAACGATAGGCTCGCCGCGGTCATAAGAACTGTCAAAGACCGTACCGTCAATCAGCGTGCCTCGGTAATGCACTTTTACGCGATCACTACTGACTGGTTTTGCACCATCACCGGCTATCAATGATTTATATTGCAGGCCGCTATCTGTAGTGATAACACCTTCTTTTTTGCTGTTTTCAGCCAGATAAGCCGCACCTTCAGCCTTGTTTTTTGCAGACTGTTCGGCATGTGCTGCCATTTGCTTTTCCTGGCTCTCTTTTTGTACTTGTTCAACAGTGCTTCTTTTTTCCGCATCGGTCAGGCGTGATGGATTGCCCGCCATCACATCATTAATCGCCAGTGCGATTGCATCTGCATCTAAAGCCAGGCCATCATTTTTAAGCTGATGCGCCATGTTTTCACCAACGATATAGCTTAAGCGTTGGGTTAAGGTATCTAATGCAATTGTCATTATTTTCTTTCGTAATTTGAGGTGGGGAATGTGGGAGTGCAAATAGCACAAACCATAATTATGACGGAGAACGGTATATAAAACAAAACCCGCCAAAGCGGGTTTGTTTTATTGCAGTGCTGGTTAGTGCATTTTGCGTTAAGCAGAAAAGTGAGACCAGGCGCGCAAGCCGAAGACAATACAACTAGTATGGCAAGGCTTGCGCAACGCAGTATCACTGAACTGCTTAAATGCAAAATTACATCATGCCGCCCATACCGCCCATACCACCCATATCCGGCATTGCTGGCGCATCATCTTTCGGCAACTCAGCTACCATGCAGTCTGTAGTCAGCATCAAGCCAGCTACTGAAGCAGCATTTTGCAGTGCTGAACGTGTTACTTTAGTTGGATCAAGCACACCCATTTCAACCATGTCGCCATAGGTTTCGTTCGCTGCGTTGTAACCATAGTTACCAGTACCTGCTGCTACGTTGTTCACAACGACTGAAGGTTCAACACCTGCGTTGGCAACGATCTGACGTAATGGCTCTTCAACTGCACGTAATACGATTTTCACGCCTGCGTCCTGGTCGTGGTTGTCGCCTTTAACTTTGGCGATTGCAGCACGTGCGCGAATCAATGCAACACCGCCGCCGGCAACGATACCTTCTTCAACCGCTGCACGTGTCGCGTGCAATGCATCTTCAACGCGCGCTTTTTTCTCTTTCATTTCGATTTCAGTGGTCGCGCCAACCTTGATCACAGCAACGCCGCCAGCCAGTTTAGCTACGCGTTCCTGCAGTTTTTCACGGTCGTAGTCGCTAGAAGCTTCTTCGATTTGGGTTTTGATTTGAGTGATACGTGCTTTGATCGTGCCTTCAGCGCCGTGGCCGTCGATGATGATGGTGTTTTCTTTACCAACTTCAATACGTTTAGCCTGGCCTAAGTTGTCCAATGTAACGTTTTCCAGTTTTAGGCCAACTTCTTCAGCAATCACAGTGCCGCCTGTCAAGATAGCGATATCTTCCAGCATGGCTTTACGACGGTCACCAAAACCTGGTGCCTTAACAGCAACAGTTTTCAGGATGCCGCGGATGTTATTCACAACCAGAGTTGCCAATGCTTCGCCATCAACGTCTTCAGCGATGATCAGCAGTGGACGGCCAGCTTTCGCTACTTGTTCCAATGTAGGCAGCAAGTCACGGATGTTTGAGATTTTTTTGTCATGCAGCAACACGAATGGATTGTCCATCAAAGCGATCTGGCGCTCTTGGTTGTTGATGAAGTACGGTGACAGGTAGCCACGGTCAAACTGCATGCCTTCAACTACGTCCAGTTCGCTTTCCAGACCTGAACCATCTTCAACGGTGATCACACCTTCTTTACCGACTTTATCCATTGCATCAGCAATGATCTGGCCGATAGAGCTGTCAGAGTTAGCTGAAATAGAGCCAACCTGTGCGATTTCCTTGCTGGTAGCACATGGTTTTGATTGTGTTTTCAAGTCAGCGATTGCTGCTGCAACGGCTTTGTCGATACCGCGTTTCAGGTCCATCGGGTTCATGCCGGCAGCCACTGATTTCATGCCTTCACGGATGATGGCTTGTGCCAATACTGTAGCAGTAGTAGTACCGTCGCCAGCGATGTCAGAAGTTTTTGAAGCCACTTCTTTCACCATCTGTGCGCCCATGTTTTCGAATTTGTCTTTTAATTCGATTTCTTTAGCGACTGAAACGCCATCTTTAGTGATGGTAGGTGCGCCGAATGAACGCTCTAAAACCACGTTACGGCCTTTAGGGCCCAAAGTTACTTTAACTGCATTGGCGAGAACGTTTACGCCATTAGTCATTTTTTGACGGACTTCATCACCGAATCTTACGTCTTTTGCTGCCATGTTAAATCTCCTGAAATTCTATGAAAAATGTTCTTTGGAAGCTTTTAATTACGCTTCAACGATAGCCATGATGTCTTCTTCGCGCATCACCAGTACTTCTTCGCCGTCTACTTTAACGGTCTGGCCTGCGTATTTACCGAATAACACTTTGTCGCCAACTTTCACGTCCAGCGCAATAGCTTTGCCGCTATCATCTTTTTTACCGTTACCAACAGCGATAACAATACCTTGGTCAGGTTTTTCAGTAGCAGAATCCGGAATCACGATGCCAGATGCGGTTGTACGTTCTTCTTCTGAGCGTTTAACAATCACGCGGTCATGTAATGGACGAACTTTCATTAGATTTCTCCTTGAGTTATGCTTAAAATTGGTATTAATTTATAGTGCGTGATTTTAGCACTCATGCACTTTGATTGCTAATGTTGTGTCTAAACTTTAGTTTTCAAGAGCCATTCATAAAAAATTACGGAAATTATGTTTTGACCAATCCCATAACGCCAGAAGCATCAAAACCCGATGCTGTCATTCAGCAGCTCAATCTCGGATATAACGTCCAGCAGGATCGCCTGCTGCTTCGTGTCGGATTAAGCGACGATACCGAGTTGATGTTATGGATTACTTATCGTGTTGCCAGGCTGATGTGGCAGCTGTTAAACGGCGAAACACATTTGCCGACAGCGGATTCTATCCAGCCTGATGTGTCGCCTGCCAGCGCAGTAGCGCAGTTTAAGCAGGAGGCGCAGGCCACTGAATCCCTCAGCAAGATGGATTTCTCCACTAAGTACCAGCCTCGTAAAGGAATTCGCAATGATGGCGCTTTGCTTGCAATCGAGCTGAAGCTGTCCGGCGATACGGTGAAACATCTGGATGTGGTCTGCCTGGAGGGGGTTACAGTAGGGGTTAACCTGCCGCCCGCGCTTATTCTTGCGTTATGCAATATGCTGCAGCTTTCGGTGAGGGAATCCGGCTGGAACATCGGCGCAAAAGTCATGCCGCAGCCCGTGTTGAATGCTGATGCTCCTGCTGATGAGCTTACGAATATAAATAAGGTTTTACATTGATGGAATATACCCGGCTTGGTAACTCAGAACTGACAGTTTCTAAGATATGTTTAGGCACCATGACGTATGGCGACCAGAATACGGAGGCTGAAGCCCATGCGCAGCTGGATTATGCGTTGGCGCAAGGCATTAATTTTATAGATACCGCAGAGATGTACCCGGTACCGCCTAAAGCCGAAACCTATACACGTACGGAAACCATGGTCGGCACTTGGCTTAAAAAGCAGCCGCGTGACCGGATCATCCTTGGGAGCAAAGTGGCCGGACCCAGGCGTGGCATGGACTGGATACGCAGCGGGCCGCCGTCATTGGACCGCGCCAATATACGCGCTGCGGTAGAGGGTTCGCTCAAGCGCCTGCAGACGGATTATATTGATATATACCAGCTGCACTGGCCGGAGCGCAATGTGCCGATGTTCGGGCAATACCAGTTTGACCCGGCGCAGGAGCTGGATGCTAGCGGCAGGCAAATGCAGTGGGTGAGCATACGCAATCAGCTGGAAACATTGGCGGAACTGATACAAGAGGGCAAGGTGCGTGCGATTGGTTTATCCAATGAGCAGCCGTGGGGGTTGATGGAATTTCTGCGTATCGCCAAGGAATATGACCTGCCGCGCGTAGCCAGCGTGCAGAATTGCTATAACCTGATTAACCGCGGCATGGAATTTGGCATGACTGAAGTGTTATACCGTGAAAATGTTGGCCTGCTCGCTTATTCGCCGTTAGCTTTCGGCCATCTGAGCGGCAAGTATATTGATAACCCGGAAGCAAAAGGCCGTGTCACGATGTTTTTGGGTTATGCGCAGCGTTATAAAAAACCGGGGGTTTTTCCGGCAAGTGCCGCTTACACCGAACTCGCCAGAGCGCATGGCCTGACACCGGTGCAATTGGCGCTGAGTTTTGTCTACCATCGCTGGTTTGTAACAAGCACGATTATCGGTGCCACGACCATGACGCAGTTGAAACAGAATATTGATGCGTGGCAGACCCGTCTTTCACCTGAACTGGTGCAGGAAATCGAGCATTTGCACCTGACGATGATGAACCCGGCACCCTGACTCAGTGTAAGGACATGCTGATTTATTCATAAAGCCGTCATTGCGAGCGAAGCGCGGCTTTTAGAATAAGGCACTGGATTGCTGCGTCGCTATGACGATTTAATCAGCATTTCCTTAAAGTTTTTGTTTGCTACGGGATAAGCTTGCGCCAGCAATGATGCAAGCCAAGCCTATCGCCAGCCCGGACAATATGATACTAGCCATGTGCTGGCGCACGAATGGAATCTCGCCGAAAAAATAGCCAGCCAGCATCAGTGAGGCGATCCAGAAACAGGTGCCGATGTTGGCGGCAATGATATATTGGCTGAACGGCATTCTGCTTACCCCCGCCAGAAATGGTGCGAAGGTACGCACAACAGCCATGAACGGGGATAAAAACAAGGTGGCGCGTCCATGTTTTTTATAAAAAACACGGCTGCGCTCAAGTGCTTTTTTGTTGATCCAGCGGTATTGGTGCGCATCGATATTTTCGCCGATTGCCATGCCGATTCTGTAGCTGATGAGGTTGCCGAAGAAGGCGGCAGCCATCAGCGTTGCCATCATGGCCGGCAGCTCAAGCGAGCCTAGCCTGCAGAAAGAGCCGACAATGAAAATAAGCGGGTCACCGGGCAAAAAGAACAAAGGCAGCAAGCCAATCTCGCTGAAGACGATGGCGAATAAAATGATATAAATCAGGTTGCCATGCGTTGCAATCACGCTGCCTAGCTGTGTATCGAGACTGGTGAAAAAGTGCAGTATATCCATATATTCAGTCCCGATACATTGGCAAGTTAAGGCCGTCTGGCGTGGAAGTGCAGTGGCTGCGGCTGCGCCAACTGCAATACAGGCTTGCGTATCTTGCCCATGACATGCATCTCGCACGGTTTGCAGTCGAATTTCAGGGTAAACCGGTCATTGCCATTGATAAGCGTCATCGGTTCTGCTGTGACTGTACCTTGAACGCCAATCACACCTTTTGCTTCCTTGGGGCATAAGCCGTGACTGAATCTCAGGCAGTGCTTGGTGATCATGAGCGGTACTTCGTCCAGCTCCTTATTGGCTTCATAGGCGGCTGCAATTAGTTTAACCCCGTGTTTCTGGTAGAAAGCGCGTGCTTTACGGTTGTATACGTTAGCAAGGTAAGTCAGCGTATCTTCAGGGTAGATTGCCGGAGGTTCTGCTGCCGCGCGGCGTGCGGGACGCGCATAGCCCATTACACGTGTTTCTGTCAGCTGCTCGATCGTATCGCGGCGCAGATTGTTAATGATGGAAGCCGGAATAAACCAGGGTTGGCTGGTTTGCAGTGTGATGGATCTGGCAGAAAAGTCGGTGCCGCCAAGTTTGTTCAGGTTTTCACGCAGGCTGCTTTCGGCTTTTTCCAGATTCTGTGCGGTCTGCTTCTCTGCTTTACAGGTAGCGGTAGCGGTAAAATGGTCGTCATCAGTGACCGTCAATGCAAAGCCGTCAGCAGTTTCGCAGAAATTGATATCTACCGGGATCTTGCGCTGGGCAGAATCTTTTTCCAGCAGGCGCATGAAAGCATGGTCGCGGTTCCTGAACACGGTCATGCCGCGGCGCATGTCTTCCGGCATTTCATTGGGGTACAGGCGCTTGCCTTCTACCGTATTCACGCGCAGGCCGACCAGCTCTTTGTGTACGTCAAAGAAGCATACGCCATCGCCGTTATGCAGTGTGATATTGGTTTCCACTTCAAAGTAATTGGTACCGACTTTGCTCACCTTGCCTAGTTCTTCGCCGGAGAACTTGGGGGTATCGAAGGCGCCGATATCGGCCTGGCGGCCATTGGCAAAGTAGTCTGTGGCGCTGCGGTTAAAGGTTTTTTCCGGTTGCGGGGTAAACGTGTAAACGCAGTTGCCGGATGAGGATTTTGCATACTTGTTATATTCCGGGGGCATGTCTTCCAGAATTTCATCCAGTAGCAGACGATAGTGTGCTGTGGCATTTTTTACGTAGGATAAGTCTTTGTAGCGGCCTTCGATCTTGAATGAGCTGACCCCGGCTTCAACCAGCGCGCGCAGGTTGGCACTCTGGTCGTTATCTTTCATCGACAGGAAATGCTTATCTTTACCGATGATACGGCCTTTCTGGTCTTCCAGTGTAAACGGCAGGCGGCATTCCTGTGAGCATTCCCCGCGGTTCGCGCTACGGCCGGTGTGTGCATGGCTGATATAGCATTGGCCGCTGAACGCCACGCACAATGCGCCATGAATGAAGTATTCAAGATTGCAGCTGGTCGCATCGGCGATTTTTTTAACCGTGTTCAAATCCAGTTCGCGTGCCAATACCAGCTGCGAAAATCCAACCTGATCCAGAAATACGGCTTTTTCAACAGTGCGGATGTCGGTTTGCGTGCTGGCATGTAGCTGGATTGGCGGCAGATCCATTTCCAGCAGCCCCATGTCCTGAATGATCAGCGCGTCGGTGCCGATGTCGTAAAGCTGATGCACCAGTTCGCGCGCACCTTCCAGTTCGTTATCATGAAAAATGGTATTGAGCGCTACATAGACCTCCGCATGGTAGCGGTGCGCGTGCTTCACCAGTCGCTCAATATCCGCCACTGTGTTCGGCGCTTTGGCACGTGCGCCGAATGCCGGGCCGCCGATATAGACAGCATCAGCACCGTGATTGATGGCTTCGATGCCAAAATCAGCATTTTTTGCAGGGGCGAGCAGTTCAAGGTGCTGCCTTGATTTGATGTGGCTTTTTTGCATGAAGTGGTACGCGGAATTATCGTGAGACTGAATTTTAGACTAAACAAGGGCTTATGACGATATTTGATTTAAATCGATGCAAAAAACATCGTACAATTCAGCCATGAGCAACCAAGACCTTTTAAGCCGCAGCCTGCGTTCAGTCTGGCATCCATGCACGCAGATGAAACAGCATGAAGTTTATCCCTTAATCCCGGTTCAGCGCGGTGACGGGGTATGGCTTTATGATGCAGATGGCAAAAAATACCTCGATGCCGTGAGTTCGTGGTGGGTGAACCTGTTCGGGCACAATAATCCGCGTATCAAAGATGCAATTAAACAGCAGCTCGATACACTGGAGCATGTGATGCTGGCAGGGTTCACGCATGAGCCGGTGGTGACGTTGTCGGAAAAACTGGCTGGGCTCACGGGTCTTGGGCATGCGTTTTATGGTTCGGATGGCGCCAGTGCCACCGAGATCGCGCTCAAGATGAGCTTTCATTACTGGCGCAATATCGGTAAAACCGGCAAAACCAGATTCATCAGTCTGCAGAATAGTTACCACGGCGAAACAATGGGTTCTCTGGGCGTGACGGATGTTGCAATATTCAAAGATACCTATGCGCCTTTGCTGATACAGTCAGCGCAGGTACCCAGCCCTGATTTCAGGCTGGCTGAAGCGGGTGAAAGTGCAGAGGATTTTGCCTTGCGCTGCGCTGCACAGCTTGAGATGTATCTTGCAGAACATCATGCTGAACTGGCAGCATTCATCATTGAACCGTTGGTGCAGTGTGCGGCCGGCATGGGGATGTATCACCCTGTTTATTTAAGCAAGGTGCGCGAGATTTGTACTCAATATAAGGTGCATTTAATTGCAGATGAAATTGCGGTGGGTTTTGGCCGCACCGGCACCATGTTTGCGTGCGAGCAGGCTGATATCAAACCTGACTTTATCTGTTTATCCAAAGGCATTACCGGCGGCTATTTGCCGTTATCGGCAGTACTCACCACGGATGAAATCTATCAGGCGTTTTATCACGACTCTACCGTAAGGGGTTTTTTGCATAGCCATAGCTATACCGGTAACCCGCTGGCATGCAGCGCCGCACTGGCGACATTGGCGATATTCGAGACGGATGATGTTGTCGAAATAAACAAAGCAAAATCAGCAGCTATTGCAGAAAAGATGCAAGCGCTTACTGACCTGCCGATTCAACATCTGCGTCATCATGGCATGATATTCGCTTTTGATGCAGTGACGCAGAATCCCGGGTTCCCCAGGCAGAGTTACCAGGCTGGCGTCGAGCAGGGACTATTGTTACGGCCTATCGGCAACACGGTATATTTTATGCCGCCTTATACTATTACCGAGCCGGAAATTGACTTTATGATCAGTGCGACCCGGTGTGTGGTGAAGGCGGCATTATGATGCGGCTGGCTGTGTTTCTGTTCACCTTGCTCGCAAGTTTTTGTGCGTATGCGGAATTGCCTGTGAGTATTGCGGAGGCGCTGAAAAAAGCCGGTATACCGCAGCAGAATGTGTCAGTGTATGTGCGGGCTGTTGAGAGTGATCGCCCGATTCTGAGCCAGAATGCAGATCGGGCCATGAATCCGGCATCGGTCATGAAGATCGTGACGACTAACGCCGCACTGGATTTGCTCACGCCGGCCTATCGCTGGAAAACCGAAATTTACCGTGATGGCAACTTGGCTAACTGGCAGTTGCAGGGCAACCTGATTATCAAAGGCTATGGCGACCCAGGTTTTAAAGCGCAGGATTTCTGGCGGCTTCTTATCAGCCTGCGGCAGGCCGGTGTTAAAAAGATCAGCGGCGACCTGATTATCGATAAAAGTTATTTTGCCGCCACCGCGGCGGGTGAGAGTTTCGATAGTGAAAAGTGGCGTGCCTACAATGCGCTGCCGAGCGCTTTTCTCGTGAATGGCCGCAATACAGCTTTCAAATTCACGGCAGGAGATGAGGCCGTAAATATCAATCAGGAATTTGAATTGCCTGAAGTAGTGATTGTGAATAAGCTGAAGCGTGTGTCTGGCGCCTGTGGCGACTGGCGCAGCCGTATGGCTTACGATGTTCAGCCGGGGGATGATAAAGCGGTGGTTACCTTCAGCGGCACTTATGCTGCTGAATGCGGTGAACGCTTTTTGGAACTGAGTCTGTTTGAAGATGAAAAATACGCGTTTTTCACTTTCAGAAAACTCTGGCACGAACTGGGTGGCGAGTTCAATGGCGCATTGAAACTGCAAGAAACGCCGCTGACTGCCGTGAAGGTGCTGGAGCAATCATCAGAGCCGTTGGGCAGCATCGTGCGTGACATCAATAAGTGGAGTAATAACGTGATGGCACGGCAGTTATTGCTGACGATCGCCGCAGAGAAAGCCGGTGCGCCAGCCACGGAGGCCAAAGGGATCGGTGCAATCCAGGCATGGCTGGCAGCCAGCGGGTTTAAGTTCAGTGAACTGGTGATTGAAAACGGTTCAGGCTTGTCTAGGGTCGAAAGAATCAGCGCCGAACATTTGGGGCAGTTGCTGGTGCATGCATATGGCAGCCCGGTCATGCCGGAAATGATGGCTTCATTGCCGATACTCTCGGTAGACGGGACTATTCAGCAGCGCCTGAAAGGCAGCCAGTCCGATGGCCGTGCGCATTTGAAAACAGGCTCAATCAATGGCGTCAGCGCGATTGCAGGCTATGTGCTGGATGCAAACAGCCACCGCCATGTGCTGGTGATGCTGGTGAATCATGCCAAAGCAGGTGCCAGTAAAGCTGCGCAGGATGCCTTGATCGAGTGGGTGCATCAGCAGCCTTAACTATAAATTCCGATCATTCAGGCGAGCTTTTCAAGTATGATTACGGCTTACTATTAAATGCTATATTTAGGATTAAACATGAAATTATTCAATACATTATTAGCAGGTGTTTGTTTGTTGGGTTTGGGCGCATGTCAGGCTGAATCCAATCCGGCGAATGCAGAAAAAACCACAGCAAAGGAAGCAGTAAAAATGGCTGAGAACATTACAGAACTACAGAAAATCGACACGCAGGTAGGCACCGGCCGTGAGGCGGAACCTGGCTTTAACGTGACCGTGCATTACACCGGCTGGCTATATGACCCGGCAGCTAAAGACGGCAAAGGACAAAAATTCGACAGCAGCCTGGATCGCGGCCAGCCATTCAATTTCTTCCTGGGCGGCGGTCAGGTGATTCAGGGATGGGATGAAGGTTTTGCCGGTATGAAAATTGGCGGTAAACGCACATTGATCATTCCATCAGAAATGGGGTATGGTGCGCGCGGTGCGGGTGGTGCGATTCCTCCAAATGCTAATCTCATTTTCGATGTTGAATTGTTGAATGTTAAATAAAAATGTAACTTTGCGAGCATTTACTTCATGAATTGCCTGCTTAAACCACTACGTCATCATGCGGCGTTGCTCACTAAAAATAATGCCTTACATACAACTTGTATGTCGCGGCCTTATTTTTAGTTCGCGCCTTGCCTGATATATCGCATCAAACTTGTAGCTTTAGCTATTTAGTTTGATGGTGATGCCCTTAACGGGTAAAAATTTACATTTTTAGGAGTAATTGTAATTATGCACGTTAGAGTGAAATGGATAGATGGCGTCAGTTTTGTCGGTGAGTCTGAAACCGGCCATGCAGTAGTGCTGGATGGTGCCCCTGAAAACGGCGGCCGCAATATCGGCATGCGCCCGATGGAAATGCTGTTGATCGGCATGGGTGGTTGCACGTCATTTGATGTTGTTGCCATACTTAAAAAGGCGCGCCAGCCTATCGTGGACTGCGTGGCTGAAATTGAAGCCGAGCGTGCTGATGAAATACCAAAAGTATTCACCAAGATTCATGTGCATTTTGTCATTACGGGGAACAATCTGAACCCGGTCCAGGTAGAGCGCGCGGTGAAATTGTCGGCTGAAAAATACTGCTCGGCTTCGATTATGCTGAGTAAAAGCGTTGAAATTACTCACGACTTTGAAATAAAACCACTGACTTTAGAAGCCTGAAACACCGGCTGTTTCATCTCAAGCTAGCTGCAGGCTGACACTTGTTGCACTGGTTTGAGATGATGATTTTGCTGCAGTTTCCAGATTCTGAATCAGGTTTTGGTTTCAATTAACTTTACGGCCAGCGGCTGTTCATCTTCAAGGATGTTCAGCAGACGATCTACGTTAGGGTGTTTTCCCGGACAGTTTTCTGCATCTTCCGTATGTTCGGCATACAGGCTTAGTCCTTCTACCGCCGCATCCATGGAAATTTCGCCATACATGCGCGCAAGATGGCTGTAGACCTTTAATGAGCCCAGGCTGCCGGGCTTGTTTTCAATCACGCCTTCCAGACTGCCATCTTTTTTGTAAAGTTCGATACGCTCTACATGGGAGGCATCGTCTAGTGTTAATAGAACATCGCTGAATTTTTGCATTTGGATAATTACCTCAATTAGTTATGTGGGCGCATGGTGAAGCGCATTCGTCATTAATATATTAAAAATGATAGGTGGAAGCTGTCATGAGCTTAGACATCTGTTTCATGCAGAACTTAACCGGGGCGGGTAATTGTGCGGCGCCATGCAGTTTTGCGTCATTGGCATGTTTGGCTTCATCTGTACGCATTTGTTCAACAATTCTGCGGGATTTTTCATCTGCTTCCGGCAACTGGGTGAGATGGCTGGTTAAGTGTTCACCTACCTGTTTTTCAGTTTCTTCCAGAAAGCCCAGGCTCCATTTATCGCCGAGCGCTCCCGCAACTGTGCCGATTGCGAAAGAGCCGGCATAAAACAAGGGGTTCAGCACGCTAGTGCGCCCGCCCAGTTCGTGGATGCGGGTTTCACACCATGCCAGGTGTTCAGTCTCTTCACGGGCAGCCTGCTGCATGGTTTTGCTGGTTGCGGCATCGCGGGCGGTGATGGCCTGGCCACTGTATAAAGCCTGCGCACAGACTTCGCCGGTGTGGTTAACGCGCATTAGCGCACTGGCATGTCTTTTTTCAGCATCGGTTAATCGGGTTTCAGTCACGCCTTCATCCGGATGCACGCGCTGGCTATGCGGTTTGGCGAGCAGTGTGCGCAGACCGGTGTCGAACTCACTGATGAGTTTGTCTAGGGTTGAATGTCTCATGTTTGTATTTTACGCCTAAATATTGCAGGTGAATCCTATCTGTCCGGCAATAATTTGTATTGGATGCATGGTGTTGATAGCCGAATTATAAACGTTTTCAATCAGCCGAATTGCTGAAATGGGCACGCGGATTGTCGATATAAAAAAACCGCCTTCAGTACAAGGCGGTTTTAAGCATGCTTTAGTGAATATTAATTGGTTTTTGTGGCTTCAGTTTTTGCTGGTGGCTCTGATTTTACCGGTAAGCCTTTCAGCAGGTTCATCGCCTGTACGAATTGAATATCATCCTTGCTTGCTGGCTCGATCGGTGCAGGCGGTTCAGCATATTTCTTCTCGTTGATCTTTTCTTTAGCAGCTTCCTTGGCGGCATTGGTTGCGGCAGGTTTTGCCGGTTCAGCTGTCTTCTCATCTTTTGGATTTGACAGGTGACGTGACAAATCCGCTTCGTGAATATTGCCGGACTGGTCGGTACCATCTTCCACGATGTAATCCGGCACAATACCTTTGGCCTGGATTGAGCGGCCTTTAGGCGTGAAGTAGCGGGCAGTGGTCAGTTTGATTGCGGCACCGTTGTTCATAGGCATAATGGTTTGCACTGAGCCTTTGCCAAAGCTTTGTGTTCCAATCACGGCGGCACGTTTGTGGTCCTGCAATGCGCCGGCCACAATCTCGGAGGCCGAGGCTGAACCGCTATTAATCAGTACAGCCATTGGGACTGTTTTCAGGTCTTCAGGCAAATCACGGATATAGTCGTTGGCAATACCGCCACGGGCATAGTTTTCCGGAATGGCGGTCAATTGCATTTTAGAGTCTGGAGCGCGGCCTTCTGTGTAAACAACCAGCTCGCCTTTAGGCAGGAAAGCGGCAGAAACACCCACGGCGCCGTTAAGCAAACCGCCCGGGTCGTTGCGCAAGTCCAGCACAAAGCCCTTGAAAGGGCCTTTGTTTTCGGCATGCAGTGTTTTAATCGCTTTTGCCAGATCTTCAACAGTGCGTTCCTGGAATTGGGTGATTCTTACATAAGCGTAACCTGGTTCTGGCATTTTATATTTAACGCTTTTGTTTTTAATCACATCGCGCGTGAGCGTGAACAGCAGCGGTTTGGTTTCATTTTTACGCACCACGGTTAACACGATTTGTGTGCCTGGTTTGCCGCGCATGCGTTTCACCGCATCGTTAAGGGACATGCCTTTTACCGGAGTTTCGTCCAGCTTGATTACAAGGTCACCGCTTTTCAGGCCGGCTATATAAGCCGGTGAATCTTCAATCGGGGAAACTACTTTAACCAGGCCGTCTTCCATGCCGACTTCAATGCCCAGGCCGCCGAATTCACCTTGCGTAGCAGTCTGCATATCCTTGAATGCATCCGGGTCCAGGTAAGTCGAATGCGGGTCCAGGCCTGTCAGCATGCCGCTGATCGCTTCGGAAATGAGTTTTTTGTCTTCAACGGTTTCTACATAGTCGCTTTTGATTTTACCGAATACTTCAGCAAATGCGCGCAAATCATCGAGCGGCAGCTGCGGTTTCACCATTTTTTCGGCTACTGCAGAATAAGTCAGGCTTAGCATCAGGCCAAGCACAAGGCCGGAACCTACCAGTCCTATTTTTGTAAAACGGTGATCTTTATTTTGTACTTGCATGTATTATTATTCCCAACAAATGAAGCTGTATTCAGTCTGTAAGTGAGTTAATTAAACGTTTTGCGCTTAACACATTCTAAGAGTTTCAAATATATGATTAGTTTCAGGATCGATTGAATATATTATTTGAGTAATACATATTAAACTATATCAGTCAGGACATACAAATTGAGTGAAAATATCGTTGAAATTACCTATTGCACGCAGTGCCGCTGGCTGCTGCGCGCCGCATGGCTGGCCCAGGAACTGCTGACGACATTCGAGCAGGATTTAACCAGTGTGGCTTTAAAACCGGGTACCGGCGGTATTTTTGAAATCACGCTCAATGATGTGACGATCTTTTCACGCAAGGCTGCCGGCCGCTTTCCTGAAGCCAAGGAGATTAAGCAGCTGATACGTGATTGTATCGACCCGGAGCGGGATTTGGGGCATAGTGATAAAGCCAAAGAATGATAAAACTAAAGACCGCATTTAGTCATCATACGTTTTTGTAATGGATAATTTTATTCAGCTGTAGTTTAGTTGTTCATTAGTTTATAAAATTTCCTAATAAGGAGCATGAATATGTCAGCAGACCATAAAACAGATAATTCTGTAGTAAACGCATTAAATACTATTCTGGAGCTTGAGTTGGCCGGAGTTGTAAGATACACACATTATTCATTGATGGTGTTCGGCTATAACCGGATTCCAATCGTATCGTGGCTGCGCAGTCAGGCAACCGAGTCACTGGATCATGCGAACAAGGCCGGTGAGATCATTACGCATCTGGGCGGCCATCCATCATTGTCAATCGGCCCGCTGCTTGAAACGCACAATCACGATATCGGTGATATTTTGCGCGAATCCTTAGCACATGAAACAGTGGCGCTGAATGCCTATAAAGCATTATTGAAGCTGGTGGAAGGCGATTCTGTAATGCTTGAAGAGTACGCCAGGGAAATGATTTACCAGGAAGAACTGCATTTAGGCGAAGTGGATAAAATGCTGCGCAAACCCGGTGATGTGGCAAAGTTTCATGGCTAAGTGATTTGACATGAATGTGACGTGACTCAATATTTCGATGGGTGATTATTGAAACAATTAAAAAAGCAGCCAAACGGCTGCTTTTTTAATTGCCTTTTGCCGAGGCATCGATGCGCTGTGCGCCGTTAAAGCGTTTTTCCCAGTAGCTGCTCTGCATGTCCTCAACACGCACACCGCCGCCGCTGCTTGGTGAATGGATAAAGCGGTTGTTGCCAAGGTAGATGCCTACGTGCGAAAACGTGGATCTTAGCGTGTTGAAAAATACCAGGTCGCCTGGCTGTAATTCGCTTTTGGGGATGGTTTTGCCTAACTGGCTGATTGCACGGGCGCCGTGTGGCAGGGTCAGGTTACCTGCCTGTTGATACACATAGCGTACAAAGCCGCTGCAGTCGAAACCGGATTCAGGTGATTTGCCGCCATATTGGTAGCGAACGCCGGTCAGGCTTAATGCGTTCACCAGTACCTCACGCGCGCGCTCCGGCCAGCTTGCCTCGTCAATATTATTCGCATTGGTACTGGAAGTTTGGAGTTCACGTTCAAGTATCAGGTCGGTTTTGGCGGGTGCAGCAGGATTCGCTGAGCAGGCAGTGCTGGCTATGGCGAGCAGAATGCAAACGAGGTAGGGAGTATCTAAAAACTTAATCACGCAGTCATTATAGTAAAGTTACCGCGAACTACCAAACTGGATTTTCAGCTTGATTGTGGCGCGGTCGGCCGCTGTTGTTAAATTCTGAATTTATCTCGATTTTTTGGGGAGATGAGCGCTAAGTCATGGGATAATCTCGCTCTTATGAGTGAATACAGTATCCGCCAGGTTTTTGAAAAAGATGGGATTCTAGCCTCGCAGATCGAGGGCTACCATGAGCGTACCCAGCAGCTGGAAATGGCATTGGCGATTGCCGATGCGATTGAGCATAATAAGCAGCTGGTGGCTGAAGCCGGTACCGGCACTGGCAAGACCTTCGCCTATCTGGTTCCGGCGCTGCTGACTGGCGGCAAGGTCATTATTTCTACCGGCACCAAAAATCTGCAGGACCAGCTCTTTAATCGTGATCTGCCGAATGTGCGTGATGCGCTTAAAGTGCCTGTCACTGTGGCGATGCTTAAAGGGCGCTCAAACTATGTGTGCCATTACCATTTGGAACGTGCCGCGAATGAAGGCCGTTTTGCCTCGCGTGACGATGCCAAGTACCTGCATGTCATCAAGAATTTTGTAGAAAATACGAAGACTGGCGATAAAAGTGAGCTGACGGACGTGCCTGAAAACGCGACCATCTGGGCAAACGTTACTTCAACACGTGACAACTGCCTGGGTGGCGACTGTAGTTTCTATAAAGATTGCTTTGTGATGGAAGCGCGTAAACAGGCGCTGGCCGCGGATGTGGTAGTGGTCAATCACCACCTGTTTTTTGCCGATGTGATGCTGCGCGATGAGGGCGTCGCCGAATTACTGCCGAGTGCCAATACGGTAATTTTTGATGAAGCGCATCAATTGCCGGATGTTGCTGGTTTGTTCTTTGGCGAGGATGTCTCGACGAGCCAGTTAATTGAATTGGCGCGCGACTGCACGGCCGCACATTTGTCGCTGGCGAAAGATTGCATTGAGCTGGGTGAAACTATTCCTTTGCTGGAAAAAGCCTGTAAGGATTTCAGGCTGGTGTTTGCCTACGAAGGGTCGCGCATGCCGGTGCAAAAAGCACTGGCGCTTAAAGGGTTTCAGGATGCGTTCGAACATATGGAAAAGCGCTTGGAGGCATTGGTCGCAGTATTGGAGACACAGGCTGCGCGTGATCCGTTACTGGAAAAATGCTGGCAGCGCAGTATAGCGCTGCAGGATTTATTAAGTCGCTGGCAGTCAGCTGAAAACAATAACCTGGTACGCTGGGTCGAGGTGTTTACGCAGTCTGTGCAGCTGCATGCTACGCCGCTTAGTGTGGCGGAGGGCTTCGGTAAGCAGCTCAGTGCGCAGCCGCGTGCATGGATATTTACCTCGGCAACGCTTGCCGTTAAAAACGATTTCAGCCATTACCAGGCGCAGATGGGCTTGCAGGCTGCAGCTACGGCATCGTGGCAAAGCCCGTTCAATTATCAGGAGCAGGCACTGTTCTATGTGCCGCCTGATATGCCTGACCCTAACAGCCCATCCTATACATCGTGTGTGGTGGCTGCCGCATTGCCGGTATTACGTGCCAGCGGCGGCAGGGCTTTTGTGCTTTCTACCAGCCTGCGTGCGATGCGCGAGATTCATGCCCTGTTAAAAGAGGCATTTTCTGAAAACGGGATCGAGAGCCCGTTACTGCTGCAGGGTGATAGCTCGCGTACCGAGCTGCTGGATCGCTTCCGTAAATTGGGCAATGCCGTGCTGGTCGGTTCTCAGAGCTTCTGGGAGGGTGTCGATGTGCGCGGCGAAGCCTTGAGTGTGGTGATTATCGATAAGCTGCCGTTTGCGCCGCCCGATGATCCGGTATTGTCAGCCCGTGTAGATAAGCTGAATGCCGAAGGTAAAAATGCTTTTATGGAGTATCAGCTGCCTTACTCGGTCATCACCCTGAAGCAGGGAGCCGGCCGCCTGATTCGCGATGAGAATGATCGAGGCGTACTTATGATCTGTGATCCGCGTTTAATCAGCAAAGCATATGGCAGAAAAATCTGGCAGAGTTTGCCACCATTTAAGCGTACGCGCGATTTGGCTGAGGTTGAAGCCTTTTTTACAACTGAAATTTAGATTAGAATGCGCCCCTTTTAAAATAATAAGATTTAATGGGAGTCTCAAATGCGTCATTCTTTATCTATGATTATAGGTTGTGCAGTATTTTTATTTTCATCAGCGAGCTTTGCCGGCGATTGCAATAAAACCGTGATGGGCGGCGGTTGTTCTGGCCAAGTTGAGGCTGGCGTTTCTCCACACATGCAATCACAAAACCCGCTGAATACAGTGGTCAAAGTTAAAACGAACGCGGCTGCGCCTGCTGCCAAAGCAGCTGCACCGGCTAAGGGTGAAAAAGTCAGCAACGTAGTTGGCCAGAAGCCGCAAATCTGAAGTAATAAAATTTAATTGCATCAGTATCCGAAAGCCGACGGTTAAAACTGTCGGCTTTTTTAATTTCCACTGTATGCACATATTAAATAGCGCTATAGTGCTGCCAGAGATCATAGCAATAAAAAGCGCACAAACGATGTCCATTATCCATATCCCGGAAGCTGAATATACGCTCACCGCCATTCGCGCACAGGGTGCGGGCGGCCAGAACGTGAATAAGGTTTCCAGCGCGATACACCTGCGTTTTGATATTAACGCTTCTTCTTTAAGTGACTGGCTCAAAGCCAGGCTGCTGCACCTGAAAGATAATCGTGTCAGCGCTGATGGCGTGCTGGTGCTGAAAGCTCAGCAGTACCGGACGCAGGAGGCCAATAAAAGAGATGCGGTGCAGCGTCTGCATGAGATTGTGAACGCGGCAAACCAGGTGCATCCGATGCGTTATGCTACGCGGCCAACCCGCAGTTCTACCCGACGCAGACTGGAAAGTAAGACACAACGCGGGCATATCAAGCAATTACGTGGCAAAATAGCGGCTGAGTAAATTCTTTAAAACATTCTGTGAAACTATTAGCTTTTGACACCTCTACTGAATACTTGTCCCTGGCACTGATGCAGGAGGATGGGGTATCTACGTTTGACGTATTGGCCGGCCAAAGCCATTCGCAGCTGATACTGCCGCAGATTCAGGTTTTACTGGGCGGTGCGGGCTTGCAGTTAAAAGACCTGCATGGCATTGCTTTCGGTGCCGGGCCCGGTTCTTTTACCGGGGTGCGTATTGCAGCGGGTGTCGCACAAGGTCTGGGTCTGGGCGCCGGCTTGCCGGTCGCTGGTATTTGCACATTGCAGGCACTGGCCGAGGCGAGTGGTGCGGATAAAGTGATCGCCTGCCTGGATGCGCGAATGGGCGAGGTTTACTATGCTGCTTATGTTAAAACTTCTCAAATGACTGCCTGGCAAACCGTGCTGGAGCCAGGTTTATATAAACCGGATGCCGTGCCGGCAATTGAAGGCAATGGCTGGACTGGCGCCGGCAGTGGCTGGAAAACTTACGGTGAATCGCTAAGCCAGGCATATCAAAGCCAGTTACGGGAAATCATGCCTGAATTATTGCCTGAAGCCAGTGCGATATTACGATTGGCCCAGCCCATGTTTGCGGGTGGCGAGGCCTTGCCAGCCGCCGAGGCAATGCCTATCTATATACGCAATCGGGTGGCGCTCAAAACATCTGAACGCGAGCAGGGTTTGCGTTTATGAGCGCGCTGCATCCTGATTACAAATTCCGCCCAATGGTTGAGTCGGATATTGATGCCATCATGGAAATTGAGCCGCATATCTATTCACACCCATGGTCACGCGGAAATTTCAGTGATTCGCTGGTTTCCGGCTATTCGGCCTGGGTGCTGCTGGATGGCGCGGAGATTATCGGCTATGCGCTGATGATGCTGGTGCTGGATGAAGCGCACCTGCTCAATCTGAGTATTGCCAGGACATACCAGAAACAGGGCCTTGGACGGCTGCTGCTAGAGCATATGATCGCCATAGCGAGAAGGCAGAATGCGGCTAATATGTTTCTGGAAGTGCGTCCCAGCAATATTTCCGCAATCGCGCTTTATGAAAATATAGGGTTTAATGAAATGGCGATACGCCGCGGTTATTACCCGGCGCACAATGGCCGCGAGGATGCGGTACTGATGGGGCTGGCATTATGAGCCTGATGAGCCGCGAGGATATGCTGCGGGAGCTTGAACTGCTGCCGATGTGGCAGTTGAGGCAGCCGTTGCCGGCATCATTAAAGGCAACTGCGCCGCCAGCCGATGTAAGCAAGCCCATTGTTGTAAAGCCGGAATCAGCGGCTTCTGGATTGCCGGCAATTGAAAGCCGTGCTGCCGGGGATGCGGTGCCTGAGCCAGCAGAGTTGGAGCCAGCTTTCTCCCGGATGACGCAACAGCAGGAAGTAGAGGTCGACCTGAGTGTTGAAGTACCTGTTCCTGAAGCTGTGCAGGAAACGGTATCCGAACAGGTTCAGCAGCAGCCGTTACGCCTGCTGCTGAGTGAAGATGGTGTATATGCTTTCTTGATCAAGCCGCATGCGGCAGAACCAGATGCCCAGCCGGTGGAAACCTTACTGAAAAACATGATGCGTGCTATGCAGCTTGATAGCCGTGTGGATGTCACGGATAGTGCGGATAAAGTTCTTGCGGGGCATAGCCCCAAACTGCTTATCAGCCTGGGCGCGGAGCCGGCTAACCGGTTGTTTGGAAAGGTGCTGGGGATAGATGGCTGGCGCAATGCGCAGCGGCAGAATCCGCCGTTTTATGCAGGCGTGCCGCTGATTGTCACATATCATCCTGCCCATTTGCTTGGGAACCATACAGATAAGGCAGATGCCTGGCGCGACCTGTGTTTTGCAATGCAGCTGATGCAGCGCTTGTAATTTAGCCCGTTGGCGCAATAATAGTCTATATTGTTATTGAATTTTAAAGGAACGACAATGAAAAACCTGATGTTAAGAATTTCAGCTTTACTGCTTGTACTGAGTTTAACCGGCTGCGGCTATAACACTTTCCAGTCTCTGGATGAGGAAGCCAAAGCGAGCTGGTCCGAAGTGCTTAACCAGTACCAGCGCCGTGCTGATCTGGTACCGAACCTGGTCAATGTGGTCAAAGGCTATGCAGCACATGAAGAAAAAGTGCTGACGGAAGTTGCTGATGCGCGCGCTAAAGTCGGCAGCATGCAGGTAACGCCTGAGCTGATCAATGATCCCGAGGCTTTTGCGAAATTCCAGGCAGCACAGGGTCAACTGACCTCTGCCTTGTCGCGCCTGCTGGTGGTTTCAGAAAACTATCCTAATTTAAAAGCGGATCAGGGTTTCAGGGATTTGCAGGCGCAGCTGGAAGGTACTGAAAACCGCATTACAGTGGCACGCAACCGCTATATCGAAACGATTAAAAACTATAACGTTGCTGTGCGTTCTTTCCCGCAGAACCTTACCGCAATGATGTTTGGTTACCAAACCAAAGCATCATTCACGGTTGAGAATGAAAAAGCGATTTCAACTGCGCCAACCGTGAGTTTCGAAGATAAAAAATAAAGGCATAGAAATAACAGCAGAATCTAGCCTACGTTGTTTTTTCGCATGTCATCCGCTCTAAAAGCCTGCCTGTTCGTTTTCTGCTGGGTGCTGCTGTTTGCATCCGGCAGCCTGCATGCAGCGCTTGTAACCGTGCCTGCATTACAGCATCGCGTTACCGACCTGACCCAGACTTTAAGCGCTGAGCAGCAAAGTCAGCTTGAAGCAAAGCTGGCTGCCTTCGAGCAGCAAAAGGGCAGCCAGGTTGCTGTGCTGATTGTGCCAAGCACGCAGCCTGAAGCGATCGAGCAATACAGTATCCGCGTGGTGGATGCCTGGAAGCTGGGGCGAGAAAAACAGGATGACGGCGTGCTGCTGTTGGTGGCAAAAGATGACCGTAAAATGCGTATTGAGGTCGGTTATGGCCTGGAGGGCGCAATCCCGGATTTGATAGCTAAACGCATTGTTACAGAAATCATGGTGCCCAGTTTCAGGCAGGGCGATTTTTACGGCGGCATTAATAACGCCGTTGAACAGATTTTCAAATTAATATCAGGCGAGCAGTTGCCGGCGCCGCCTCAGTCCCGGCAGGACGGCGGCAAGCTTTTGGATATGCTGTATGTGGTGTTCATCGCTGCCTTTGTCGTGGGCGGGATACTGCGCGCTATTTTCGGCAAGTTCGTAGGCGGCGTACTCAATGGCGGCATCATCGGCATGCTGATATGGATTTTCGGCGGCGGCTTGATTATTGCGATTGTCTTGGCCATCATCGCCTTTTTCCTGACTTTTGCCGGTGCTTCTGGTTTAGGCCATGTTGGCGGCATGGGTGGCGGCGGAAGTTATGGCGGTTCCGGTGGCTGGAGCGGTGGAGGCGGCGGTGGTTTTGGCGGCGGCGGAGCCTCGGGGAGCTGGTAATGGTCATGAATCTTTTCAAACGCGTATGCCGGCATCTGCTTATCTCGCCGCTGGCTTTAAAAAAACGTTTTCCCAAGACGGTAATGCTGCGCATAGAGCAAGCGATTGCCGATAGTGAGCAGACGCATCTTGGTGAAATCAGGTTTGCAGTTGAACTCAACCTGCCGCTGCTGGATATCCTTGGCAAAAAATCCGGGCAGCAGCGTGCGGTTGAAGTGTTTTCTCAGTTACGGGTATGGGATACCGAGCAGAATAACGGGGTGCTGATTTATCTGCTGCTGGCAGACCATGATTTTGAAATACTGGCAGACCGCGGTGTTCATCAGCACATCGGAACACATGGCTGGGCGCGCATCAGCCATGAAATGGAAGTGCTGTTCAGGCAGGGGCAATTCGAGGCGGGCGTGTTATACGGCATTACGCAGATCAGCAGACTTTTGGCGCAGCAATACCCAGCAAATGCGCATAATGATAATGAATTACCCAATGCGCCGGTTATTATTTAATCTGCTGCCTTCCTACTTTTTAATTTTTTCACTGCAAGTCAATGCAGCGTTGAGTGATATTACGCGCATTTATCAGCAAGTGCCGGCATTGGGCAGTTTTAACGTATGTACTGGCGGCGGTTGCGCAGAAGTGCAGCAGGTGTCCCTGACAGAGGATGAGTGGTACAGTATCAGCAGTGTTTTTCTGAATGCCGGCAATGCCTCTGATGCAGCGCAGGAACGCGGCCTGATTGCACAGGCGATAGGAGTGTTTGAGGGTATTGTCGGCAGCAAGACAAGTACCGCAACCGATCTTGCCGGCACCTTTGGCAATTCTGAGTACCCTGGCCAGCTTGACTGTAATGATGAGGCAATCAACAGCACCACTTATATGCGGCTGATGCGCCAGAATGGCCTGTTAAAGTTTCATGATGTAGAGGATATGCGTACACGTAACTTTTTTTTCTCAGGTTGGCCGCATTCAACCGCAGTCATCAAGGAGCTGGCAACGGGGGAACGCTATGCTGTCGATAGCTGGTTTTATGATAATGGTTTTCCGGCTACCATCGTGCCTTTCAATGTCTGGAAATCAGGCTATATTCCAGAAGATAGCCCGGTGCTGTCTAAATAGACTGCACTACCGGCAATTAACGGTATTACCGTATGAGCAGGCTTAAACTCCATCATTCACGTTTTGTCAGGCATGTATTTGTTGCCTTGGGTTTTGTTGCGCTATTGCTTGGGGTGGTCGGCATATTCCTGCCCATAATGCCTACAACACCATTTATTCTGCTGGCGGCAGCGCTGTTCGCAAGAGGCTCGGAACATTTCCATACCTGGTTGCTGGAGCATCGCCTGACCGGGCCCCTGATTGTAGACTGGTACGAGCATCGCAGTCTGCGCCCGGCTATCAAGCGCTGGGCATACCTGCTTACCTTCATATCATTCAGCACTTCTATATTGATAGTCGATCCGATTCTATTAAAACTGTTATTACTCGTATTGGCGCTGGTGCTGTTTTATTTTTTATGGCGAATACCTGTGCGTAAAATTTAGGGATTCAAGCTTTATTTTTTATTGGGATATTTCATGACTACAGCTTATCAAGTACTCATTACCGGCGCAAACCGCGGTATCGGCCTGGAGTTTGTCAGGCAATATGCCAGGGATGGCTGGAAAGTCATTGCCTGCTGCAGGGACCTGATGCAGGCAGCGGATCTGCAGCAGCTTGTGATGGCATACCCGAACATTCAAACCTATGCCCTGGATGTTGCAGATTTTGCTGCAATAGAGGCACTGGCGTCAGCATTAAAAGACGTGAAGGTCGATGTGCTGATCAATAACGCGGGGGTCTACCCGCATTCGAATCCGGAAGCGGCCGATTCCGGTGACTGGCTGCATGCATTCAAGGTGAACAGCATGGCGCCGTTCAAAATTGCAACAGCCTTCATGCCTAATATCGCCGGCAGCCAGCTCAGGAAACTGGTGACGCTTTCCAGCAAAATGGGTAGCCTGGATGACAATACCAGCGGCAGCAGTTATATCTACCGCAGCAGTAAGGCCGCAGCCAATATGGTGATGAAAAGCCTGTCCATAGACTTGCGGCCATATGGTATTTCTGTAGCAGTGCTGCACCCGGGCTGGGTGCAGACTGAAATGGGCGGCCCTGACGCGCTGATCGATACGCAGACGAGTGTTTCAGGTTTGCGGCAGGTGATCGCTGATTTAAGCCTGGCTAACAGCGGGCAGTTTATCGCTTATGACGGCCAGGTAATCAATTGGTGATATTTGAATGATTCGTCCGGCCTGGGAATGCCGTAATGAACAAAGCAAAGAATTGGTACTCAAAAAAGTAGTTCATCGGGCTCCTTTTTTTATTAACCATACAGAATTTAATAAGTAAAATTTATCGTTATGTTTTTAACATTAAATTATACATATTGAATATAAGCACTTATGATGTATCCATCGTGATTGATTTCATCAGATGAACAGATAAGGAGGCAGGTATGTACAGGCAAGGTTTGCAAACGATGGTTGAAGACGCACTGAATTTATCCGCGTATGTGTTCGACGAATTGCTGGCGAGTTATGCATTTGCGCATTGATCAAAGCATTGTTTAATAAATATTTAGGAGAATAGTATGGCCAATAAGACTTTAACCACATCAGCAGGGGCTCCGGTAGCCGATGATAACAACAGTATTTCAGCAGGCGCGCGCGGCCCCCTGACATTCGATAACCACTATATGTTTGAGAAACTTGCACACTTTAACCGTGAGCGTATTCCGGAACGTGTTGTGCATGCACGCGGCACAGGTGCTTACGGTACATTTACTGTTACCAAAAGCCTTAAAGACTATACGATTGCGGATTTTCTGCAGAATACAGGCCAGCAGACTGAAGTGTTTGTGCGGTTTTCAACCGTAGGCGGCGGCCAGGACTCGAGCGATTATGCTCGTGACCCGCGTGGTTTTGCAGTGAAGTTTTACACTAAAGAAGGTAACTGGGACATGGTCGGCAATAATACGCCGGTATTCTTCCTGAATGACCCGATTAAATTCCCGGATTTCATACACTCACAGAAAAAAGACCCGCGTACCAACCTGCCTAACCCCGCCAATGCGTTTGAGTTCTGGGCGAACCATCCGCAGTCCCTGCACCAGATGACAATACTCATGTCTGACCGCGGCATTCCATTGTCATACCGTCATGTACACGGATTCAGCTCGCATACTTTAAGCCTTTATAACAGCAAAGGCGAGCGCTACTGGGTGAAATGGCACTTTAAAACCAATCAGGGCATTAAAACCTTGACCAATGCAGAAGCCGCCAAAATGCCTGCGCATGGCGCACAGCAGGATCTGGTGAATGCGATTGACCGCGGTGACTTTCCATCATGGCGCGTAGAAGTGCAGATCATGACGGAAGCAGAGGCCAGCACATATCGCATCAATCCTTTTGACCTGACCAAAATCTGGCCGCATAAGGATTTTCCATTAATCGAAATCGGCCGGCTCGAGTTGAACCGTAACGTACATAACTACTTTGCCGAGACTGAGCAGGTGTCTTTTGCGCCAAGTAACTTTGTGCCCGGCATCAACGCGTCGCCAGATAAAATGCTGCAAGGCCGTTTGCTGGCTTATCAGGATGCTGCACGTTATAGAATCGGTGCGAATGTAAACCAGATTCCGGTTAATGCGCCGCGTTGTCCAGTCAATCACTACCAGCGTGACGGGGCGTTTGCAGGTACGGGTTGCCCGGTCGGCCATGGCGCAGGCGGTGCCGCTTACCCGAATGCGGCTGCGGCAGTGGATGCCTTGAATTTCTACCCGAATGACAGAACTGCAAATGGCGCGCCGGCGCCGGTAGTCACAGTAGCGCCGCCGCCGATGCCAGCGCTGGAACATGCATGGATTGGTTACCATGACCAAAGTGATGAGGATTACTACACACAGGCAGGTGATTTGTTCCGCATCATGAATAATGAGCAAAAAACGCAATTGTTCAATAACATCGCAGGAGGCCTGAGCCAGGCAAACGTCAGTATCCAGCAGCGCATGCTGGCGCAGTTCGCCAAGGCTGACCCGGCTTACGCGGATGGTGTGAAACAAGCCATTACAGCAATCGTTTAAATAGTAGAGAAAGTTGCAATACGGAAAGGCTGCCCTGGGGTAGCCTTTTTTATTAAGAGGCAGCACAAGTGAAATTTTGGTCTTGCGGCTTTGTTTGAACCTCTATAAAGTGGCCGCGATATCAATGATCTCTTATTACTAATAGGGTTATGTACCCGTAAATATGGCCCCGGTCTAATACACATGAAGCTTTATGAGCAGCTCGCCAACTCTATCGCCCAGTCAATTCAGGAGGGCGTACTCAGCCGCGGCGATAAATTACCTTCGGTGCGACAGGCGAGTGAGTGTCGCGGGGTCAGCCCTGCGACCGTATTCCAGGCATATTATCTCCTGGAAGCCAGGGGGTTGGTTACCGCGCGCGAGCGATCAGGATATTTTGTCACTGGCGGTGCGATCGGTATTCCGCCGGCACCGGCGCCACAGGCCGAACCTAACGCAGATTCCATGCAGGTGGATGTCAGTGAACTGGTGTTCGGAGTGCTGGAATCAATCATCAATAATCATGCGGTTCCGCTGGGCTCGGCTTTTCCCAGCCCGTTTCTGTTTCCGCTGGATCAATTGGCTAAATGCATGACGCCGGCTTTGCAGGCGATGGATCCGTGGTCGGTCATGAGTAATATTAACCGCGGCGATGCGGAACTCAGGCGTCAGATTGCACTGCGCTACATGATAGGCGGCTTGAATGTCTCGGCCGAGGAAATCATTGTTACCAACGGGGCGATGGAGGCATTGAATTTGTGCCTGATGGCGGTAACGCGCCCGGGCGATACCATACTCATTGAATCCCCGACTTTTTTTGCAGCACTCCAATCTATCGAGCGCATTGGTCTGCGCGCAGTCGCAGTTCCGAGCCACCCGCAGGATGGCATCGACCTGGAGGCAATGGAGCGGGCGATTATTCAGCACAAGCCACAGGCTTGCTGGATAATGACCAGCTTTCAGAACCCGTCAGGCAGCCTGATGTCGGATGGCAAGAAGAAAGCACTGGTCGAACTTGTGACGAAATATCAGATACCGCTGCTGGAAGACGATGTCTATGGCGAACTGTATTTTGGCGATAAACGCCCGATGCCGGCAAAAGCCTTTGATACTGAAGGGCTGGTGATGCATTGCTCATCATTCTCCAAATGCCTTGCACCAGGCTACCGGGTGGGCTGGGCAGCGCCGGGCCGCTATATGAAAGCGGTTGAACGATTAAAGATCACAACCACTGTGGCAACTTCACTGCCGGCACAGCTGGCAATAGCCAGATACTTGCAGAAGGGCGGCTATGATAAACACCTGCGCAACCTGCGCCAGGTGTTGCTGGTGAATCAGATCAAATTCATAGAAGCAATCGAGCGTTATTTCCCTGAGGGAACATGTTTGTCTGTACCGCAGGGCGGCTACTTCTTATGGGTAAAACTGCCTGATGGCGTTGACGCGCTGCAGTTGCATAAGCTGGCGCTTGCTGACGGTATCAGTATTGCACCAGGGCCTATATTTTCCGCACAGAAAAAATTCACGAATTACATCAGGCTGAATTATGGGCAGAGCTGGAATATGCGCTATGAAATGTCTTTAAATGCGCTTGGTGTCATAGTGAGAAGCCTGATGTGATAGCGCTTGCTGCAAGCTAAGCATATTTAATGATAGCGGTTATAGGCTGATATGCTTTTTATTCAATGATCTGCTCCTGTTTAAATCTTCTGAAAGTATGTAATTTCCGCAAGTTTAATGAATTCAGCATTTAGTTTGCGCATGGTGATTTCTTGCCTGCCGCAGCTATTGGATGAATGCGCTCTTTAAATAAATAATTTTATTAACCAGCCGCTGCTGCCGGATAAATTTAAATCAACGCGGCCCACACTAAGACAATATGAATAAAATATTACCGATACAATTGCCGCAATCATCCCAGCAGTTGTCTTCGATGGAAAACATAGGGGCACGGTCAGCAAGTGTGCTGCTGCAGCTCGAGCGTTTTGGCGTTACATTCGGCAATAATGCTGTATTGAGCGATATATCATGCACCGTGCCGGAAAAAGGAATTGTGATACTCACTGGCCCCAAGGGTACGGAAAGGACGATCCTACTGCGTACACTGGCTGGTTTTGGCGCCAAGAGTATTCCCCATCAGGTGTTAGGGCGTGCAATTTACCGCGGGATGCCACTGGGCGAGAATGGACACCTTAAACTGGTCGTGCAGAATGCACAGCTGATGATGGCTTCAGTACTGGAAAATGTAATTGTTAATCTGCCTGAGCGCAATCAGTTGACGCGGCCATTGCAGCGCGAGCTTGCGCAGAACCTGCTTAAAGAGGCTGGCTTGCAGGAGCTTTGCGAACGGCTGGATCTGGCAATGGCGAGTTTACCGTTTGCTTTACAGCGCCATTTGTCAATTCTGCGTGAGATTGTCGCTAATCCCCCACTGTTATGCATTGATGAACCTACAGCAGGGATGGCAGATGCAGATGCTGCCCGCTTGATTGCCTATTTGCGCGATCAAGCTACACGCCGCGCTTTGCTGGTGGCTATGCATAACCAAGCGCATGTACGGCTGCTGGGTGGCGATGCCGTGCTTGTGGTACACGGACGTATGCTTGAACAGCAGCCTGTTCCGCAGCTATTCGACAATCCACGTTCTCCGGCCGCAATCGAGTTTGCGCAAACCGGCAAATGCAGTGTTGCCGGTTATGAAGCATCATTGAATCATCAGACCCATGCGGATCATGGTTTGCAGGCAGCGCAGAATACTGATGCGCAGGCTGAGGTTACGGAAAATGAACCTAAGCGCCAGATTGAACCGGGGAAATTCATGTGGCTTAAACGCGGCATGCTCGCAAGCACGCCCACAGTTGGCAACCTGGACAGTGTCGATAGTGATATAGAAACTTTACGCCAGCATGGGATTACGGTACTGATTACGCTGAGTGAAACGAGTGTTGATGAATCCGCATTGCTGGCAGCCGGCCTGAAAAACATTTGGGAACCCATCCCCGATATGCATGCGCCCAGCATCACCCAGGGCATACGTATCTGCAAGCAGATTGAGTCACTATTGAAGCAGAATGCCGTGATTGCAGTTCAGAGTGATGCCGGGTTAGGACGTACGGGCACCATATTGGTTGCCCATCTGTTATGGAAAGGCATCAGTCTGCATGATGCCTTGGAATACGTGCGCAGGGTAGAGCCGCGCTGGGTGCAGACGCAGGCGCAGCTGGATTTTCTTGATGAATTTTCGCAGCGGGTTTAGTGCTGGACGTGAATCATTATTGGCCTGGTAAATCAAGTGACTCCAGTGCTTCGTGATCCAGTGCGCTCAGCATTTTACTGAAATCCTTGAATTCCGATTGGTTATCCTGAGCCCTGGCCATTTTTGCCAGGGCCAGGATGCTCGATGTATGGTGAGGGTTTGCAGTCAGCACTTTCTGGAAATTTGTTTTGGCATGCTGCAGTTCGCCCAGGTTTTGCTGGGCAAGTGCCAGGTAATAGGTTGCTTCAGGGTCGTTTGGCGCCTGGCTTTTCCAGTCAGATGCTACGGCCAGCAGATCCTGCCATTTAGCCGCCTGCATGGGTAAGACAACCTGCATCCAGTAAGGGCGCTTCTCCAGCGGCGCATCCCAGAATGGTGATGCAGTCTTCGTTATTTTATCGGCTTCGGGCAATAACATTGCCGCCTTGATCCATTTGGCCGGCACATTGTAGAAATAGCCGTTCGTACCAGGGCTTTTAAAGGTATTCATGCCGATGATTTTTCCCTGGTCATCGAACAGCGGGCTGCCACTGGCACCCATCTGGAATGACGCGGAAGTGCGGATCACATAACTGTCATCCATTGCATAAAGCGCTTTAATTTTGCCGATTGTTGTCAGCGGTTTTGCTGCGCCGCCCGGAAAGCCAACTGAGAATGTCGAGGTTTCATAAGTGAGGTTTTCGTTATCACTGAAGGTAGCGGGTTTTAGCGTCAGGTATTCAAAACGCAATATGCAGACATCATGTTTCCAATCTGCCCGAATCCCGACCGGTGTATAGGTTTCGCCTCTTGCAGCAATGTTGACGCCAACTGCATTGCTTAGCACGTGGCAATTCGTAGCAACGAGATTCTCAGCCGCAACAAATCCCGAGCCGCTGCCTTGGCCGCCTGTGGACGTTACGGTATGGATTTTCACGATGGTGCCTTTTAGGTTGTACACCAGTTCAGGAGAAGGCTCCGCAAATGCGGCCTGGCTCAAACCCATCAGTAACAACATCGTGTTAAAGGCATAGTTTTTCATCGTGCATCCCTGCGCATTGATTAAACATTATGGATACATAATATCGCCATTGGTTCAACTATCAGTATGCCTGGAATAATCTCTTCAGGCACGTAAAATGCAATGTATACATGATCAAGCGTTACCTTACTCAATAAGTGTTGCTGACTAACGCGCTGATTAACTGTAAAATTCGCACTTTCGTTTAGCCACAGATTTGAACCTATTATGCGCGCCTCACAATTTTTCTTTAACACTCAAAAAGAAGCCCCTAACGAAGCTGAACTGCCAAGCCATATTCTGATGGTGCGTGCAGGCTTGATTAAGCGCTTAGGCTCTGGACTCTACAGCTGGATGCCACTGGGCCTGCGTGTGTTGCGTAAAGTTGAAACCGTCGTTCGTGATGAAATGAACAAGGCGGGTGCGCTTGAGTTGCTGATGCCTGCGGTACAGCCAAAAGAACTGTGGGAAGAAACCGGTCGCTGGGCAGTGTTTGGTCCGCAAATGCTTAAAATTAAAGACCGTCATGAACGTGAATTCTGCTTTGGCCCGACACACGAAGAAGTGATTACCGATATCGCCCGTAAGGAAATCCGGAGTTACAAGCAGCTGCCGCTTAATTTTTACCAGATTCAGACCAAGTTCCGTGATGAGATCCGTCCGCGTTTCGGCGTGATGCGCGCACGTGAATTCATGATGAAGGATGCGTACTCATTCCATACCGACTTTGCTTCGCTGGAGCAGACTTATCAGACCATGTATCAGGCTTACAGCAACGTATTCATGCGTCTGGGTCTGAAATTCCGTGCAGTACGTGCCGATACTGGCGCGATTGGCGGTGAAGGTTCACACGAGTTTCACGTGCTGGCTGATTCAGGTGAAGATGGCCTGGCGTACTGCGACACTTCCGATTTTGCCGCAAACGTAGAGCTGGCCGAAGCGCTGCCGGTCGGCAGTGCAAGGGCTGCGGGCAATGAAGCCATGCGTGAAGTTGAGACACCTAAACAAACCGCCTGTGAAGACGTGGCGAAGTTACTGGGCATTGGTGTTGAACGCACAGTCAAAGCGATTGCCCTGATTGCCAGAGATGACGCTGCGGCTGAAAAGTTCTATCTGGCGTTGTTGCGCGGTGACCATAACCTGAACGAAGTGAAAGTCGGCAAGCTGACTGGTTTTGCAGACTTCAGGTTTGCGACCGAAGAAGAAATCCGCGCTAATCTGAATTGCCCGCCTGGCTTTATTGGCCCGGTTGGTGTCGGTGCGAATGTGACCGTGATTGCTGACAGAACCGTGGCCTTGATGAGCGACTTCGTGTGTGGTGCCAACAAACCCAAGTTCCACCTGGCCGGCGTGAACTTCGGCCGTGACCTGCCTGAGCCTGCATTGGTTGCCGATATCCGCAATGTGGTGGATGGCGATGCGAGCCCGGATGGCAAGGGTGTACTGTCACTGTGCCGCGGTATCGAAGTCGGCCATATTTTTCAGCTGCGTACTAAATATTCCGAAGCAATGAGCGCAACTTACCTGGATGAGAACGGCCAGACCAGAGTGATGGAAATGGGTTGTTACGGTATCGGCGTGTCACGTATCGTAGGTGCCGCGATTGAGCAGGGCAATGACGAACGCGGTATTGTTTTCCCTAAGAGCATGGCGCCGTTTGAAGTGGTGATCTGCGCGATTGGCTACGATAAGTCAGAAACAGTCAAAGTTGCTGCCAATAAACTGCATGATGATTTGCAGGCGGCAGGCGTGGATGTGCTGCTGGATGACCGCGGCGAACGCCCGGGCGTGATGTTTGCCGAGGCTGACCTGATGGGTATTCCGCATCGTCTGGTGATTGGTGAGCGTGGCCTTGCTGAAGGCAATGTTGAATACAAAGCCAGGGTGGAAGCCGATGCCAAATCTGTTCCCTTAGTTTCAGTAGTTGAGTTTGTGCAGGAATTGGCATAACATTAACACGGTGCCGGTCAGGTTAATGCTTTGTTTAGATTGAGAAAATAACGATGCGTAAATTCATTTGCGGGAGCCTGTTGCTGCTGTTGGCCGTAATATCCGGCCTAAGCCATGCTGGCTCGCAGATTGAAGAGCCGCTATCCAACAGCGTAAAAGCGTTGATGCAGCGCAGTGTGAGTGACCGCGCCGTGCCTACGCTTACCTTCGCAACGGAGGAAGAAGGCAGGGCTTGGCTGAGTGCCATGTCAGAGCGCCTTAAAAAGCGTATGCCCGATGCCAGGTACCGTGAAGATTTCCTGCGTACCGTGCATTATGAAGCCAGCCGCGCTGGCCTTGATCCACAAATGGTTCTGGGTTTGATTCAGGTGGAAAGCGGTTTCAAGAAGTACGCGGTTTCATCTGTCGGCGCACGTGGCTTTATGCAGGTAATGCCGTTCTGGGTGCGCAGTATTGGCGCCAATGACCACAATTTATTTCTGCTGCGTACCAATTTACGCTATGGCTGTACGATTCTGAGACATTATGTCGACATCGAGCGCGGTGATTTGTACCGCGCACTGGGGCGGTACAACGGCAGTCTTGGACGGCCGGAGTACCCTAACCTGGTGCTTGGCGCCTGGCGTAAACACTGGGATTACGCTCCCGGCAGCTGGAATAACATACCCAAAAATATTTAGCGCCAGTGCAGTATACAGTTGGCTGCAATACCTCACCAAGCTTGATTTCCGGTTAAATTCCCACATTCAGTCCGCTTTTGTATTTGTAAAAGACTGTAACGGAATATTACAAATAAGTTTACATCCCGACTAAATTCATTCAGTATGCCCCTAGCGATTTTTTGTTCTAGGGCAACTTATAACATATCTAATCTGCCCTGGCGTCTCGCTGCTGTTCGTACTACCTTGTTATTCAACTAAAATATATTTGGGAGAAATAAAGTATGTCGAAATTAACTGCATTGGCTTTGAGTATTGCTGTTTTGGGCGGGGTCTGGGCATTTCTTGCTCTAGGACCTCTTTCTGGTTCAGTGTTGGTCTGGGCCGGATTTATCGCATGGGGTAGCTATTTCCATACCGGAGGTGACGGTGCCGCGCTGCAAAAAACAATTGTCGGTATGATTTATGGTGCCGTGGTTGCGGGCGTTGCTTTAGCGCTGGTTGTTGCTAACCCGGTAGGATTGGGTGCTGCGATAGCCGCTCCTGTATACGTGGCTGTTACCGTGTTCTTCCTGGTGATTGTTGCAGGCATCAATTTGTTATCTGTGGTGCCGGCAAATGTTTATGGATATGCCGCTACCGCAGGTTATGCCTTAAGCACCAGTACCGCTAACCTTACAATGACGCCGAACCTGACCAATCCAGTGCTGCTGGTTGCGCTGTCTGTAGTGATCGGCGCTTTGTTTGGTGCTGCATCGGGTAAATTAGCCGGTATATTGGGTAAATAAGCCGATTAGTCAGTCATAAAAAAACCGCCTTTTAAGGCGGTTTTTTTATTTGGTGATATCAATCGTTACTTTAAGACCTTGAACCCATAATAAGTACCAAACTCACCTTCGGGCTCATGGTAGACAAACAGCATGTCATTGGTATAGCCCGTTCCGTTGAAATGGTTTTGCGCGCGCAATTTCATGTCTTTAGGCAATTCACTTCTGCCGGCATATTTGCCGTTGAGGTCAAAAATCAGCACCGCTTTATGGTCTACATCCAGCAGCACCAGTTCCTGCCCTTTGACGCCGCTGAAGCCGATGAAGTGATCACTTACATCGTGATGCTCCGCACCGGCAGCTGCCAGGTCAAGTGCGATTTCCCTGACTTTTTCGCGAGATTTTGTATCCACGACCCATACTTTATTGCCGCGTTCCTGTTTTGCGTAATATTGGTTGGTTTCTGGATTATAGCTTGGCATCGTCGCTGAATCGCCAAAGGCCGGGTTGAAACCGAGTATATCAGCCGAACTGTTTTTTAAATCACCGTTTTCTGTCAGGTCAATTGAGAAAATGCCTGAGTTTGGTGAGAAACCTACATCACTCGATATGTTGTAAGTCACCGTTTCCAGTTTTGCGGTGTTAGGGTTGTAATACAGTGAACGGTTGTCGTAGCCCGGGCGAGATGAGTTGACGTACTTTCCATCTTCATCGTAAGCGTGAACTTCTGATTTTGAATAAGCCACTTCACCTTCGCCACCCATCGGTGCCAGTCCGCCGTCAGCAATGTAGTAACGTTTAAATACCGGGATATGCGCCACTGTCATCGGGCGCGTGGTGGGTTTTTTGGTTAACGGGATTTTGATGCCGATTTGCGCATCAGGCAGGATTTCCGCATGAACAAGCTGCGTAGCAGTTAAGAAAGCCATAGAAAGTAGTAAGTTTAAAACACGCATAGTTGGATTTCTCTATTTATTATCTAAGGGGCTGGTTATTGCTTTTCTATCAGCATGGCATCGCCATAGCTAAAGAAGCGGTACTCTTTTTCAACTGCATGGGCATAGGCTTTCTTGATGTTATCAATTCCAGCAAAGGCAGACACTAACATGAGCAGCGTGCTTTTTGGCAAATGAAAGTTGGTAAATAAACGGTCCACCACCTTGAACTGATAGCCGGGGGTGATGAAAATGTCGGTATCACCGTCGCCAGCTTTTAATTCGCCATGCTGGGCCGCACTTTCCAGGGCGCGCAAGGCTGTTGTTCCTATTGCGGTGACTCGTCCGCCGCGTTTCCGGGTTTCATTAATGCTATCTACAGTAGACTGGGGAATGCTGAAAAGTTCACTGTGCATCTTATGTTCTGCAATATTATCTACACGCACCGGTTGAAATGTGCCTGCGCCTACATGCAGTGTCACATAGGCGATATTGACTCCTTTTTGCTGCAGTTGTTCCAGCAATGCCTCATTGAAATGCAGCCCGGCAGTCGGTGCGGCAACCGCTCCCAGGTTCTTGGCAAAAACAGTCTGGTAGCGCTCTTCGTCATCGTCAGTGGCGGTATGGGTGATGTAAGGCGGCAAAGGCAATGCACCATGCTGTTCCAGCAGGTCAAACACCGATATATCACTCAAGAAATGCAACTCAAATAAATCGTCATGGCGTGCAGTCACTTCAACATCAAATGCATCGCTCAAACGCATGCGGCTGCCGATCTTGGGTGAGCGTGATGCGCGCACATGGGCATAGGCTACCTGTTGGTTAATCACACGTTCGATCAGCACTTCTACATTGCCGCCGGTATGCTTGTGGCCAAACAAGCGGGCTTTGATCACACGTGTATCGTTAAATATCAGCAGGTCACCTGCATTGCAGGCATCCGGAAACTCCAGAAACATTTTATCGGCAAGATTTCCGTTAGATCCGTCCAGGCATAACATGCGACTGGCGGTGCGTTCTTGGGCTGGGTGCTGTGCAATTAAGGGGGAAGGTAAATAAAAATCGAAATCTTGGGTTTTCATAAATCAGATAGCTTGCTATAATAGCGAAATCGCAATTATACAGTAATGTATATTCCAAAGAGCCCAGGTGGCGGAATTGGTAGACGCACGGGACTCAAAATCCCGCGCTGGCGACAGCGTGCCGGTTCGATTCCGGCCCTGGGCACCAGCAAATCTTTGATTTGCACTCTATGGAAATAATCAGGTGGTTGTGGTTTACTATTGCCTGCCGTTGCGTAAAGATCGCTATGAGCATACACTTTGCAGTTGTGTATTGAACATAGCGTTTTTTTTCGCCTGTAGCTCACGGTTTGAGCTGTAGCTAATGGCTATGGATAATGAAAAGCGCTCATAAGTGATCCGATTTAAATTAGTTTTAATTTAAAAGGAGCCCAACATGAATGAAGATATCAGGATCGTGCAATTCGTACAAAGCGGTCAAGGTGGTTCGGACTATTGCCTGGATGACAAAGGCAATGTGTACAAGGTTGAATACACCAAACGAAACGAATTGACGCTGGTGAAGCAGAAGCTCAATCTTATCATTCCACCCTTGTAGAGCCACTCTGCCTTAATGATGAGTGCCTGCGTTCAGAGTTCACTCAGGCATTTTATGTGTGTCATCACGCAGCGTCCAAGGGCATGTAACGAATAACCGCCTTCCAGAACGGAGACGATACGGCCTTGTGCATATTTTCTCGCAACCTGTTTCAGGGTTGCCGTCACCCACAAGTAATCGGCTTCTTTCAGTGCCAGTCCGCCCATATCATCTTCGTAATGTGCATCAAAGCCGGCAGAAATCAACAGCAATTGCGGCTGGAAGTGATCCAGCGCAGGTAGCCAATGCTGTGTCACTGCTTCCCTGAACTCTGCGCCGCTGGTTCTGGCGGCAAGCGGCACATTGATCATATGATCGTTACCGCTCTCCGCACCTTTATACGGGTAAAACGGGTGCCTGAAAGTAGAGCATAGCATCACCTGCGGATTATCGTGGAATATATCTTCGGTGCCATCACCATGGTGTACATCAAAATCCAGAATGGCAACACGCTGCAGTTGATGGTGGCTGATAGCATGTGCGGCGCCGACTGCCACATTGTTAAAGATGCAGAAACCCGACGCGCCGGAGCGGCCGGCGTGGTGGCCGGGCGGGCGTATGCAGCAGAAAGCGTTTTCGACTTCAGCGGCCATCACCAGGTCAACGGCCTGTACTGCAGCGCCGGCGGCATGGATTGCTGCATCTAACGTGTACTTGTTCATGGCGGTATCGCCATCCAGGTGTATCAGGCCATCGGCGGGCGCTTGCTGAAATACCCATTCCACATATTCGTTGGTATGAACCCGTGTTAATTGTGTTTTGCTGACCTTTTCGGCATCGTAGTGAATCAGGTGATCCAGCACGCCGGATGCGATCAGCTGGTCATTGATGGCATGCAGGCGTTCCGGGCATTCAGGATGGTCTGGTCCCATGCTGTGCCTGCTGCAGGATGAATGTGTAATATAGGCGGTACGCATGATGGTTTTAAAGCAGTTTGTAGACAGTTTTGATGCTGTCGTCCTCTTTGCTGGTTTCAATTGTGAAGCCAAGCTTCTTCATCAGTTTCAGCATATGACCATTCTGGCCAAGCACTTCACCTTGCATTACTTTGAGGCCCCGTTCTCGCGCTGCATCCATCAATGCAGTCATTAACTTACTGCCCAGGCCCTTACCGTGCATATTGTCCGCGATTACAATCGCAAACTCGCAGCTTTCGCCATCCGGGTTGGTGGCGCAGCGTGCTACGCCAACTTCAATTTCTATCTTGTCGGTGCTGTGGCTGTGAATTTCCTTTACCGCGAGCAGCGCGATTTCGCGGCTGTAATCAATCTGCGTGAAGCGCACCAGCATGGCCTGGCTTAGTTCCTGAATGCTGTTCATAAAGCGGAAATAGCGTGATTCTTCAGACAGTTCGCGCATAAAAGCCTGCTCAAGTTCTGCGTCTTCCGGGCGTATCGGACGAATCACAATGTTAGAGCCATCACTTAACTGCCAGTTGCTGACTAAATGGGATGGATAGGGATAGATTGCCATATGCGCGTAGCGGTCGGCGCTTGGCGTGCGAAACGCCACCACGACACGGGCATCTGCTGCCAGTGCGCCATGTTCATCCGCTATCAGCGGGTTAATGTCCATTTCCATGAGCATCGGCAATTCGCAAACCATCTCGGAAACGCGCAGCAGCAGACTTTCAAGCGCATCCATGTTCACCGCAGGCATGTGGCGAAATGCGCCAAGCATTTTTGCGACATGGGTGCCCTGAATCAGGTCTTTGACCAGAAATGAATTAAGCGGCGGTAAAGCAACCGAGCGGTCACCCATGACTTCCACCATGGTGCCGCCGGCGCCAAATGTGATGACCGGGCCGAATACCGGATCGTTAGTCACGCCTACCATGAGTTCGCGCCCATTCGGCTTTACGACCATAGGCTCAATCGATACACCGTCGATCCTGGCTTCAGGGCGGTACTGGCGTACGTTATCCAGCATTTCATGATAAGCCGTAGGAACTGCCTGCGCGTTTGCCAGATTGAGTATTACGCCGCCTGCATCTGTTTTGTGGGTGATGTCCGGTGAATTGATCTTCATGGCAACCGGAAAGCCTAATTCCAGCGCTATTTGCAGCGCTTCATTCGGTGAACGGGCAATGAGTGTTTTTGCTACCGGGATATGGAATGCCGACAGCAGCGCTTTGGATTCCATTTCGTTAAGTATCTTGCGCCTGTCTTGCAATGCACCCTCAATGACCATGCGCGCCCCTTCCACATCCGGCTCCAGGTGATGAGACAGCGGGCCTGGCACCTGTATCAGCAGCTTCTGGTTCTGGTAGTACTCGGAAAGGAATGAAAACACCTCTACCGCAGGTTCCGGAGTGCGGAAGCTTGGTTTTTTTGCATGATTGAAGAGTTTGCGCGATTCTTCAACCTGAGCCCCGCCCATCCAGCAGGCAATCAGCGGTTTGCTGTACTGGTTGGAGAGTTCGATGAGCGCATTTGCGGCTTCCAGAGGTTTTGTCATCGCCTGCGGCGTCAAGATGGCGAGTACGCCATCAACATTGGAGTCTTCAAGACACGCTTTGACGGCATGCCGGTAGCGGTCTGCCTGGGCATCGCCAATAATGTCTACCGGGTTGCCGTGCGACCAGATGCCCGGCAGCGTCCGGTTCAATTGACTGATTGTTGTTTCTGTCAGCTCTGCCATGACCAGGCCAAGATCGGCAGCGATATCGGTTGCCATCACGCCGGGGCCGCCGCCATTGGTAACAATCGCCAGCCGGTTTCCGGTTGGATGAAAGCCGCAGGAGAGCGCTTTTGCTACCGAGAAAAGCTGCGTCACGGTTTGCACGCGCACTACGCCAGCACGCCTTACCGCGGCATCGAAGGCATCATCCGAGCCTACCAGGGATGCGGTGTGCGACATTGCGGCTTTTGAAGAAACGCTGTGCCTGCCGACTTTCACCAGGATTACCGGCTTGAATTGTGCGGCTGCCCGAATCGCGCTCATGAAACTGCGCGCATTGCGTATGCCTTCAATGTAAAGCAGGATGCTCTGCGTTGTGATGTCAGAAACGAGATAGTCGAGGATTTCGCCGAAGTCGACATCAATCGAGGAACCCATGGATATGACGCTGGAAAAACCGACATCGTTTGATTTCGCCCAGTCCAGAATCGCGGTGCATAACGCGCCGGACTGCGAGACAAAAGCCAGGTTGCCTGCATTGGCGCTGCCGTGATTGAAGGTTGCATTCAGGCCAATATCGGGGCGCATCACGCCCAGGCAGTTTGGACCGATCAGGCGGATATTGTAGCGTTTTGCATTTTCGAGTACGGCTCGCTCCAGCTTTACCCCGGCAGCGCCAGCCTCGCCGAAGCCCGCCGTGATGATGACCGCTGCTTTAACGTTGTGTTTTCCGCATTCTTCAATGATATCCGGTACGGACTGGGGTGGGGTGGCAATGATGGCTAAATCTACCGGTTCCAGTATCTGCGATATGGAGGCGTATGCCTTATGGCCCTGGATTTTTACGTGATTGGGGTTGATCGGGTACAGCGCGCCCTGATAACCGCTTTGCAGCATATTGTGGAATACGACCTTTCCGATAGAATCAGTCTGGTCACTTGCGCCGAATACGGCTACAGATTTTGGTGCAAATAGCGGTTTAAGATAATGCTGACCCATGGTTTGAATTCGCCGTTACATAATCTTTATTATCATAGCTGATTTGGCTGCTGGGATATTGAGCTGCATCATTAGCTCAAGCATTAGTTGGGCGAGAAACGTTCAAGCACATGTTTGGTCATGCCTTTTGCCAGCTCTTCTTCGCCAAAGAATACGGTACCGATGCCGTCATTCTGCAGCAGCCTTGATTCTTCCTCACTATGGGTACGCACAACCACTTCAATGCCAGGCTGCAGGGTAGTGGCGATTTCGGCCATTTTGCGTACATCCATTGAATCCGGGGTGGCAATGACTAAAAGTGCGGCATTGGTAATATGGGCCTGGATTAACACAGAAGGGTCTGCGGCATTGCCTGAAACGGCAGGCACCCCTGACTTACGCAGTTTCTCTACAACTTCACGGTTCTGTTCTGCAACTACATAGGGAATGCCGCGCTCGGTCAGCGCTTCTGCAATGCGTCGGCCAACCCTGCCATAGCCCACCAGCACTACCTGGCCTTCCAGATATTTACGCTCGGTACTCATCGGTAACTCTGCAAACGGGTCTGTGCGCGACTCAAGCTCCCGCGCCAGTTTGGAGTGTTTCAATGCCCAGTTTCTGAGCGGTTTGATGGCAGAAAAGACCAAGGGGTTCAAGGCGATTGAAATGAAAGCGCCAGCCAGAATCAGGCTCATGCCGGCAGCTGGCAAGATTCCCAGTGACATTCCTAAGCCCGCCAGTATGAATGAGAATTCACCAATCTGGGCCAGGCTTGCAGCGATGGTCAGCGCCGTGTTGAGCGGGTAGCGGAATGCAAGCACCAGCGCCATCGCCGCAAATGATTTGCCGATAATAATAATTGCCACTACGGCAATCAGCTGTAAAGGTTCATTCCATAATACCTGCGGTTCGAACAGCATGCCGACGGATACAAAGAACAGTACGGCAAAAGCGTCCCTGAGCGGTAATGATTCTTCGGCGGCACGGTGGCTGAATTCCGATTCGCGCATCACCATGCCTGCAAAAAACGCACCCAGGGCAAATGACACATTGAACAAGGCAGAAGCGCCATAGGCGATTCCGATTGCAACGGCCACGACAGACAGCGTGAACAGTTCGCGGGAACCGGTTTTTGCTACGTGCCATAGCAGCCAGGGCAATGCGCGCTTGCCGACGACCAGCATCAGGATGATGAACACTGAAACCTGGATGATCGTCAGGCTGATGGTCTGCCATAGCGGAGCGGTCGTTGCAGTGTCAACGTTTCCTCCCAGCACGCCTGCCAGTGGCGGCATTAATACCAGCACCATGACGGTTGCCAGGTCTTCCACTACCAGCCAGCCAACGGCAATCTTGCCGTTGATGCTATCCAGAATGCCCCTGGCTTCCAGTGCTTTAAGCAGCACTACGGTGCTGGCGCAAGATAATGACAGGCCGAAAATCAGGCCTTCGCCTAAGGTCCATCCCCAGGCATGTGCCAGTGCCGCACCTAAAACGGTTGCCAGCCCCATTTGCACGACTGCTCCAGGCACGGCAATCCGCTTCACGGCAAGTAGATCGTTGATCGAAAAATGCAGGCCAACGCCGAACATAAGTAGCATTACGCCAATCTCAGACAGCTGCGAGGCAATACCTACGTCTGCAACGTAGCCTGGGGTTGCCGGACCGAGAATGATACCCGCCATCAGGTAGCCCACGAGTGCCGGCAGCTTGATACGTTCTGCAATGAAGCCGAATATCAGGGCCAGGCCGAATGCCGAGGCAATGGTGGTAATAAGTGAAATGTTATGTTCCATATGGTTTTCGCTGCTTATTGTTTTTGTTGAATACTACTGTTATGAACACGTTTGGTTTTATGAGTATCTACCAGTAAAGTGTCAGGATGATTATAAAAGATTAATTAATCAGGCTCAGTTTAAGATTCGCCTTAAGCGATTAAATTCATAAAATCATTATAAAACACTTATATTGCACTGAAAGTGCTGATTATGGTCATATCATACATGAGGCCATTTTATTTTTTATGAGAAGTATTTCCTGAATACAGCCAAATGAATGGGAGCGAGTATTGAAATTCTTTATTCTGGCAGTGCTGTTATGCGCGGCGGCGTGGGGCGTGAATTATTTCGATGATACGGGTCTATTCGGTGCTTCCGGGCAAGGAAAATCGCAGCAGATGACCGTGCTGGCGAAGGCAGGTGATGAGTGCGTGGCGATTTCAGAGAAAGCGACTGCACACTTAATACCTAAGCTCGAATTCCAGCGCCTGGAGCTGGCCGGGCGTAAAGCCAATGTAATCGTACGCTGCATGGCGGACCGTCATTTTTACCAGAATCCGGCATGGCTGAAATATGCCGAACCTATTGCTGCCAGGATGTCATCCGAGCAGCGTATATCAGCCGATGAGGCGACAGAGAACCTGAAGCGGGCAGATATGCTGGTTTTTGAAACAACTCCCAGCAAACCCGTTTATTGGCAATATTTGAACAAAGCGGATCAATAAAACGTCAGTTATTCGCTCTTCAGTGCAAGCACTTTCGTTGACAGCTGCTCGGCTTCGGCTTCATCGAGGGGTTTGATCAAGCTGATCATTTTCTCCAGGTCTGAAGCGTTCTTTTCAATAATCGCGATTTTTGACAGCGTGAGCATGGCATCCAGATGGCGGTTATTTAACGTCATACATTTGTTTAAGTGCTGTTTTGCTTCTGTAATCTGATGGGATTCTAATTCTGCGACTCCGAGAAAATACCAGCTGTCAGCAAGGTGTGGCTGATCCGCCGTCCATAAACCGGCAATCCTTTTCAGCTCCTGCCATTCATGGTTCTGGAACGGAACGACCACTTGCATGAAATACGGGTGCTGATTGTTAGGAAATGCCCAGAATGGCCGTTCATCTGTTTTTAAAGATAACAGGTCGGGTGTGTCGAACAGGCGTTTGATCCATTCGACCGGCATGCTGTAAAAGAAGGAGTTGGGCCCCGGATTTTTGAAACTGGTGATGCCGATCAGGTTGAATTGCTGGTCGAACATCGCGCCGCCGCTGGAGCCGAGCGCGAACGCGGCATTCGAGCGGATAATCAGGTTGCCGTCCAGGGGGTAAGTCGCCTTTATGCTGCCATAAGAGGGCTGCGGTACGCTATTGCCACTAGGAAATCCCACCGTGAATATTTCCTCTTCATAGAGCAGCGTGGAGCTGTTCCGCATTGGCACTGGTTTAAATGGCAGTTTGTCAAATTTCAGCAGACACAGGTCGTGCTTCCAGTCGGCTTTCATGGCAACCGGCTGGTATCCATCGCCGTATTTTGCAATGTTGGCGCCGCGGGCATTTGCCAGTATGTGGCAATTGGTCGCGACATACTCGTTGCTTACGACTACGCCAGTGCCGGTACCTGTGCTGCCATTGCCCAGGTCAACACTCACATGCACGATCGATTCATTCAGCCTCAGCAGATCCCCGATATTGGGTTGTGCAAAACCGCTGATCGGCACTGCCAGTAAAGTAATCAGAAAAGCTATTCTTTCCATGTAAACTCCTTCGGACCGCAGTTTGTCCCGAGTGTGTGCCAAGCATGAACTGGTCTAGCCTGGCAGATTCAGTTTTATCTGCAATGGCTATTAATATTTGTGTATGAAATGGTATTTAGGTTCAATTTGGCAGGGTGTGCCTGCTGTCAGGCGCATTAAATATGGATTTTTGGCTGTTTATTGCGAAAACATACTGTTCAAGCCAATAAACACGGGTTATGATGGGGATTGTTGTGTGAGGAAGATGCATTTCGCACAATGATGAGATTTGATTAAAATTCGTCTTAACTAATCAGGAACACTATCCATGAATAAACAAGAATTAATTGCCCAAATTGCAGAACAAGCTGGCTTAACAAAAACTGATGCGGCAAAAGCGCTGAATGCGGTTACCGACAGCATCACACAATCTTTGAAAAAAGGTGATCCAGTAACATTGATTGGTTTCGGTACATTTAAAGTTGGTAAACGTGCTGCACGTACAGGCCGTAACCCACGTACTGGCGCAGAATTAAAAATCGCAGCTTCAAATGCACCTGGCTTTACTGCTGGTAAAGCACTTAAAGACGCTGTGAACTAAACGTTTTATTTTATGGATGCATGAAAGCACTTAGTTAAGCTTTTGTGTATCTATGATTAGTTATAAATGAAAACGGGAGCCCAGGCTCCCGTTTTTGCATTCTGACGCATTGATCTGTGACGATGGTTTAATTTGATGATGAGTACATCACTGCAGCCTGGGTTTGTTTCAATACGGGGGCTTATTGATTGGGCATGCGCATCTGTTTCAAAACTCCGCCTAACCATGCATAATGCAATCAGAATATTTTGAAACTCAAGCATGGCTGAGATGTTTATTGATGAGCCTGTCATCAGATACGCTGAACCGCAGCATTGCATGCTGCCTTGAATTTTATAAGAAGAGGATCGCTGTATGTTAGAAGCCTTGTCAGATTGGCCTACACCACCCTATTTCAGTTTCGAATCCAGTAGCGCTCAGACGGGGCCGGAAAGTTGCCTGATCTATTTCGCGGATGGCAGAAAAGCATTGGGGGACCTGATCCGCATGTCGGCCAATGAGACAAGCATCGTGTTTCTGTCATCACGCAGTGATGTCAATGAAACGATTCCTCTGGATCAGGTTAAATCTATCCGGCTTTTAAGGCCGCTGACCATGCGCCGGCAGATGGAATTGCTGCATGAACGCGCGCCGGAGGTTTTTCATTCAACCGAACGCCAGACTTTTACGGTTGAATTTACGGATAAGGAAACCATAGACGGGGAGACTGTCAGTTACTCGGAAACCGGCCGTGGCCTGTTTCTGTACTTTCCTAAAGATGATGAGCAGGTTTTGCGCTGCTTCATTCCCAAACAGTGCATCGCAAGATTTCAAATCGGCATGCATCTGGGCGAGATGCTGATTCAGGAAAAGCTCGTGAATAAAGATCACGTCGAAGAAGCGGTGGCATATCAGCGTAAATTGCGCCATCAGCGCATAGGTGAGTATCTGTCAGAGCAGAAGCTGGTTTCGCGTGAGCAGCTGGAGCAGGCGATCCTGCATCAGGAGAAGCGCCCGATTCTTAAACTAGGTGAGGCATTGCAGGAGCTGGGGCTGATCACCCAGGAGCAGCTTAACGCGGCACTGGAAAAACAGCAGGTGAACCGCAAGATGCCTTTGGGACGCATACTGGTTGAAATGGGGGCGCTTGAGGAGAACGTACTTAAAGCCGCGCTGGCTAAAAAACTGGGGATTCCTTACGTTGGCCTTGCCAAGTTCAATATTGACTTGAATGCCGTGAGACTGATCAATGCGGAACGTGCGCATAAACATGTGCTGATGCCTTTATACCTTCATGATGCGGCACTCGTGGTTGCCTTTCAGGATCCTTTCAATACAAAGGCGGTAGAAGAGATCAGATTTCTGACGCAGATGAAAGTGATTCCGGTGATGTCTTCTCACGAGGATATTGATCTTGCCATCAAGAAATACTATCACCCCCAGGTGGCGGATAAGTATGCGGCTGCAATGGCAGAAGAGGCTGCGCCACAAAGCAGTGAGTATGATTTTTATAATACTGCGGCAGAATTGAAGATTAACGATCTCGCCTCTAAATTATCCAGCGAGGATCAGGCTGTAGAAATGAAGCTGGAATCTGTTAGCGAATCTGATAATACGCTGGTGCAGACGGTTAACAAGATCATTATGGATGCTTTTAATGACGGGGTTTCTGATATACATATAGAAACTTACCCCGGCAAAAAGAGTACACGGGTTCGATTCCGTAAAGACGGTGTGCTGGCGGATTATGTCGAAATACCTTCTAACTTCCGCGAGGCGATTATTTCGCGGATCAAGATTATGGCGCAGATGGATATTGCCAATCGCAGGACTCCCCAGGATGGCAAGATCGACTTTCAGCGTTTTGGTTCTGCCAAGATCGAGCTTCGCGTCGTCACCATTCCAACCAGTAATAACCTTGAAGATGTAGTGATGCGTGTATTGGCCGCCGCAAAACCGCTGCCGATAGAAAAACTGGGCAGTGCCCCAGATATTCTGGATAGCCTGAAACATATGGTCGAGCGCCCGTATGGCTTGATTCTGGTATGCGGCCCGACCGGGTCAGGCAAAACGACAACATTGCATTCATTGCTTGGATATATCAATACGCCCAGCAGAAAAATATGGACAGTGGAGGATCCTGTCGAAATCAGCCAGACCGGTTTGCGGCAGGTGCAGGTCAATAATAAAAGCGGTCTCACGTTTGCACATGTGATCCGCAGCTTTTTGCGGGCAGACCCTGATGTCATTATGATAGGGGAGATGCGCGACCAGGAGACCACAAAGATAGCGATTGAAGCATCCCTGACCGGGCATCTGGTGCTGTCAACATTGCATACCAACACAGCCCCGGAGAGTGTGACCAGGCTGCTCGACCTCGGTATGGACCCATTCAACTTTGCCGATGCGCTGGTAGGCGTATTGGCGCAGCGCTTATTAAAGGCGCTGTGTAAACAGTGCAAACAGGCTTACGTGCCTGATGAACAGGAAATAGATGCACTGCTGGCGGAGTTTCTTGAGGGCTCGCCTATCACGCGAGATGCGGCGGTTAAGAACTGGCAGCAGCATTTTTCGAAGAACGGCACTTACACCTTATACAAACCGGCTGGATGCCCGGATTGCAACCATACCGGCTACAGCGGCCGTGTCGGGGTTCACGAGCTGATGGCAGTTAATCCGGAAATCCGTCGCATGATCCAGACGAGGGCGCCTTTGCATGAGCTGCAGCAGGAAGCGTTAAAAGCCGGTATGCGCACGCTCAGGCAGGATGGTATGCTTAAAGTGCTGTCAGGCGAAACGGATATGGCGCAGGTGCGTGCAGCCTGCGCCTAGGCCTGTAGCATTGGGTTTTGGGGTTTTTTTATGGCGGATGCCGACGCTATGTTTGGATAAAACTGCTGGTTTCTGGTGATTTTTTAAATATTTTTTAAATACTTTTAAAATAGGTTGGAAAATTCGTAAGATTTCATGTAATATGCCGCCTCGTTGGTTGAGGCAGGGTGCTTAGCTCAGTTGGTAGAGCGTCGCCCTTACAAGGCGAATGTCAGCGGTTCGACCCCGTTAGCACCCACCAAAAATCAGCGTAAAATACATATCGTTTCTGAACGGCTTTATGTATTAAGGAGTGGTAGTTCAGTTGGTTAGAATACCGGCCTGTCACGCCGGGGGTCGCGGGTTCGAGTCCCGTCCACTCCGCCAACAATTCTGGCATTGTCCATCATTGGATGATGTTCTAAAGCAAAAAGCCCCGTTATCGGGGCTTTTTGCTTTTCTGGCACGGCCAGCTTGATGGGCTGGTTAACCGGATATGATCCGCTAATGTCTACTCTTTGCCGATCTGGTATTCTTCGTAACTGACTTCCACGATTTTGCCAGTGGTTGCATCAACTTCAACTTTGATTTCTTCTTTATCTGCTTCAAGGATATCAAATTCATATGAGGCTTTGCCGTCTGCTTCCAGTTCATATTCAGTTTCAACCAGTGTGCCCGGGTGTGCGGCTAAAGCTGTGGCTTTCGCATCCGCTTCGCTGACCTTGGCCAATGCTTTGAACTTCGCATCATCTGCTTTGACTTCCTGTTCAATTTCAGTCACTTTGCCGGATTTCGCGTCACACTCAATATCCCATGCGCTGCCGTCAGCTGATTCAATATCGAATTCGTAAACACCTTTTTTGTTCTCGGATTTGAATTCAGTTTTAACGATTTTGCCTTCATGTTGCGTCAAGGCAGCCTTGACGCATTTCCCCAGGCTGTCATAGGCTTTCGGTTTAATGGTGCTATGGTCAGCCATAGCGGTATTTGCAAAAAATGCGCTTGCGATCAGAGCGGTACCTATGGATAAGCGGAACATATCAGTCTCCTGTTTTTTTGATGTTATTTAATTGAAAATAAACCCGGTATAGCAACGGGCGAATTGTATGGTTTTTGCAATATAGCCCAGGTCATAGCCCCGGTATTTTGATATAGCGCAAGTGTTGACCGGATATCATGGATATAGACTTTACTAGAATAATAATTGCAGTAAAGTATTAATAAAGCAAAACAATTTCGGTTGCAATCATAATTAAACTAAATATATTTCACATCCGCTCACTTAAGACCAGGGTGACTTTATTCACGCTGGCAATCTTTGTTGCCGGGATCTGGCTGCTCTCGTTTTATGCCGGCCGTATGCTGCATGGGGATATTGCGCATCAGTTAGGGCGTCAGCAACTTGCAACGACATCCCTGCTCGCGGCGCAGATTGACGATGAGCTGAAAGAGCGGCTGACGGTTTTAAAAATTGTTGCGGATAGCTTGGGTGATAGTAATCTAAGCGATGCGTCATCAATACAGCAGCTGCTGGAAAATCGTCCACTTTTTATCAGGGATTTCAATGCTGGCGTCTATGTTGCGAATTCCGATGGTACCGCTATCGCCTCGGTGCCTTATTCAATCGAGCGGGTAGGTATCGATTACCGTGATCGAGACTACATTGCTACCCCACTTAAAGAAGGCAAACCACGGATTGGCCAGCCTGTGATGGGCAGGGTGGTCGCTACCGCCATTCTTGGCATCGGTATGCCGATCAAGAATAAGCGGGGTGAAGTCATCGGCGTGCTGGCTGGCGTAATCGACCTGGCAAAGCCCAGTTTTCTGGATAAGGTGACCGATAACCGTTATGGAAAATCCGGATATTTTGAACTGCAGGAACCGAAAAGCGGATTAATCATTACCAGTACTGGCAAGCGCCGTGTGATGCAGAAGTCTGGACAAAGTATCGGGGAAGGTGAAAAGACGGTGGTTACCGTGAATGCTTCTGGCGAGAATGTGCTGTCTTCGGCAAGGCGTATTCCTGCGGCAGACTGGCTAATGGTCGCATCGTTGCCGATGGCGGAGGCTTTTGCGCCTGTTTATAGCATGGAACGGCGCATATTTCTGGTGACGATACTGTTGACCATTGTTGCCGGCGGGCTAACTTGGTGGATGTTAAGACGGGAGCTTTCGCCGATGTTTGCTACGGTGAAACAGCTGGCTTCTTTATCCGGCGTAGACCAGCAGTTGCGTCCGCTCATGATTGATAGCCAGAATGAAATCGGTGACCTGGTGAACAGTTTTAATGCTTTGCTTGAGGTATTGGGGCAGCGTGAGGATGCCCTGAAGGATAGTGAGTTCCGCTGGAAGTTCGCAATAGAAGGTTCTGGAGATGGCCTTTGGGATTGGAATGTTAGCACCAGCGAAGTGTTTTTTTCTAAAACCTGGAAACATCTGCTCGGGTATGCAGAAGTCGAGATTGACGGCAATCTTGCTGAATGGGAGCGTCATATTCATCCTGAGGATAAGGCCAAGGTGCTTGCCAGGCTGCAGGAACACCTGGAGGGTAAAGCGCCGGCCTATGTGAGCGAGCATCGTGCCTTGTGTAAAGATGGCAGCTATAAGTGGATACTTGATCATGGCCTGGTTGTAAGTCGTGATGCAGATTGCAGACCGCTGCGCGTTATCGGTACGCTTTCTGATATTTCCGAGCGTAAGGCAGCTGAGATCAGGCTGCGCATGCTTTCTACCGCGATTGAACAAAGCCCGACCTCTGTTGTAATTACGAATCTTGATGCCGCGATTGAATATGTTAACCCATGTTTTACAGAGGCTACTGGTTACAGCTTGGCGGAGGCGCTGGGGAAAAATCCGCGTGTGCTGCAGTCAGGCTTGACTGATCTGTCCGTTTACGCGGATATGTGGCATACGCTTATCGCAGGCCGCACCTGGGTTGGTGAGTTCATCAACAAGCGTAAAAATGGTGAAATCTATTTTGAAGAAGCACACATCTCTCCAGTGACCGATATAGATGGGGCGGTCAGCCATTATGTGGCGGTAAAGGTGGATATCACCGCAAGAAAGCTGGCTGAAGATAATCTGCGTATTGCCGCCGCCGTGTTCCAATCACAGGAAGGCATGATCGTTGCCGATGCTAACAGCGTAATTCTGCGCGTGAATAGTGCCTTTACTAAAATAACCGGATATAGCGCGGAAGATGTAGTGGGCAGTACGCCCAAGGTGCTGAGTTCCGGACGGCACGAAAAAGTGTTTTATGAAGCGATGTGGGATGCCATCAACCATACCGGTACCTGGGAAGGTGAGGTCTGGAACCATCGCAAGAATGGTGAGGCTTATCTTGAACGCCTGATCATCACTGCCGTTAAAAATGATGTCGGCAAGGTTATCAATTATGTCGCAACCATGACCGATATCACGAGTAGCAAAGAGGCTTCTGAAGAGATTCACAACCTGGCTTTTTATGATCCGCTGACGCAGCTGCCTAACCGTCGCCTGTTGCTGGATCGTCTCAAGCAGGCTTTAGCTGCGAGTGAACGCAACAGCAGGCACGGGGCATTGCTGTTTCTGGATCTGGATCATTTTAAAACCTTGAATGACACGCTCGGCCATGACATGGGCGATCAGCTGCTGAAGCAGGTGTCTGCAAGGCTGACTGGCTGTGTGCGCAAAGTGGATACCGTAGCTCGGATTGGAGGTGATGAGTTTGTGGTGCTGTTGGAAAATCTGAGCAGCCAGCCGATTGAGGCCGCGGCGCAGACCGAGACTATCGCTACCAAAATCCAGGTTGCGATAGGCCGGCCATTTAATATCGGTTCACATGAACACCATAGCACTTGCAGTATCGGCGCTACATTATTCGTCAATCAGGAACAGGCGGGTGTCGAAGCGATACTGAAACAGGCTGATATTGCGATGTATCAGTCTAAAGATTCCGGCCGCAATGCAATACATTTCTTCGATCAGGATATGCAGGATGCAGTCACGGCACGGGCTAACCTTGAACATGAATTGCGCATGGCGCTGACGCAAAAGCAGTTCCAGCTCCATTACCAGCCGCAGGTTGACCACGCGGGCTGTCTATTGGGCGCTGAAGTATTAATCAGGTGGCATCATCCGCGGCAGGGCATCATCCTGCCTGGCCATTTTATTAACCTTGCGGAAGAAACGGGATTGATTCTGCCGATTGGCCAGTGGGTATTGGATACCGCCTGTGCCCAATTGAAAAAATGGCAGGAAAGCCCGCATACTGAACAACTGACACTGTCTGTTAACGTGAGTGCAAAACAGTTCAGGCAGGCTGATTTTGTCGAGCATGTACAGTCCATGATCAATCACCATGCCATTAATCCGGCATTGCTGAAGCTGGAGTTAACAGAAAGTATCCTGTTTACGGATATTAATGGCATGATTTCGACGATGCAGGCGTTGCGGGAAATCGGCATATGCTTCGAACTGGATGATTTTGGTACTGGGTATTCCTCTTTGCAATATCTGAAGAAGCTGCCACTAAGTCAATTGAAAATAGATCAGTCGTTTGTGCGTGACATTACGATTGATAGCAATGACAGAACCTTGGTGCTGACGATCATTACTATGGCGCATAGCCTAGGGCTGGAAGTGATTGCCGAGGGTGTGGAAACGCGGGAGCAGTTTGAGTTTTTGAGAGATCACGGATGCGACCATTACCAGGGTTACCTGTTTGGCCGTCCGGTACCGCTGCATGAATTTGAGGCTTTATTGCCGGAAAGCTGACGACTGTTCACTTCCGGACCGGGATTTATCTGCCGAACGTTCTGTTGACGCCGGTATTAAACAATCTTTTACAAACTTATTGGTTATCAGCTGTTTTGAAAAGCGAATGGTCACTTATAATCTGAGGCCAGTTCTGCAGGCAAGCCTGCGCATCATGCAACTGAATCTATGCTGAAAATTTAATATATTTTCAATAAGTGAGAGCTATCAGTTTTATTGAGTCAATATATTAAAAGAAAGCTACATTAAGCGGATGGATAGAAAAGACATTGAAAAAATTATCGTAGATAGTTTATTTATTTCCGAAAAGAAACCTGGCAATACTTTAGTCGATATACCGGGTATGCGTGGCTGGTTTTCTCCTTTTAACGAGCCTTATGCAAATCGCATCGGATTGGTGAATGATCGTGATGTAGATGCTTCAATTCAGGAGGCGATCGATTTTTTCAGAAACAGGAACAGTGGATTTACCTGGATTGTCAGGCCTGGGGATATTGATGCAGCGCTGCCGAAAAAGTTAATGATGAATGGGCTTACCCCTTCCAGGTTTCACAAAGTGGCAGGGATGCATCTTGAATCTCTTTCTGTGCCGGGGTCAGAAAATCCGGAAATCACGGTGCGGGAAATAACAGGTGATGAAATTACTGCGAATATGGCACTGATTACACGCGCCTACGGTGCAGCTTCTAAAGAATATATCGAGTACTTGTATGCCCCGTCGGCACACCATGATGGTGTGCAATCCAGAATGTATCTGGCTTATCTGGAGGGGGTGCAGGAAGCGGTCGGTTATGGCTACTGCTCTTATATCGAGAACAATTCAGTCGTGATGCTGAGAGGTGCTGCTGTTGTGCCCGAACATCGCAATAAGGGCGCTTATCGTGAGCTGCTGAGGCGGCGGCTAGCAGATGCTTGTGAAAATTCGACCAGCCACTTTGTTATCCAGTCTGCGCGAGATAGCTCCTATTCGACATGCCGCCGACTCGGGTTTGAGGAAGTTTGCCCCTTAGAGCTGTACCAGTGGTCACCATCGTAAACAAACATACGCTATGCCTGATGTTCGCTGGATCAGGGTTCAGGTAAAAGATCTGATTCCATTTCAAGATAATGCCAGTCCCGGCCGGCCGCTGCGAGTGCTGCGCAGTAGCCGGTTGGTGCTTCAATCTGTATCAGGCGCCATCCAGCAGTTGCCAGATGGTTGCTTTCATCATTGCGTAAGGCATCCATATCTTCGGGAATGTGTGAGACGGTAAAGCGATGTGTAAGCCGTGAGAACCCGACTCCCAATGCCTTGATATAGGCTTCTTTACGTACCCAGGTTTGGGTAAAAGCCATTTGCCTTTCATCGGCAGGCAGCGATAACAGGTCGGATATTTCCGCGGGTGAAAACACCAGTCGCGCAACTGATTCCGGGTCTGCGGCCAGGTCTGTTGCCTGTATATCGATACCTACGGCTCTGTGCATGGCAACGGCCACCTTGGCCACATTCCGGCTATAAGAAAGATTGAAGTTTAGACCGGTGTTTCCGGCAAGGTGTGGTTTGCCGGCGTCCCCATATGCAAAATCCAGTGCGGTGGCATCGCGGCCTGTATAAAAAGCCAGAATTCTGCGCAGGAAAGCATGGGCAATAACGAAGCGCTGCCTTACCATCGGAATGGGGATGCGGTTAGCCCTGCTGACCTCTTCAGCTGACAGCATCGATGTGTCATCCATGGTTCCAGCCTCAAGGTGAATTGTCCAGACGTGTACCTGATTTTTACCCAGGGCAGGCGACAGCATCGTTAGCCAGACCGTGCCTTGTTAATACAGGCCTGCAATGTTTTTGCTACATGTTCTGCTGCCGGCAATCTTACCAGGTCGCCATGACTGGTTGGGAAGTGATGTACGCTTACCGGGCCTTTGAACCATTTCCGCCAGCCCAGCAGGTTGTGTGCAGTATGTTTTGTGGATTCTTCTGCAACAAAAAAATCAATGTGCTGCTCGGATTCGCGAGGCTGGTATGTCATGTGCGCATACTTGTGTGCCTGATGCACATCTTGAGTTCTGAGCAGGCTGTTAAGCCTGAGTGTGGTCAGCAAGGCTGAGCGTACCAGATTGCGTATGCTGTGCGTTTTGCCGCGTAACAGGCGCTTCAGTGCATTACGCCAGCGATGGCTCTGGTATACCCACGGGCAATAGGTGTCCAGCAGGATCAGTGCAGAGACATTTTCGCCGGAATGATTCAGTTGCTGTGCCATTTCGTAGGCAACAACGCCGCCACTGGAATACCCCGTGATTAAGTACGGTCCTGCAGGTTGAATCTGGCGCATGGCCTTGATGCAGTTGGCTGCAATTTGTTTAATGCTGCAATCGGGCGCCTGGTTGCCAAAAACGCCGCGCGCCTGCAGGCCATATACTGTCTGGTCAGGGTCAAGATGGCGTGCCAGCGTGTAATAGTCGAGCAGATGTCCGCCTTTAATATGCACGGCAAACAGTGCCTGGTGCGAGCCTTCTTTGATCAGCACTAGCTCCGGATTGGCGCCAAACTGGTACTGGTTGCGTAATGCGCTGGCAATGGATGCTATGGTGCCGCCGTGAAACCATAAGAAATCCAAAGGCAGCTTCTTCTGAAATACTTTTTCAATATGGTCTATCATCTGTGCGGCTAGCAGTGAATGACCGCCAAGGTCGAAGAAGTTGTCATGAATGCCGACCGGTGTAACCTTGAGCAGGTTTTCCCAGATAGTCATCAGGTGGCGCTCATAGGTATCATAAGATGCCTGCTTTGCGGCAGCAGCGGTTTGCGCTGGCTGCGGGTGCGGCAGCGCCATGCGATCCAATTTGCCATTGGCGGTTAACGGCAGTTCAGGCAGCAATACAAAATGACGGGGGATCATGTATTCAGGCAATGACTGCTTGAGTGCTGATCTGGCATCGTCCGGTTGTAGGTTTGGGTTGCGTGACACAAGATATGCTGCCAGGAATTTATCATCGGCAGTATCTTCAAACGCTATAACAGCTGCATGCTGAATATCCGGCAGTGTCAGCAGAGCGGCTTCTATCTCACCCAGTTCAATTCGAAACCCCCGGATTTTTACCTGGCTATCTGAGCGGCCTAATACCTGCAAGTAGCCATCAGGCAGCCAGCGACCCCGGTCCCCGCTTCTGAATAAGCGCTGTTCTGGTGTCTGTGCGAACGGGTGAGGCACAAATTTTTGCCCGGTCAGGTCGGGAGCGTTAAAATATCCTCTTGCCATCAGCCCGCCAAGATAGACTTCGCCCTCGCTGCCGATTGGTACTGGCTGCATTGCATCATCAAGCACATAAACTTCCATCATGGGGGCAGGGCGCCCCGTTGCCAGAAGCCCGGACTCAGTGTTCTGGCTTAATTTCATGGAAGTGGCCCCCGGTACCTCTGTGCAGCCATAGATCATATGCAGCTCGGCACCCAGGCGTGATAGAAAGTCCTTTTTTAGCTGAACTGGAATATCCTCGCCGGAGCAGGTTACCGATTTAAGGGAATCGCAGAGTGATATATTGTCTGAATCCAATAGGGCACGCAGGGCGGTTGGCGTTGAGACCAAATGGGTAATGCGATGCCGGTTGATATATCGGGCCAGTTCCTGGAAGTTCTTTTCCAATCCACGCGGCGTAATAAACAGCTGTTGACCGGTTACCAGCGGGCGCAGCATCTCAGCCCTGGTAAAGGTCGTGCCAGAGTCGGTTTTAAGCATATGCCGTTCAGTTCCGCTATCGGCTACATGCTGTTCACAGTACGCCCCATACGGAAACATGACGGCTTTCGGCTTGCCGGATGAGCCTGATGTAAAAAAGATGCAGGCCAGGTTTTCCGGGCTGACTTCCGCTGCCGGCAAAGCAATATCTTCATGTTTTTCAGCGTATTCGAATGCATCCATCATGATCAGGCATGCTTGAACATTCTCAAGTTTTTCGTGATATTGATGCGTTGTAAGAATCACACGCGGCCTTATTTCCGCAAGCATCGCCTCCAGCCGTTTGGCAGGGGCTGATGGTTCAAGAAAGGCACAGGCGCCGCCGGCTTTATGCGTGGCAAGAGTGCCGATCACCAGCTCCGGGCAGCGTTCCATATATAAAGCAACGACTGTTTCTGGCCCCACGCCCAAAGTACTGAGCATTTGGCCGAAATGATTTGCGCGTGCGTTCAGTTGAGCATACGTAAGCTGGCCGCCATCATGAAAAACAGCAACAGCATCGGGTGTTTTCCTGACATGGGCCTCAAACCTGCGGTGCGGCAGATTCGGTTTTAACGGCAATACCGGGCCACGGCTGAACTCAAGGGCTTTGTGATTGATATGCATGTCATCAGACATTTGTTGTATGGTAAATACCGTGTGCCGTTATTATGAAAGTTTGTGAATTTAACGCTCGCGTCCGGCCTAGGTTAAACCCTTGTGGTCAGCCACGCTACAGTGATAGGTGCATTATAGTTGTTCATTGCAGATTACCCAATATCCTACATTGCCAGGTACAGAATATAAGCTGCGAATGCAGGAAAGCAATATGATTAATATTACTGTATGCACATGCTGCCAAAAGAGTTAAATTTGTGTTTTAAACAAAAGCGGTTGGTAACTTAATATGAAAACATACAAATTATTGCTGGCAGTTTGCATGGTGTTCTTTTCACTCAGCGCTGCAGCGCAGGATGCATATAAGCTTTCAGTTAATTTAGCCCAGGTTAAGAATGGCAAAGGCAATATTTTTGTTGAGCTGTATTCAGACCCCGCAACATTTCGCAAAAGTGCCAAGGCATTTAAAATCATCAAAATCCAGGCAGTTGAAGGTGCATTGACAGTTACTTTTGATCAGCTTGCAGCAGGGAGCTATGCCGTGCTTACTTACCACGATGAGGATGGCAACAACGAAATGAACAAACGCTTCGGCATGATTCCAACCGAAGGCTACGGTTTATCAAACAACCCTAAAGTCATGGGGCCGCCATCATTTAAAGATAGCCAGTTTGAAATCAGCAAAGATACTGAGATCAGCATTCATTTTAATTACTGACGCTTTTGCACCACAAGGTCTGCGTTATGGCAGGTTTCAGGCAGCTATCTTATTAATGATTTTACTGACTCAGCATTCATGAACAGCAATAGGGTACTTGATTGCAGCTGGCGCATAATTCAATCACACAAACACGGCAATCGCCAGTTTAAAGAACAAAACTTAGGAGAATGATTATGTGGACAAAACCAGCAGCGACTGAAATGCGTTTCGGTTTCGAAGTAACAATGTACGTAATGAACAAATAATACAGTTCATGTAGCATATAAGGGAGCTTAGGCTCCCTTTGTCATTTGTATGACATAGAATTCGCTTGTAGTCACAAGCTAGTACAAGCAATCATTGAAGTTACCACTTCATTTGCAATAAACAAGAAATCAAAAGTTTCTAAAGGAGATTTAAATGAGAACATATCCAGATTACGTTGATAATCAGCGTGATACCGCGCTGTTTGCGACAAACAAATTCATCCGTATATTATTCACGGCAGTATTTGTGGCCGCTGTGTTTGTAGTGCCACCTCTCGTAACAGCATACTTTTTCTTACCTTAGGTTTTTACGATATCAATAGATGCGGTTAAGGCCTCATCATTTACCTGGAGGCACCCGAAGAGGATGAAAGTGGGCACCGGATTGTAAATTTTCAGTTTAATGAAGTTTAATTGCAGCTCATAACTCAAGTTTGAAAATCAAGAATCTTTACTCCATCTCTGCTAATTTCTAGTTTTTGATATACAGCTTGATGAGACAACTCTAATTTACTTAGGCATTCCTGCGGTTTGCTTATATTTAATTCCTGTAGTTTGTTTGGGTCGATGTTCCACCATGCTGAATGCAGCAGTTCCTCAATTAGACGATCTTCAAATCTATATTTAATAACTTTAGCTGGTGTGCCCATGACGATTGAGTATGCTGGAACATTTTTTGTTACTACAGCTCTTGCCGCAACGATGGCACCTGTCCCTATTTCTACCCCAGCCAT
>Ga0208626_1000052_pt1 | contig 65807 bp, 59 predicted proteins | sample LakWasMet10_HOW4_2_FD_183860 | JGI IMG/M metagenome (GOLD analysis project Ga0208626, IMG submission 183860) | Freshwater sediment methanotrophic microbial communities from Lake Washington under simulated oxygen tension - Sediment Metagenome... | ecosystem: Environmental > Aquatic > Freshwater >... | reverse complement strand
CCGCATTAGGTGCGGCAATGCGAAAGCTAGTACAGATTTGTTTTGGTGTCTTAAAACACCAACAACCCTATCAACCACAAACGGTATAACAAACCGCTTGTGATTGATTTGGAGAGATGGTATCTACAGGACTAAAATATCGCTTTTTAATGGGTATTTTTAATACCCATTGTCTACCCATTAATACTCCATTGTTTTTTTTAATTTCATGGTCAACAATAAATTTTAGGCGTTGTGTTAGATCAACAGAGCAGATTAGTAAAACTATTCATATATGAAAGGAGAGTAAATGGAATCATCAAATAAAAGTTTTTTTATAGCGGGTATAAAAAAGCTCATTCCCCAGTCTTTTAAAAATGAGGTAAGAAAATATATTATCTATCATTTAAATGAACAGCAAAGCCAGTTAGCACAAGAGCAGAGCCAGTTGGAGCAACAACAAAAACAAAGCCAGTTGGAGCAACAACAAAGCCAGTTGGAGCAACAACAAAGTCAGTTGGAACAACAACAAAGCCAATTTAATGATAATGAAGTTTTATTACAACAAACATTATCAATACTTTCTCTCTGTGAGAATATTCCACCACCACCACCCAAACATCTTCAGAACAGAGTTGTTGGGGGCTATGTTTCAGCTTTCATTGAAAGTGGTTTTACCAGTGTTTATCCTGATTTAAACCGTGCATTAAAACCAGTGGGCAAAAAACTCAAAGATTTTGAGTCAATTCTTGATTTTGGCTGTGGATGTGGTCGTGCAATACGCGCATTGGCGACGTTATTACCTGACAGTAAAATGTATGGTACTGATATTGATGATGAAGCAATTGCATGGTTAACAGCTAATTATTCACGGTTCGCAGAATTCTCTGTCGCCCCTCATTTACCACCTACTATCTATGCAGATGAATCATTTAATTTCATCTATGGTATTAGCGTGTTAACCCACTTGCCAGAAGATATGCAATTTCAGTGGTTAAGTGAGTTAGCTAGAATAACTAAACCTAATGGATACTTAGTTCTTACCACACATGGAGAAAACCATTACAAGGCGTTTGATCCAGAAATTCTTAAAATTATGGATGAAAAGGGTTTTTTTTATTGTGACCCTGGATTTAATTATGGCAAAAGTGTTTCATTGCCCGATTTTTACCAGAATGCGTTTCATACCCATGCTTATATCGAAAGGGAATGGAGTCAGTATTTTGATGTGATTAAAATTGAGCCACTGGGAATTGGCGGGCATCAAGATACTGTATTGTTACAAAAAAGAGCTTAATTTTAATTTGAGTTCGGCAAAACTCATTGAATTCATAATGGTTTTAGGTTTCTAGCACCGTATGTTAGGTTGCATCTTTTCGCAATCCAACATACAAAAACTGTATAAAAAACCTGCTAGGTCTTGAAGACCTAGCAGGTTTGAGTAACTGGTACATACTGACTTTTAACGCGGTCATAGCGGGGTAAAAACCGCTATATTTTCATCGTGTTTCACAATGGCTCAAATAATACCGTTAAATCTTCGGCGGTTAGGGCGAGGCTTTCTTCTTTTGCGCCGTCGGTGTAGATGCTGTCGGCTAAGGCGCGTTTGCGTTCCTGCATGGCGATGATTTTTTCTTCGACGGTGTTTTCTGTGATTAGTTTGTAGACAAATACGGGTTTGTCTTGTCCGATACGATGGGCGCGGTCGGCGGCTTGGCTTTCGGCGGCGGGATTCCACCACGGGTCGTAAATAATCACGGTGTCGGCTTCGGTGAGGTTTAATCCGACTCCGCCTGCTTTTAAGCTGATTAGAAACACGTTGACCTCTCCGCTTTTAAACAATTCAATCGCGTCATCGCGTCTTTTGGTTTGTCCTGTGAGTTTGCTGTAGCCGATGTCGCGTGCGGTCAGTTCTGCTTCAATCAGGGCAATCATGCGGGTGAATTGGGAAAATACCAGAATACGCCGCCCTTCTTCAAGTTGTTCGGGCAGAATGTCCATGAGTAAATCCAGTTTGGCGGATTCGGTGATTTTTTGCGCTTCTTTTAGCGATAAAGTGCGCGGATCGCAACACGTTTGCCGCAATTTCAATAGCGCGTCTAGGATGGTGATGTGGCTGCGTGATAAGCCGCGTTCGGCAATGGCATCACGCACTTTTTTCTCCATTGTCAGGCGAATGCTTTCGTAGAGTGTGGCTTGTTTGGGATGTAACGGAACGCTGCGAATAATTTCGGTTTTAGCGGGTAATTCGGTTGCTACTGCCTGTTTGGTACGGCGGAGCATAAACGGCGCGAGACGGCGTGATAATTGGGCTTTACGTTCGCTATCGCCTAGGTTTTCAATGGGGGTGCGGTAGTGTTTTTTAAACGTCGCGCTGGTGCCTAAAAAGTGCGGCATTAAAAAATCAAATTGTGTCCACAGTTCGCCTAAATGATTTTCCATCGGCGTACCTGTCAGGCATAAACGGTGGTTGGTGGTGATTTTACGCACCAGTTGGGCGGCGATGGCGGTGGGGTTTTTGACGGTTTGCGCTTCGTCCAGCACCAGATAATGATAACGATGTTTGAGTAATACGTCTTCGTCTCTGGGCAGGAGCGGGTAGGTGGTCAGCACTAGGTCGTAGTCGTTGATTTTATCGAAGTGTTGTTTGCGGTCTGTGCCTTGCAGGGTCAATACTTTCAGGTCAGGGGTGAAGCGTTCTGCTTCGCGCCGCCAGTTACTCATGAGGCTGGTGGGGGCGATAATCAAGCAGGGATTGGTCATGCGTCCTGATTGTTTTTCGACCAGTAAATGTACGAGGGTCTGCACGGTTTTACCCAAGCCCATGTCATCAGCGAGAATGCCTGCAAAATGGTATTCACGCAAGAATTGCAGCCAGTTTAAACCTTGTTGTTGGTAGGGTCGCAGTTCGGCGTGAAAGTTGGTCGGCAGGGCAACGTTTTCAATGCCTGCAAAGTTGTTGAGTTTTTGCCCCAGTTCGCGCAGTTGTTGACCGCCTGTGAGGGAAAATAGCCCGTAGCTGTGGGTTTCCAGATTGGCAAGACTGGCGGCATTAAAACGGGACAGTTTGAGTGTGCCGTCTTTGCCTAATAAACTGGCGTTAAATAATTCCATCAATACCGCGAGAATGGGCTTGAGTTTTTCGCTGGGAACGCTCAGGTATTGATAATTGCCTAACGGCAGGTTGAGGTGTTCAGGGAGCGCGTCCAGTGAATAATTTTCCAGCACGGGCATAATTAACGGCAGTAATGGGTAGGGCTGTCCGTTAATGTCAACGGTAAAGCGCATTTCAAACCAGTCATTTTTACTTTCGCTGATGTCGGCATCCCAGCTTTCTGCCTGTTGAAATGTCAGTTTAAAGCTGTCATCGGTGTTGATAATCCAGCCGTCTTTTTCCAATTCAGGCAGTCCGTTTTGCAGAAAATCCCCCCATTGTGCGTCGTTGGTGTTGCTGGTCAACAGCAGGGCTTTTTCATCGGGTACGTCAACAGCGGGGGGTATAAAGCCCCAGTCGGTCAGACGTGCAATAGCCGCCTGTTCAGCGGCGGTGTGCCGTTGTATGCGTATCAGCGGCGAGGTGGTTTTGATGACGGTGTAGGGTTCTGGGTTTTTTGCCGATACTTGCCATTTTCCGTACTGAAAACTGATTGCCATCAGATGCAGTGTGCCGTGTCGTTCGGGCAGTTGTGCGCCGAACAGGCGTAGTGTGGGCGTGGGTGCTACGTCGGATATGTCGGTAATCTGGATGGTTTTCGGTGCAGGGAGTGGGTGCGTAGCGTGTTCAACGATTAAGCGTCTGCTGAATTCATCGGCATGAGCGGCTGGAATACGCGGTGCTGAGAAGTATTTTTTTAGTTGCTCATCACTGACTTTCTGATTAACGCCGCCGATAGTGCCTGTATTGATGTCGAGATATTGGGGCGGATTAGTGAGCATCAACAGGGCTTCAGGTTCAACAGCGATTGATAGTTGGTAATCGCCTTGACTGGATTGTTGCCAGTTAAACTGAATGTCTCGATGAGTGCCTGCTTGCAGTGCGGTGACGGTGTTGTCTTCCCAGAATAAACGCCCCGTGTGCAGTAATTTTGTTAAGGCAAGAAATCCGATATTACCGACAAGGCGTGGGTTGCCGCCCTGAAAATTAATTTCCAGCGCAGTGAGCAGTTTTACAATATCGTGATCTTCGGGTTGCAGGTAGTTGTAGTCATGACGCAGGTAAGGAATATGCTGTAATGACAGTCCGCGCCCTTTGTTTAATCCACCCGATTTTTTTAGTTTGGTGACGCGCAGTTCAACGGTAAATTCATGCGGGCTGTTAATTGCAGGACTGAGTATATAAGCAATAAATTCTTGATGACTATCCGGCTCTACTGCGGGTTCATCCAGTGTAGTCAGCCAGTCTAAACAGCTCGCATCTGTGCCGGTGCTTTGCAGAGAGTATTGGTACATAAGACAGGCGGCAACAACGTGTTTGCAGTTATAGCCGATAGGGCAGGAGCAGTTCCCCGAAATAGAGGCAGAACGATGATCCGCACGCCAAGTGATGCGAATATTCTGTTTGTAGGGAATAACATCATTGCCTTTAACAGTCGCGCTCAGCTGCACAAAAAGCACGCCTTTACTGACAATACTGAGATTAAGTACACGTCCTTTCGCATAATATTCTATACCCCGCTCATAAGTGTTGGCAGTACATCCGAACTGTATATCGGAGCGCGATAGTTTTTTGGGTGTATTCATGTAAGAAAATATTCAGCGGCAAAATAGGGCAAACATTGTATAACAATGGCGGGACTGTAAGTGCTATTTAATGCAGGGTGGGTATGAAGTAAACGTTGATTTTATTTGTGTGCTGTGAATGTTTGCTGAATAGCTAATGATGGAAGGCAATCAGGTGCGGTTAAGAGTGACTTGTTCAGCGGATTTATATGATTGGCTGCCAGTCATTTGTGCCGCATAAAAATCAACCGTCTGAATGGGGCTGATAAAAAATATAGCCTTTTTAATCATATACTTATCGTTATTTTATTAAGCGGATTAGTAATGAGTAAAGCCAGTGGTTTCAAAATTATTTAACAGTTTTTTATTTATAGTTTTGACACGACACCATGTCTCATGATAAAAATTGCGCCGTTGTTTAGAAAAACATTCAGGCAACCTACTCAAAAATATATTTTTGAGTGGCTCTCTTGAGGAGAGAGTAATCATAATTAATAAAACTATAGTTTAGAGGATTTTAAAATGGCTGAAGTAGAAGAAAAAGATAACACATGGTTGATCGTTGGTGTTGCTATCGCTGCGATTATCGTTCTAGTTGTTATGTTGAAAGCTGACGAAACTAAACATTTACAAAGTGGTGCAGTTGCTGAATCACAAAAAGAAGTATTTAGTAAAATTGAAAAAAGACACACTAGCAACAACGCATCTTCTGAGCAAATCTCAGGTAAATAAGATGTTAACCCCCCGTTTATTGACCTTTTCGGGGGGTTTTTTTATCTCTAAAATTTAGTGACGGTTCGCACTGAATTTCATTTCTCTCTTTGATTTTCCAACGCTTGTATTTTTTCTTCCAGTTGTTTTACCGTCTTCAATAATTCAGGCAATTTGCTGATGGCAATTTGTTCTTTATAAGCAATACGTTTCTCTTTTGCCGGGCTGCCGAACATTTGTGTGCCTGCTGCTACATCACCCGCTACACCGGATCGCGCCATAATCACCGCGCCTTGTCCGATATTGATATGATCCGCTATGCCTGAACTGCCTGCTAAAATGGCGTAATCACCAATCGTACAAGACCCCGATACACCTGTTAAACCGCACATAATCACATGGTTGCCAATTTTATTATTGTGACCGACCTGTACTAAATTATCTATTTTGCTGCCTGTGCCGATGGTGGTACTGCCTAATGCACCTCGGTCAATACAGGTATTGGCACCAATCTCAACATTATCGGCAATAACGACATTACCGACTTGCGGTACTTTAACATGGGCATGATTTCTGAATTTATAGCCAAAACCATCGGCACCGATAATCGCGCCTGAGTGAATAATGACGTTATCACCCAGAACCGTATCGTCATAAATAACAGCGTAAGGATAGATACGGCAGTGCTTGCCTATTTTGACATTGTGACCGATGTACGCACCAGCCAATACCGCACTGCCTTCGCCAATATTGACATCATCGCCGATGACTGCAAACGCACCGATATGAACAGTTTCATCAAAGTTGACATTATTTCCCAGTACCGCTTGTGGTGCGATGTGTTGTCCGTAAGCTCTATTAGGGTGCAATAAGCTCACTGCTTTAATAAATGCCATTTCAGGATCTGCGCAGCGCAGTAATGCGAGGCTGTCGGGCATATCGTCAACGGCAAAGTCATGCGCGATAAAACAGGCGGAAGCCTTGGATTCTTTCAGATAGCGCGTATATCGACTGTTAGTCAATTGGGTAACCTGACCTGCTTGTGCTGAGGTAATATCAGCAGCGGAGTCAATGAGAGTGGACGGAATGCCGCCTTCAATGTGAGCATCACAAAAATCAGCAAGTTCTTTCAATGTAATTGGCATAATAGTCTCTGCGGTGTGTTGTGTGAATTCATAGTGTATCAAACCTATTTTGATTTTTAGCGTGTTTATTAACGTAGGTATAAGGTTTGCTTGCTAGTTTATTTCATTCTTATAAAGAACCCTGCACACTAACTTCTTTCAATCGTTTACAATCGCCTCATGCAAACATATAGCGAACCTTTAACATCACTTTTCAGTGCATTTTCTGAGTCTGAGCGTCAACAGATAGAAGAGGCTTTAGCAATCGTCGCCTTGATTCCCGATGATCCGCATTATCACTACCCCAAAGGTGTTGAGGTAGCCACTATATTAATGGGCTTTAATGTCGATTTGAGTACCGTTTTGGCAGCCATTTTAAGTGATCCGCGTCTGGAAGATGCGGACATCAAAAAACAGTTCGGCGAAACGGTTGCCAATTTGGTGAAAGATGTCGTGTGGTTGAATAAACTGGCGGTGTATTCGCCTGACATGACGCACAAACCCCATCAGGCCGAAACCCTGCGCCGAATGTTGCTGTCCATGACACAGGATGTGCGTGCGGTATTGGTGAAGTTGGCATATCGCATACAATTACTGCGTCATTTGGCGCACGTTTCTTATGAAGAACGACGTTTTATCGCGCAGGAAACCCTCGATATTTACGCTCCGATTGCCAACCGTTTGGGCATACACCAGTTTAAATGGGAACTGGAGGACATGGCGTTTCGCTATTTAGAACCCGCTACTTATCGGCAAATTGCCAAATCGCTGGCGGTTAATCGTGTCCAGCGGGAAAACTGCGTGAATAATTTTATTCACTTGCTGCAAAGCACGCTCGCCGAAGAAGGTATCAGCTGTGAATGTTACGGTCGCCCCAAACATATTTACAGTATCTGGAAAAAAATGCAGCGTAAACAACTGCCGATAGACGAACTGTATGACTTGTTGGCGGTGCGCGTGATTGTCGATAATCTGGCGCATTGCTATACCGCGCTCGGTATTGTGCATAACTTATGGCAGACCATCCCCAAAGAATTTGATGACTACATTGCCAATCCTAAAGAAAACGGTTATCAATCGCTGCACACCGTTATTTTAGATAGCGATGGCAACCGTATTGAAGTGCAGATACGCACGCAGGATATGCACGATTACGCCGAACTGGGCGTTGCCGCGCATTGGTCGTATAAAGAAGGCGGCAAACAAACGGCGGCAATGGAGCAAAGCGTTGCCACCTTGCGCAAATTGCTGGAAGAAAAGCACCCTGCCGACAGCGTGGATGAAAATTTTCGGAATCAATTATTCGGTGATCGGGTGTACGTTTTAACGCCAGCGGGCAAATTAATTGATTTGGTCAAAGGCGCGACCCCGCTGGATTTTGCCTACGCTATTCACAGTGAAGTGGGGCATCGTTGTCGCGGTGCAAAAGTCAACGGGCGTATTGTGCCGCTCACTTACGCACTGAAATCAGGCGAGCAGGTTGAAATTCTCACCGCCAAAGAAGGCGCGCCCAATCATAATTGGATAGATCCGAATCTGGGGTATTTAAAATCACACCGTGCCATCAGTCGGGTAAAAAGCTGGTTCGGCAACCAGAAACAAACTGAAAAAATTGCCGCAGGTAAAGCTATTTTAGACAAAGAATGTCATCGGTTGGGCATTAAAAATCCCAATCTAAGCGAGGCAATCAGTCATTTTAAACAAGCCGATGCCGATGCCTTATTGGAAGCCATCGGCAAAGGTCTGATTAACAGCCGCCAACTTGCGGCATTTTTAAAAATTCCCGAATTAGAAGAAACGCTCACCAACGTCAAACAGAAAAAAACGGCGGCTAAATCGGTCATTTCAGTCGCGGGTATTGATAACGTACAAACCTCGCTCGCGCATTGCTGTTCGCCTGTGTTAGGAGATGACATTATCGGTTATATCTCCCACCATCACGGCATCACCATACACCGTAAAAATTGCAAAAATATCACCCAGTTAAATGCCGACAAACAGGCGCAGTTGATAGCGGTATCGTGGGCAGTAGAAAAAACCACGCACGCGGTGTCGATTGTCATTCAAGCCTACAATGCACAAAATTTATTGAATAATGTCTCGCACATTTTAGCGCAGGCGAAAGTGCATATTTTCAGTGCCACGTTATCCAGCAACCCCGATTTATCAGGAGAGCTGAATATGAGTATTCAAATTGAAAACACCCGGCAATTAAGTCAGGTACTCGATAAAATCACCCAACTGCCGAATATCATCGAAGCCAGACGGCAGGTGTAAGCAGTGCCTTCCTTTGGAATTCAAAACACGTTCTGGACGTTTTTAATTCCGTCCAGAATAACAATGCCCATCAATTGACGCGGATACTTGTAAAATCGCCCGACTGCCGAAGCCAGATGACAGGTTTAACAGGCGGTTTCACCATGTTGACAATTCAGCAGCGGTTAACTAAATAGAGGTTAAAATGCGCGGTCGTGTCAGACGTGGAACGCTTGCGATAAGTTTGCAGGGTGTGATAGATGCTTGTTGTCGGTGGGCAAAAAAGCATTGCCCACCTTACAATTATTTCTTGGGGTTTAAACCCTTATAAACAGTCTGATTGCTTTTTCCCACGGGGTCAGGCTCATGTATCTGTGATGGAGCGCGGGTGTCGCCCGATGATAGATAAGTAAACAGCATGGGCAGTAAGACCAAAATAGCCATGACCAGAGCAAGCCCTGCAATGCCCAGCAAAAACGGTTTAAATGGAGCGGCAACTTTTTCTTCGTCAGCGGATGTTTCTTCTTCGGTTTTCATAGCAATTACCTTTTATTGTTATATGAATAAAATACAATTCCTCGGAACACAAAACGCGAAATAAAACCCTGATATTATTAATCTAATATTCACGGTACAACGCGAGGTTACTGTATGATAATTAGTTAATTCTGTATAGAGTAGAGACGATGCTTTCATACATTTTTGGCTGCCGTGTTACCGAAACGCCGAGCAAAATCTGCGTGTTACCATCAGTGTAGGCATTTCCGATACTCTGATTGATACGTCGAAAACGCAGGATGAGATGCTTCATAAAGTGGATCTCGGGCTGTATAAAGCCAAAGAAACGGGTAAAACGACCCAGTGACTTACACGCCATTCGACTAAGTTGTAAAACAATCTGCTATCATTGCGTCCTTTTTTAGTCAGTTTTCACACAGGACGCATCATGTCAGAATTTAATAACGTATCAGTCGTAAAAAAAGCCAATGTTTATTTCGGTGGCAACGTCAGCAGCCGCACCATCAAATTTGCCGACGGCACCCTAAAAACGCTGGGTTTTATGTTAGCGGGCGAATACACTTTCAATACCGCTGATGCGGAATTGATGGAAATTATCGACGGCGAATTAGAGGTATTATTACCTGAAAGCGAATGGCAGGCGATTAAAGGCGGCGAGTCATTCAATGTTCCCGCTAATGCAAAATTCACTGTCAAAGTGACTGCACCTACCGATTACATCTGCTCATTTCTGAAATAAGTACTTGGAAAAAGTCGCGCTGTTTGTCGATGTGCAGAACATCTATTACACGACCAAGCAAGCCTATCACCGCCATTTCAATTACCAGCGATTTTGGTCAGAGGCAACGGCGGGTCGTGAAGTGGTGGCGGCAATTGCTTATGCCATCGACAAAGGCGACAGCAAACAACAGGGCTTTCAGCAAATCCTCAGGCACATCGGTTTTGAGGTCAAACTAAAGCCCTATATTCAGCGTACCGACGGCTCTGCCAAAGGCGACTGGGATGTCGGTATCACGCTGGATGTGATGGAACTGGCGGCGCAGGTCGATGTCATTACTCTGTTATCGGGGGATGGTGATTTTGACTTGCTATTGGCTAAAGCCCATCAGCGTTACGGTGTCAGCACCGAAGTCTACGGCGTACCTGCCTTAACCGCGCCCTCACTGATTAACGCTGCGCAACGGTTTATTGCCATAGACGATAAATTATTGCTGTAGAGACGTTGCAATGCAACGTCTCTACTGAAACCTGATAAAATGCCACTCACACTAATACAACCCACTTTCGGATATATCCCTTTGATTTCTACAGCTAATATCACCATGCAGTTCGGGGCGAAGCCTCTGTTTGAAAACGTCTCGGTCAAATTCGGCGACGGCAACCGTTACGGTTTAATCGGCGCGAACGGTTGCGGCAAATCAACCTTCATGAAAATACTCAGCGGCGATTTAGAACCCAGCGCAGGCAATGTCAGCATCACGCCCAACGAACGCCTCGGGGTGTTACGACAAAATCAATTTGCCTACGAAGATTACCGCGTGTTGGATGTTGTGCTGATGGGGCATACGGAAATGTGGGCGGCAATGTCAGAGCGCGATGCGATTTATGCCAATCTGGAAGCGACAGAAGACGATTATATGCACGCCGCTGAATTGGAGTCGGTGTTTGCGGAATACGGCGGTTATACCGCTGAATCGCGGGCAGGCGAATTGCTGTTGGGGCTGGAAATTCCCTTGGAACAGCACGGCGGCTTGATGAGTGCGGTTGCCCCCGGTTGGAAACTGCGGGTGTTATTGGCACAAGCTTTATTTGCCAATCCAGACATTATGCTACTGGATGAGCCGACCAACAACTTGGATATTAATACCATCCGCTGGTTGGAAGACGTATTGAATGAACGGGATTGCACGATGGTCATCATCTCGCATGACCGCCATTTTTTAAACAGCGTCTGCACGCACATGGCGGACATGGATTACGGCGAATTGCGTGTTTATCCGGGTAATTATGATGATTACATGGTCGCGGTGTCGGAAGTTCGCGCCCGCTTATTGGCAAGCAATGCCAAGAAAAAAACCCAGATTGCCGAATTACAGACTTTCGTACGCCGCTTTTCTGCCAATGCGTCTAAAGCCAAACAAGCCACGTCACGCGCTAAACAGCTGGACAAAATTAAACTGGATGAAGTCAAACCGTCCAGCCGTGTCAACCCGTTTATTCGTTTCGATCAAACCAAAAAACTGCATCGTTTAGCCTTGGAAGTCGAAGGTGTGAGCAAAGGTTATGGGGCGGAGCCGTTATTTCAAAACTTGAATTTAATGGTCTCTGTCGGTGAACGCATTGCCGTTATCGGCCCGAACGGGATTGGTAAATCGACGTTATTAAAAACCTTGGTCGGTGAGTTAACGCCCGATACAGGTACGGTGAAATGGTCGGAAAACTCCGAAGTCGGTTATTTTGCCCAAGACCACGCCGATGATTTTGCCGAAGATTTAACACTGATTGACTGGATGGGGCAATGGCGTAAAGAAACCGATGACGATCAAACCATGCGCGGTACGTTAGGACGCTTGTTGTTTACCGCCGATGATATTGGCAAATCCGTTAAAGTGCTGTCAGGGGGTGAACAGGGTCGGATGTTATTCGGTAAATTGATTCTGCAAAAAAATAACATCATGGTCATGGACGAACCGACCAACCATTTGGATATGGAGTCGATTGAATCGTTGAATAACGCGTTGGAAAGTTATCCGGGTACGTTGATTTTTGTCAGTCATGACAGAGAATTTGTTTCCTCACTGGCAACGCGCATTATTGAACTGACACCAAAAGGTATTGTCGATTTCAACGGCAATTATGAAGATTATCTGTCCGCGCAAGCATAGCAGTAACTTGGTACACTGAGCTGCACAGGCGGCTCAGTGTGTAACTATAGATAGAATGAAGCAGGTTTATCAACTAAACTCTCAGTTCATAACATAACGCACTGACACGCGATTTTACTTATGTTGACGTTCTGGCAGTCATTAATACCGTCAACACCTCATCACAGAGAGGTGATGTATTCGCAACACAGACATATACACTATTGGTAACTTGGCACTGAGCGTCGGGAGTTTGGATGATTATTATTTTAAAAAAAATACCTGCAAACACGTCAGATTACAACATAGAGCAATTTATTTCTCCCGTGCTGAAAGGCGGCTTGTTTAAAGCGGCTGGACAAATAGAAAGTATTTCATTCTGGACGTATGAGGTTGTCCAGTCCAATGCTATCGAGTATTACGCTCTGGTGGATATAGAACCCGATGCCGTCGGTCAGCGCGTGATTAATCAGCTGAACAAGAAAGCCCTGAACGGCAAATATATTGCCATACAGGAATATCATGTCCGCCACTGGAGCAATGATAAACGGGTGTTCAAATCCGTTGTCGATAGAGGTCAAAATAATAAACGCAAAGCCGAGCGCAGACGTAAAATTGTCAAAACAGAAAGAAATTCCAGAACATCCAATTCCCGTCTGGAAAATATCACCATCTCAACGCATTCCGGTTTATGGAATGACCCTAATAAAAGCAGCAGATAACACCCTGTCGTGAGTCAATCACGGTTTTTGCTGATTTGTGCAATTCATAATTTCACCATTCAACACAAATAATAAACCTGCGCGGAGTATAATCAAAATCTCCACTTAAGTATGCGTTTCTAGGTAATGCGTAGAACGGGTCACTCATTATTTGCGCAAGCGATTGATAGACTTCACTTTTTTATACGTCGCTATCATGCTGCTCGTTCTACGCGTTTGATTTCAATTGATAAAATTCCTAAATCAACACTATGACAACAAAATATACCCTTCTAAAAGATCACGATACACCGATTAAAGTGTTATTTACAGGGTATCTCTGTACAGTAGCCATCGGTTATCTTTTTGCATTGATTCAAATATTATTCACCCACGGTATGGCAGACGGTAAATTCGGCTTATCCGTCGATGACATCGTTTACAGTTATTACGGCAACCGTTCAGGCACGGCACTGGAAGTGAAACTGAATGGTTCGATGAAAGAAAATGCGTCTGAACAAGAACGCTTCGCCATTATGAAATGGGTCAGAGACGGTGCGGATGCGGATGATTATAAAGATGACGGTGTGCAGAAAATCATCGAACAGCGTTGTGTGATGTGTCATAACAAAGACGCAGGCAGTCTGCCTGATTTTACTAAGTTTGAAGTATTAAAATCGTATACCACGCAAGATGAAGGCGCGACGTTTGCCTCGCTGACACGGGTGTCGCATATTCATTTATTCGGCATCAGTTTTATTTTCATGTTTGTCGGGCTGATTTTCAGCTTTGCTGAAACCACCAGCACCCAATATAAATGTATCGCTATCGGGATGCCATACACCTTTCTCATCATCGACATTTTATCGTGGTGGCTGACCAAAATTCACCCGATGTTTGCGTGGCTGGTGATTTTTGCCGGTATGGGCATGGGTATTTCATTCGCCTTTATGCTGGTCACGTCTATTTTGGAAATGTGGCTGTTTAAACCCGTGTTTATCGACGGTTTCGGTGCGGGGTATTTACAACGCCGTGACAGTACCGATGCTTCGATTGCTGATAGAGCGTGGGCAGTGATCAAAGCCTTGGCGCGTTCGATTAAACCTGCGGCGGCTTTTGCGGTCGATATGTGGCTAACGCATGGTTTGCCATTGGTTAAAAAGCTGTTTGATTCGATAAAGAAGAAATAAGTAAACACCAAGACCTGCGAGTTTTTAAAAACCTCGCAGGTCTTTTCGTACACTCTATTTCTTCACGAAGCGTAATTCTTCATGCTCCACTTCAACCCCGATAGTATCTCCAGCGACAAAATGTCCTGACAGTATCGCTTGTGCCAATGGGTTTTCCAGTTGCTGTTGAATCGCCCGTTTCATCGGTCTTGCACCATACACAGGATCAAAACCTGCTTCACCCAGTAAATCCAGCGCATCCTCAGAAATGTCAAAACCCAGATCACGGTCTTGTAAACGTTGTTTCAAATAGCCGATTTGAATGTTGGAAATCGCGCGAATGTGTTCCCGACCCAGCGAATGAAATACCACCGCTTCATCAATGCGATTAATAAATTCAGGGCGGAATTTAGTCGTGACTATATCCATCACCGCATTTTTCATCACCGAATACAGCGCGTCACCTGACAGCGATTGAATAATGTCCGAACCCAGATTGGAAGTCATCACGATAATGGTATTTCTAAAATCCACCGTTCTGCCTTGACCATCGGTTAAACGACCATCATCCAGCACCTGCAATAACACGTTGAAGACATCGGGATGGGCTTTTTCAATTTCATCCATCAAAATCACCGAATACGGTTTACGTCTGACCAGCTCGGTTAAATAACCGCCTTCTTCATAGCCGACATAACCGGGAGGCGCACCGATTAACCGCGCCACCGAATGTTTTTCCATGAACTCCGACATATCAATGCGTACCATTGCATCGGGCGTATCAAACATAAATTCAGCCAACGCCTTACACAATTCCGTTTTACCGACACCTGTCGGACCTAAAAACAGGAATGAACCATTGGGGCGATTCGGGTCTGATAAGCCTGCACGCGAGCGGCGTATTGCATTACTGACGGCTTTCAAGGCTTCGGATTGTCCGACCACGCGCTTGTTTAAATACTCTTCCATGCGCAGCAGTTTGTCTTTTTCACCTTCCAGCATTTTGGATACGGGAATGCCCGTCCATTTCGACACCACTTCGGCAATTTCTTCGTCAGTGACTTTGTTGCGTAACAAACTGGTTTTGGGTGCTTCACCAGCAATATCCAAACTGAGCTGTTTTTCCAACGCGGGAATTACCCCGTATTGCAATTCGGCTTGCTTGCCTAAATCATTGGCACGGCGGGCGGCTTCCAGCTCGGTTTTGGCTTGTTCCAGCTTTTCTTTAATGTTCGCCGAACCTTGTAGATTGGCTTTTTCCGCTTTCCACGTTTCTTCCAAATCCGAATATTCTTTTTCTAAATCGTGAATTTCATCTTCAAGAATATCCAGACGTTTTTTCGACGCGGCATCTTTTTCTTTGCGCAACGCCACTTGTTCAATTTTCAGCTGAATCAAACGGCGGTGCAGTTTATCCATCACCTCAGGTTTGGAATCAATTTCCATACGAATACGACTACCCGCTTCATCAATCAGATCAATGGCTTTATCGGGCAATTGTCTATCGGCAATATAACGATACGATAAGGTTGCCGCCGCGACAATCGCGGGGTCGGTAATATCCACGCCGTGATGCACTTCATATTTTTCTTTCAAGCCGCGCAAAATGGCGATCGTATCTTCCACGCTGGGTTCATCGACCAGCACTTTTTGGAATCGGCGTTCTAATGCTGCGTCTTTTTCGACGTATTTACGATATTCGTCCAACGTAGTCGCACCCACGCAATGCAGTTCACCCCGCGCCAGTGCAGGTTTGAGCATATTACCCGCATCCATCGCGCCTTCGGCTTTACCTGCGCCGACCATAGTGTGTAACTCGTCGATGAATAAAATAACTTGCCCTTCTTGCTTGGCTAAATCATTCAACACCGCTTTTAATCGTTCTTCAAATTCACCGCGAAATTTTGCCCCAGCAATTAACGCCGCCATATCCAAGGCAAGCACTTGTTTGTGTTTCATGCCTTCGGGGACTTCGCCATTGACGATACGTTGCGCGAGTCCTTCGACTATCGCGGTTTTACCTACTCCCGGTTCACCGATTAACACAGGATTATTTTTAGTACGGCGTTGCAACACCTGAATGGTGCGGCGGATTTCATCATCACGCCCGATAACAGGATCTAACTTACCCTGTGCGGCGCGTTCGGTCAGATTGATAGTGTATTTGTTTAACGCTTGGCGTTGGTCTTCGGCATTGGCATCTTGCACGGTGTCTCCTCCACGCATAGCATCAATCGCTTTTTCAAGTGCGGGTTGAGTAATATTGGCTTTTTTAAATAAATCCTGTAAAAAACCGCGTTCTTCACAGGCAGCGACTAAAAATAACTCGCTGGAAATAAAACTGTCATTGCGTTTCTGCGCGAGTTTGTCGGTTAGATTTAATAAGCGGTTGGTTTCGTTGGAAATCTGCACATCACCACCCGACCCGCTGACCGTCGCCAGTCGCGTCAGTTCTTTGTTCAACTCGGTGCGGATTAAGGTACTGTTGGCACCCAGTTGTGCCAGCAAAGGCTTGATACTGCCGCCTTGCTGATCCAGCATCGCAATCATAATGTGGACGGGTTCGATAAATTGATGATCTTTTCCCAAAGCCAAACTTTGCGCGTCAGCCAACGCCTCTTGAAATTTACTGGTTAGTTTATCCATTCGCATAATGTCACCTTTGAGAGCATTGTTAATGATAAACCTGTTATGGGGGACAAAGCGGCACTTTCAAGCGTAGCAGAGGTGACATTAACAATAGTCACGCAGGAGTAAAACAGCTTTAGCTGTTTTCTAACGCGAGTTCAGTATTGAAGTTTTTTCTCGTTCCCATGCGCCGCGTGGGAATGCCTTTGCACCGCGTTGCGGTGCGAGACGCGGCGCGTCTCTACTGCATTCCCACGCGGCGCGAGGGAACGAGAGAACTGTTTTACAGGTGATTTATTAGTGGGGTTTATTATCCGTATCCCATTGAAACTTATCATTTTTAAACAGCCCAGCGTATTTTTCCCCGTTGGCAGAAATAAATTCGCCCTGACCCTCAGACACACCATTTTTAAAGTCACCGACATATTTACTGCCATCGGCATACACCTGTGTTCCTGAACCATCAACACAATTGCCGCTCACACAGCGCACGGGCGGTGCGGAGGCGGTTTTCAGGATTTGCGGGTGTTGTTTCAGATTATCAGTGAGTAGCAGCGTCGAACCAGCGGTTAAAATGCCATTGAGCGCGTTAGAAAAATCGGCGGGGATATTCATCTGTGCAAAAAACGCGGCATTGAATAAGGTGTTATCTTCATGCTGATTCATTGCCGTCCAGTGATGATTAAAAAACGGATTGGTATCAGTGTTTTGCTCTGCCTGCATAATGAAGGCGCGTGTACCCCAATTGCTTGCAGCGGCGGGTAGTGAAATTTTAGACCGTCCAATCTCAATACCATTGCGATATACCAATAACAACTGACTGGCTTTATTCATCACCAACGACACCGCCCCGTCTTGTGCATTATCAGCTTGCCAGCGAAATGCCTCAGTCGGATTTAAATCCAGCGTATTCAGCATCGCATTATCTTTACTGTCAGTCGGCAACACCATCACAGGATGCGCCAAACGGAACGCCTGACTTTCATAACCCAATACAATCACCGTCATGCCCTTGGTTGACACACCGAACAACAAACGGGCAAATTGCGCGGGCAAACGAATACATCCATGCGACGCAGGCGCACCCGTCACATGACCCGCGTGCAACGCCACGCCGTCCCACGTTAAGCGATTCGCATACGGCATGGGCGCGTTGTCATAAGTTCGTGAACGGTGAAAACGGTCTTTTTCCAGCACCGTAAAAATCCCCGCAGGTGTACCATAACCCCGCTTGCCCGTACTGACACTAGATGCCCCAATCAACACCCCATGACGGTACAAATAAAGTTGTTGCTTAGGAATACTCACCAAAGCCACCACCGCCCCAGCAGGCGCAGCATCAGGATTCCAAATAAACCGCCCCGCCTTAACCTTTTTTACTTCACCATCAATAACTTGTGAGTCACCATCCCCAGAAGCAGACTGAGCCTGTAGCACAGGCGACAATAAAACCGCTGAAACCAAGCAGCAAGTAACAATAAACGAAGACACTTTTTTTGACATAGGCAGAAACGACTTGATGACAAGGTGGATATGATGATGGGATGTTTATTAATCGCGTTTACTTCACGATGAAAATCACATCAGCCAACGCCGTAAAAATTTGCGGCTTTCCTTTATAACCAAAGGCAACTTTTAAATCATCCATTTTTTTGCTGTTGAAATTATCAAGATATTTTGTAATTGTCGGTGCTAATAGGTCAAGATTGCGCTTCAATTTCCACGAGTTATTAAAATCCTCTGAATCAACAAGGACAAGAAACAACCTATTTTCAGAGCCAAAACGCATTTCGCCTTGATTTTCATATAACCACGTTGCAAGCATTCTTGGATTACTTTGTGCATCCTGAAGAATTTTCAATTTTTCGTTTTTCAATGTTGCCAAAACAGAATGACAGAAGTCGTCATTTCTATCTTTCATTCGTTCCGTAATTTCATGATAAATATCAGTATCCTTTGCTTTTTTATCAAAAGAAATACCGCCTTCTACTGCTTTATGTTTTAAAAATGTTAATTCAACAGGTAACCCTATTTCTTTACGTTTTAATTTTATGTATTCAGCAGGAAGATAAGTTACTTTTAAATCGAATGGAATAGAGTTAATGAAGAAGTCAACGCTTTTTATTTGTCCAATAGTTGGCAAAACTAACGGATGCGACTTGAAAATGTTTTCTATTAAAATACTACTCCAATGATTATACCAACTATTCAATACATAACCTTGAACAGCATTATTTATTTCGCTATCAAATTTTGAAATTAAAGTGTCGTAAGATTGATGAACTTTTACATAACGACTTATCAAATATTTGTCTAACGAATTTCGATAATCACCGCCCCAGTCAAAATTTTTGAGTTTATAAAGCTCAGAAACTAACTGCTCAATATTAAATACGGCAACTTGCTTACTGTGTTTTATATTGATGTAATCGTTTAAAATTTTATGAGAATTTTCAATATCATTTTTAAGATAAGTAAATAATTCAATGAACTGTTTAGCTAAGGCGGATTCTGTAAGAGAAATATTATTGTTACTAATAAATTCAGCGATAAGCTCCTTACGGCTGATTGATTTAGTTTTTAACCATAAAAGTCCAGTATCATCGGTATTAAATTCTTCAAGCTGTTCACTTTCATAGAGTTTCTTCCAATAATTAAAGTCTTTCATTGTTCCTGCTGTCCTTGTTTAATGACAGATAAAAAATGCTTTTTCTTAGGCTGGCAAATAAATAAAATTTCTTTGCTTCCCGCTACACTGCCTTTTCCACCTCTGCCATTAGTATAAGTTTTTGCTTCAATTTTAACGCTTCTATGTTTTGAGAGTATTTTTTCAAATTCTTCTATACAGGGATAACTCCGATTGTTATAACTGATCAACCAATGCGGTATATTATCGGCAAGCTCAAACAACTTTTCAAATGAAGCAATAACCTCTCTTTTTTTATCAAAGCCGCTAAAGCGTTGTGGTTCATAACGTTTAATACCATTAATAAACTGTTTATCCTGCCAATACTCAGTAAAAGTTTCGAGTAAATGGTAAAAGCTTTGATAATCTGCATGGCTATCACAATAAGGCGGGTCAAAATAAACTAAATCAATATTTTCCAGAGTTGGCAATAATTCTAAAATGTTTTGATGATAACTGCGATTATCTTGCTGATTATCAAAAACAGCTTGATTATATTCGGGTAATAGATCTTCAAAAATAGCTTGTAGCGGTCTTATTAAACTACGATTACGTTTAATGCGTTCAGGGTCGCTGGCATATTGCAATGCTTGAGTATGTGCAAAATGCCCCATGGTTATTTTTCTGGTCATACTGCGATTAATAACCGTGTAAGCTAAGGCTTGTTTATAGCTGTTTTCTAATAACGGAATATTAGCGCGTAAGTTATCTAAAAATTGTGCTTCATGTTGTTGAAAAAAAACATTGGTAAACAGGTTCTCAATTAATTGAAAATCCTTTTTGTTTTCGGCAGGAGAAAAAAGAAAATTAACATCCTTATTGGTTAATAAAGTATTATTATTTTCAATCAGTGCTAAACCGATTTGATGATTAAAATTCAAAAAATCATTAGTGAGTGTTTTAAATCCCAGTTGCTTAAAAAGAAAAGCTATAGATTGCGAACCAGAAAACGCATCAAGTGCAGTTGTTATTCGATTGGGAATAAATTTATTTATCCACGCTAAATGCGTATGCTTCGCGCCTAAATACTGTGGGGCGGGGAATGAATAGTTAAAATAAGAGGGGGTATCAAAAAGCATTATGATTTTTTATTATTCAGGTTATAAATATTTAGCCATGTAGAGTGAGCAATCAGTTTTATAGTTTGCCCTTCATTGGCTGATAAAAGCGGTAGACAGAAAAGCATTGCCCACTCTACATGACTTATTTTTTAAGTCAAAATCGTCTCACTTTATCGCCCGCAATAAATTGCCGTAATACAGTTCTTTACCTGTTTTTGTGGGCATCCACAGTTGTTTGATTTCTATTTGGTTTTTAGCAAAAAACAGCTCGGCGGAGGCGGCTAAATCGGAGGGTTCTATTTTGGGTGAATAGGTGTTGAGAATTAAAAAAGCCCCTGAGTTCATCAGGCTGTAGGCGGTTTCTATTAAGCTGGACAGGTGGTGTTCCAGTTTCCATTTTTCGCCTTTTGCACCTAAACCCCATGCGGGTGGATCCATGATGATGCCGTCGTAGTGTTTGCCGCGTTTTAATTCGCGTTGGGCGAATTTTAATGCGTCTTCATGTACCCATTTGATGTCGGCAAGTTGGGAGCGTTCTTTGTTGTCGTTTGCCCAAGTAATCAGTTGCTTGACTGAATCGACATGAATCACTTCCGCCCCAGCGTTACAGGCAACCAGCGATGCCGCGCCCGTGTAGGCGAATAGGTTCAAGATTTTTTGACCCGCACGCGCCTGTTGTTGAATAAAACGCCAGTTTGCTTGTTGTTCGGGAAATAAGCCCAGATGCTTGAATTGCGTCAGCTTTAAGCCAAAGTGTAAGTTTTGATAGGCAATCGTCCACTGTTCGGGTGCGTCTGCTTTGAGGTTTTTCCATTGCCCTTGGGTTGTTGAGTGTTCTTCAAATTCCCAATGTGCCATGTCTTGCCAGTGGGCGGTTGACCAACCCGCTTTAAAATCGGCGTGAATGTCGGGACGAATGGTGATGATGTTGCCCCAGCGTTCCAGTTTTTTACCGCCGCCTGCATCCAGCAGTTCGTAGTCTGACCAGTGTGCCGCGTATTCGCGGGGGATTTTTGGGTGTGCGTTGTGCATTATTACTCGTTAAGTGGTGGTTGATTTTGCAGCCTGTAGAGTGGATGGAGAAAATCGAACCTATATTTAACCTGAGTTCGATATAAAGAAATATCCACGAAAAACACGAAAGACACAAAAAATAAAAGCGATTATGTAGACTTTATTCGCTTTCATTTCAACAAAAATGCCAAAGTGCAGTTACTTTTTCGTGCTTTTAGTGCTTTTCGTGGACAAGATTTTGTTATCTCGAACTCAGGTTATATTTAACGGCACTCCAAGCGACCTATAAACGCAATCCTACCACACGGCGGAACGCATCCGCAGTGTGTTTGAATGATAGTGTCCCCGTAAATCTATATGACTGTTAAAATACGCTATCATTTATTTAATAGGCTATGAGCATCATGACTACACAACCCAGCAAAGACCTTGAAACCTTCGTTAATCCGCGTCCTGACCGTGATTACACCATCCATATTACTACGCCAGAATTTACCTGTTTGTGTCCAAAAACAGGTCAGCCTGATTTTGCGACTATCGAAATTGATTATGTACCTGCGGCGTTATGCGTGGAATTAAAATCGCTTAAGTTATATATGTGGGCGTTCCGTGATAAAGGTGCGTTTCATGAAGCGATTACCAATGAAATACTGGATGATCTGGTGCGCGCCATTCAACCCAATTTTATGCGTATTCGTGCGGAATTCAACGTGCGCGGCGGTGTGTATACCACCATCGTTGTTGAGCATAGAGCGCCTGCGTGGCACGCGCCTGAATTAGTTAATTTACCGTAGAGATTGTTTATGAACGCTTTTTTGCAATCACTATTGCCGCAACATACCTTGTCGAAATTGATGAGCAAACTCACGCACTCAGAAATTGTGTGGGTTAAAAATCTGTTTATTAAAAAAATTATTCAGCATTACGGTGTCAATATGGACGAAGCCTTGGTGCAGGATATTAATGCGTTTAAAAGTTTTAACGACTTTTTTACCCGCGAATTAAAACCCGATGCCAGACCGTTCAGCACGGAAAAGAACGCGATTGTCAGTCCTGCCGATGGCGTGGTCAGTCAGGCGGGTGCGATTACCGCTGGGGATATTTTTCAGGCGAAAGGTAAAAGTTTTACCGTGACTGATTTATTGGGTGGCAGTGAGGAACGCGCCGCGCCGTTTAATGACGGTGTGTTTACCACGATTTATTTATCGCCGAAAGATTATCACCGTTTGCATATGCCGTTGACGGGGACATTGACAGAAATGGTTCATGTTCCCGGTCGCTTGTTTAGTGTCAATACCGCAACGACCGAAGCCGTGCCACGGTTATTTGCCCGCAATGAGCGCGTTTGCTGTTTATTTGATACCGAAGCGGGCCCGATGGCGTTGATTCTGGTCGGCGCGATTTTTGTGTCCAGCGTGGAAACCGTGTGGCATGGGGTGGTAACACCACCGACTCGCACCAGCGTACAAAACTGGCTGTATGAAGAAAACGCCCCAACGCTACAAAAAGGCGAAGAAATGGGACGCTTCAATATGGGTTCAACCATTATCGTGCTGTTCGGCAAAGATTATGCCGAATGGAACGCTGATTTTACCGCGAATAAAGCAGTTAAATTGGGCGAGATGATTGGTAAAATCAGTCAGCAAGACGCGCCCGTGGTGACTTCCAAAGGTAATGCGTTTTCAACCTTGATTAAACGCTTGGGTTTTTAGTCGTTGCCAGTTCCTAGTAGTCAGTCCATTGTATTATGACAGTGTGATAAAGACCTGCGAGGTTTTTAAAACCTCGCAGGTCTAAGTAACTTTACTCGTCATAACTAAACTGACGTTGTACTAGGCTGGAGCTTGTGAACTGGTGTAATTAGTTAATCGGAGTCAAAAATCATGATGTTTGATTCCAGTACCCTTTAACTATCAATCTACCCGTAATTGAGTGCCATTAACTTCAACCAGACTGCTATGGATGTGATAAAAAAAGGTTCTATCGGTGATTTGTTGCTTAAAAATCAGTTTATCACTGAGCAACAACTACAACTCGCGCTTATTGAACAGAAAAAAACCGGCAAAAAATTAGGTCGGGTTTTTGTCGAATTAGGCTTTATTGAAGAGCTTAATTTTCTCCGAATCTTATCCCAGCATCTCAAAATTCCGTTATTGGATGTTGCCAAGTATGTAAAAAAATCAGACGTTATTAAAAAACTGCCTGAAAAATTAGCGCGGCGGTTTCGGGTTCTGCTGTTGGAAGATAATGATCATGATGTGCTGCTGGCGATGGTCGATCCGACTGATTTAATGGCATTGGATGAGTTGCGCCGTGTGTTGGGCAAGACGATACGCCCTGCGTTTGTGCAGGAAGCGGATTTATTGGCGGCAATTGACCAATATTATCGTCGTACCGATGAGATCAAGGTGCTTGCCGAGCAATTGCGTTATGAATTGACCGATAACGACATTGACCTGAATGTGTTGCTGGCTGCGGATAAAACCACGGACGCGCCTATTGTCAAGCTGCTCAAGTCGGTGTTTGAAGATGCCATACAGGTACACGCTTCGGATATTCATATCGAGCCGCAAGAGCGCACCTTGGTGATTCGTTTTCGGATTGACGGGCAGCTGCATCTGCAAACCGAAGTGGATGCCAAAATTACCACGGCACTGGTGCAGAAACTCAAGCTGATGGCGGGCTTGGATATTTCTGAAAAACGGGTGCCGCATGATGGACGTTTCCATATTAAAGTGCGTCAGCAGTCGGTGGATATTCGTGTGTCCACCATGCCGACGGTGTATGGCGAGTCGGTGGTGATGCGCCTGCTCATACAGGATAGCGTGGGTTTTTCATTGGAAAAACTGGGTATGCCCGCAGAAATGCTGGTGCGTTTTCGCCGTTTGCTGCACCGTTCCAGCGGTATGGTGTTATTAACAGGCCCTACGGGCAGCGGTAAAAGCACTACGCTGTACTCGGGTTTGAGCGAACTCAACAGCACCAATAAAAAAATTATCACCGTAGAAGATCCTGTGGAATATCGTCTGGCAGGCATTAACCAGATACAGGTGAACGATAAAATCAATCTGGATTTTGCCAGAATCCTGCGTTCTGTATTGCGCCAAGACCCTGATATTATTCTGATTGGTGAAATGCGCGATCAGGAAACCGCGCAAATTGCCATGCGGGCGGCAATGACAGGGCATTTGGTGTTATCGACACTGCACACCAATGATGCAATCAGCACGCCCAGTCGCTTGATTGATATGGGCGTAGAGCCGTTTATTGTCGCATCGTCGTTATTGGCGATTATTGCTCAGCGGTTGTTGCGTCTGGTGTGTAAACATTGCGTACAACCGTATACGCCCGATAGTTTTGAACACGCTTGGTTGAGTCTTGAATTAGGCAGTGCGGTGGATGATTATCGTTTTGTCAAAGGGCAGGGCTGTAGTCATTGCAATCAAACAGGATTTCAAGGACGCATCGGGGTGTATGCGTTATTGGAAATGAATAATGAGCTGGTTGATGCCATCAGTCACAATGATATTGCTCATTTCAAAGCAACGGCACACCAGCAAATGATGAATAAAACCATGCGTTACAACGCCGTGCAGCTGGCGATTGCCAACCGAACCACGGTGACCGAAGCGATGTGGGTCAGTAATCAATTCGAGCAATAGCGATGGCGCAGTTCTCTTATACAGGGCGTGACAGTAACGGTGAGCGTGTTCAAGGTGTGTTGAATAGTGACGACCGTCATACACTGGCAAAGCAGTTGATGAACTCAGGCATTACCCCGCTGGATATTGCGCCGATACGCGCGCGCGGCAAAACAATCAGCTTATCAGACAATGTGTTTGAAGAACGCGTGGCGGTATTGGATGTGATGATGTTCAATCGTCAGATGTATTCCTTGCTGAAAGCGGGGATTCCACTGATGGACGCGCTGAAAGGCTTGCAAAATTTCACCCAGAATAAAGCCTTGGCAGCGGTTATTGCCGATTTACACGCCAGTCTGGATAGTGGGCGTGAATTGTCTGCGGCGTTGCAACAGCACCCCAAAGTATTCAGTCATTTTTATGTCAGTATGATTCGGGTCGGCGAAAAAACGGGGCTGTTGGATAAGGTATTTTTACACTTATTCGACCATCTCGAATTTGAAAAATTAATGCACGACCAAGTGAAAGCCGCCTTGCGTTATCCGATGTTTGTCATGATAGCGATAGTGATGGCAATGGTGATTATCAACTTGTTTGTGATTCCCGCGTTTGTCAAAATGTTTCAAACCTTTGGCTCTGAACTGCCGTTCATGACCAAAGTGTTATTGCACAGCTCGCATTTTATGATTGTGGCATGGCCGTATCTGCTCATTGCGAGTATGGGTGGCGTGTTGCTGTTTCGTTATGCTGTCCGCACGGTGAAAGGCAAGTATCAGTGGGACAGGTTTAAATTGAAGCTGCCTATCGCGGGCGATATTATTTACAAATCGACAATGGCGCGCTTTGCCCGAAGTTTTGCATTGGCGACTAAAAGCGGTATTTCTATTATCAGCACCTTAAAGTTGGTTGAGCAAACCGTTGATAATGATTTTATTGCCGACAAAATAAAAACAATGCAGTCGAGTCTGGAGCGTGGTGAGAGTATTTTATATTCAGCAACCCAGAGCGGCGTGTTTAATTTATTGGTGTTGCAAATGATCGGCGTAGGCGAAGAATCAGGTTCGCTGGATGAATTAATGGCAGAAGTCGCCGATATGTATCAGCGAGATGTTGAATATGAAATAAAAACCCTGAATGCGCAGGTCGAACCGATTTTAATCGTGTGTTTAGGTGCGATGGTGCTGGTGTTGGCATTGGGTATTTTCTTGCCGATGTGGGATTTTGGCAGAGTGGCTATTCACAGAAATTAAATAGGTTGCCATGCGGGTGCGTGGCAACCTGATTGCTTAGCCTTTATTTCCACATTGGTTTGGCTTCTAATTGATCAAGGCGTTGTTTATCAGGAGCAAGATTATCCTGCCAATCCGATTTGCTATTGATAATGGAGGCTTTCAACAAAATAATCAGTTCTGATTTTTGCGTTTTACCTTCATCGACTCTGAACAGATGACCGATATAAGGAATGCGGGCAAGTCCTGTTACCCCCTCTTTGTTTTCCGACGCGCTTTCCTGCATTAAACCACCCAGCACCACCACCTGACCGTCTTGTGTTTTGACGATACTGTCCGATTCTCTGACGGTATTCAGCGGGGTAGGTATGGAATAATCCTGACCGTAGATGGTGAAGGTTTTATCCAGATTTTCCACGCGGGTGATGGAGGGGTGAATGTATAAGGTCACATTATTAGCGTCATCTATTTGCGGCGTGACATTCAGTGCGATACCTGAAAAAAACGACGACATCACAGGCGTGGGCGGTGAGCTGTTATTCACACCTGTCAGAGTGTTGACGTTATTGGAGATGTTGGCAGCAACCCCTGTGACAAAATATTCGTCATGCCCGACTTTGATAATGGCGTTCTGATTATTCAGCGTGGAGATTTTCGGGCTGGACAAGATGTTGGTTTTGCCTTGTGTTTCCAACAGCTTAACCATGGCGGCAAAATCGCCGTTGGTGAAAATAGCGGTAAAGGCTGTCGGGTTCGCTGTGCCAAAACCCGTAAAGAGGGTGGCATTTTGCGACATGACCGCCCAATTAACCCCATCCTGATGACTGTCATCCAGTATCACTTCGACGATTTTTGCTTCCAGTATCACCTGACGACCAATCTGATTTTGCATGGTACTGAGAAAGTTTTCAATTTCATGCAGTTGTATCGGTTTAGCACGCGCGACTACTATGCCCGATTGTTGATTGATGGTGACGCTGGCTTGCGGGTCAACGGCAATAATGGCGTGTAAGGTGTCATCCAGTTCTTGCCAAAAGTCGCTGCTGGTGGTGGTTCTGATGGAGCTGCTGGGGATTTGGGAATTTTGCCCGCCGTTATAATTCTGCCCGCCGTTGTAACTTTGCTGATTGATTGCTCCTTGCTGATTGTTTACGCCTTGATTATTACTGCCCTGCTGACTGTTATTGCTGCCTTGGCTGTTCTGCCCTGTGGTGACATTGGTATTGGAGCGACCTTCTCTGAGTAAATCCAGTCTGTCCACTTTAAAGGTGCGCGTGTGCATGGTGGAGGGATAAATGATGTAACCCATGTCGGTTTTTTCACAATCATAACCGTAGACTTTTTTGACTACATTGATAACATCCGCCAGTGTGACGTTTTTTAATTCCAGCGACAGTACGCCGCTGACTTCAGGATGCACGACGATGTTTTCATTGCTGTCCATCACCAAACCCATGAAAAATTCGCGGGCTTCAATGTTATGCACCGAGACGTTAAAAAACTTTTTCGGAGCTTGAACGGGCGCGGTTGATAGTAAGGCAGGCTGCGCTTTAGCAGGCTGTTTTTGCGCAGTCGGCGGCGGTGTTGGTTTGGTGTCGGAAAACAAATCGGTAGGCAGTGCGATTTTTGCCTGATGAGCGCAGGACGTTAGCAACAATGCCCACGCAATAAAAATAAAAAAACGAACATGAAAGTATGGATTGGAAGTCATTTAGTTTTATAGGGGCTTTGTAGTAGTCGCAAGGTCACAATACTACCATTATGATTTAATACGACAGTATTTCTAGTGATGGTGATAATTTTTACGTTATTTAAAATAGTCTGACCCTGTTTAGCGGTCACGCCGTTAATGGTTGCGCGTTTTGCAGTGGCGGTTATCCAGATTGCCGATAAAACCAGCGTAGCCTCGGTGGTGTTTTCTTTAATAACGCCTGTAGACGGTGCATAGTCGGGTTTAGTCGGGTCTTTAAAGTCGGCGCGGCATAACGCGGAAAACAGGACGATGACTAATAACAAGCTGATTTTTTTATACATCGAGCCAACTCTTTTCTAAACTGAGCGTGTGTACACGCAGGGTAATGTCAGCGATAGGGTAGTCTTTCACCTGATAGTGAATACCGTCCCAGACAAAATTCCACGACATGGATTCCAAGGCGGTCAAATAAGTCAGTGTGTCTGCGTAAGTGCCTGAAAAATGCAGTTCCAGCCCGTGTTGATAAAGCAGTTGCTGTTGTTTAACGGGCAAGGTTTCCAGTTTGTTCAAGGTCAGCTGCTTATTTTGTTTCAGTAAATCACTTAATACGTTCGCCATCAGTGCGGGCGGCACAAAGGTGTTATTCAACGCTTGTGTTTGTGTCTGTAGTTGCTGATAGTCCGCTTTTAATACCGCCAGCTGATTTTTTGTATCATCCATATCATGGCGGCTTTGCAATTGGATGGCGACTTGTTGTTGCGCGGCTATTTGTATTGCTGTTGTCGCTAACTGCTGTTTAAGATCGGCTTGTTCTTTCATCAGCGGCAGATAAAAAAAGGCGTACCAGCTACTCAATAAGCCAATGAATACCGTTATACCGAACAGCTGTTTTTCGCGGTTGGTCAAGGTAGAAAATTGTGTCAGCAGATTATTTAACATGGTTGTTCTTAGTCGGTTCTACATGAGTGCTGAGTTTAAAATTCATCAGTTTAGGTATTTTTTCTGATGTTTCGATATGCAGTTGTGCAAATGTCCGTCCATGAAACGCGGGTTCGGTTTGCAGTTGCTGTAAAAAATCAGGGATTTTATCGCTTTTGAAGGTGCTGCCTTCAAGGTCAATTTGTTGTTGTTCGGTATCAAAACGGATGCGGGTCAACCACACTTCCGCGATGGACTGATTGGCCAATGCTTGCAAATAGGCTGAAAAACCGTGTGCGTGTACGGTAGTGTCGAGTGTCGTGATTGCTTGCTTCAAGTCATCAACTTTTTTCTGCCACATTGCAAGCTCGCTCATTAACGCGGAATCAACGTCCTGTTTTTTCAGCGCAGCTTCAAGCGATTTTACTCGCGCTTGTTCGTCGCTTAATTGTTTGAGTGCTTGTGCGACGTGGTCGCGCTCGTCATGCACCGCATTTGTCAAATACACACTGGCGATACCCACTGCAATCCCCAGAATCGAGACTGCCGCCAGCAGTGCATAGAAACCGATGTTAATCGGTTTCGGTTTAAGACTGCTCTGGTATAAATTAACTTGCTGTATAGTCATGCTGCGGTGTCGCGTAACGTTGCGCCGATGACGGGGCTGCATAATGACTGCGTTGCATAATCCAAGCCGATGTCGCAATCAAGCAGGATGGACAAATCCATCGGATAGGCAGTAATACCGTAAAAGATATTCAGTTTATCCACTAAATCTTTTGTTTCATCTGCCCAAGGAATAATGGCAAGTTCGGTAATAGAACCCATGTTGTAATAATTTTCGACATAATCCAGTGAGCGATGTATTTCTAAGGCTAAATTATCATGCGCTTTGAGAACCGCAGGGGTATCGCTTGCGGAATCCTGACCGTCTAGCAGTATATTGTCATGCTCCATTGCTTCTAAAATATCAGTTGGAAACGAACTTTCCAATTCCAGTTCCTCATAACCGATGTCGATTTTCCGCGCCATATAAATAACGCTTTGTTTTTGTATCAGAATAATCCCCGATGAGGGTTGCAGATACAACACCGCAACGCCCAGTGGATTGTTCGGCAGTAATGCCGCCAGATTGCGCAGGGTGGTTTCCTGAATATCTATCACAGTGAGAGCCAAGCCTGCTTGGGTGCATTCTGCTACCAGCGGCTTGACAGTGGCATGAGGGCAGGCAATGACTTCTAAGCTGGGAACACCGTCACTGAAATCAGGTACGGGGTAATAATCAATCACCGCATCATCAACGGGAACATTGATGAGTTCGTGAATTTTCCAGCGGATTGCCTGTGGCATTTCATTCACGGGTACGGCGGGAGCTTCAACATTCACCCGCTGATAATCGTTACCATCCAGCACTAAGTGGCAGGCATAGTTGTCCAGTTCGTAGCGGGTAACCCATTGTTTGAGGATGGTGACATAATCCTCTTTTTTTGCAACTGCAACGTATTCACAACGGGTGAGTTTTACACCGTCATTCTGCGTGTAATCGGCTATCGCCATGCTGATGCCCTGCGGCAAAAAGCTGATGCCGATAATACCTTGGCGGCTGGTTTTTTTGCTGAATAATGTTTGTAGCCACTGCATGGTTAATCATCCTGACGGCGAGAATGTGCGTTCAGTGCCAAGTATAGCAAGTGTCGAGCGGTTCATCAGTACAGCTCACGGAAATAAATTTGTCGGTCATTGCCTTTGTTGAGTCCGAATGTTGCTCGTGCTGCGGGGTCTTTGTCATGATTGCTGCCGCACCACATAGCGCGCAGATAACCAAGATGTGCGCCGCTGGTGGTCGGGTCGGGAGTCAACGGGCTACAGGGTGCTTCGGTTGCCGTTGTGCCTAAATTGACAACAATATCAACACTGCCGTTATTGCCGACATCGGGTGCGGACAGCGACAAATTGCTGACACCTGCAACAAACGCACTGCCGACAGTGGCAGCGATTTCGCCTGCGGCAAGATTACCCCTGTAGTTCGCCAGACCGATATTAGCCGTACTGAGTCGGGTTTGATTGTCCAGCGTATTGGTCATAAAGGCAGTGCCATTCCAGTATTCCACCGTGAGCGGTAGCGATAACGCCAGTAATTCAGAGCCGTAGACATTGCCGATTTTCATACGCCCATGACGCACCTCGGTGCTACTGGCATTTACTTGTGTGCGGTCATTCACACTGTCAGCATCGGTATCCATATTCATGAGGGTGGTTACGCCATCACTATCCACAGGTGCAATGCCGACATCCAGCGCGGTGTATGCACCATCTGCGGGTAGGGTGCGCGTGATACTTATCGGTGCCGACACGGTTGCCGAGCCATTATTGAAACTGCCTGAACCTGTGGTGACCAAGGAGGTGTTTACCCGCGCGGTCAGATTGGTGGGTATCACCCTGTCCAGCGCGCCGAAGGCTAATGTGCTGCCCGTTGCGATTGGATTGAGCTTGGCAAATGCGCGGTGATAATTTTGCGTGGTGCTGTTGCTGACATTTTCTGCCTTTAAGGTGAAACGGGCATTGATGGTTTCATCCATGTAGCTGAAATCGGGTGATACACAGGTACTCACACCATCGGCAACCAGCACACCTTGATTGCACCAGTCGGCACGATTATCGAACTTGGCGGGGGTGACCGAAAAATGATCGGGGATAAAACGCCCGAAGAATTTACTCTCCGTCGTGTTGCCGAACGAACAGCCGTATTTTCCATCTGTGAGGGTGTTGGAAAAATCATTGGTGCAGTCATTGGGCTGATCTATTGCGGTAAAGTTGTTGTCGTAAACGCCATGCGCAGTCAGTTTAAAATAGCCCGCTTCGCTGTAGGTGAAATGATGACCCGCTGCCAATCCACTGGCTGAATCTGCCGCACCGAATACGCCCGCTACCGTGCCGTTGGTGACCGCGCCGCTGTGTGCGATTAATTTGGTATTATCCAGCGCGGGTGTGCCGTCATAACCTGCGGTCGATGTTGCCGCATTCAGGGTAAACGCCGCGCCTGCTTTTATGGCGGGAGACGCGCTGGTATTGCTGCCCGTTGCATCGGCGGTGGCATCCGTTGACGTGACGGTCAGATTGCTGGGGCGAATAGCAAACGCATCGCTTGAACAACTGGGTGTCGATAAGCTGGTATCGCGAATACGCACTTTGACATTCCGCGCCGCATTCGGGTAATTAAAACTAAAGGTATGAGTGCCTTGATCTGCCGCCTTGAACTTGTACGGGTACTTCTTGGCGTTGCTCAATCCCGCATGAGTATCCGTACAATTGCCGCTTGCCGCCTCTGGATTCACTAATGATACTTCTACCGTGCCGCGATAGGTACGGGTTGTTTTTACCGACAGGAAAAACTCGGTTCCCGACAGTTTGGTATAAATCGGTGTTGCGGTTGCCGCGCCTACTTCGACGGCATCAAACGCCATCGTTTTACCCGCGCTCAGTAACAGAGCTAATCCGAGAGTGGCTGTAATTTTCCAAATGACCATGATCTTGTCTCGCTGGTTACGGCTGTTTAATAACAGTTTGCAGTTGTCGTTCAATGTAACCCGCCGAACCAATTGCTCCGCCCGTTGTAGCGGTTGAAGTCAGTTGATACACCGAAAAAGTATTGGTGCCTTCGGTGTAGGTTGTCACACTGCACGACACCGACACCGTGAATGCCGATAATTGCGTTCCTGCGGGCAGCGCGGGTTGTGGAAATGCCGCGCAGCCGGTTACGCCGCCTTTGCTGATTTGATAACGACCCCATTCAAGACCCGCTTTTGCCGCCTGATAGGCACGCGTACCCAGTACATCCATCACGGAATTTTGTTGTTGGGTATTGGAAATAGTGACCGCAAATAAACCCAGCGCGGCAATGACCACTAATAAAAAAATCGCTGACAGCAGGGTAAAACCGCATGAAGATTGTTTCATGGCATATTATCAACGTGAATTTCGGAATAAAGGTTAATGTGTTCGCCGCTTTGCAGAATCGTCAGGGCAATAGTGACCAGTCCGTTGCGCTGATTGATGGCGTTATAAGTGATGGCACACGCGCTGATGTTATCGGCAAGTAACGCGCTGAACCCGCCTGTCGGTGGTGCAAGCTGTGCCGCGTTAAAGCCATAAGCCCAGTAGCGTTTCAATGTTCCCGTGCCGTCTACCGTGCCGCCGACATTTTCGCACCCGTACGTTACCGCCTGTTCACTGCCCGACACCACGGTAAAGCGTTGACTGGGTAAACTGGCAAACGCGGGCAATTGGGTTGCGGTGATGATGACTTTGGTTTGCGCTCCGACGACACCTGTATAGGCACGCAACACCCCTGCCGCGCTGCTGTTGTAGGCTGCATTGCCATCGGCTTGCGTACTGCCGATAACAATGCTGTCGCCCGCAGCAAAACTGATAGCAGGGCTGGTCATTTCAAAACAACTGTCAGCGGCGGTAAATGATAACTCATCACCCGCTGCCGTACATAATCCCAAGCCGCCCAGCGTATTGGCACGATACCGTCCGCCTGCTTTGGCGGGTAAAAATTCCAGATAACCACCCGATAAACGCACACTATTGGGTACGGCGGTACGCACATCGCGTGTCATGCGCTGCAAGGCGGTATCGGCAATATCCGTCATTTCAGCACGACGGGTAATGTCGATATATTGATCGACAGGGGTTTTAAGAAACATTATCGTGATACCGCTGATAATGCCGCCGATAATAATCACTATCACTAATTCAATCAGGGTGAAACCCGTGTGCCGTGTATTATGAGTGCGCATCAGTGATTCATCCGATAACCGACGACTTGAAGTGATTGCTCGTTAGGGGGCGTGACGGTCACAGTGATTTGTAACGTATCATCGGCAACGGCAAGCCATGCAGTCGGTGTTACCGTTACACTCACGCTATAGTTGCTCAATCCTGCAATTCCTGTTCCAGAACCATCGGCAGAATAAATGCCCGTGGTCGCAAAACCGTTATAATCCATAACATCATCAAACAAGGCGCGGTTGGCCTGCGTTGCCGCACCCGTAAAGCCGCCCGCAGGATTGGCAAAATCGTGCAACTGCACTTCTTCCAGCAGCGATTCGGCAATGGTTAAGCTTTGTTTGCGCAACAGAGGGTCAACGCTGTTGTGTGTACTGGCATTCAGTACAGACAAGAGTGTGACGAGTGCGATACTGATAATGACGATAAATAAAATCAGCTCAATCAGGCTGATACCGCGCTGCGCTTTATTGGTGTACATAACCCGTCTCGGCTTCTACGATAATGGCGTTGCTAATGCCTGAAACAGTGATGGCAGCGGCAGAACCGGCGCGACCCAGTGCATCAAACGTAAGCGTTGCGGCGGGATTGAGGGTGATGCCAGAGGGTGCAGTCAGTATATTGTCCGCACGGTCTGGTAAATTCAACACCAGATTGCACGTTGTGTTGCCGCTAATAGTCAGTGTCACGCTGGTTGCGGTTACATCGGCACACACCAGCCGATGTTGAGCAATCGCAGTTTTTTGCGCATAGCGTAGCGCGGCTAACGTCTGATCGCTGAAACCGCGCGCCTGAAAGACGGAATTATCAAAAAACACAGGTGCGATAGTGACGCTTAAAATGCCGAGAATAATCATCACCATCACTAATTCAATAGTGGTAAATCCTGTTGATGATTTAAATTTCCTGAGCATAACGCGGGTCTCTTTTTGTCGCATAAAAAAGGCGACCTAAGCCGCCTTTTTATCGTGTGTGGGTATCAGCTATTGCCGCTACTCATGCAATTATTAGCCGGTACAAATGACATAAGCAGGAAAACCTGTTGCTGTTCCATTTGCATGCTTCACTTTGCAGGCAGTGCTGATGGTGTTTGCACCATTACACGCAGTGTCTCCTGCTCCTAAAGTAGCACCACCAAAGTCCAGTCTCATGGTAGGCGCAACAAAAGTGATGTTAGCGTCACTGGATAAAGCACCGTTTGCCATTAAAATCGCCGGTAAATCTGCACAGGTTGTAGTCGCTGTAATCGCTGAGCCGCCTGTTCCGAGACTCTTTTTGCCATAATTAAGCGTTGCGGCAGAGCCTAATGCTCCAGCAGTCGCTTTAGCAGCTGCATCACCAGCATCGCCACTGAGATCAACAAACTTAGGCACCGCAACTGCGCCAAGAATGCCCAAAATCACAATAACTACAATTAGTTCAATTAATGTAAAACCTGCTTGTTGTGTTTTCATTTTAATAACTCCAGAAATATAAATAATGTGTGATGGCGAAACCTGACGGTGTATTGTCGCGTTGTGTAGTAAAACAGAGCATATTTTGTGCCAATAGATGCAGTGTAATGGATAAATAATACTGATTTTACATTATGTAAAGTATTTACTCATTGTAAAGACAAAGTCAAGTAAGCTTTAATATTAAAAATGGTGTTACCAAAGGGTGGTGATTTTGCCCTTTTCATTAAATGGCAGAGAGGCTTTTCTTGATTTATTTTGTCAAGTATGTGTAATTTTTGTCAGTATCCCTCTTATTCTGACATATTTCCTATTTATATTATGGCTAATAAAGGCTAATCGGTGTGATCTAAAATTTTTTTCAAAAACGGGATGGTTAATTTGCGTTTGGCTGACAATGAAGCTTGATCCAATTCTTCCAGTAACCGCCATAATGCTGATAAATTAAGATCGTAGTGCGTCAGTAAAAATAAGCCCACTTGCGGGGAAATTTCAAAACCCATTTGATTGGCTTTAAACATTAACGCGGTGATGCGGTCATTATTAGTGAGTGGCTGTATTTTTAGCGTCAGCCCCCAATTGAGCCGCGTTTTGAGGTCAGGTAATTGGATGGGTAGTTCTTTTGGCAGGCAAGAGGCGGAAATAATCAGGGTATGTTCGCTGTCTCTGTGCCGATTAAAAAAATTGAAAGTCGCCAATTCCCAATCGCGCTGACCTGCAATATATTCAATGTTATCCAGACACACCACATCCAGTGCATCCACGCCTGTTAATATCGACGTATCGGGCAAGTTTGGTGCGGCTAAATCCAGATAAAATGAACTGCGTTTTAAATGTTGTGCGAGATGACAGCAGGCTTGTAGTAAATGGCTTTTACCTAGACCACTTTCTCCTGACAGGAAAATCTGCATTTCACCGTTACCCGCGACACTGTTTTGCAAGTGACTGACAATTTCCTGATTGCTACCCGCGAAAAAATCGTTGAAGGTTTGATTGGCGGTAAATTCAAACTGTAAAGCTAATTGTTTTGACATGATGGCGTGCTATTTTTTTACTCCGCGCACATAACCGACTGCGCCAAGAAAAAGCATTAAACTAAAAAGAACTTCTAATGAGGCGTATAACCGCTCATCGGGATTGCTATAGGTTTCTATTGAACCATGAACAAAATATAGCATACTGACATAAGCTGCCCACGCACAGCTTTTCGGTGTACCGTTTAATAAGCCGCGCATCGGTAATAATAACGGCGTTACTGTCATTAACAACACCAACACCACAGGCACGACCGTTACGGGTACAAGTAATGTGTGCCACAGCATCATTAAAATAAACAGCCCGAAAAATCCAGCGACCGCGATACCGTGATAATAAGCAGAGGATATTTTCATGCGCTCACTTTTAACCGCTGAGCGGTATTAGCCAAACGCGCACCCAAGGCACGGCATAATACTTTTTCATGCTCAGACAATCCCGCATGATCCATTGCTAAATGACTCGCACCATAGGGTGCGCCGCCTGTGGTGGTATCACGCAATGCTTGTTCTGTGTACGGCAAACCGACAATGAGCATTCCTTGATGTAGTAACGGCAACATCATCGACAATAACGTGCTTTCATGACCGCCGTGCATACTGCCTGAGGCGGTGAATACCGATGCGGGTTTGCCCGTCAACGCGCCTGATAACCACAGCGGCGTGGTTTGGTCGATAAAATATTTCAGCGGTGCCGCCATATTGCCGAAATGCGTTGGACTGCCTAATGCCAGACCGTCACAGGTTTTTAAATCATCCAGCGTGGCGTAAATCGCCCCGTGTGCAGGAATCGTGTCGGCGGTTTTTTCGCACACCGCAGACACGTCAGGAACAGTTCTCAGCACCGCTTCCGCACCCGTCACCGATTCCACACCCCGCGCAATTAAATTCGCCATATCAGCGGTAGACCCATGACGGGAAAAATATAAAATCAGAATTTTTGTCATGCGTGTGGACATTATAAGATGGACAATACAGCTTCGGGTGGGCGACCAATTGCCGCTTTACCATTAGCGATGACAATCGGGCGTTCTATTAAAATGGGATGTTTTATCATGGCATCAATTAATGCGTGTCTGTCCAGCGATTCATCCGCCAGACCGAGTTCCTTATATTCCGCTTCCTTGGTGCGCATCAGTTCACGCGGCTCCAGCCCTAGTTGCTGCAATAACGCATCCAATTCATTGGCACTGGGCGGTGATTTCAAATACTCAATAATCACAGGTGCTATGCCGTGGTCTTTGAGTAATTGCAAGGTTTGTCTGGATTTTCCACACCGTGGATTATGATAAATAGTTACGTTCATCGTGCGAATCACTGAATATAAAGCGGTTATAATAGCACTTAACAAAACTCAGGCGGCAAAAAAGGTCACATAATGATGGAACGGGTAATAGACAGAGCCAAGCAATATTGGTTATTAGCGCGGTTTGATCGCCCCATTGGGATTTTAATTTTATTATGGCCGGCATTATGGGCGTTATGGGTTGCCAGTGATGGTAAGCCCGATAAACTGGTACTCACAGTAATTTGTGCAGGCGTGATATTAATGCGTGCGGCGGGTTGTGTGATTAATGATTATGCCGACCGTGATTTTGATCCCCATGTAGAACGCACCAAACAACGCCCGATTGCCGCAGGAAAAGTCACCCCGAAAGAAGCATTAATATTTTTTATCGTATTAACTTTAATAGCGTTTGCCTTAGTATTATTATTAAATACTTATACTATTTTATTATCCTTTGGCGGCGCGTTTTTAGCCGCCAGTTACCCGTTTATGAAACGTTATACCCAATTACCGCAAGCTTATTTAGGTATTGCGTTCGGTTGGGCAGTACCGATGTCATTTTCCGCACAAATGAATGCTATTCCTGCCGTCGCGTGGGTAATGTATTTAGCGGTGATATTATGGGCATTAGTTTATGACACCATGTATGCAATGGTCGATAAAGACGATGATATAAAAATAGGCGTTAAATCAACTGCGATATTATTCGGCGAATATGACCGCCCTATTATGGCAGTATTACAAGTTATTATTATCGGCTTATTAATAACGGTCGGCATCATGCAGCATAGCGGCGAGGCATATTATATCGGATTATCAGTCGCGGCTGGATTATCGGTTTATCAACAACTATTAATTGTCAATCGCGACAAAGCCTTATGCTTTAAAGCCTTTTTAAATAATAACTGGTTTGGGCTGGTGGTTTTTATTGGCTTGGCGGTTGATTATGGCTTACGTTAAGTAATCGCCGTCTTACCTTATTAAAACCTGCCGTATTTTTAAGACCTAACATATAAACAAATTCGACGGTAGCAATAAACCTGCGAGGTCTTTAAGACCTCGCAGGTTTTAGTAATTGTTATCAGCCGACTTTTTGTAAACGACCTAGCAGATTTATTTATATACTTAATTCAGGACATAACTATGAAAAAATCATTCGCTTTTATATTATTACTCGCACTGTGCCTAAGCAATACCGCTTACGCTAAAAAAACAGCTGATAAAACTATAGTGGGAACAATTACCGCCTTTGATGGCGCAGATAATTTTTATTTAACCATTGTCGATAATAAAGGCAAAGCACATAACGCATTATGTATGGCTGATTTGTGCGATAAATTAATAGAAGCCACCGATGAAAATTTAGGCGGTTATAAAGGTAAAAAAGTAAAAGTTGTGGTCGGTAAAGGCAATCAAACCGATGCGGCGGGGAATATTATGGGAACAATGGATGCGTTTATTAAAATAGAGTTAATAAAATAACTGCCATTAAGTTTATACGCACCGTTAATCTATATAAATAAACTTGCGAGGTTTCAGCGATTTTTACCTGCCGATTTTTGGCAAGCAACTTAAATCGTCAGTTAATAAATAACGTCAATATCTTCTTGCCGATAAATCTGCGATTTTCGATGCAGATGAATCGTTTTATCATCTATTGGAAAAACAACCATTATGGAATTGCTTTGGGTGGGTGCTGCGTATCTGGCGGGTTTAATAAGTAGCCGTTTATATTTACCGCCATTAGTCGGTTATTTGATAGCGGGCTATGTGCTGAATGTTATGGGCATTCAAATGGATGACACCTTGGCGCATTTGGCAGACATTGGTATTGAACTGCTGTTATTTACCGTCGGGTTAAAAATAAAATTGCGCTCATTATTGCGCTATGAAGTTTTGACGGTGGGCGGTACGCATTTACTGCTAGTCACGGCAAGCTCTATGCTGGTTTATTTCGGTCTTGGCGGGCAGATTGCGGGCGGCTTGGTATTGGGTGTCAGTTTGGCTTTTTCCAGTACCGTGTTAGCGATTAAAGTGCTGGATGACAGCGGCGAACTGTCCACCCTGTATGGTCGTGATGTACTCAGTATTTTAATTTTACAAGACATTGTCGCTATCGGCTTATTAGCCTTTTCAGCTGGAAAATCACCCACGCCGTGGGCATTTGCTTTGCTGTTGATTCCTTTCCTGCGTCCGTTAGCCTATCGTTTATTGAATGCCAGTCGTGACCACGAATTAAAATTATTATTGGGCGTATTGCTTGCTTTGGCGGGCGGCGTGTTAGCAGAAAAAGTCGGTATTTCCAGCGACATCGGCGCGTTGTTAATGGGCGTTATGCTGGCGGGACATAGCGATATAGAAGAATTATCTGAAAAATTATGGGGTTTGAAAGAACTCTTTTTAGTCGCGTTTTTTCTACAAATAGGCTTAAGCAATTTACCCAGTTATGACGAAATGCTACAGGCATTAACGCTCATCGTATTATTACCCTTACAAGGCGGCTTATTTTTTGTACTGTTTTTATTAACGGGATTACGCGCTCGCACCGCTTTTGTATCGTCATTAGCCTTAATGACCTACAGCGAATTTGCCCTAATCACCTCAAATGCACTGGTCAACGCCCAGCTATTACCGCCTGAGTGGAAACCTATTATCGGCTTGGCAGTCGCGCTGTCTTTAGCCATTGCCGCGCCGTTAAACTATTTTTCTCATCGGCTGTTTTCTGTACTGGAACATTTTTTAATTCGCTTTGAACGAAAAAAGGAGCGTACCGACCGTTTACCCAGCAGCATAGGTGTAGCGGAATGGCTGGTTATCGGAATGGGATGTACAGGCACATCGGCGTATCTGGCGTTTCATCAACAAAATATTCGCGTCTTGGGTTTAGATGCCGACCCCACGGTATTGGAGCAGTTAATCGCTGACGGACGGCGCGTTATTTATGGCGATGCCGAAGATACCGAATTGTGGGAAAAAATACCCTTGGCAAAAATCAAAGGCATCGTCCTGACCATGCCAGAATTTGAAGTTAGAGTATCGTCGATCAAGCAATTAAAAAACCGTCAATTTACGGGGCATATCGGAACAGTGTGTTTTGACGATGACGAAGAAAGTAATCTGTATAAGTTAGGCGCAACCTTTGTCATTCATCCATTAATGGAAGCAGGTAAGCAATTAGCCGAACAAATGTTGGATGCAATTCCCAAAGTGCAGTAGTTGCGGCAAGGCTTTAACATCTGTGTGTTTAAAGTAATCCACGGTATACAGTTTCATATTGCTCTTCCACGCGCTGTTTAAATTAATTCTTGTGGCGTGGTTAATTGGGAAGAGATTTTATTGTAAAGTCCTTTTGCTCCGTAATAATCTAGCAAAAGCACAGGAAAAGCACTTAAAACAGCAACTTTATTTTCAGGATTAATATATTTTTCTAATTGTGCTTCAAAAACTTCCAATTGCTCAAAAGTACGATTAGGAAAAGTATAATTATCTGTCGTTAAAAGGTTTAATTTACTACAATGTTCACTGATAATGAAAGCCCAGTGATTTAACTCCCATTTTTTTATCTGATTGAAAATATTGTCGCAACTCTGGCTGACTACATTTTTATAGTTAATATTTTCTTTTGCATCAACAATAACTTCTCGAAAGTTAATTCCTGATTTTAAATGTTTAATCGCTTCAGACATTGGATAGCTAATATAAAGCTTTACATTATCCCTGTCGAAGTCTTCATCTTCCACCTCAGCCTCTTTAAAGTAAGCGAGCATTTCTTTTAAATTATCATCCGATGCTTTAGTAGCATGACCGTCATAATCAAACACTAAATATATATCACTGATATGTTTTCGTAAAACACCGTCTAAGGCTTCTTTATCAGGAGTTTTTTCTTTGATAATATCAAGCAAATCTCTAAAGCCATCTTCTTTTTTTAAAAGTCTATATAGCTCGTAAATATCTTGACCAAAAATAGCCTTCATATGATTAGAACGTGAATCAGCGAAAAAATCCTGACTTAGTTTTTCAAATATTTGTGATTCTGGGTTAACTCCTTCAAAAACAAATAATATTTTAGTCTTAGGTTTATTCCCTAATTCAGATTCCAACTCAGACATCAAAAGCCTCTGCTCTGTACATTTTTTCGAGATTATGACCAAACCTAAGTTCTCTTTCTGTACATTGGCTTAAAGGTTTGATTTTTTCTTTTGTCATTAAAAAATAACAATCAGGTCTTAATAAGTCATTCGACATAATGCTGGTGTTGTGCGTGGTTAAAATAACCTGTGCATCAGTTTTCTTTAATTCTTCAATAATAAACTCGGACAGTTCATGATGATAAAAGGCATCAAATTCATCAATAAATAAAAAATTCACATATTCCTGTAGTTTTAAACGCTGCAACCAATAATGAAAAACCATGAGAGATTGCGTACCTGTTGAGGCTATATCTCGATAATAAATTTTCTTTTCCTGAAATACAAAAGCAATACTTGGCTTTCCGTTATATTCAAACTGTTCCAATTTACAATCAATACCAGCACGATTGAGGAAGTCTTGTAAATCTGCAACTTTTCCTTGTTTGATAATACTATCTTCCATAGAGCCTGTACCTTTTTTGAAACCTAGAAAAAAATAATTTCCTAACAAATATTTGTAGAATTTCATTTTATCGACAAAAGCTAAAAAACTGTCAAAAGCATCATTCACCGAATTTGCTGGACGAACAGTGTTATTTTTGACATAGTTAATCAGCGATATATTTGACTCGCCCATGTCGGTGTGTAAATTCTCTGCGCCTTCTAACTGGATGTATGCAACGTTGTTTTTTCGTCTATCAATTTCCAGTACCTTAGTACCACTAATGGTAAGAGTTTCATAGACTAAGTTATCAATATCGCTTTTACCATAACTATAAATAACTTCTTGATTAGCGACGTGAAAAAAATAACTAAAATCAGCAACTTCTGCTGCACTTTCTGCATTGAGGTAATTTTGATAAAGCTCTCCTTTAAATTCGTTATTGCTTAAATGTGAGCTAATATCAAAAATAGCCAATCCTAAATTCGATTTTCCACAACCATTCGCGCCATAAATAATAGCCTTATTAATAATTCCGTTTTTAATACCTTCGGGATTGAATTGATAATCGCTAGGTTTGCTTAAATCAAATACGAATTTCTCGTTAAAACTTTTGAAATGGGAAACTTCAAATCTTGTAAGCATAATGACAGCCTAATTGAAAATAATATGTGGATGTATTCAGTGTAACAGCCTATTGCCAAAACACTATGACTTGCCGTAAAAAAAATACGGCAAAAATTCCTTTTCTGATTTCATCGAATGGTCAAACAACCCAAACCACTTCAAAAAAACAGCGTAAGGCGGCATCTTACAAACTATCCTCATAAGCCAATACCCGCAAAATTAGCAATATAGGCTTGGTATTATACGCTTAAAGCGTATAATTCGCTCATGTATACCATCATTGAAACCCCCATTTTTGAAAAATACGCCGCAACTGTTTGGTCTGATGATGAGCGAGAAGCCTTTAAATTATGGATGGCTCAAAATCCTGAATCAGGTGATGTCATTCCGCACAGCGGGGGCTTGCGCAAAGTACGCTGGGCTACTGACGGCAAAGGCAAACGCGGCGGCGCACGGGTGATCTATTTTAATCGGCTGGAAAACGGCGTTATTGTGTTACTCATCGTTTATACCAAAACCAAGTTTGACAATTTACCCCTTAATTTTTTAAAACAACTGAAAGAGGCGGCAGAACATGGACAATGAAATGCAACAATTTTGCAACGATTTATTGCAATCTGTGCATGAAATGAACACGGATAAAATGGCGAGAAAAACTGATTTTATCCCTCAAAATGACGGCACTGTACGGCGGCTGGTTACCTTGGCAGATGGTACGGTAGAACGCGAGGATAGTTTGTCAGGTATTACTTATACACGCATGACAGCAAAACTATCACAATCTCAATTTGCTAAATTGCTGGGCGTATCGGTGCGTACGCTGCAAGAATGGGAGCAAGGTCGCAAGCAGCCATCAGGCGCGGCTAAAACGTTGCTCAAGGTGGCAGAAAAGTATCCTGATATATTGCAGGAATTGGCAATAAGTTAACTTGTAAGGCGGAATACGCTATCGCTAATTCACCCTACAAAATATTACAAGCCGCCTCCAGTCAAAACTAAAGGCGGTTTTTTATTGTCTGTCATTTTTAGGATTTACCTCATAGTAACTTATACGTTACTATTTGCCCATGCAAATAACAGAATACATCAGAGAAGACGGCTCGAATCCCTATCAAAAATGGTTCAATTCATTAGATGCCATTGCCGCTGCAAAAATCGCTGTTGCCAAAGTAAGACTGGAATTGGGTAATACGTCTAACATTAAATGGTTTGATGGCATTGGTGAATATCGTATTGATTGGGGCGCGGGCTATCGAATTTATCTCGCTCAAGACGGACGGCAACTGATTATTCTGTTCGGCGGCGGCACGAAAAAAAACCAGCAAAAAGACATTGATAAGGCAAAAAAGCTTTTCGCTGAATACAAATCACGCAAAAAAATAGGCAAGATTATGACTATTACCCAAGATTATAAAAATACCTTAACCGAGCGTGTAGTAAACGATCCCGCTTTTGCCAAGGCGTTATTGGATGAGGCGATTGCTTTGTTTTTAAACGGCGAGCCAGAGGTTGCCCGTTTAGTGTTACGCGATTTAGTCAATGCCACGATAGGCTTTGAAACCTTGGCACAGGAAGTGAAAAAACCCAGTAAGAGTTTGCACCGTATGCTGTCTGCTAAAGGCAATCCGACAATGGATAACTTAACTAAAATACTGGGAATTCTTAAAACTCAGTTAAATGTAACTATTCATGTTGATAGTACATTTTGTACGCCTGAGATTTAAGCAACAACTATTTAACAGCCTGAGCAAGCTCAGCAAATCCCACCAATTCATGTTGCAGGTTGGCGTGTAATATCCATGTTCCCTTGTGAATACAATCATTATAATAAGCCATAGCGCGCCAGATTACCTTGATAGGCTGATACAGCGGTAAAATGGCTAAATACATTAATTTAGCAGGGCAAAAACAGTGCATATACACATTCTAGGCATTTGCGGTACTTTCATGGGCGGGCTTGCGGTGTTGGCAAGACAACAAGGGCATGAAGTCAGTGGTTCAGATCAAAACGTCTACCCACCGATGAGCGATCAACTGGAGCAACAGGGCATTACCTTAATGGAAGGTTATCGGGCGGAAAATCTGGCGCGTAAACCCGACATGGTGATTATCGGCAATGCCTTATCACGGGGTAATCCAGAAGTGGAAGCGGTGTTAAATCAAGGCTTGCCGTACACCTCAGGTGCGCAATGGTTGGCGGATCATGTATTACAGGGCAAGTGGGTGCTGGGTGTGGCAGGTACACACGGCAAAACCACCACTACCAGTATGCTGACGTGGATATTGGAGCATCAAGGTTTACAGCCCAGCTTTTTAATCGGCGGTGTGCCGCTGAATTTCGGCATTTCCGCACGGCTCAGTGATTCAGAATTTTTTGTGCTGGAAGCCGATGAATACGATTCGGCATTTTTTGATAAACGCTCAAAGTTTGTTCATTACCGTCCGCGCACCGCGATACTCAATAATCTGGAATTTGATCACGCTGATATTTTTCCTGATTTGGATGCTATCAAAAAACAGTTTCATCACTTAGTCAGAACCATTCCCAGCGAGGGTTTGATTATCAGCCCTGCGGCGGATGCCAACATCAACGATGTATTGACGATGGGTTGCTGGACACCGACCACGCACACCGCCATCAATGGCAACGCGACATGGAACGCTGTGTTGCAACAAGCCGATGGCAGTCGGTTCAGCGTCATGTTTGATAATGTCGAACAAGGCGTGGTCGATTGGACATTGACAGGCGAGCATAATGTTTACAACGCGCTATCGGCTATCGTTGCCGCGCACCACGTCGGCGTATTGCCCAGTGCGGCGATTACCGCGTTGAATCAGTTTAAAAATGTGAAGCGACGCATGGAAGTGATAGCGAAAATTAACAATGTCACCTTGTACGATGATTTTGCCCATCACCCGACCGCCATTCAAACCACGCTGGACGGGTTGCGTAAACAAGTCGGCAAAGAACGCATTGTGGCGATTGTTGAACCGCGCTCTAACACCATGCGCTTAGGCACACACGTTGATACTTTGGCGCAATCGTTCAGCAATGCCGATGTAGCGATTATTTATCAGCCGTCCAATCTGACGTGGGATTTAAGCCAACTGTGTCAGCAGGCGGCTAACATTGAAATTTATAGCTCTCTCGATGACATTATTGCCCGCTTACAACGCGAAGCCCCAGCAGGCGGGCATTTTGTGATGATGAGTAACGGCAGTTTTGGCGGCTTGTATCAGCGGTTACAGGCGGCGTTAGTTGAGTAAATATCTAATCTCTCGTTCCCACGCGCCGCGTGGGAATGCAGTAGAGACGCGCCGCGTCTCACACCGCGTGGGAATAAGTAAACCTCAAACAATTTCAAAAGAAAAAACCAGTGTAATAATGGTCATGGAAACCAAGCCTAGGATAAACACCATTTCTGCCCACCGTTCAAAACGCAGTTCAGAGTGTTCTAAACGGATGGATAGAAATGAAAACAACGCGCTAATCATGAACAATAAACTATCAATAGCCAGTGCCTTATCAATAAAATAATTGACAGTATCAGCAGGTAGGCTTTTAACAATACTGATAACCATAATGCAAACCCCGACCATCGTCGCAGAGTTCGGCAAAATATGGTGCGAAAGGTCGTTATTCTTCTGGTTTCTCATTGGCTATCTTTTTATAGTTTCCTACCGCTCCAGCGTTGTGTATGTAAAATGCAAGAAGACGCTGGAGCGTCTACGGCGGCATTCCAACGCTGGAGCATTGGAACGAGTAGCACTATTCAATATGAATCTGCTTCAACGCCACAAACGGCGCACTACGAAACTCATTAAACGCCTCGCCTTGTTGCTCAATAAACAGCACCGCAATACCCGCTTGATTGGCAACTTCCAAGCCTTTATCTTTCCCCAAACACAACAACGCGGTAGACCACGCATCGGCTTGGGTGACATTATCATGCAGCACGGTTACAGAGACGGTATTGTGTTCCACAGGCACACCTGATTTTGCATCCAGAATATGACTGTAACGCTTGCCAGCGACATCAAAATAATGCCGATAAGTACCTGAAGTCATGACTGCCAATGGTTCAATGCGATTAATAGTAACGACTTTCTGCATGGTGCGTTCACTGGATAATGGCTTTTCCAAGGCAACGCGCCACGAGGAATCATCGGGTTTTTTACCGCGTGTTTGCAACTCGCCGCCGATTTCCACCAGATAATTGTTGATACCTTGTTGTTCTAATAATGCCACCATGCGCGACACGCTGTAGCCTTGGGCGATAGATGATAAATCTATGCGTAACTGTGGATTGAGTTTTTGAATATGCGTGGCATCGACTATTTTCAGTTGCTGAAAACCGACTTGTTTTAATGCCGCTTGCAAGGCTTCTTTAGACGGCGGCGTTAATTTATCGCCCTTAAAACCCCACAAATCAAACAGCGGCTTAATGGTCAAATCATAACAGCCGCCACTGGCAACACTGACCGCCCGCGCCTGTTCAATCAAACCGATAATTTCCGCGCTGACCGCCAGCGGTTCACCGCTCACTGTAGCGTTCAATTGTTCAATCACCGAATCTTTACGGTAATTGGATAACTGCTCATCGAGGCGGGTAAATTCAGCTTCAATGGCTTGCTGAATGCTTTTCGTATCAACAGGTTCAGGCGACCAAAAGCTAATATGATAGGTTGTGCCTTGCGCACTACCGCTGATTTTTTGTACCTCAGGTGGGGGTGTACAACCCAACAAGGTCAGAGTCACCGCCAGTATGACCAGCAGTTTAGAAATAGGTGTTGTCATGAATCTATGTGTGGCTAAGTTAAAATCAGCATTATAACAATCCTGCTGGCTGTGCATTTATGCAAATTATTTAGAATGTAAGTTCATGCAGACAGTTAGGTTGCATAAATAAACCTGCGAGGTTTTAAAAACCTCGCAGGTTTGAGCAATTTGTACCTGCCGACTTTCGGTAACCAACTTAATTATAGGCTGAGCTAAGGTAAATATAGTTTTCTGAGTCAATACAACAGAAGTATCAAAAATAGCTTATTTATTTAATTTATCTAATACTTTTTTTGCCACACTGCGTACATGATTATCTTTATCGTCTAAAAGCGGCTGAATATGGGGAATTGCTTCTTTTGCTTGAGAAGGTGATAATACTTGGTCGCGTGGTACTCTATATTCTTTATCATCTTGAATAATAACAAAATCATAAAAAACAGGTTTACCTTGGGAACGAGATAATGCGAATATCGCAGCCGCACGGATATAATTTTTATCATCCTTTAAAAAAGGAATAATATCTTTTGGTAATTTTGATACCAATAGGTTTGCTTTCATATTAGTTAAACGCTCTATCGCTTTTATGCGAACATCAGGATCTTTATCTTTTAACAATGGCTCAATAAATGAAATAATTTTTTCATTTCCGTTATTGCTTAAATATTCAATAGAAAATAAACGAATTTCTTTATCTTTATCCTTTAATAAAGGTATTATATAAGACTCAATATTGTGATTAATTAATAATGAGTTATACGCATTTTGTCGTATATTATTATTTTTATCTTTTAACAACGGAATGACACTTAGTATAGCTGGTTTTGTTTGTATGTGTACTAATGCACTTATTGCTTCATTACGGACATCTTCATCATGATCTTTAAGGGCTTTAATAATGTCAGGAACAGCTTGTTCAGCGTGTAATTCACCTAATGCTCTTATTGAGTATTGTCTTGAATTCACATCCTTTAAAAAAGGCAATATGTGAGGAATAGCCTCTTTTTCTTGCATAGCACCTAACGCAATTAATGCAGAAGTACGCATATATTTATTATTTAAAAAAGCAATAAGCTCTGGCAATGCTTCTTTGGCTTGCAAATTTCCTAATGCGCTTATCGCCGAAATTTGCGTATTTTTCCTCTTGCTTTCTGTATTTTTATCATTAATTTTTAAAAATGGAATAATACTTGGAATAGCCTCTGTTGCTTTTAGTTCTCCTAATACTCTTATTGCTTCATTACGCATTTCTTCGTCTTTTAACAGTTCAATAATACTGGGAATCGCCTCTTTCGCCATCATTTGTCTTAGTATTTCTAATGCGGAGCTACGCATATTTTCATCCTGTAAAAGCTGAATAATACTAGGAATGGATTCTTTTGCTTTTAAGCGTTCTAAAGCATATAGTGCGGAGCTACGCACATTTTTATCTTTGTGTTTTAAAAGCTCAATCATCATTGGAATGGCTTCTTTTGCTTGTAAATCAGATAATGCGTTTAGGGTACCACGCACCATATCACTGTCATTATCTTTTAAAAATGGCATAATGTTTGGAACAGCTTCTTTAGCATTTAAGACTTTTAAAGCACTTAATGCAGAACTACACACATTTTTATCTTTATGTTTTAAAAGCTCAATAATGATTGGAATGGATTCTTTTGCTTTCAAATATGACAATGCGTTCAGGGCATAACGCACTGTATCAGTGTCGTTACTTTTTAATAATGGAATAATATAAGGCACAGCTTTTTCAGCCCGTATATCCGCTAATGCGTGTAATGCACTATGACGAATATCATCATTTTCATCTTTTAAAAATGGAATAATGTCATCAATCGCTTCTTTTACTTCTAATTCGCCTAATGCTTCTATTGAGTCCTTGACTATATTTTTATCGCTATCTTTTAACAGGGAAATTAAACTTGGAATGGCTTCTTTTGCTTTAAACTCACCTAATGTTATTATTGCATTTTTCTGTACTTCACTATTCTCATCATTTAATAATGGCATAATATTGGGGATAGCTTCATTAACTTTTTTCGATCTCAATATGTTAAGCGCGTTAAGGCGTACATTGGCATTTTTATTCTGTAATAACGGAGTAATATAAAGAGCAGTTTCTTTGGTATTATCTAACTGAGAAAAATAATTTTGAACAGAATAGAATACTTCAAGATTGTTTTTTATTAAAAGTTCAGCAAAATCAGGAGATGCTTTGGTTGTCTTTAATTTCATTAAAGCATCTATCGCATACATAACAGCATAGCTGTCAGAATCTTTTAATAGTTTAATCAGGTGAGGAATTGCTTTTTGTTTTTCTGTTTTTATTAATTCATCAATAGCAAATATTTTTAATTTTTTATCATCAGACTGCAATAATTCATTAATAAAATACTTGACTTGGTTTGCTTTTAAATCCACTAGCGCACTTAACGCATAGTGCTTTATATTTTCACTTTCTTGACTATCTTTTAAAATAGCGACCATTTTAGGAATCGCTTGTTTAGCTTGTAATTTTGCCAAAGCCTCTATTGCAGAAGTGCGTATATTATCGTCGTTATCTTTTAACAGTGGAATGAGGTAAGGAATGGCAGATTTTGCTTGTAATTCAGACAATACGCCTATTGCATAAATATCCTTTTCTTTTAAAAAAGGCAGAATATAAGGTATCGTTTCTTTTGAATGTAAATTACCTAAAGCAAGCATTGTTGATTCGCGGACACCTTTATCACTGCTTTTTAAAAATGGAATAATTTTGGGCATTGCTTCTTTTACAGGCAAACTTCCTAATATAGGTATTATTGCGATACGCACATCATTTTCTATATCTTTATCATCTAAAAGCGAAACTATCTTAGGAATGCTCTCTTGTCGTTTTAAATAAGTTACTTTGTTTATTGCTGCATTACGAACTTCTTTATCATTGTCTTTGAGTAAAACAAGAATTTCATAAATCGCCCCTTCTCCCTGACTATCTGCCAGTGCATTCATTGCAGCTAAGCGAACATCTTTTTCATTATCTTTTAAAAGTGGAATTATTTCTGTAATTGCTTTTTCAGTGCGTAAATTTTTTAAGGAAGATATTGCCGCAAGCCGCATTTTTTTATCGTCATTTTTTAGAAATGGAATAATCTCTGGAATGGCTTGTTTTTTGTCTAATAGACTGAATAAATAGATAGCATCATAACGTATATTGGGGTCGTCACTTTTTAACAGTGCTTTAAAATTAGCCATAAACCCATCAAATATATGTTCATTCGATTTATCATGGATTAGTCTTAATGCCTTGATGATATTAGTGCGTACATTACTATCTTTATCTGGTAATAGTTCAATAAGATAGGGAATTGCTTCTGTTTCTTGCATTTTTGCTAAAATTTCTACAGCATCACTGCGTACACTACTATCCGTATCTTTTAATAATAAAATAATATCTGGAATAGCTTGTTTGGCATTTAAATCGTCTAACGCATTTAATGCACTTTGGCGTATAACTGCATCATTATCTTTCAACATTGGAATAATGCTAGGAATAACAGCGTTAACTTCATCTGCGTGTTCGTTTCGTAACCATGATAATGAGCTTGCGGCACTTTGGCGTACATTACTTTCCGCATCTTTTAAAAAGGGAACAATCATAGATGCAACTTCTTTATCGTCTGAGCGACCTAATTCTCTTACCATCATAAAACGCACGCCAGCATCTTTATCTTGTAACAGTGTTTTAATCTCTTCCTTATTTAGTTTATTTGCTACAACTGATACCGCATTACTGCGTACTTTTGCATCGCTGTCTTTAATAAGCGGCATAATGTATGGAATAATTTCTTCTAATACTTTTAAATCTTCTCGTGCGTGTGAATACAATTGTAATGTCACTAATGCCGAAATTGCGTCCTCACGCACTTTACTATCTTCATCTTTTAATAATGTTATAATTTTAGGAAAGGCTTCTTGTACGCGAAATTCCATTAGTGTGTGTAATGCGGTATATCTAACGGTAGCCTCTTTATCTTCCAGACATAAGATAATATCTGGAATCGCCTGTGTTGCGCGTAAAGAAGATAATGCAGATACCGCTTGATAACGCACATGGTTATCACTGTCTTTCAAGCGGGTAATAATATCTGGAATTGCTTTTTCCACTGTTAATGTTGAAAGTGCTGATATTGCACCGCCGCGTATTTCAGGGTTACTATCTTTTAATAAAGTAATCAGTTTAGGAATGGTTTTTCTGGCATCTAATTCATAAATTTGCCCACGCGCCTCTTGCCACAAACTAAAGTCACTTTTATTTAAATTAATAATAATACTATTAAGATTGGGTGTTGTTTTACTATTTTTAGCCCATGAAATATGACTGATAAATAACAAAATAATAAAGATAGTCAGGCATGATTTAGTTTGCATTTTATTTAGTTCCATTGCGTTAATTGTTTTATTTTTGTCGTGATAGGGGATGAGCAGGAAGTTGATGGTCTTCAGCTTTTATTGAGATACGTCATCAAAGAGGGTAAGGTGAGATAAAAGGGTAACATTTAAAACTCCATCGTCTCAGGTGCGACGCGGATCATTTCGTCAATGCTGGTTAAACCAGCGGCGACTTTTTCGGCGGCACTCAGGCGTAATGGGCGCATTCCTTCGGCAATGGCTTGTTTTTGCAGCAGGGTGTTATCGGTATCGGCGGACATTAATTTTTTCAGGGCAGGGGAGTTGACGAGGATTTCATAAATACCGATTCTGCCTAAATAGCCTGTTTGCCGACAATCCAGACAGCCGACTGCCTGATAAATTTGTGCGGGTTTTTTGGCTTTAAACGGGGCGATTAAGCTGAACCATTGTTCGTCATCAATGGCGACAGGGGTTTTGCAGGATTTGCATAACAGGCGTAATAAGCGTTGCGCCATGACACCTAAGATGGTTTGTTGAATCAGATAATCAGGCACACCCAAGTTTAACAGCCGTGTGATGGCTGAGGGGGCGTTGTTGGTGTGCAGGGTGGAAAATACTAAATGCCCCGTGAGTGAGGCTTGGATTGCCATTTCAGCGGTTTCTAAATCGCGGATTTCGCCGACCATAATAATGTCGGGGTCTTGACGCATCAGGGTACGAATACCACTGGCGAAGGTGAGTCCGATATTAGGTTGCACCTGCATCTGGTTGAAGCTGGGTTCGATTTGTTCAATCGGGTCTTCGACGGTGCAGAGGTTAATTTCGGAAGTGGCTAGGTGTTTGAGTGTGGAATATAACGTGGTGGTTTTACCCGAACCTGTCGGCCCCGTGACTAGAATAATACCGTGCGAGTGTTGAATCATGGTGTTCCAGACGACTTGCTCTCGGTCATTGAAACCCAGTTGTTGGTAGTTGCGCAACAGCACTTCGGGGTCAAAAATCCGCATGACGATTTTTTCGCCAAACGCGGTGGGCATGGTGGATAATCGCAATTCAATTTCTTTTTTCTGCACGCTTTGGGTTTTAATGCGCCCATCTTGCGGCAGACGTTTTTCAATGATGTTCATGCGCCCCATAATTTTTAAGCGACTCAATACCGCCGCCATAATCGCGGCAGGTAATTGATAAACATCGTGCAGAATACCGTCGATTCTGAAACGCACGTTGCCTTGTTTGCGGCGCGGTTCGATATGAATATCACTGGCGCGTAAATCAAAGGCATATTGTAATAACCAGTTGACCAGATTGACGACGTGCTGATTATTGGCATCTAAATCACTGACTTTGCCCAGTTCAATCAGTTGTTCAAAGTTGTAAATGGTGTTGGTGGCTTTGCCCGCCGAGTTGTCGGTCGCGCCTTTTAAGGATTTGGCGAAGGCGTAAAATTCGCCTAAATAGCGGGTAATTTCATCGGGATTGGCAAATACGCGCTTGATTTGCCCTGTTTGGATTTTGGCAACATCCACTTCCCAACTGCGGATAAAGGGTTCGGCGGTGGCGATAATCACTTCTTCTGGGCTGACGTGAATCGGCAGGATTTTGTAATTCAGCGCGTAGGCGTGGCTGTAAATTAAGGTGACGGCGGCAACATCAATTTTTAACGGGTCGATGTAGTAATACGGCAGGTTCACTTTTTTTGCCAACCAGCGGGTGAGTTCTTCCAAGGTAAACGGTTTGCCGAATTGTGTTTGGTCGCCCGCTCCGCAATCAATGACTATATTCAGCGGGTGCTTGGTCTGGCTTTTGGAGGTAGTGCCATAATGCAGGCATTTTTCATAATCGCTGGCAGAAATTAAATTATCATCCTGCAACCAGTGCAGCACTTGGTGAATAGATAATTTAGCGTCTTTGGGCGGGTTGGTAGCGTCGGTATTGAGCATAATGTATTAATTTTCTGTGTAAAAGAAGCCATGATTTTATTATAACTGTTCGTGGTAATCTGTAACTGTCAAACAACAAGAGGCTTTTATGAACAGCACTAATGAGACCGCTAATATCGCTGTCAATTCGGCAGAGATTTTAAGCATTCAGTCGTATATTCAAAGCAAAAATACAGCGGTATTAACCATTATGTTCACCGACATAAAAGGTTTTACTGAGCTGACTGAACAACAAGGTGAACAATACGCGACGCAATTTAGAACGCATCACGATGAGATTTTAACGCAGGTGATTGAAGAAGACGGCGCGGGCTTAATCATCAAGTTTATCGGTGATGCGGTGATGGCGGTGTTTTCCGAACCCAGTGTGGCGGTGGAACGCGCGTTAAAAATCCAGCAACGGCTGGATGAATTTAACGCCGCACAACAGGCGTTTGAGCCGATAAATGTGCGTATCGGTCTGCATACGGGGCAGGTGTCTATCGGTAATACCTTGCAAGCCGATGTGTTTGGTCGTCATGTGAATCGCGCCGCGCGGATTGAAAGTTTAGCCGATGGCGGGCAGATTTATTTAAGTTACACGGTGTTTGACAGTGCCAAAGGCTGGTTGGCGAACCACAAAAATATCCAGTGGCAAAATCACGGACGCTATCATCTTAAAGGCATCGACGAAGCCATTGAAATTTATGAAGTGCTGGCGCGTGAAAATGCGACTCCTAAAGCCCCGCTACACGGCAATAAACAACGCAGTTTCCCCAAACTGCTTACCAGCGTGATATTAGTAGTAGTGACTGCCGCGATTACTGCCGCCGTGTTTTATCTGCAAAAAGCCGAGGTGTATTTTGTGCGTTTTTATCCAGACAGTATGTATCTGGACAACGCACAGCCTATTGCCTTAGAGGGAGAGAAACCCGATCAATCCAGAAAAGTCATCACTGATATTAAACGCGGGAAACACATCGTGCATTATGAGGTGACGCATTCCGACCGTTATTATGCGGATCTCGATATTCAGCGCGGCATCAATAATATCGAACTGAAATTTAAAGAACTGCGTTTGCCCAGTGTGCAACGCTATGTTTCATCGTTAGCAAAAGAAAATAAAGTACAGGAGCGGCAAACGTTCAGTTACGCGCTGTATGATAATCACGGCGATAAAATTCCGTTCAACGTGGATATAAACCTGCAATTAAGCAGCTATCCCGATGATAAAAATACCGATTTGATTCATGACCAGTACGCAGGGGCAGTCATTGTAAACGGTAAAGCCTACGATATTACCCCGCATGAATTTACCCATAAACGCTCTGATACCGATGCACAACGCAGTGAACCTGTGCTTATTTACGAAGACGCTTACCACGCTTATTACTATAAATACCGCGCCTATCAAGTCAGCTTTGAGTTTGAGGTGTATGCGGTGTTTAAGCCTGTGCTACTGAGACAGTAAATAACTGACTATCGCAATCAGCAATTCGTGCGGCAAAAATGTTCACTACGCAAAAAAATTTATTTTTATCTATTTGATTCACTTTATATTTCCATAATGCGCAGGACAGTAAACAGATACTTCGTGATTTTTTATTGAAAATATTTCATTCTAGCCACGGTAGCGACTCAATACAATTACCCATAATTTAAAAACAAACGCTACTGATTTATTCAACAATACTTGCACTGACTGGTTTTTTTAAGCCATTTGGTTCGCACAACATTTAGAGGAATAAGTATGTCAAATATAGCAGGTAAGGCCTACGCGATGAATGTCATTTCACCGCTTAGACCGTCGATGACGTGGCTCAATAAGTTTCTATTTTGGTCAGCAGGTACTCTACCCGGAGTTTTGAAAGGCTTGATTACGCTGTCACTCATTCATTACGCACGCTGGGTTATTATAGGGAGAGACCAGTTTCCGCATCTCGATGAGACGCAGCCCAAAGAAGAGTTAAGTTACAACTATATGCTGTTTTTCAGTAACTTTAATGGCAGTTGGGATCAATATGTGGATTCATTCACTTTTGCGATTCCCGGTGGACTGGATACCCTGTGGAAATGGACGGTTCGGTATCCGAAATCAGTTCCCCTGACCCCGTTTCATGATTACATCCGCTACAACCAGATTGAAACCATCCACTACTACAACGCTTATCCTCTGGCAGCATCCAACGATGTTAAAAGTGCCAAAACCGTCAAATCCTCACTCATCAAATTCAATCAGGACACACAGAATCTGAGCGATGACGAATTTCTGAAAAGCTATAACACCTTGTTGCGCGGTTTGCAGCATGATTTAGGTGATATGCACCCGACCCCTATCGTCAGTATGTCCGCTTATCAAGTAGAAAGACGGCAAGCATGGCACGAAAAGAATTTGTTGGAACAACAGGAGCAGTCTCATGGCAAGTAATATCAGCGGTAATGCTTACGCACTCACCATTCTCTCGCCGATTAAGGACGGTTTTACCCAAGACGAAATCGCCTACTCGGATATAGTCAGAGACAGGCTACAGGGCTGGAATGCTGAGTCAAACAGCCCGATGACACTCACGCCGCAAACTTATCTGTGCCGTTTTTTTGTGCTGGATGATGTGTACACCGAATCCCTGCCCGGTGCGAGCGCACTGGATACTATTGTTGATTGGCTGCCGTTTGTGCCTGATTGGGCGCGTCGTTGTGCGTTGCCCGCAGAAGACCATTTGAAATCCCGCTATCTGGTGTTTTCCAGCAATTTTTATTGCGGGCCCGGCGGCAGTGTTGACGATTATCTGCGCGGTATGTGGAATGCCATCGGCGATCGTGTGCAAGACATCTGGGGCTATTGCTACGGTTTTGAAGCGGTCAATGACGCGGACAGTTTTATCGCCTACATGAAAAAATGCCAGTTGACCGCAACGCTGTTTTTCGTCGGTGCGAATGACGACCCGCTGGAAGAACAATTGAAAGCCCTGTATTTGAAACAGGAATTTGCCAAGTTCGCCGTTGATAATCAAGGACTCAGTGCCGCTGAATTAAAGCAGAATTTTCAGGCATTTTTTGAGCGTGTTCAACCTGCCAATTTGTCCGCGCCCACATGGGCTGCCGGAAAATACCGTTTAGACTAGGAAGATGACATTATGACCAAACAATTAGACTTATTGGATATTCAGGGTAACGTGATTCGTGCTTACGGTCGTTTCGGCTTCCCTGTGGCGCGGTATGTATTTTTAAATATCACCGATGATGGCATAGGCAGGGATTTTGTCGGTGAAATTACCAAAAAAGTAACCACCTCGGTGGAATGGGGTAAAAAGGACGACGGGGAGATTGCCAGACCCAAATGGACGGTGAATATCGCCTTCACCTACCAAGGCATGAAAGAGCTGGGCATCCCGCGCTCCTCTCTGGTCGGTTTCTCGCCTGAATTTGTCAGCGGCATGAAAGAACGCAAAGACATACTCGGTGATGATGGTGTCAGTTCCCCTGAACATTGGGATCCTATCTGGCAGGGCAACCGTGAAACGCGCGACAAAGATGTGCATATTTTTATCGCCCTCAACGCGCAATATTCTCAAGACACCGATTTACTGGAAGAAAGTTACCAGTGGTTGCTGAGTGTGGTAAATCAACATAAAAAAGGCGTGGTCATTCTTGGCGGGCATAAAGGCGATGACGGCACATTGATGGATTATCAGGATGCCAAAATCGTACTCGATGAACACGGAATGCCGACGGCTAAAGAACATTTCGGCTACACCGACGGTATCAGCGATCCTGTGTTTGAAGGCGTTCCTTATGATGCCGACCGCATTAACGGTCGCGGCAAACAAATGGAAGACGGCTCATGGGCTCCTTTGGCAACAGGGGAATTTCTGCTCGGACATATTGACGAAGCCAAAGAATATCCGCCTGCACCCGCGCCCATTCTGCTGTCCCGCAACGGCACTTACATGGTGTATCGCAAGCTGCATGAAAATGTTGCTACCTTTGAATCGTATCTCGATGAGCATGGTAAAAAATATCCGGGCGGTAAAGAATTACTGGCTGCCAAATTTGTCGGTCGCTGGCGCGACAACGGTGCGCCGTTGACCGAAGCCCCCGATGCCGCCAGTAAAGCCGCATTCGATGCAAAATACGCGGCGGCGGATGATAAGGGTAAAGACGATTTGCTCAGCAACTTTACTTACGATGACGACATGAGCGGCGCGAAATGCCCGTTCAGTTCACATATCCGCCGTATCAACCCGCGTGCATCGCTGGAAATGGTCAGTGATCCTAAGAAAGCAGGCGCATTGAAAGTCAGCAAAAATGCCTTTGATACTCCGGGGGCGTTGTCTAACAGACGACGCTTATTACGCCGTGGTTTACCCTACGGTCAGGTCAAAGATCGCACCAAAGATGACGGCAATCACGGCATTATCATCATGATGGTCAACGCCGACATCAATCGCCAATTCGAGTTCGTTCAACAACAGTGGATTAACTACGGCAACGATTTCCGCGCAGGGAGCGACAAGGAAATCATCTTGGGCAACCACTCGGCGAATGAAAAATTTCCGAGTAAAGCGGTGCTGCAAGTAGATCCAGACAGTGATGAAGCTCCGTACATTTTGTCCAAAATCCCCCGTTTTGTCGAAACACGCGGCGGCGATTATTTTTTCATCCCCAGCATGACCGCGTTAAGAATGATTGCGCGTGGCGTGATTGATCCGACGTAACTTTTTTATGACTGCCAGTGCTTAAAGCACTGGCAGTCATTTTCAAACAGACTGTAATGGGATGAAAAAAATGACAACACACACACCACAAGAAACCATTCCCTCTGGGGAAAGTAATTACATCGAAGATTTGCTCGAACGGCTTAAAACAAAAATCATTGCCGATAATGCGGGCGGCATTATGCGCCGCGATGCACACGCCAAAATGCACGGCGTGGTCAAAGCTGAATTTATCATTGAACCCAATCTGCCCGAAGCATTACAAATCGGCTTATTTAAAGAACCCAAAACCTATCCTGCGTGGATTCGGTTTTCCAATCAAAGCGGCAGCCTGAGTCCTGATATAGAACGCGATATTCGCGGCATGGCGATTAAATTAATGGGTGTGTCGGGAGAAAAACTGCTCGAACAGGAAAAAGACGCACAAACCCATGATTTTATTGTCATCAGCACCAGCGCGTTCGTCACTAAAGACGTGGAAGAATTTGACGGACTGATTGCCGCCTTGACGGGTAATTTATTCCAGAAAGCCTGCTTTTTCCTGACCCACTGGCGCGTGGTCTGGAACTTAGTAAAATCATTAAAAAAATTCGCCAACCCGCTGCAAATACGTTATTACAGCACCACGCCGTATTTATTCGGCAACACCGCCGTTAAATATTCCGCCATACCGCACATCACGACTCCCGATGTGATACCCGATTACCCAGACGATGATTATCTGCGACTGGCAATGGTCAATCAATTGAAAGACGGGGAAGCCGTATTTGATTTTACCGTGCAGTTACAAACCGACCCTGAGACCATGCCGATTGAAGATCCGGGACATGAATGGTCAGAAACCCTGTCACCGTTTCGCAAAGTGGCAACTATCCGAATTTTACAACAGGAATTTGACAGCGAGGAACAGCGGCAATTCGGCGACAATTTATCCTTCACCCCTTGGCACGCCTTACCCGAACATCGTCCGTTAGGTGGCGTAAACCGAGCGCGAAAAATAATTTATCAAGCCATTTCGATATTCCGTCACGAATACAATCACACCATTCGCAAAGAACCCGACAGCTACACATTGTAGAGCCGCTACACGGTTGCCTGCCATTTACCGATAAAAAATGGCGGGCGAACGATAAAGCCTCAGTTCGATATAAAAGCTTTTGTCCACGAAAGACACGAAAAGCACGAAAAAATAACGAAATTCTGACGTTATCGGACGCAGTGTGCGGGTTTTTAAAAATAGGATAACTCAAGTATTTACCTGCCTATGTCATCATTTTGTTACATCACCATCATCATGTTGTCATAACGTTAAAATAGTATTCCCAATGAGCAATTCTCTATCGTCAATAACGGTAGGTTATGACTACAGCCGTTTAAAGATACTCTTTGAGGAATACATCCCATGAAATTTGTACAAAAACTCAGCGTTGTTGCTGTCAGTTCTCTGTGTGCTGCGGGTATTGCACAAGCTGCCGAACCTGCACCTGAAGACTGGTTTAATGCAGGTCGTCAGACTGTTGTCAATGCGCTGCATTTACAGCCTGTTAAAAAACCCGCAAAAAATGTCATTCTATTTATCGGCGATGGTATGGGAGTTTCCACTATCACCGCATCACGCATTTATGACGGGCAGCAAAAAGGCGGACACGGCGAAGAAAATTCGTTGAGCTTTGAACAATTTCCTTATCTGGCGTTATCAAAAACCTACAGTGTTGACCAGCAAACCCCCGATTCTGCGCCCACGATGACGGCAATGGTGACGGGCGTTAAAACTATCGGCGATTCGCTTTCTGTGAATCACTTGGTCGCCCATAGCGAGCCTAATAGTCATGTTATCAATGCCAATAAACTGACCACGATTTTAGAACGCGCCAAACACGATAATATGTCGGTTGGTGTCGTGTCTACGGCGCGTATCACTCATGCCACACCTGCGGCAACTTACGCGCATACCGCAAATCGTGACTGGGAAGGCGATGCGGACAGACCCGCAGGCGCAACAGTTCCTGACATCGCCGCCCAATTAGTTGATTTTAATCTCAACGGTGGTATTGATGTGGCTTTAGGGGGTGGACGGACGCGCTTTATCCCTACTACAGTGACAGATCCTGAATATGGCGTAGCAGGCAAACGTAAAGACGGACGCAACCTGACGACTGAATGGCTAAGCAAACACCGCAATGCGCAGTATGTGTGGAATAAAGCACAGTTCGATGCGATAGATCCGAAAACAACAGATCATTTACTGGGTTTGTTTGAACCGTCACACGTTCATTATGAAGCCGACCGCCTCGCCCACGACAAAGCGGGTGAACCCTCATTGACTGAAATGACCGGCAAAGCCATTGATATTTTGAAGAAAAATAAAAATGGCTACTTCCTGATGGTAGAAGGCGGACGTATCGACCACGCACACCATTCAGGCAATGCGTTCCGCGCGTTAACCGAGACGCAGCAATTGGCAGCGGCGGTTCAAGCGGCGGTGGATTCAACCAATCCAGAAGAAACGTTAATCATCGTGACGGCTGACCATAGTCATGTATTCACCATCGGCGGCTATCCGCAACGCGGCAATCCTATTTTAGGTTTAACCCAAGGTGTAGGCGCGACTAAACCTGATCTGGATATGCTGGGCTTACCCTACACCACCTTGAACTACGCCAACGGCACAGGCTACACAGGTGCATCAAATCTACAACCAGCGGGTTCAAAATCATTTAAAGCCGCCGCTGGCGCGTGGTCATCAGGTAGTGAAGGTCACAACCCGACCACATTCAGCCCTGCTACAGGTCGTCCTTTGCTGGATTCCGCTAAAGTAGAAAATTCTGATTATTTACAAGAAGCGATTATTCCACTCACGGCGGAAACACACGCCGCTGAAGACGTTGCCATTTTTGCACGCGGCCCACAAGCCCATTTGTTCCATGGTATCGTTGAACAAAACGTTATTTATCATGTGATGGCGGAAGCCTTGGGATTTGCCAAGGATAGTGCTGAAGAACATGAAGATAAACATCATCACGGCAAGTAAACTCAGTATTATCGCCTTGTCCAAGGCGATTATTATCGTTTAATGAAAAGGGATACTTGTATCCCTTTTCTTATTTTGATTCACAGCTAAGCGTAATATGAAAACACCCAATGTCTTAAAAATCGCCCTTATGGTTGGCTTATGTTTTTCCACTGCTAGTTTTGCCGAGAGCAATAGCGCACCACAGGCAACCGAAGTCGCTTGCCACTATGTCACCAAATTAATTCCTCAAAGCAAAACCAACGCATCAAGCAACGACTGGTTCTTCTGGCGTAACCCCAGCATGATACAAACGCTGGATGCTGATGGCGATCATGGCGAACTATGGCAAAAAACCGCCAACGGCAGCATTCAATACCGCAAGCTTTATCATGCCGATAAAACCGCAGTTGAATATATGCCCGCCGATATGCCCACCAATAACATGAATTTTGATTGGCTCAAACTCTCCAGTATGCTCAGCCAACAAGAGCTGGACGCACTTAAAGCGATTAAAAAAACCAAAATACTGGGTCGTAATGCCGAACTGCGCAAAGGAAAAGTAGCCAATCAAAGCATAGAAGTCGTTTGGTTGCTGGATGAAAATTTACCCGCGCGGATTCTCAGAAAAGACCAAACCAGCCGCGTAGAATTGAACCTTGTTGACATGACCAGCTTGTCATCCGCACACAAAAAACCCATCTCAGTTGAAGACATCAATAACTACAGACAGATTGACGCAGTTGATTTTGGCGATATGGAAAATGATCCCTTTGTTAAAAAAATCATGCAGACAGAAGGGCATCACCATCATTAAACAGAGGGTGAATTCATAACTTACCCCCATGTGCTAAAGCATCGGGGTTTGGTGCAGGCGTGATAACTGCGGTAGTTACAGTGTCAAAACAGCCGCTTTCCCTTGTTCCTGCAAACGCATCTATCAAACGGTTACGCATATCAGCATCATGTTCAAATACTTTCATCCAGATGCTGAAAAAACCATAGCCTTGTGCGATTTTTACTGCCAAACGTCGAACACTATCATTATTCGAATTTGTATCAACATCTGCTTTAGTCTCTTCAGCAATAGCCCACACCTCAAGACGTTGTGAGACTCTATCAATAATTGCCTGTTTGCCATTTTCATCCAATGCTTTACAAATTTTTTTATCTAAACCTGTTAAAGCCAAGGTTTTTTGAGCCATTCCGAAAAGTCCATTATTTATACTGATAGCCGAAGGCTCAACGCGCCCATCTTGTGTATAACTAAATGCGGCAAAGGTGTTATCACGATCGGGTAGCAAAATATCCGCTAAAACAACATCCTTATCTTTTTTTGTGGAATTGCAATTCACACAAGCCAATAAATAATTTTCCCAGCGACCTATTAAATACGCATAAGCAGGCAAACCTTTAGGTTGGATATGTTCAACTGCTAATTGCGTGACAACTCGTCGTTCGCAGTAACTGCAATAATTGCCTAATCGAGAAATTAGAAATTTTTGTGCGCTATCGTAAGGAGCAAAATCCTGATTTTGCGGTGAATTACCGCGACGAACAGGGCGCATTGCTTATTCTCCCAATTTAACAGCGCGTTTCATTTCCAGAAAAGCTTGGAAAGCTGGGTTATCCGCATAAGGCGCAATAGATTTAGCTAATTGCGTTTTGAAAGCGGCTAGTTTTTCTTCGGGTGCAATAGCGGCGGCTTCCAAAGTTTCCAGATAATTTTTTGCCACATCTTTCATTTCTTCATAGCGTTGACTGACTTGTGGATTTTCTACCCCCATAATCCCTTGAGCAATTTCATCAACTGACATATCGGCAAGATTTGCAGTCGGCTGCCCATCCAGCATAATCAATTCTTCACCTGAACGTAATGATTGAATTAAAAATGGTGAATGCGTGGTGCAGATAAATTGAATGTTTGGAAAGGTTTTGCGCAAGTCTTCAATAATGCGGCGTTGCCATTTTGGATGCAGGTGTAAATCTAGTTCATCAATTAATACCACGCCAGACGTTTCTGCACTGGCATTACCTTCTAAATGCGGATTCAAAATAGCAGCACGACGGGCTAAATCACAGAATAAACCTACCATGTTACGCTGACCATCGCTCAGATGTTCAAATGGTATTGAGGACTTATTTTCAAATTCAACCATCACTCGACCTTGAGGAAAATCAAATTTAAGACCAGTACAACCTTTTAATGCGGCTTTAGCGGCATTGCGAATAGATTGCAGAATAGGAGTTTCTTTATTGCCCTGCTGAATAGATTCTAACTCGTATTTTAGAAACCATTCTGCAACTTCATGAAGATTTAAGCCTAAATGAAGGCAGTCAATGTAAGGGTCAAAATGTGAATATCTTGCTTTAGCGGCTGACTCAAGATTTGTTTCGCCTTTTGCTATCCAAAGGCGGTCACATTGGTAAAAAGCAATCAGCGGTAAATTAAAAGATTTTCCTGCTTCAAAATAGCTAAGAGTATTTGAACCCAGTGTATCAAAATTAAGAATGGGAGATTTATCCGAAGTATCTACAAGAAGAAAAGAGTCGTCATTTCCTTCGAGTCTTTTACGACACCAAGCAACATTAATTTCTTCTTTATCATTATGATTATTAATGATAATTGCTGTCCCATATGCCGTGATTGATGTTTGCTTAGCTTTATCGTAACGATTATTTATTTGTACTTCGCGAATTTCATCATCGGCAATTAGGCGGAAGTTATTTTCGTTTTTAATATAAGCGTGCGCCCAACTGCCCAATACTATTTCTAATGCTTTTAATAATGACGTTTTACCACTACCATTTTCACCAATAACCAGATTAAAGCGTGGATGAAAATTAAACCACTGTTCGGAAAACAATTTGAAGTTTTCGATTTCTAGCTTGTTAATCTGCATTACAGTTGAATCCTTGGGTTTTTAATTTACGGTCATTAAACTAACCATAACCACTAAAATTAGGTCTTGCAACACCCCTGCTAAATTTTTAGCAAAAAATCGGTGTGTATGAGTTATTTAAACCTTCGAGGTCTTCAAGACCTCGAAGGTTTATTGATACTGTTGGATTTATTGACATGAACTTAATGCCTGCGCAGGCGGCGTGTAAGGCAACGCAAACGCATTGGCGACGGCGACATGGGTGAGTAAACCGCGATGGGTATTTAGCCCGTGTTGTAATGCCAGATTATTACGCACGGCATCCAAGCCGTTGTTGGCTAAGAGCAGTATGTACAAAGCGGTTTGATTATTGAGCGCGAAGGTGCTGGTGCGTGGTACTGCCCCCGGCATATTGCTGACGCAATAATGCACGATACCGTCGATTTGGTATGTGGGATTACTGTGTGTAGTCGGGCGTGTGGTTTCGATACAGCCGCCCTGATCGACGGCGACATCGACAATCACCGAGCCTTTTCTCATGTGTTGCAACATCTCGCGGGTAATTAAACACGGTGCGCGTCCGCCTGTTATTAAGACCGCACCGATGACTAAATCGGCTTGATACACCGCTTCTTCGATGGTGTATTCGTTGCTGCTGCGGGTTTGTAATTGCCCGCGATAAATATCATCCAAATATTTCAAGCGTTCATGGCTAATATCCAGTATGGTGACTTCTGCGCCTAAGCCCACGGCGATACGCGCGGCATTGGTACCGACGATGCCTGCGCCTAAAATAGCGACTTTTGCAGGGGCAACACCAGGGACACCGCTGATTAATACGCCACAGCCACCGTTGCTTTTTTGCAGATGGGTCGCACCCGCCAGTGGAGCCATACGTCCTGCCACTTCACTCATCGGTATCAATAACGGCAATTGCCCGCTGCTGGTTTGTACGGTTTCATAAGCAATTGCGGTTGTGCCTGCGGTTAATAATGCGTCGGTCAATGCCTTATTTGATGCGAGGTGCAGATAGGTGAATACCATTAAATCGTCGCGTAAATAACCGTATTCGGCGGCAATGGGTTCTTTGACTTTAATGACTAATTGCGCCGCCCACGCTTCGGCGGCGGTTTCAACCAGTTCCGCTCCTGCGGCTTGGTATTCTGCATCGGCAATTGAGCTGCCGACACCTGCGCCGCGTTGGACACGCACTTGATGTCCTTGATGGATGAGTGACCTGACTACACCTGCGGTCATGGCGACTCGATTTTCGTTATCTTTAATTTCTTTAGGTAAGCCGATTAACATAACGTGTCCCCTGATAATTAACAGTAGAGCTTGGATTATAAGCCGCGCGGTAAAAAACATTGTGGAATTTTAGCGGCGTTTGTTTAAATAGCCGTTGTATATAGCTTGATGAATGAGAGG
>Ga0208626_1000050_pt1 | contig 66001 bp, 55 predicted proteins | sample LakWasMet10_HOW4_2_FD_183860 | JGI IMG/M metagenome (GOLD analysis project Ga0208626, IMG submission 183860) | Freshwater sediment methanotrophic microbial communities from Lake Washington under simulated oxygen tension - Sediment Metagenome... | ecosystem: Environmental > Aquatic > Freshwater >... | reverse complement strand
CAATGATAATGGAGCCTGTGATGGTTCAGCAACGATTACTGTTTCTGGTGGAACAGGACCCTATTCTTTTCAGTGGACCCCAAGTGGGCAGACTACTCAAACCGCATCTGGGTTATGCAATGGCACTTATTCCATAACAGTTACTGATTCATTAGGTTGTACAAAAACAGATAGTGTAACTATAAATATCGCAACTGAAATAGATGAAAACAATAAATTAGATTTTATAGCATTTCCAAATCCAGTTGATATAAATTTGACTGTTAAAATTGGTCATTTTTTAAATACCACGATAAGTATTTCTAATTCACTTGGACAGGTTGTATTAACAAAACAGTTAACTAGCAAAACAACCGAACTAGATTTATCCAACTTGGAGAATGGAATTTTTATTATTACACTAAATGATGGAAAATCAAGCATTCATCAAAAAATAATAAAAAACACTAATTAGATTATCCAATTTAAAGCTTTCTGTTTTATTAATAAGTGGATAGGTCTGCCGTGTTAGGTTTTCAATAAATAATTCAGTATTTTTATTATTGTTATTTCATAATTTACTTTTTAATAGTTAATTGCATCGTGTGAAAATCAATGTGCTTATTGGGCGTATGAAAAATATATTCCTATTATTTATCGGACTTTTTTATACAGTTAATTCATTTGCTGATTGTCGTGGAGAGGGTCTATACATTTTTCCATCTGGGAAAACGATTAAGCAAAATTCCGTTTTTGTATTGGATGGATATGCTCGAAGTCAAGATGTCATTTTGGGGCTGAACAAAAAGTATCCTATTTATTTAGAAAGTGGTGAGCAGAAGGTAAAACTCTTTGTAAAAGAAACGTTTGTTGGTCAGTTTGAACTAACTCAAGCCATTCTAACATTAGAGAAGCCACTTGAAGCTGGGCTTGAGTATACACTCGTTATCGATAATTTGCCTAAAACTGAAAGTTTGGATCGTTACAATCCTAAAACAAACATTTACGAGCTAATTAAATTTACAGTTGAGTCTGGTGTAGATATAGAAAAACCAGTTATAACCTCCAGTCCTAAGCTTATCGACAAGTCATATGCACAATATGGTTGTGGACCGGCAATGTCTGTTAATTTCAGTTTCCCAGTTAAAGATAATTCAGAAATCATCATTAAAACAGTAGTTAAAAATATAAAATCTGGTATTGAAACAACTTATTGTATTGTACATCAAAATAAGCAGATTGAGGTTGGACATGGTATGTGTTCTGGAGCATTTATCTATGGCGAAGGCAATGAATATGAAGTTGCTTTTTCATTTATGGATGCATCTGGTAATATAACTGCTTGGCAAGGTGATCGCATTAAATTTACTAAGCCATCCGCTGAGCATTTGGATGAATGGAAAAAAAAGAAAAAGAAATAGAAATAGAAATAGAAATAGAAAAGGCTGTACTTGTTAAGTTTGTCAATTCTCCATAATTTACTTGTTTCATTAAGCAGATTGGTAAGTAATTTTATGCTAGCATAAAAAAGAATAAATTATTTTAAAACATAAAACAAAATAGTATGGCAAGTATCAATCCACACATTAATTTCAATGGAAATGCCGAAGAAGCATTTAACTTTTACAAATCAGTATTTGGAGGAGAGTTCGCAAAAATTATGCGTTTCAAAGATTTAGCAAGTGATGAATTTCCTGTAGCTGAACATGAAGCCAATAAAATAATGCACATTGCTTTACCAATCGGTAAAAGTATGTTAATGGCGAATGATGTTCCCGAAATATTGGGGAAAACAAATGAAAATGAGAACAGAAGCAAAATTGTAATTACTGCAGAAAGTAAAGAAGAAGCCAATAAATTATTCAACGGATTGTCGGTAGGCGGACAAATTGAAATGCCGATAATGGACAGTCCTTGGGGTTCATACTTTGGTATGTTTAGAGATAAATACGGCATTGAATGGATGGTCGATTTTGATCCGAATTATAAGGGATAAATTTATTTCTGAAAAACATCGAAAACGATTTCATGTTTTTGAAAAAAAAGGGCTGAAGTACAATACTTTAAATAGTTGAAAATAAATAAAGTGAGAAGACTTAAAGTGTTGAGTTTATATCACGTGAAAGATACTTTTTAAACAATTAGGATTGACTGAAAAGCAATTTTTAAAGCGACTAGAACCGTGAATATTGACGAGAAAGTCGGTTGTATAATAGCGCAATTAACACAAATTTGATTTGGTTCTCCAAATCAATTAATTATAACCACTGCTTTTTACCTATCTTAGTTGTGCTTTTGATGAGCATTCAACAACAACTAAAAAATGATAAAAAAGAAAACATTTTCCTCGAAAATTTTTAGCAGTTGGAAAAAACTTGGACCAGGGCTCGTTACAGGTGCAAGTGATGATGACCCATCGGGTATTGCAACCTATTCTCAAGCGGGAGCAGCATATGGACTTTCAACATTGTGGACCGCAATTATAGCATTTCCACTCATGGCTGCTATTCAGCAGATGTGTGCGAGAATTGGTTTAGTAACTTCACAAGGCTTAACAGGAACGCTAAAAAAACATTACCCGAAACCTATTTTATATGTGATGTTAGTATTTAGCTTCCCAGCTATTGTAATGAATATAGGAGCCGATATTGCAGGCATGGGAGCTGTAGGGAATCTGTTATTTCCATCAATAGATGCTAATTATTTCAGTGTTCTTTTTACAATTATTCTTTTAGGCTTAATAATCTATTTACCCTATCAAAAAATTGCATCCATTCTAAAATACTTATGCATTGTAATGTTGGTATATTTTATTGTTCCATTTTTATATAAGCAGGATTTTGGTGAAATATTCAAAGCTACTTTTATTCCAACAATTAAATTCGATAAGGCCTTTATTGCAATCCTTGTAGGAATACTTGGTACAACTATTTCGCCCTATCTTTTCTTTTGGCAAGCATCGGTAGAGGTTGAAGAGATGAAAAGCAAAAAGAAGCATTTGATTGTAAATAAAAAGTTAATCCGTGATATGAACCAGGATGTTGATTTTGGAATGACAGTTTCTGGTTTTGTTATGTACTTTATTATTCTTACCACTGGCACTGTTTTGTATAAAGGTGGCATCCATCAAATTGACACTGTAGAACAAGCTGCAATGGCATTAAAACCTTTAGCAGGAAATTTAGCTTACCTACTTTTTGCTATTGGTGTAATCGGAACAGGCCTTATTGCAATTCCTGTTTTAAGTGGTTCAATTTCTTATATCATCACAGAAACATTTGGTTGGGAACAAGGACTAAATAAGAAATTTCATGAAGCAAAAGCATTTTATGTTGTTATTGCAATTTCATTGATACTTGGTTTGTCATTAAACTACATCGGCATCACTCCAATTCAATCACTTATTTATACTGCTATTTTGTATGGACTTACAGCTCCCGTTCTAATAGCTATCATACTTCATATTTCTAACAATAAAAAAATAATGGGCGAAAATGTGAATGGAAAAGGAGCCAATGTTTTAGGCTTTGCAGCATTGATAATTATGACAGTGGCTGCTGTCGCTTTAATTTATTTGCAATTTTCAGGTAATTAAAAAAATAAAAACAAAATGATAACAATTGATAATTATTTAGACAGTCATTATATACATAGAAGCAACTGGTTAAGAGCTGCTGTGTTAGGAGCAAACGATGGAATAATTTCCATTTCGAGTCTTGCAATAGGAGTTGCTGCTGCAAGTTCAACACGAGAACCAATTGTTTTAGCAACTGTAGCTGGACTAGTAGCAGGTGCCTTATCAATGGCTGCTGGTGAATATGTTTCTGTAAGTTCACAAACGGATACCGAAAAGGCAGATATCGAAAGAGAGATTATTGAACTTAAAGAGATGCCAGAAGAGGAGTTAAGTATATTGGCTCAAATCTATGAGAAAAGAGGACTAAAGAAAGAAACAGCGATGCAAGTGGCTATTGAATTGACCGAGAAAGATGCATTGGGTGCTCACATACGAGACGAATTGGGTATTAATGAGATTAGTCAAGCAAATCCAATTCAAGCAGCCATCGCTTCAGGAACAGCATTTACGGTTGGAGGTTTATTGCCACTTTTAGTGATACTTTTTGCTCCCGTTAAAGGGATGGAATATTGGTTATATGGCTTCACAAGTATTTTCTTAATTATCTTGGGAATCATTGCCGCAAAAACAGGTGGCTCCAGTATAAAAAAAGCAATTATACGTATTACCATTTGGGGTACACTGGCAATGGGCTTGTCAGCATTAGTAGGTTATATATTTGGTGTAAGGGTTTAATTTTAAATTACCTTAATTTTTAAAATAGTTTATTATATAATTAAAGATGATAAAAACAGAAAAACAAGGTTTGTTTCAATTGTTGAAAATTGCCACTCCCTACATTATTATTACAACCATTTATACAGTATTAGTGCTTGCTCTCGAAGAGTATTTTGGTGACCATATATTCAAAATGTCGGGACAGATAGGTTCTGTATTCGGACTTGCAGTTGCTTTTTTCTTAGGTTTTAGAATGAACTCTGCTTACGACAGGTGGTGGGAAGCACGAAAGATAGTTGGCGAGTTGACAAATAACAGCAGAAGTTTTGCTGCAAAAATTTATGTTTATTATGGTAATCCTGAAAATTTCAATGAAACGAGAAAAGCCGATTTGAAAGAGAAGGCTCAAAAAATAATAGGCTTAAGCATCTTGTATATTCGACAATTTAAAAATGAAATGCATAGCAAGCCTAAACCAACGTTTAATGAACAATCGAAAGAACTATTAACTGCCTTTAAAATAAATACAGAAAATAAAATTTCAAATGAACTATTAGTAGCACTTGCAAAAAGTATTGAAGATGATTTTTCATCAAAAGCCAATATTGAAAAAGGTGATTTAATGCAACACATCAACCGTTTTTATGATATACAAGGCAAAGCTGAAAGAATAAAGAATACTCCATTCCTTATGATCTATAGCGCTTTTACACGTTTAATTGTAAGTTTTTATGTAATTCTTATTCCTTTGTTTATTGGCGATATTGATTTAGGAGGTGAAGAGAGTGGGTTTGAATTTTTAGCAATACCAATCATGGTAATCATCAGTACTGCATTTTTAACAATTAACAAATTAGCCAATTTATATGGGGAACCATTTTTGGAAAATACAACTTCTGTTAATGTTGATAGTGTATGCAATACGATTGAACAAAATTGTATGGAAATACAGGAGAAATTGAATTGAAAAAGCAATTTAAATTTTAAAAGAGTTTCGTGTAAAGGGATAAAAAAATAATTATTAAATGAAAAAAATAACATTGCTAATTTTAGCACTAGCTACATCATTCGGTTTTGGTTTTGCATTCAAAACATTAACGACACAACCAACTCCTGTTGAAGTAAAAAGAGTGACTGGCATAGGTGGCATTTTTTTTAAATGCAAAGACCCTAAAAAAATGACAGCTTGGTATCAAAAACATCTTGGTTTAAATACAAATCCATACGGTGCAACGTTCGACTGGTACGAAGGCGCAGATAGTACAAAGAAAGCACAAACACAATGGACCCCATTTGCCGAAACAACCAAGTATTTTGAGCCTTCAAAAAAAGATTTTATGATTAATTATAGAGTAGAAAACTTGGTGACACTCGTTGATGCTTTAAAAAAGGAGGCTGTAACAATTGTCGATACCATTGAAACATACGATTATGGCAAGTTTGTTCATATTCTTGATGCAGAAGGAAATAAAATTCAATTGTGGGAACCTATCGATTAAACGAAGGAGAATTATTGGTTGACAAATGCACGAATCACAAAATAATTAAAGGTCATAATGATTAATACAAAGAAAATGTTGAAGCAATTTAATATAGCAGTAATTGTCGTTATTTCAATTTATATTACTTCTTGTAATCAACAAAATAAATCTGAAAAACTAAACAATTTAATAGCAAATCAAGCCTCTGTTTTCTCAAAGGATTCAAATAGTAGTATGGCTTTGCCAATTGAGATTAGCAAAAATGTAAGAAGTATTTACCAAGATAAAAATGGCATCTATTGGTTTGGAACAAATGCTAGTGGCGTATATCGTTATGATGGGAAAACATTGATTCAATATACGATTGAGGATGGTTTATCCGATAATCAAGTTCAAAGCATTCAAGAAGATAAATCTGGTTCTATTTGGTTTGGAACAGGTGTGTTTGGTGTTAGTAGGTTTGATGGGAAAACGTTTACTACGTTTACAAATAAAGAAAGTTTGAAATTAGCGAATAGTTCTTTTGGAGATTGGAAAATAGAGCCTAATGATTTGTGGTTCTATGCTGGTGGTGGTGTTTATCGCTCTAGTGGTAGTTCTTTTGCTTATTTACCTTTGGCTGAATCGGTTGCGAATTCTAAACAGTCGAAAAACGCCCCCTACAGTCTTAGTCGATATGCAGTGTATAGTATATTGAAAGATAAAAAAGGAAACATTTGGTTTGGAACACAAGCAGAAGGTGTATGCTGCTATGATGGAAAATCGTTTACTTGGTTTACTGAAAAAGGCTTGGCTGGATCTGCAGTATTGGGTTTGTTTGAAGATAGCAAGGGGAATATTTGGTTCGGAAATAACGGTTCGGGATTGTTTCGATATGACGGAAAATCGTTGACTAATTTTACAGAAGAGAAAGGACTTGACAATAAAGAATTTAAAATTTCTGGTAAATCGGGTCCAGGTACATTGGCTCGTATTTATTCAATTAACGAAGATAATAGTGGGAACTTGTGGATAGGAACTGTTGATGCTGGTGTTTGGAAATACGATGGAACGAATTTAGTTAATTACACAACAATTAACGGACTAGGTAGCAATGCAATAAACTTAATTTATAAAGATAGAAATGGGGAACTTTGGTTTGGAACTGATGGAGATGGTGTTTTTAAATTTAATGGTAATTATTTTTCGAAATTTATAATTAAATAGTCTGTTAATAGGCATTTACTAAAATAGAATTTGAATTATCCCTTTTTGTATATTTAAAATCGTTAACGAATAAAAAGACAATGGCAAAGAAAATTACAAAAACACTATCAGCCTCTGAAACAAAAGAATTAGTTAATGTCTTAAAAACACGTTTTGAAAAAAATATAAAGCGTCACCAAGGTCTTGAATGGAGCAAGGTTCAAGCAAAGTTAGAAGAGAATCCTGAAAAATGTTGGTCACTCAATGAAATGGAAAAAACAGGTGGTGAGCCAGATGTAGTAGCCTACGATAAAAAAATTGGGGCATATGTTTTTTTTGATTGCTCGCCCGAATCTCCGAAAGACCGAAGAAGTGTTTGTTACGATCAAAAAGCACTGGATTCGCGTAAAGAAAATAAACCCAAACACAGTGCAATGGGTATGGCCGTTGAAATGGGAATTGAACTATTAACAGAAGAACAATACCGTTCATTGCAACAATTAGGAAACTTTGATGCAAAAACATCGAGCTGGATAAAAACGCCTGAGAATATTCGAAAATTGGGAGGCGCACTTTTTGCTGATTATCGTTATGAAACCGTTTTTGTGTATCACAACGGTGCTGAATCGTATTATGCTGCTCGCGGTTTCCGTGGCTCATTAACCCTATAATTGAAGTGATGGAGAAGAAGACTATAAAGGCCACTTTTTTTGCAACCCAAGCCTTGTTTAGAAAATGGTTAGAAAAAAATCATAAGAAAGAAAAGGAATTGATTGTTGGTTATTATAAAGTAGATAGTGGAAAACCATCCATGACGTGGCCGCAATCCGTTGATCAAGCACTTTGTTTTGGCTGGATAGATGGTGTACGAAGATCTATTGATAAGGACAGTTATTGCATTCGGTTTACACATCGAAAACCAACAAGTATTTGGAGTGCTATCAATATCAAAAAAGTGGAGGAGCTAACCAATGCGGGTTTAATGTTGCCTGAAGGACTGCATGCTTTTTCGTTGAGAAAGGAGCATAAATCAAGAATTTATTCTCACGAAAAAGAACCCTCTTTTTTAAGTCCGGATTTTGAAAAACAATTTAAAAAGAATAAATTAGCTTGGAATTTTTTCAATGAGCAAGCACCATCTTATAAAAAAGTGATGATACATTGGATAATGACAGCAAAACAAGAAAAGACAAGATTGACTCGCTTAGAAAAAACAATTCAAACAAGTGAACAACAAAAGCGAGTGTTGTAAATAACTTAAAACGATAAATTATGAAATCAAAAATAGTACTACTTGCAATTACATCTTTAATTATTGCAGCTTGCAGCACTTCTAAAAAAGCTACAACAACAAGTACAACTGAATCATCCACTACATCCTCAACTCCTTTAGTACTTGCAAGAACAATGGGTATGCAAGCTCCAGGCAACGAAGAGTTAGTAGCGATTCAAGCAAAGTTTGCAGATGTTACTTTGGATAAGTTAAAGCAAGGATATGAGCTCTATACAAATGGTGCTTGTATCAATTGCCATAGTGCAAACAATATTTATAACTATGGCGAAGCACAATGGAAAGATCTTGTTGAAAATATGGCTGATAAAGCAAGGATTTCGGACAGCGAAAAGGATGCTGTTTACAAATACGTGTTATCAGTAAAAGCAACACAAGCAAAATAAATTTTAATCGGGCAACTTTACTTGATCCGTTAAAAAGCGGTAGGTTTTGGTGAGTGATTGAAATTTCTTTGCATTTTTCTCTAATCCGTTTTTTGTGCGAGATGTAATAATAATCATTGCAACTCCTTTTTTTTCAGAAATATAGGCTACACGTTCAAAATTTTTATTTTCGGCATCGGCATATTCATACACAACTGCATTTTTGTTTTTGCCAATTTGAATGATTCCTTTTGCTTTTATTTTCATTTTAGGAGCACGCGCAATAAAAGCAGTACTGTCGTACAGAATCACATCCTTTAATTTTTCATCTTTTGTAGTGTCGTAACTTGTAAATGTGGTGTACATTACTGTTTCAGCATCGGCCCAGGTTTCTCCTTTGGGATAAAATACGGCCATTAAATTTTCCTCCCTGCCACTTTCATTATCGAGTACCCAACCACTTGGTGCGGTTAAAAAATAGGAATGATTATGTCCGTATATTAATCCTGTATTGGTTTTTAAGCTGTCTTTTTGAGCAAATCCAGCAATTGAAACACTAATAAGTATAAAAAGTAGGCTGATTTTTTTTATCATTTTGGTTCGGTTTTCTTAACAGCTTTCATGAGTTCACACTTATCGCAGGCTTGCTTTTTTTTGATGCTTGCATAAAAGCGGTAGCCAACATAGCAAAGTGCTAATAAAACAAGTAGATATACGGCTATTTCTTGAATCATGATTGGAATACAAAATTACGGAAAATTATACCGCTAAAAGTCCTTATTTTTTAATAATTTTACGTCCGTAAAAACAATACATATGATTACTGCAGAAACTCCTATTCGTTACGATCGAAAAAAATATAAAGATGAGGTATTGATAGACCTTTACAAAGGTGTATTAAGGCCTCGAATGATTGAAGAAAAAATGTTGGTGCTTTTACGCCAAGGTAAAATTGCTAAATGGTTTAGTGGTATTGGACAAGAAGCAGGTTCTGTTGGTATTGCTATGGCAATGGACAAAGAAGAGTATATTTTACCGATGCATCGTAATTTAGGTGTATTTACTTCTCGTGGTATTCCTTTGAATCGCTTGTTTTGTCAGTTCCAAGGAAAACCAAGTGGATTTACCAAAGGGCGTGATCGTTCTTTCCATTTTGGAACCCAAGAGTACAAAATCATTGGTATGATCTCGCATTTAGGTCCACAACTTGGTTTGGCCGATGGAATTGCATTGGGTAATTTATTGAAAGAAAATAATAAAGCAACAGTTGTTTTTTCGGGTGATGGTGGTGCAAGTGAAGGAGATTTTCACGAAGCATTGAATGTGGCAGCTGTTTGGGATTTGCCTGTGATTTTTGCAATCGAAAACAATGGATATGGTTTGTCAACACCTAGTAACGAGCAATTCCGTTGCAAGCAATTTATCGATAAAGGAATTGGCTATGGAATGGAAGCAGTGCAGGTGGATGGAAACAATGTGTTGGAGGTATACGATACGGTAAAACGTTTAACCGAATCGATGCGTAAAAATCCTCGTCCTATTTTATTGGAATTAATTACATTCCGAATGCGTGGACACGAAGAAGCATCGGGTACTAAATACGTTCCAAAAGAATTGTTTGATATCTGGGGCAAAAAAGATCCATTGAATAATTTCGAAAAATACTTGTTGCAAGAAGGTGTGTTGGATGAAAAAATGATTGAAGGATTCCGTGCAGAAATTAAAGAAGAGATTGAAACAGGTCTTGAATTAGCTTATGCCGAAACATTGCCTCCTCCAAATACAGAATTGGAATTACGTGATATGTATGCACCGTTTGATTTTGTAGAAACAAAAGCAAGTGGTAACAAAACAAACAAGCGTATGATTGATGCCATTTCGGATGGGATGCGCTTGGCAATGCGCAAACATTCCAACTTGGTGTTGATGGGACAAGACATTGCAGAATACGGTGGTGTGTTTAAAATTACCGAAGGTTTTGTGGAAGAGTTTGGGAAAAAACGTGTTCGCAATACACCTTTATGTGAATCAGCAATTGTAGGTAGTGGTTTTGGTTTATCCATCAATGGTATGAAAGCAATGGTAGAGATGCAGTTTGCTGATTTTGTTACCGAAGGATTTAATCAAATTGTAAATAATTTAGCGAAATCACATTACCGTTGGGGACAAAATGCGGATGTGGTAGTGCGTATGCCAACAGGTGCAGCAGTAGCTGCCGGACCATTTCACTCACAAAGTAATGAAGCATGGTTTACACATACTCCAGGATTAAAAGTAGTGTATCCTGCATTTCCAAGTGATGCAAAAGGGTTATTATTGGCTTCATTCGAAGATCCAAATCCAGTTATGTACTTTGAACAAAAAGCATTGTACAGAAGTGTTACCGAAGATGTAGCAGATGATTATTTTACTGTTCCAATTGGAAAAGCCAACTTGGTGCGTGAAGGAAACGATGTTAGTATTATCACTTATGGTATTGGTGTTCATTGGGCTTTAGAAGTATTGGATAAATACCCTAACATTTCGGCTGATTTAGTCGATTTAAGAACCTTATTGCCTTTTGATAAGGAAGCAATCATTCAATCGGTGATGAAAACGGGTAAAGCCATTATTTTGCATGAAGATACCTTAGTTGGTGGATTGGGTGGAGAGTTGGCTGCAGTGATTTCAGAAAACTGTTTTGAAAATTTGGACGCACCCGTGGTTCGTTCAGCAAGTTTAGATACACCTGTTCCAATGAATGCCGATTTGGAATGGAATTTTTTACCAAAAGCACGATTCGAAGAGCAATTGCAAGTACTTTGGAAATACTAAGCTTATCCTTTAATAGATTGAAGAAAGTCCCGATTTGTCGGGACTTTTTTTATATTTGTTCTATGCGCAATATACTAAGAGCATTCTTTTTTGTTTTACTCAATATCATTGTTCTAACAGTTGGACATAGTTCTACTGGTACTCCAAAATTAGATTCATTATATACCGAATTAAAAATCGCAAAATACGACTCAGTAAAAGTCGAGATTTACTTATCAATCATTGAAGAGTCGTATCGTAATAATCCTGAAAGTGTGATTCAATTGTCGGAAGAATTGATTTTAATTGTGGAGAATGCTTTAAAAGATGCCGATAAAGAATATGCTCACAATTTATTAGCTGTAAAAGCAAATTGCTTTAACAATATTGGTGCTATCCATAATCAACGAGGAGATATAAAAAAGGCATTGTTTTATTTTCATAAAAGTTTAGCCATAAAAGAATCATTGGGTGAAAAAAAAGCAATATCGAGTACACTTAATAATATTGGTTATTTATACGAAACGCTAGATGATTATTCCAATGCATTATTAAATTATAAGCGAAGTTTGAAATTGAAAGAGGAAATTGGTGATAAAAAAGGCATAGCACGTTTGTATAATAATCTGGGTAGTTTATACGAGGAAATGAATGATTCTACGTTAACGTTGGATGCATACCGAAAAAGTTTGGCGCTGTCTGAAGGTTTGGATGATAAAATGGGAATGGCACTCACACTTAATAATATCGGTTATTTTTATGATAAGCAAAAGGCATCTAAAAAAGCATTTGATTTTTATGAGCGAAGTTTGAAAATTAGAAAAGAAATTGATGATCAGCAAGGTATTGCCGAATCGCTGACCAATTTAGGTGCGATTTATTTGCAAGAGAACAATGCTTCAAAAGCCTTGGAATACGGCTTAAAATCACTGGATATTTCAAAAAAATTAGGCTACCCCGAGTACATTAAGCGTGCTTCTAATTTGTTACGTGAAGTATATTTAAAACAAGAGAAGTATGCATTGGCTTATCAGATGTATGACTTGTACATAACAATGAAAGATAGTATTTTAAATGAAGAGAATAGAAACGAAGCAATCAAAAAATCTTTTGAATTTGAATATGAGAAAAAAGTAACTGCAGATAGCATAAAAAATGATGAACTAAAAAAGATTGAGCAACTTAAGCATGAGCACGAAATAGCCAAACAACGTTCGTATACCTATTTTGGAATAATTGGATTTTTATTGATGTTGTTTATCGCATTACTTTCTTTTAAAGCCTATAAACAAAAGCAAAAGGCTAATGATGAGATTACGAAACAAAAACTGATTATAGAAGACAAGCAAAAAGAAATAATTGATTCAATTAATTATGCCAAACGAATTCAGCAATCCATTCTGCCTACTAATAAATACATTGATAATTCCTTAGAGAGGTTGAGAAAAAAAGAATGATATTCAGCTTGTGATAGATAGCTATTTCAGGTCATTTTATTTATATTTGTTTTATGCTGAAAAGAGCCCTCTTTTTTATTCTTTTGTCGCCATTGATTTGTTTTTCACAAACATCCTACATTGATTCGCTTCAGCAACTTTTAAAAAGCACAACTTCTGATTCTGTAAAGGTTATAACGTTAAATGATTTGTTTAGTGAATATGAGTTTGTTGATACAACAAAAGCAAAAGCTTCTTTGACTGAAGCCTTAACAATTTCAAAAAAAGAAAATCTTCCTGAAGGTTTAGCGAAAACGTATCTTAATTTGGGTTATTTCCATGAGGATAAAGGTGATTATAAGAATGCTATTCAGTATTATAATTTGTCGGCAAATGTTAGTAAACTAAATGGATTGAAAGTTCAATATGCAGATGCATTAATGAGTCTTGGTATTCTAAATGAAATACAAGGAAATTATATAGAAGCATTGGATAAGTATAATAAAGCATTGGTTATTTATAAGGAGCTGAACAAGTTGGAAAGAATAGCAAGCTGTTATAATAATATTGGATTGGTATTTAGTTCAATAGGTAATTATCCAGAGGCATTAAAAAATCAATTCGCAGCTCTAAAGCTGAGAGAGCAACTAGGGCAAAAAGAAAATCTATCAAATTCCTATTGCAATATTGGAGTAATATACAAGCGATTGGGAAATAATAAGGATGCAATGAATTATTATTTAAAAGCGGTGACCTTGAATGAAGAAGTCGGCTCCAAAAAGGGATTAGCTGAAGTGCTTGTGAATATTGGAATAATTGCGAAGGATAACCAAGATTTTAAAATGGCATTAACTTATTACAATCGTGCATTAAAGCTTCATGAATCCATTTTAGATAAAAAAGGAATAGCAGTAGCGTATAGTAATATTGGCATTCTTTATCGTGAACAATCCGATATAACAACAGATCCAGTAATAAGAAAGGAATTGTTGATGAAAGCATTGGAAAATTTGAATTATTCACTCAAAATAAAAACAGACTTAGACAACAAGCCAGGTATAGCAGGGTCACTCAATGGAATTGGGATGTGTTACCTGAAATTAGATCAACTTGATAAGGCCGCAACTTATTTTCAGAAAGCCAAAGAATTAGCTTTTATAATGAATCATAAAGAATATTTGAAAGCTGTTTTTGAAAATCTAGCCAAGTTGGATAGCACAAAGGGAGATTATCGCTCTGCATTAAAAAATCGTCAGCTATTTGTGTTGTATAGAGATAGTTTGAATAATGATGAGTCTCAAAAGAAATTAATTCAAAGTCAAATGAACTACGATTTTGAAAAAAAAGAAGCCGTTTTGGCTGCAGAGCATACTCAGGAACTTTTAAATAAAACAATTATTGAAGATGAAAAAAGTCGTAAACAGTTAATTGTTTTACTTTCTTTAGTAATCGGCTTTGTATTGGTGCTATTGTTTTTACTTTTTGTTTGGCGCACTCTCCGTATTACTAAGAAACAAAATGCACTCATTGAATTTCAAAAAGATGAACTTAAAGTAAGAAAAGAAGAATTGATTTTGCAAAAACATATAATTGAAGAAAAGCAACAAGATATTATTGATTCAATTACATATGCGAAGCGAATTCAGCAAGCAATGTTGCCCAATGAAAATTATATTTATCGAAAAATTACACAATTAAAAAAATAAAGCTGAAGAATAATTTTAAATATCTGTTTTTTATACTGCTTTTTATAAAGCTGTCAGTAGCTCACGCCTTTACTACAAAGGTCGATTCCCTTTTGCATTTGATTGATGAAACTAAATTAGATACGAATCAATTATTCTTAATCTATTTGGTTAGTGATGAATACGAGGTAATGGGAGATTATGCGAATGGGATTGAGTATAGTTACAAATTGATTGAATTGGCTGATAAATTACTGGAACGAAAAAATAATACTGCTGTTAATACAACCATTCAACGTTATAAAGGGAAAGCATATAGTACTATTGGTTTAATTTATTTCGACCAAGGGAATTACACCAATGCTATTAAAAATCATTTACTGTCAATTCAGATTAAACAAATCATTGGAGATAAAAAAGGAATTGCAATTTCAAAAAACAATATCGGATTGGTATATATTAATCAAGGTGAGTATGCAAAAGCCCTTGATTTATACTTTCAATCCTTAAAAATGATGCAACAACTAAATTACAAAGAAGGCATATCGGCTAGTTATGATAATATTGGCTTGGTATACACAAATCAAGGTAATTATGAAGCAGCTTTAAAAAATCTATTGATTGCACTTCAACTTAAAAAAGAAATGAATGACACGTATGGTATGGTTTCAACATACAATACAATAGCAACCGTATACTATTATCAAAAAAAGTTTGATCAATCGATTCTGAATTTTCAAGAGGCGCTTGAGATCAGCAAAAAGCTTGGCGAAAAATCATATGTGGCATCAATTTACAATAATATTGGGAGTGTTTATGCCGATCAAGCAGAATTAGAAAGTAATACCTTAACACAGCTTAACTATTATCAAAAGTCATTGGAGACGATAAACTTAGGGCTTGAAATAAAAAAAGAGATAGGCAGTGAGGCTGGAATTGCAAGCTCCTATTTGAACCTAGGAGATATTTACATTAAATTGAAACAATACAAAAAGGCAGATAGTTTGTTGCAAATTTCTAATGCGCTAGCCCTAAAAGTAGGGCATAAGGAGTTTGTAAAGCTAAGTTATCAATCTTTGTATATTCTTGATTCTACAATCGGAGATTTTAAAGGTGCTTTTGAGAATTTTAATGGGTATACACTTTATCGCGATAGTCTGGATAATATGGAATCCAGAAAAAAGTCGGTTCAAGCAGAATTGAATTTTGAATTTGATAAAAAAGAAGCAATTGCAACTGCTGAACACAAAAAGAAATTGGAAAGTCAGCAATTTATTGCAGATGCTAAAATGAGAAAACAGAATGTATTAACTGTTGTAATCGTAGTCGGTTTATTTTTAGTATTAGTTTTTGCCATTTTTGTTTTACGTTCACTTAAAATTACTCAAAAACAAAAGCTTATAATTGAAGAACAAAAAAGGATATTGATAGAACAAAAGTCTGAAGTCGAAATTCAAAAAACAATTGTTGAGGAAAAGCAAAAAGAGATTATCGATTCCATCAATTATGCAAAACGCATTCAACTGTCGATTTTACCTACTTCAAAATACATTGAGGCTTCTATAAAGCGTTTGAAAATTTAGTTAAATCAGTGAAAAATTGTATATTGGTAGTATGAAATCCATTCTGTCCAGTATACTTTGTCTGGTAATTTGTACAAACATTCTTTTTGCACAAAAGGAAGTGGATTCCTTGATTTCACTTTTAAAATCTACTCCCAACGATACTACTAAATTACATTTGTTAAATGCTATTGCAGAAAAGAGTTTAGATGATAATGTATGGCCTATATACAATAAGCAAATGGAGGCATTGTCGCAACAACTTCTAAAAAGTGATGTGCCTGCTATAAAAAAAAGAGCACAGTATCATTATGCCAATTCTCAAATAAACAAAGGTTATTTACACAATAGTTTGGGTAATTTAGATAGCTCTATTTTTTATTATCAAAAAGCAATTGATATCATGCAAGTGCTTGGTGATAAAATAGGAATGGCTGCTGCATTGAACAATATTGGTTATGCCTATAAATCGCAAGGAGATATTTTAAGTGCCTTGGATTGTTACCATAAGAGTTTGAAATTGTACGAGGGGGCAAACTACGATGTTGGAGTTGCAAACGCGCTTAATAATTTGGCAATTATTTACAATCGTCAGGGCGACCTAAAAACGGCTATCAGTTATAATTTACGAAGCTTAAAGATTAGTGAAAAACAGGGCGATAAACGCAGTGTAGGTATTTCGATGAATAATCTTGCATTACTGTATCATAAGCGAAATAAACCCGAAGAAGCTTTATCGTATTTAAATAAGGCACTGCTTATTCAAAAAGAGATCAATGATATGGAGGGCATCGCTAATTCGTATAACAACATTGGTTATGTATATGAAGAAAGCGGTGATATTACAGGAGCATTGGATAATTATTTGTTAGCCTATACCATGTCGGCAAAAGGTACAGATAAGCCTGTATTGGTAAGTACAGCCATAAATGTGGCTACTATTTATTTAAAATTAAAAAAGCCAGCCGAAGCACATAACTATGCTAAAGAGGCCTATGCACTTGCACAGGAAATAGGTTTCGTAAATGAATTAGCAGATGCTGCCGATTTAATGAGTCAGGTTTATAAAGAGAAAAATGATTTTAAGAATGCATTGGAGATGCATGAGTTTTATATAAAACTAAAAGACAGTGCATTGAATGAATCTACACGAAAAGCTGCTTTGCAAATGCAATTTCAATATGCCTATGAAAAAAGAGTTATTGCGGATAGTATCAAGAATAATGAATTTCAGAAAGTAAAAGATGCACAAATAGCAGCACAAGAAAGCGCTTTGAAGCAAGAGAAAACACTTAAATATGTCTTCTTTTTTGGTTTGACATTGTTCATCGCAATTTCCATTTATGCATTCTACCGTTACCGTGATACTCAAAAGAAGAATGGAATCATTGCTCGCCAGAAAGAAATTGTAGATGAAAAGCAAAAAGAAATTATAGATAGTATTACGTATGCGAAGCGTATTCAATTAGCCTTGCTAAAGGAGGAAGAGCATGTTAGCAAGCATTTGCCTGAACATTTTATTTTGTTTCAACCAAAAGATATTGTTAGTGGCGATTTTTATTGGTCGCTCGAAAAAGCGGCAGCCAACTCTACTCAAAAATACTGGTATTTAACAGTAGCCGATTGTACGGGGCATGGTGTTCCTGGGGCATTTTTAACCATGTTGGGGACTTCCTTCTTAAATGAAATAAATGCAACAGCCGATTTGTTATCACCGAACGAAATTTTAAATCAGTTGCGTGCTCGTTTTATTCGTGATTTAAATCAGTCGGGTAGAATAGGGGAAAATAAAGATGGTATGGACATGTCTATCTTTCGATTGAATTTAACAACTTACGAATTAGAATGGGCTGGTGCCAATCATCCTCTTTGGATATTTAAAAAAGATGCGGATAACTCAACTCAATTTGTCGAACTGAAAGGCGATAAATCGCCAATTGGTTATTCCGACAATTTTACAAGTTTTACGAACCATTCGCTGCAATTAGCGAAAGGAGATCAGCTATTGCTTTTTACTGATGGCTATGCCGATCAGTTTGGTGGTGAAAAAAAGAAAAAATTCAAAAGATCTCAATTAAAAGAATTAATGCTATCAATGATTCAACATCCACCAGCTTATCAAAAACAAGCACTCGAAAAAGCATTTAATGATTGGCAAGGCGATATGGAACAAGTGGATGATATTTGTGTTATTGGAGTACGGATGTAAGATACGGTTCTGTTCTTGTGAATATGTTTCTTTCTCTTTATCAATAGGTTAATTCACCGCTTTTGTGATTGGAGGCAATTCTGCAAAATAGCTTCAATAATAACATCTATTTTTTTATATTTGTCTAATGTCATCAAAACTACTACTGCTTTTTTTTGTTTTTCACTTGTCATTATTTTCAGCTGAAAATAATATAGACAGCTTAAAGAAGCATTTGAAAGATTTTCCAACAGAAGACACGAGTGCTGTTCAAACACTAAATAAAATTTCATTGGCTTATATGCATAAGGCAAATGATAGTTGTTTGTTGTTTGCTGATAAAGCCATTGAGCTCGCAAACAAAATTGGCTATACTGCTGGTGTAGCAGATGGATATGACCGAAAAGGTGGATTTTACAATGGTAAAGGGGAATATAAAAAAGGCTTATATTATTCAATAGAAGGCTATAAGTTGTTTGAAAAATTGAAGGACAAGCGTGCAATGAGTAATTTGATGAACTCTATTGGAAACACGTATTTAGGTCTTAATAACAATGAAAAAGCATTGGAATCTTATCTTAAAAGTTATGAAATAGCTGCCCAAGATTCTAGCAAATACATGATGGCTATTTCTTCCATCGGAATAGGTAATATTTATTTAGATAGTAGAAAAGACGCGGCAACAGCAATCGATTATTTTAAGCGCTCAAAGGCCATTTTTGAACAGCAAAATGCTATGTACCCTTTGTCTATCTGTTATACACTTATAGGTAATTGTTTGGTGGAGTTAGAAAGGTACGATGAAGCATTCGAGAATTTTGATAAAGCAGTAATTCAACTTAAACAACTGGATAACTCCTATGGGATAGCCAGCACTTATGAAATCATAGCAGCCGCTTACGAAAAACAAGGCAGCAAAACCATTGCTTTGAATTTTTATGAGAAAGCGTATGCTATTTTTGTTGAACGTAAAGCGTATGATAATATCAAAAATGTGTGTCTTAATATTTCCAAATTATATTCTAAAACAAATAATTTCGAAAAAGCATTAACCTATTATGTATATTATTCCAATTACAAAGATTCTGTTTTTAATGTGGAAAGCAATAAGCAGGTGCTAGAAATAGAAGGGAAGTATGAAAGTGAAAAGCAGCAGCAGCAAATTGAATTACAAGAGGCAAAGTTGAGTCAACAACAAACCCGACAAACTATTTTGATGATTGGTATTGGTGTTGCAGTTCTTTTAATGTTATTATTCTTCTTTCGTTACTACGAGAAGCAAAAGTCGAACAAGGCTTTGTCGATTGCCAACGAAAATTTAGAGAGTAAAAACGATATCATTCAGCTTAAAAATAAAGAAATTACAGATAGTATTGAATATGCTAAACGTATTCAAAATACATTGCTCCCTTCCGAAAAATACATTTGGCAAACATTGAAACGATTGAATAATAAATAGTGTGTTGTAAATTGTAAGCATGACAAAGAAAGAACGTTTCGAGAAAATTATTGATTATTTCAGCAAAAATCATCCCATTGCAGAAACGGAATTACATTATAAAAATCCATACCAATTATTAGTAGCTGTTATTTTATCTGCTCAATGCACTGATAAACGTGTGAATATGGTTACACCTGCTTTGTTTAAGGCCTTTCCTAAACCCGAAGTAATGGCAGAAGCAAGTAGCGATGAAGTGTTTCAATACATCAGAAGTATTAGTTACCCTAATAATAAAGCGAAGCATTTAGTCGGAATGGCACATATGCTCATTCATGATTTTAAAGGTGTTGTGCCTTCTGAAATAAATGATTTGCAAAAATTGCCTGGTGTTGGTCGTAAAACAGCAAATGTAATTGCCTCTGTTGTTTATGATAAACCCGCAATGGCTGTTGATACACATGTGTTTCGTGTTTCGGCTCGTTTGGGACTTACTACCAATTCAACTACACCGCTCGAAACAGAAAAACAATTAGTTAAGTTTATTCCCGAAGAAAAGGTAGCTGTCGCTCACCATTGGTTGATTTTGCATGGTCGCTACGTTTGCACGGCTCGAAGTCCGAAGTGTCACGAATGCGAAATAAAAGCCTATTGCAAGTATTTTGAAGCCTTAACAAAAAAGAAAAAAACAGTATAGCAATGAAAAATCATTTTCTCTTAATTGTTGCTTGTTTTAGTATTGTGTTGAGTTTTGCTCAAGAAAAAAAACACTCCGTTTACTTAATTGGTGATGCAGGTGAACATACACAACCGCACGAAGCATTGTTGAAGTTGAAAAAGGAATTAACAAATGATGAAAAAAGTTCGGTTTTGTTTTTAGGAGATAATGTATATCCCAATGGCTTGGATTTAAATGATTCAAACTCCATTCTTCGTATGAACGCTCAATTAAATGTTTTAAAAGCATACATTGGACAAGCCTATATTATTCCAGGTAATCACGATTGGGATGCTCAAAAACGAAAAGGGAATAAAATTCTTTACGATCAGCAGTTGTACGTTGATTCCTTTTTGCGAAATCAATCTACTATTGTAAATAAATTAAGTGGTTCATTTTACCCAAAGGATGGTTTGCCTGGGCCACATTCTATTTTATTGGCTGATAAACTTCGTTTAATAATTATCGACACACAGTGGTTTCTGCATGTTTTTAAAAAGAATACTATTGGTTCTAAAAAAAATACTGAAAAATTGTTTTTCGAAAAATTAGATAGTATGCTCTTGCATTCAAAAAACAACCAAGAACAGGTTATTATTGCAGGGCATCATCCTTTATACACAAACGGACAGCATTCAAAAAAAATGCAACCACTTCGGTTTATGGTGAATTATGTTCCACCATTTCAGTTGTTTGGATTAGCTGGTTTATATCGGTTGTTTTCTCAAGACATTGATAGTCGCCATTATAAGCAGTTTCGCAAAAATATGTTTGTTTTGTTTGATAAATACGATCATCTAATTTATGTTTCAGGCCATGATCATAACATGCAATATTTTAATAAAGGAAATGATAAGTATATTGTTAGTGGCTCCGGAAGTAAATTGTCGAGCTTACAAAAGAAAAAACGATTCGAATCGAAGTGGGAGAGTGATCAATCGACAGGATTCATTCGATTAGATTTTTATTCGGACGGCTCAATGAAAATAAATGCAGTTAAGCCCAATGAATCAATTTTGATTGAATAAACTTATTTGTTGAACTCTTTGCAATATTTTTCAATTAAGTTGAATGCCTTTTCATTGTTCAAGCCGTCTGCTTTTTCTAAATCTTTACATGCGCCTTTTTTATCACCCGAAGCAAATTTGATCGATGCACGGTTGATGTAGGCTGGAGAATAATCAAACTTTATTTTGATTGCTAAATCTAAATCTTCTAATGCACCCGCAAAGTTTTTCATTGCACCTTTTGCCGTTCCTCTATTTGTTAATGCAATGAAGTTTTTTGGATCTTGTTTTATTACTTCATCGTAATCACGAACAGCTCCAGAGTTATCATTGATATTAATTCGAGTTGCTCCGCGTATGATGAGTGCATCTATATTGTCGGCTTCGTATTCTAAAAAGCGACTTAAATCCTTATCGGCAGCTTTAAAATCTCCACCATTGTATTTTGTTTTACCTCTCCAAAAGTAGGCTTCATTTCTATCTGGGTTTACTTCAATCACTTTGTTAAAATCGTTTAGCGCAAGTACATAGTCTTTTTTGAAATCATGAAATAATTTTCCTCTTTTGAACAATGCATCTTCATGGTTTGGATTTAATTCTATCGCTTGTGATAAGTCGGTAATAATAGCTTGTTTATCTTTCCCTTTTTCTTTTAATGTTGCTCTTAAATAGTAGGCTTGTGCATCTTCAAAGTTACGATCAATGGCTTTGTTGAAATCACTTTCGGCTTCTTTCATCTTTCCTAATTCCATTTGAGCAACACCACGTTCGCGATAGGCAGCATACTTTGTAGTGTCAAGTTCCAATGCTTTATCAAAACTTATAACCGCATTTTTATAATCTTTTGTTTTTGTTTGAACGAGTGCTAATCGATAATAGGCTTCAGCTGAACCACTATTTGCTTTTAGAGCTTTTTTGTATTCTTTAATTGCTTCTAAATAAAATTTATTCGCTGTTTTAGAATCATTGTTTTTTAATCGAACAGTTGCAGAATCACATTTGTAGTTACCTGCTTTGATAAAAGTGCTCGCAACATCTGCCGTATCAACTTTAGGTGCTTCTTCTTGTGCATTAAGTTGCATTGAAATTATCGAGCAAAATAAAGAACATATAATTAGAATGTGTTTTTTCATAGCGTGGAATAGTTGAAAATAGATTTAACTATCCTCTAATTTACGACTTATTTTTTTGAATTCGCATAATACGACATCGCAAATCGTACATCCGAATAAGTATACTCTTCTCCCAAGGCATTTTTGATGGGGCCAAACAAGGTTGTATCCAAGCTATTGGCAACCGTAATAATATCTTTCAGCTTTTTCTCATCCACAAATTGAGTAACATCCAGTAGTCCTAAGGATACATAATAGGCAAGGTGACTTTCTATCGTGCCAGCAACCATGCTTCGTTCGGTAGCAATTTCTTCAATGGATTTTCCACTTTTGAATAAATCAAAGCTGATTCGTTTGGTATCTGGTTTCTCTTTTTTCTCAGCATCCCCTTTTTCTTTTTTGGTCTTTTTCTTCTTCGTTTCAGAAAGAATAGCACCTACTTCGGTTACACGCTCTTGGTTTTCTTTACTCGTATGGATGGTTTCTTTCGAAAATTCGGTATTGTTATTTGCTGAAAGCACCATTGCTTGTGCTTTTTGAATTAATTGAAGCTGTTTGAAGAAAAGTGCATCCAATTCGGTTAATTCTTGCAAATAGGTTTTGATGCGTTTTTCATCTTTTAGTTTTTCAAGTTGTGTCAAAACTTTTTTTGAAAAACCTTTAAGGATTGGACTAAAATGCGATTGTGCTGCCGTTACACGATCTAGCAGTTGCTGCTTATAATCAGGAGCATTTGTTTGAAAAATAATACTTAATTGATTGATGAATTTATCGGCAACCACTTTACTTGCTTCTAATTCCTTGTATAATTCATTCGCCCAATCGAAGTGTTTTTGTTTGGCCGATTTTTGTTCGTCTTTTTGATAGCTTTCTAAATGCAATTTTAATTTAGCAGCAGTATCTGAAAAACTGAAACATTGGATGATGTAATTTTTAAAAAACGAATGCGATTCTTTTTCAAAAATAGAATCTAACTCATCGGTTGTATCTTTTGAATTACTAAACAGCTTAATTGTTTCATCAATACTTATGCTGTTGTAGTTGATCGGTGAAGCCAGCACCAAACCATTTAATGATGTTAATCGTGATAAAGCAACATACACTTGTCCAGGTGCAAACGCACTTCCTATATCAATAATCGCTTTGTCGAATGTTAAACCTTGACTTTTATGAATGGTGATTGCCCATGCAAGTTTGATTGGGTATTGAGTATAAGTGCCAACAATTTTTTCTTCTATCTCGTTTGTCATTTCATTGAGTGAATACTTAATGTTTTGCCATTCGTACTTTTCAACACTCACTGGTTGTGAATTGTCCTCAAACTGAACTTCAATTTTGTTTGAATTGATATCCGAAATTCTACCGATTTTTCCATTAAAGAAACGTTGAGCACCAGTAGGGTCATTTTTGATAAACATAATTTGCGCTCCTTTTTTCAACTCTAAGTTTTGATCAATCGGATACGCAAATTCATTGAAATCGCCCGTTGATTCAGCTTTAAAGAAATAGGAGGAGGAGGTCAGTTTTTGTAATTCCTGTTTGTTTAAACTATCAGCCTTGTGATTATGTGTGGTCAGTTGAATGTAGTTTTCGTTGCTAGTAGGAACAAAATTGGGTTTGTAAAATGTATTTAATAATTCAATGTCCTTCCCTGTAACTTGGTTGGTACGTAAATTATTTAAAACCGAAATGAAGGTATTGTCAGCCTGACGGTAAATTTTATCCAATTCGATGTACAAAGGTTTGTTGTTTTGTAATACTTGTGCATCAAAAAAGAAAGGCGATTTGTAATACGATTTTAAATAATTCCATTCATCATCTTTTACCACAGGTGGCAATTGAAGCATATCGCCAATGAATAATACTTGTACACCACCAAATGGTATTGCATTTTTTCTGCGAACACTTCTTAAAACAGTATCCATTGCATCAAGCAAATCGGCTCGCAACATACTTACTTCATCAATGATGAGTAATTCCAGTTCCTGAATTAATTTACGTTTGGTGCTATTCAATTGTGATTGTTTGAATAGGGTAGTGGGTGTATTTATTTTTGAGTTTTCTGTAAAATTTGCATTGGCATTACGATCAGGAATAAATGCACCAAATGGCAGTTGAAATAGGGAGTGCAATGTTACACCACCTGCATTGATTGCTGCAATTCCTGTTGGTGCAGCAATAACTGTGTTTTTGTAAGTATGTTTAATAATGTATTTTAGAAAGGTGGTTTTTCCTGTTCCCGCTTTGCCTGTTAAGAATACATTTTTATTGGTATTGTTAATGAATTTAGAGGCAATGGATGCTTCTCTATTTTCATTTGTTGTGCCTTGCATGAATTGTTAAATTATTACAGGGCTAAATTATATATTTATAATTCGATAGTCGGTAATAATCGGATAATTTTTAAACAGATTTTATTTGAAGGCTAGCTTTATCAAAAACAAGTTTCAATTTACTTGATTTGGATTTGTAATCTACTTCCCGATACAGAACCTCGAGAAAATATTCGTCAAAAGGTCATCACTTGAAATCTCACCAGTGATGGTGCCTAAATGGTGTAATGCCTGACGAATGTCCATTGCGAGGAAGTCGCCCGAAACATTGTGGTTTAACCCTTCCAATACTTTTATCAATGCACTGTTGGTATGACGTAATGCTTCTACATGGCGCGCATTGGTAACTATGGTTTCGGTAACGTTTACTGTTGAATTATCAAATAAGGTTACTAAATGTTTTTTTAATTCATCAATACCGGTTTGTTCTTTTGCCGAAATAAAAATCATGTTTTTAAATTCAGCAAATTCACGGTACGTATATTCCATATCTTCTTTGTCAATTTTATTGGCAACTAATACCAATTGTGAATTGTGAAGATGTGGTTCTATTTCTGAAACAATTTGTTTTAATTCGTTAGGCGTTATTTCATGAACATCAAATAAATAAATAGCGATGCTCGATAGTTTAATTTGTTCGTATGCTCTTTCTACACCAATACTTTCAATAATGTCTGTTGTTTCACGAATACCTGCTGTATCAATAAAGCGGAACAATACACCATCAATGCTAATTTCATCTTCAATTACATCGCGTGTTGTTCCAGGTATTTCACTTACAATGGCTTTTTCTTCATTCAGCAAAGCATTGAGCAAAGTCGATTTTCCTGCATTGGGTTTTCCAACAATGGCAACTGGAATTCCATTTTTAATCACATTGCCCACTTCAAATGAATCAATCAATCGTTGAACAATTCGTTGAATGCTGTTCACTAAGTTTTTTAAATCACTACGATCGGCAAACTCAACATCTTCTTCCGAAAAATCGAGTTCCAGCTCTATTAATGATGCAAAGTCGATTAGGTTCTGTCGAAGCAATTTTATTTTGTTCGAAAAACCACCACGCATTTGTTGCATAGCAACTTGGTGTGAGGTAGCTGAATTGGAGGATATTAAATCGGCAACAGCTTCGGCTTGTGATAAATCGAGTTTGCCATTCAGGAATGCACGCAAGGTAAATTCGCCTTGAGTTGCTAAACGAGCCCCTTGTCGGATAAACAACTGAATGATTTGTTGCTGAATGTAAGGTGAACCATGGCAAGAAATCTCTACTGTATTTTCGGCCGTATACGAATGGGGCGCTTTGAATACACTCGCCAGAACTTCATCTAATATCACTTCACCATCGTGAATTACCCCAAAATGAATGGTATGGGTTTTAACTTCTTCTAAGTTCTTCTTTTTTAGGGTTTTAGTGCCAAAAACACTGTTGCAAATACGAATAGCATCAGGGCCCGACAAGCGAATAACACCAATAGCGCCAATGCCTTGAGGGCTGGCTAATGCAACAATGGTTTCGGTATGTAGGCTTTTGGTCAAAATACAATCGTTTTATCCGACTAAATTAACCTAAATCCCTTAATTGGCAACCATCTGCGTAAAAAAAAAGAATTTCCTTTGTAATAATGGCTTAAAACTATAATTTAGCGTTCGCAAAAATTGATGAATCAGAATAGATTCGACAATAACTAAGAACCATTAATAAACAATCAAACAAATGAGCGTATTAGTAAATAAAAATTCGAGAGTAATTGTACAAGGTTTTACAGGTAGCGAAGGAACTTTCCATGCTGGACAAATGATTGAGTACGGAACCAATGTTGTTGGTGGTGTTACTCCAGGAAAAGGTGGTTCTACACATCTTGATAAACCAGTTTTTAATACTGTTAAAGAAGCGGTTGATAAAGCAGATGCAAACGTGTCGATTATATTTGTACCACCAGCATTTGCTGCTGATGCAATCATGGAATCTGCTGAAGCAGGTATCAAAGTAATCATTTGTATTACAGAAGGTATTCCTGTAAAAGACATGATTGCTGTGAAGGAATATTTAAAAGATAAAGATTGCCGTTTAATCGGTCCTAACTGTCCGGGTGTTATTTCTGCTGAAGAAGCAAAAGTAGGTATCATGCCAGGATTCGTTTTCAAAAAAGGAAATGTTGGTATCGTATCTAAATCTGGTACATTAACATACGAGGCTTCTGACCAAACAGTAAAAGCTGGTTTAGGAGTAACTACAGCTATTGGTATTGGTGGAGATCCAATTATTGGAACAACTACTAAAGAAGCTGTTGAATTATTGATGAATGATCCAGAAACACATGGTATCATCATGATAGGTGAAATTGGTGGTAACTTAGAAGCAGATGCTGCTCGTTGGGTTAAAGCAGATGGTAACCGTAAACCAGTTGTAGGATTTATTGCAGGTGAAACTGCTCCTAAAGGTCGTACAATGGGTCATGCTGGTGCTATTGTTGGTGGTGATGATGATACAGCAGAAGCAAAAAAGAAAATTATGCGTGAGTGCGGAATCATTGTAGTTGATTCACCTGCTGATATCGGAAAAGCTATGGCAAAAGCATTGGCTGAAGATTCTCGTAAAGCAAGTCCTCACCACCATGCAAACAGAGTTGACTAATTAAATTGATTATATAACAAAAAGCTCCGAAAGATTCTTTCGGAGCTTTTTGTTTTTATCTAACATCTAACATCTGTTATCTAATATCTTAGATATTACTTCTTCTTTCCACCAATTTTATAGACAAAGCCTAAGGTTAATCCACCCGTTGCAGCCGATGTAGCTTCGTATTTGTTATAAATGAATGAATCGCTTAAATCCTGACCCAATGCATCCACACCTTTTAAATCGGTAAAGCTGTATTGCAAACGCATGCCTATTAAAATTGCCATTGGACTTTCTTCCCCAAAAGGAATAGCTGCTCCAAACCCTAATACTCCTGAAAAATATGAGCTGGAATAATATTTTGTTACAGAGCCAGAAATTGTTGTATCTGCATTCATGTAATTTCCTGTTCTTTTATAATCAGCTGCTGAAATCATATTGTATTGAGCACCTACTTCAAGGTAAGCACCACCAGTTGATTTTAATTTAAACATTACTGGAACTTGTATTGTACTTAAGTTTATGCTAGAAGTATAGTCGGTTGTATTAAGAACAACGCCTCCAACCTTTGTTTCTAACTTCCCAGTATAAGCGGCTTTGTGGTTACCCATCAACCCTTCAATTCCAAAACCTACATTTCCAAAATAAGCAGCAAAGCCTAAACCATAATTGAATCCCCAGCCCATGTCATAATCTTGACTGTCGCCTGTATTCGAAATGTTTTTATTAAATAGCCAAGTAGAGTTTGCCAAACCTTTTGCATGAATTTCAAAAGTATTTACTTTTTCTTTTTTTGCAGCTTCTTGTGCGAATGTTGAAACGGTTATTGCTGAAGCAATTACTAATAGAGAGATTTTTTTCATGATTAATGGGATATTGTTTACTCAAATATAATAATAATGTTTTGGAATTACAATGCTGTTATGATGCATATCATTTATTAGTTTGTTTTTTTAGTTGTAAATTTATGAGTGCAATACTGCATAAATTTAATTTGTAAGCAATGAGAAAAATACTGACCTTGTTTTTGCTTGTGCTCGTTTCTTTTGTAAACGCACAAGATACCATTCATAAAATTGATGGGAATGTTGTTGTTGGTAAAATAACTGAAATCAATAATTCAGATGTTAAGTTTAAAATGTATAATTCGGATATTAGTGTAACGGAATCGAAAAGTAATATACATCATATTGTATACACAAATGGACTAAAAGAATTTTACAATACTTCTGTTGGAACTCGATACACTGCCCCGGAAAATACAACTGTTTATACACCAATGACAACTCCTGTTGTTTCTGAAAAAAAATACGGAAACAACATTATTTCCTTGAATTTTTTTGAAACCATTTTTACCAATTTTGGTGTTTCCTATGAACGAATATTGCCAAAAGGGAATTTTTCTTTTAAAATCCCTCTTTCTTTTGGCTTAGGAAGCAAGCCATTTGAAAACAATTACAATGGAACAACGGAGAGTACTGATTATATGAGAAACAAAATTTTTGGAACAGGTTTAGAATTTAATATTTATCCAATAAAGGCACAACGAAGTGGATTTTATGTTGGGCTATCGGGTGAGTATGGCGAATTTAATTATTTTCAAATTACGTATCCTTCTGGCAATGGATATACAGGAACCTACTCAAAGGCGAAATATGTTGGAAAGCATTATGCTGGTTTGTTTCATTTGGGAGGATTTGTTGGCTTGACCGATAATTTATTATTAGGAGGTAAAATGGCAGTTGGTTATAAACGTCAAGAAACGATACTGGATGATTATACCCGTTTTAAATGTGTACTCGACTTAACCATGTCGTATCGCTTTTGATTAAAAAATGGTTATTAAATAATAGTACACTGCCATACCCACCGTTATATTAATCGGGAAAGTAACACCCAATGCCATTGGTATATATAAGCCAGGGTCAGCTTTTGGAGCCGCTAATTTCATTGCAGCAGGTACGGCAATATAAGATGCACTAGCTGCAAGGATAGCAAACATAAATCGATTTCCTAAGTCATGAATAAAAAGACCACTTATAATTGCCACGATAGAACCATTTACAATTGGAAGTATCATTGCTACGAGTGTAACGAAAATCCCATATTTTTTGAAAGATGAAATTCGTTTTGCTGTAACCATTCCCATTTCCAATAGAAATATTGCTAGAAAGCCTTTAAATATATCTGTAGTAAAAGGTTTGATTCCTTCAGCTTGTTTGCTATCTGCAATAATGCCTATTATTAAACTGCCTAATACCATTAAAACACTTCCATTGGTTAGTGAATGTGCAACAATACTTTTTATGGAAGTTTTTTCTGATTTATTTTTATTATACAATTGCATTAATATTACTCCAACTATAATTGCAGGTGATTCCATTAAGGCCATTACAGCAACCATATGTCCGCCAAACGTTATGTTTTGTGCTTCTAAAAAACTTGATGCCGCAACAAACGTTACTGCACTAACAGAACCGTATGAAGCTGCAATAGCGCCAGCATTTTCGTTTCCTAGTTTGTTTTTTAATATAAAAAATGTGTAGACAGGGATAATGCTTGCAATCAAAATTCCAAGAATGAGTGAGTAAATAATCTCACTATTTATAGCTGAATGTGTTAGTTCTTGACCACCTTTAAATCCAATCGAAAATAAAAGATAGAGTGAAATGAATTTTACTGACTGCTCAGGAATCGATAGGTCGCTCTTAATTATAATTGCAACAAAACCTAAGATAAAAAATAATAGAGTTGGATTTGTAATATTCGATATTAATAAATCTATATTCATACTTTACCATTTAAACCATTTTGTGTATTTGAGAAATTCTTGAATTTTCATTCCGTAATCAATGTGCAATCCTAGGCTTGCTTTTTTACGGTCCCAATACTTTTTTCGTTCTTTTAATGGAACGAAATTTTCTTCCAACGCCAATGACGCATTTATTGATGGTTCATCGCAATGTTTCATGTAACGTATTCTCCTTGGCTGAATATTTATAAAATCGATTTCAGTATTTCTAATTCGTTCGGTATAATTCGTAAGCAAAAAGCCTTGTACAGGGTCAGTTGCGACAGCAATTTTTTTAAATCCTTTTTCTTCGCATATTTTTAAAGAGTAGTATATGTTTTCACTGCTATGTTCTGCTTCAGGCTCTATGATTATCCTTTCCTTTGGAATGCCCATTTTTGCAGCATACATAGCCATTATGTATCCTTCATTATAGGGGGAGTGAACAGCGCCTCCACTAAATATAAAATAGTGGGAAAGATTATTTTCATATAAATGCAAAGCCCACAAAAGACGAAATTTAATAACGTCATTCCATTCTTTACCATCGTGAGGAAATCCAGGAATTATTACGGCATCGTAGCGTGTTTTTGATGCGGTAGCATAACCCTTTCCTGGATGATGTTTGATCATTGAGCAGGATGATAGAATCAATGCTAAAAAAGTGGCAACTACAATTTTGAGTTTCATTTTAAACTTTTTGAGTGTTATTGATAATTTCCTCCGCTTGTTTTATTTCCATCGTTGTAATGGGTAATGAAAACAATTCTGGTGTTTGATCTTTAAATGTTGATTTTATTAGCTCTTCTATTCTGTTAAAGAGCAATGCTTTTGTCTTCGCAGTTATAATGTAAATTGGCTTTTTTTCAATTTTATCTTCAACGAGCCTAAGTCGATTTACATTTACTTTTAAATTGATATCAACTGCTAACTTTTGTGTTAGCATTAACGTAGCTATTTTTTCTATCGTTTGTAAGTTTTCGGAGGCAATGTTTAATAAAATCATAGTTGTAGATTTAAACTGTTTTCATGTTCTCAATTTTTTTCATTACCTCTAATCGAAGCTCTTCTTTGTAATTAATCAGCTGAGTACGAATGCTTTTATCTCCAATGGATAGCATTTGTGCTGCTAGAATTCCAGCATTTTTTGCTCCGTTCAATGCCACTGTTGCAACAGGAACACCGCCTGGCATTTGAAGTATGGATAATACGGAATCCCATCCATCGATAGAATTGCTAGATTTGATGGGTACTCCAATTACAGGAAGTGGAGAAAGAGATGCAATCATTCCAGGAAGATGCGCTGCTCCACCAGCTCCTGCAATGATTACTTCAATGCCACGTTCATGTGCATTAGTAGCATATTCCATCATTCGGTGAGGTGTTCTATGTGCCGAAACCACCGTAACTTCATGCGGGATGTTTAATTTTGTTAATACGTTTGATGCTTCCATCATAATAGGTAAATCCGAATCGGAGCCCATTATAATTCCAACTTTTTTTAATTCCATGACTTTACTTTTAGAGTTTCACTTACTTTTTTTGCTTTTAATTTTGCTTTTTCAATCGACTTGTCCAGAACCGTTACATGTCCCATCTTTCGAAATGGTTTTGTTTCTTTTTTACCATAGATATGTATTTTAGTGCCTTCTATCGACATTGTTTCGGTTAAGCCTTCATACTTTACTAATCCGGTTTCATTTTTTTCACCTAGTAGATTAATCATAACTGATGGGATTTTTATTTCAGTTGACCCTAACGGAAAGCCTAATATTGATCGTAAATGCTGTTCGTATTGAGATGTAATACAGCTTTCAATCGTGTGATGTCCGCTATTGTGAGTCCGTGGAGCAATTTCATTTACTACCAAATTCCCAGATTTATCGATAAAAAATTCGACTGCTAAAATTCCAGTCATTCCTAACTTCGTAATGATATCATGCGCAATTTCGGTTGCTTGTTTTTGAATTTGGTCAGATTCATTAGATGGACAAATTAAGCGATCAACTAAATTTGCTTCATGGTTAAATTCCATTTCAACCATTGGAAATGATTTTATTTCAGCTTTTGTGTTTCGTGCTATAATGATTGATACTTCTTTTTTTATTTCTACTTTTTCTTCAATCAACGACTTACCTTCCATTAGTTTGTTAAGGTCATCTTTTGTGTTTATAACTTCAACTCCTTTGCCATCATATCCTGATGTACGAAGTTTTTGTACAAATGGAAATTTAATTTTTTGTGCTTCAATCGCTTCTAGGATTTGATCTTTTGTTTCAAATAAATTAAAATCAGAAGTAGGGATTGAGTGTTCTTTATAAAACTGCTTTTGCAATCCTTTATCTTGTATGAGTTTTAATATTTTTGGTTCCGGATAAATTATTGCCCCTTCTTTTTTTAATTGCAGTAAGGCATCGGTGTTAATGTTTTCAATGTCAAAAGTGAGCATGTTTACATTTTTGCCAAACTGATATACTGTCTCGTAATCGCTGTAATTCCCTTTTGTGTAATTAGTGCAAATTGTTGATGCAGGGCAGTGTTCGTCAGGGTCGAGGATATATGTTTTTACATCCCAGTTACTTGCTGCCAATGCCAACATTTTCCCTAACTGACCTCCAGCAATAATTCCTAATTTAAAATTTGATGTTACAAGTTGTTCCATTTTAATAGATTGTATTTAGCAGTCCAAATGAGTATTCTGCATCTAAAGCAGCCTTTTTATTTTTATTTATTATTTCATTTAGTTTAATCTGGGCATTGATATAACTCATTTCACGGCTGTTTATCATAAATAAAGAGCTTTCTCCAGAATCAAACAACCGTTTTTCCGATTGCCATAATCGTTCGTAGTTAATCACATTTTTGCTATAAACAGCTATTTGATCTTTATAGGTATTGTATTCATTAATTGTTGATTTAACTTTGTTCATTAACTCATTTCTTTTATTCAAGTTGTCATAAGTAGTAGTTGCAATCTTTATTTTTGTTAGTTGCAAATCTCCTCTTTCCTTTCTTAAAAAGATTGGAAAACCAACTGTAACGCCCCACTTGTAATTGTTTTGATAACCCATATTTATGTTTTCTGCATTAAATAAGGGATTATAGTTTACATTCAAACTTGGTTTTAATTTATCTTGTTTAAATCTTTTTTCAACTGCCAGTTGTTTTAGTTTAAAGTCATACATTTTCAAATTTGGATGTACATTTATTAGACTATCAATTTTTAAAACATTGGAGTACAGCATCGTTTCTTTCTCATAGTTTAGGGTGCCAATTTCAGGAATTGTTTTTTCTGTTAATTCAATTGGCACATCGTTTTCAAGCCACAGGTAATTTGATAATAGAAGCGACTTGGTTCTATAATCCATTGAAGCCTGCTGTAAATTGATAATACGATCTTGTAGCTGAATATTTGCCTCCACAGTGTCAATTGCAGGTCTGTCGCCCAAGCTCGATGTTTTTCTGACTGCATTAAATCGGTCTTGACTTATTATTACAGCATTTTGATGTATCTGTAAATTTGCATAGGATAATTGCCATTCCCAATACGTTTTACCTGCTTTATAAAGTAATTCGTTGATTGTATTTATTTTATCAAAAACAGATAACTCTTGAAATAGTTTGGCTTGTTTAAGAGTTGCTCTTCGTTCATCTATTATCAATCCTTGTAATAAGGGCAATGAAATTTGGCTATACACTAATCCTTGACTTGGAACTGTATTTTCTGGATTTAAATAGCTTCCATCATTTTGTTCATATCCAGCCTTTAGTTCAAGCCCAAACCATGTAGGGATTTTAAAGCCTCCATTTCCTATTTCATAATAGTTTTTTGAATCATAAAATTTATTACGGAAATCGTAAAACAATTTTGGGTCAAAATTTCCTTTTGCAGCTAATGTGTTTGCATCTGCTGATTTAGTTATTAATTCTGCTTGTTTTGCTAAAGGATGATGTTGCTTCACCAATTGCAAAAAATCATTTAGTTTTAATATTGTTATAGAATCCTGTTGCCCATTACTATTGATTGCTATCAGCAATAAAATAAAAAGAGAACTGAATTTATTTTTTAGTTTCATACGTCTTTTTTGTTTTAGCATCACTAGTATTCATTTTGTAATAATCTGGTGGAAACCCATTTATTTGTCGCCACAGTTCATACCATACAGGTACTTCTTTAAGCAAAGTCATAGAGCTAGCTCCTGCACCTAATCGTATTTCTTGTGGCCAAACAGGGTAGTCTTTATCATGTGCTACGAGTACTCTATATTTGCCATTTTCGCTAATAAAATTATCGATTGCTACAATTTGACCACCATATGTACCATATGATATTCCTGGCCAGCCTGAGAAAATTACTGAAGGCCATCCGTCAAATTGAAGTTGAACATGTTGACCTTTTTCTAGTAATGGTATGTCCATTGGATTCACATACATTTCTACTGCTAATTCATAGTCCGATGGCATAATGCTAATTATCTCAGCGCCTTCTTTAATGGTTTCGCCTATTCCAGATTGAATAGCCTTGGTAATATAGCCGTCTTGCGGTGCAAGTATATAATACATTCCTGAACGGATGCTGTAATTAATAAATTGATTTTGCAATTTAGAAACAGTAGCTTCCGCATCGTACATGTTCGACAAGGTTGCAAATTTTTCGGATTCAGATTTTGCAATTTTATCTCTATAGTCGGCATTAATACTTTGCAACTCAATTTTTGCATTAATAACTTCGTTTTTACTACTTATGTATTTATTTTCTTGCGAAATTACTTTTGCCTGTGTTTCTTGAAGTTTTAATTTTCGTGTTTCTAAATCGGTAAGCGATTTTAAACCTTCTTTATATAACTCTTCCATTCGGACTAATTGTTCTTTCGCAATTTTAAAATTTAATTGAGCAGCTGATAGTTCTACACTATCGCTTTGAACCTTTAAATTCGCTTGTATCAGTTTATTTTCGGCTTGTTCGAATTTTAATTTTCGAGCATTGATCATTGCATCAATTTGATTGTCGTTTGCCTTTACTTTTTCCATGTAGGATTTAACGGCAAATTCTTTCGACTTTAATTGTTGTTCTGTATTCTCAACCAAGTTTGGATCTAAGTATTCTTCTTTTGTTTCGCTAATGAATAAGATGGTATCACCTTGTTTTACAAACTGACCTTCTTGTACATACCATTTTTCAATTCTTCCTGCAATAATAGAATGTATTGTTTGAGGGCGTTGATTAGGTTTAAGAGCAGTTACTTTTGCACTTGAACGAATATTTTGTGTCCATGGCAAGAAAAGGACTATCAATACAATTATTCCTACTACATAAAGTGTTTTGATGAGTTTACGGTTATTAATTCGAGTAGCTAGTATTCGAAAAGAGTTTAAGCCTTCTAAGCTTTCTTTATCTTTTATTGTATTATGGGTTATGTTAAGCATTTTTTTCTTTTAAAATTGTTATTTCAAAATTTGACCATTATTCATAGAAATAATTACATCTGATTTGTTTTGCAAATAGTGATCATTTGAGATGCTAATTAGTGTCCATTTATTTTCTTTATTTGTTAAAAAGTCGATGATTTTGTTTCTTTCAACATCCTCAATAAAATCAATATGGTTTTCTAATAGTATTAGTTTTGGTTTATTAACAATACTTCTTGCTATTATGATACGTTGTATGATACTTTTTGAGAGCTTTTGTCCCGATGTATCAATATTCGTATCTAATCCTTTTGATAGCCCTTTGATATAATCAGATAGGAATACTTTCTCTGCTGCCCATAATACATCTTCAATTTTTATGAAATCTCTACCCAGTGTAATGTTTTCTAATAATGTCCCTTCGAATATGGTCTCTTCTGCTAACCCATTTCCAACAACTTTATACAATTCCGAAATGTTATAGTTTCCAATTGGCAATCCATTTACACAAACGCTTCCTGACTGTGGTTGATACAATCCGCTAATTAGATGAATTAGAGTTGACTTACCAGAGCCATTGTTCCCAGAAATACAATAACTTTTATTCGATTCAAAATTATAGGTGATGTTTTTCAAAACAGTTTTCGTTCTTCCCGGATAAGTGAAGTTGAGGTCATTTAATTCAATATTGATTGGTGTTTTAATGTCATGATTTAGAGATGAATTTTCTGTTTTATTATCCAATTCCAAATCGGTTACTTGTCCCAATTTTTCTAATGAAGTAAGAATGTCAAAAATATTTTCAAGATTTAATATTATTTTTTCAGATGAATCAATTACTAATAATATGATAATTTCAGCGGCAACAAATTGTCCGATATTCATTTGTTGGTCTAATACCAATAAGCCTCCTACAATCAATAATCCTAATGCTACAACAATTTTAAATAATAAAAGTAGTATGTATTGTTTCTTCAGCACCTGAAAATGATTTTCTCTCGATTCAAGATATCCTGTTACACGTTCATCCGTTTTTAATTCAGGTAAGTTGGTAATACCGGCAAGTTTAAATGAATCTTTAGATCTTGCAAGTTCCTCTAACCATGAAACAACCTTGTATTTGTATTTTGATTCATCAAGACTAGTTTCTAATCCTTTTTTAGTAGTGAATTTAATGATACTATATACTAGAATAACTAGGAGAATACTAAATAGAATAAAAAATGGATGGTAAAGTGATAATAGTATTAAGCCGAAAATGATTTGTAAAATTGCAGTAGAGAAGTCGATGATAATTTTCGCCAAACTTTTTTGCAAGGTTAATACATCAAAAAAACGGTTCATTAACTCAGGAGCATAATGCTTGTATATTTCTTCGAATTTTATTTTTGGAATTCGATAGGTGAAATCAAATGCTGCACGTGCAAATATTTTTTGTTGTATTGTTTCTGTTATTCTCATTTGCATTAACTGCATATAACCACCCATTGCTATCCCAAGCGTAACAATGAATACGAGTATCATCCATGATGCTGAAACACTTCCACCTTGAATTAAATTTATAATGGATTGAATTCCAATAGGAAGTGATAGTGCAATTACTCCTTTAAAAAATGCATAGGTGTATACCTGATATATTTCTTTATTATCAGGTTTTAGTAATAACCAAAAGCGTTGATAGGGTGTTTTCATTAGCTGTTTTTAATAGATTGTATTCCTAAATTCGTATAGAATGTGGTGATGTAGTTAGATGATTTTTGTTTGTTAGTTAAGCGAGGTAGATGCTCCGCAAAAAACACTTGCAGATGTGCCCCCTCAATAATGGTAGTTATCAACATGTTAGGGTACTTGTATTTTGGATTTATTTCATAAATTATTTCAACAAGCCTTCCTACAAATTGTTTGTAATTGTGAAACGACCCTTCTTTATTTGCTTTGTCTACATCCTTGGTTAAATAGGACTTAGACGATTCAGAAATGATGATTTTATAAACTTTTTGAATGTCTAATTCTTGTAAGACTAGTTTTTCCGAGTTGCTGCTAGTAATTAGAGCAATTGCTTTTTCAAACCTTGTTTCAGCTGATGGAATATTAGCCGTTTCAAAAACCAATCTATACTCCATCCAGCCCCAGTACCATGAAGTAATATAGGCTAGAAGCTGGTTTTTACTTTCAAAATAGCGATAAATTGATGCTTCGGGAGAATCAATTTTTTGACCTAATTTTCGAAAGGTAAAATTTTCAAATCCTAACTCTTCAATAAGCGAAATTCCATTAGCAATTATTTTTTTTCCTAATTCACTCGAAGTTGGCTCCTTGATGTAAAGATTTGGATTGGTTTGAATTTTAAAATTTGATAATAAAACGTTCATTATTGTATTTGTTTTATGCAAATATAATAGTAATACTATTAATAGTGTTAGTTTGTGTGTTAATATTTGTGAAAATATTTAAAATACATTGGTAATCAATTAGTTAAAATAGTTGAAAATGACTTGAATTTTCTTTTATCTTTGTTTCATAACTCAAAGACACATAATTGTATGAAATTATTAGAAGGAAAAGTTGCTTTAATAACAGGTGCTTCTCGTGGTATTGGACGAGGTATAGCACTAAAGTTTGCTGAACAAGGTGCAAATGTTGCATTTACCTATTTGTCATCAGTCGAAAAAGGGGAAGCATTAGCCAAAGAATTAGAAGCATATGGAATAAAAGCAAAGGGATATCGTTCGGATGCTGCCGACTTTAAAGCAGCAGAGGAATTAGTAAATGCAGTTGTTGCCGATTTTGGAACAGTGGATGTGCTTGTTAACAATGCTGGTATTACTCGTGATACACTTTTAATGCGTATGACAGAGCAACAATGGGATGAAGTAATGAATGCAAATTTAAAATCAGTATTCAATTTAACAAAGGCAGTTCAAAAACCAATGCTTAAACAACGCAAAGGTTCTATTATCAATATGAGTTCGGTGGTAGGTGTTAAAGGAAATGCTGGACAATCAAATTATGCAGCATCAAAAGCTGGTATAATTGGATTCACAAAATCGGTAGCACTTGAATTAGGTTCTCGTAATATTCGTTCAAATGCAATTGCTCCAGGTTTTATCGAAACAGAAATGACCGAGGTGTTAGATCCAAAAGTTGTTGAAGGTTGGAGAGATAGTATTCCATTGAAGCGTGGTGGCTCCGTTGATGATATCGCAAATGCAACTATTTTCTTAGCATCAGATATGAGTGCATATATTACCGGGCAGACATTAAATGTTTGTGGTGGAATGCTAACATAATCAATTTTATTTTCCTGAAATTATAGAGAGAGCCGTGGAGAAAAACTCTGCGGTTCTTAGTTTAATCAGCTATACAATCAAATGAACATTATAACAGAGTATCCTTTATGGCTAAGTGTTTTTTGCATTCTTGCAGGAATTGCTTATGCTGCTATATTGTACTTTCGGGATAAGCGATTAGCTGAAATCAATAAGTGGCTAATTCGTTTGATGGCCTTTTTTAGATTCATAGTTATCACATTATTGTCTTTTCTATTACTTTCCCCACTTTTAAAATCTGTTGTTCGCGAAGTCGAGAAACCTGTTATCATTATTGCTCAAGATAATTCAGAATCTATATTGGTTGGAAAAGATTCTAACTACTACAGAAATGAATACAAGCAAAAAATGAATGCACTTATTGAAAAGTTAAGTGATAAATACGAAGTTCGATCTTATTCATTTGCAGATCAGATAAAGGAAGCATATCGAATGGATTCAATTCAATTTAATGAAAAGCAAACTGATATTTCATCTTTGTTCGAAGAGCTAGAAACACGCTATAGTAATCGAAATGTTGGTGCTGTTATTCTTGCTACTGATGGAATTTACAATAAAGGAAGTAATCCAATTTATTCGACTGCAAAATTTAAAAACACTATTTATACAATTGCATTGGGCGATACAACCGTTAAAAAAGATATAGTCTTGTCAAAAGTGGAACACAATCGTTTGGCATATTTAGGAAATCAATTTCCATTAGAAGTTGTCATCAATGCAAAACAATTCAAAGGAAAGTCTTCTGTTTTGTCAATTAGTAAAGCCGGAGTAAAAGTGTTTTCCCAAAACTTAAGTTTTAACTCGGATGCCTATACTGTAACTGTCCCAGTTTTATTAGATGCTAAAGAAATTGGTTTGCAAAAATACTCAGTTGTTGTTTCTCCACTTTCGGATGAAATGACCATTGCAAATAATTCAAAGGATATATTTATTGATGTACTGGACGCTCGACAAAAAATCCTTATCCTATCGGAAGCTCCTCATCCCGACATTGCGGCTATAAAACAATCAATCGAAGCAAATCAAAATTACGATGTGTCTAGTTTTATAATAGACAATTTTAACGAGGCATTAAAAAAATACAATTTGGTTATTTTATATCAATTGCCAAGTCTTAAAAATAATGCAACAAAAATTATAACAGAATTAAAAACTGGGAACATTCCTTTTTGGGTTTTTTCTGGAGCAAATTCAGTTCTAAAAAAAGATTTATCAGGAGCTACACCTTCCCCCAAAACAAATGAAGTAGAACCATTACTTGAGCAGAACTTCCCTTTATTTACCATAAGCGATGATTTTAAAAATGCAGTTAAAGATTTCCCTGCTGCAATAGCTCCATACGGTACATTTCAAACAGATAACAATAGCAATGTATTGCTTTATCAGCGGATAGGAATTGTAGATACGAAAACCCCATTGATGAGTTTTAATCAAGCCAATGAAACAAAGAGTGCACTTTTTGCTGGTGAGGGTATTTGGAAGTGGCGTTTACAAGATTATGCTGCTCATGGTAATCATTTGGTGTTTGATGAATTTATTTCTAAAACAGTACAATACTTATCGGTTAAAGTGGATAAAAGCTTTTTTAGGATTATAACGAAAAACAACTTTTTTGAAAATGAAGTCATTGAAATGGAAGCTGAAGTGTATAATGAAAGTTATGAGTTGATAAATACTTCCGATGTTGAAATGGTTATCATCAATTCAGAGAACAAGCGTTATCCTTTTTCGTTCAGCAAAACTACTAATGCTTATCGTTTAAATGCAGGTATGCTTCCTGTAGGTGATTATAAATTTGAGGCAAAGGTGAAAGTAGGGGAGAAGAATTATGTTCAGAGAGGCTCGTTTAGCATTGCGGCATTAAAAGTAGAATTAAACAATACAGTAGCCGATCATCAGCTTTTGTTTGGATTGGCACAAAATCATTCTGGCGAATTGGTTTATCCAGCCGATATAGATAAACTAGCTGATAAGCTAAATGCACGTGAGGATATAAAATCTGTATCCTATTCCGAGAAAAAGCTAAACGATTTGATTAGTTTAAAATGGATTTTCTTTTTATTGCTTTCCCTTTTGAGTATAGAATGGTTTATGCGTAAACGTAATGGAACCTATTAAAGAATGAATTTGGCTTTAAAGAAATCACCTAGTTTTTTTGCAATAATTATTGTTTTTATTGTTTTGGTTTTTGCTTCCTTTAAATTTAATTTGTGGAAACAAAATAGAATTATTGTTGATGCTCCAAGTTATTACACCTATCTGCCTGCACTCTTTATTCATCACGATTTAGGCCTCAGTTTTATTGATCAAAATCCGTCCTTTTATAAAGATAAAATTTGGTATTATAAGATTGAAAACGATAAGAAACTAATCAAACATCCCTTGGGCTTTAGTTTAATGTTATCCCCGTTTTTCGCTGTTGGACATCTTTCTGCTAAACTCACAAATGCTCCCCTCGATGGCTATTCGTGGCCTTATCAAAATGCAATAACAATTGGTGTGTGGATTTATTTGTTTATCGGATTATGGTATCTTCGAAAGCACTTGTTGAATTATTTTCCAGAAAAAATTGTTGCCATTACCCTTCTCGCAATTGTATTAGCAACAAATTTGTTTTGGTATTCGAGTTTTGAATCCATTATGCCTCATACGGTTTCCTTTTCCTTGTTTTGCATTTCAAATTATTATTTTTTTCAATGGCTGAATACGTCTTCTAAAAAACAACTATTCATTTTCGCAATTTGTTTTGCTTTAAGTGTTTTAATTCGCCCATTAGCAGTTTCTGTTTTGCTTTATTTTGTAATAGCAGCAATTAGCTATAAAAATGGTATTAAACCATTTCTTTTGTTTTTAAAGTCAAACCTATCTCCCGTACTAATTTCATTTATTATAGCCTTTATGATAGGCTCTTTGCAATTTATTTATTGGAAGTATGCTACAGACAAATGGATGTATGATGTATACATGGATGAACATTTTATATTCAATAGTCCTCAAATACTTCCTTTTTTATTTAGTTTTCGTAAAGGAATATTCATTTATACGCCAATTTTAATTTTTGCGCTAATTGGTTTAATTCGTTTGTTTAGAACGAACAAAATTTTTTTCTATTCCATTTCAGCATTGATGGGATTAACCGTTTTCATTCTTTCATCATGGTGGGCATGGAGTTATGGAATTAGCTGGGGTATTCGACCAATCATTGATTACTATGCTTTTTTGGCCCTTCCATTAGCAGCAGGTTTTTCAGTTTTCAATAAAACAAAATTGCAGCGTGTAATTCTCACTACATTGGTTGTTATTTTTATTGGTTTTAATTTATTTCAAACCTGGCAATATAAAAAAGGGTTGATACATTATGACGACATGTCACGCGAGGCTTATTTTGAAGGATTGTTTCAAACAAAAAAATCGGAACAATGGACTGATTTGTTAAAGCCATACAATTGGAAACGAAGAATAGCTGGGTTACCACAAATCGAGTATTCAAAGGAATTCATTGATGCAATTCCAGAAACGCAGGCGGTTTATTTTAGAGGCTTTAATCAATTGTATACATCTGCTAGTGTACAAGCGGATTATTTGTATACTTGTTACTACAATGCCGTTAGTAAAGAGGAGTTGTTTTATATAAAAAGGATTAGTGAGAATACCGTTGCTATAAAAGCTTCGAACAATCGTTTTCTTTCTGTGAAACCGTTAGAACACGATATAATAGTTGCAGATGCAGTTGGAATTACTGATACCGAAAAGTTTATAATAACTGTTTTTTCTGAAAATGACAATCGTATACGTTTGCAAACAATGGATAAAAAATATTTGACAATTGGTGATAAATTTCCTTACATCATACGTTCTGTAGTAGACACTCCTAGTCATTCAGAAACATTTAGATTGTATGTAATAGACGATTATCAATAGCATGGCAAAGGATAAAAAAACATATTTTAATTCGATTGCACCTAAACGCATTAAACAGCGAAAGGCAAAGGCCTACTATTGGAATGATATCACTAGCTATTGTGATTATTTTATTCATGAGGATATTTCTGTTTTAGAAATTGGCTGTGGAACAGGTGAGTTGTTAAATGATATAAAAGCGAAAACCAAAGTTGGAATTGATTTTAGTGAGTTGATGATTGAGAACGCAAAAAGACAATTTCCTAATTTGGATGTTCGCTTAATGGCTGCTGAGGAAATTCAGTTGGAACAAAAATTTGACTTAATTATATTATCAAATTTGATTGGTTATTTAGACGATGTACAATTGGTATTCGAAAAATTACATTCAGTTTGCCATGCCAACACAAAAATCATTATTACCTATTATAATTTTGTATGGGAACCTATTCTCAAATTTGGAGAATGGATAGGTTTTAAAACCAAGACACCAAGGCAGAATTGGTTAAGCTTAGCTGAGATAAATAATCTGCTTTTTTTATCTGGATTTCAGGTATACCGAAATTCGCGGAGCATGATTTTCCCTTTATACATTCCTTTGATTTCAGAGCTAATGAATAATGTATTGGCAAAGTTGCCTCTTCTGAAATTGTTATCCATCAACAATTATACGTTTGCAAAAGCATTGCCTAAAAATGCTATTGAAAAGGACTTGTCGGTATCGGTAATAGTTCCTGCTCGAAATGAAAGTGGAAATATTCAAAATTTATTGAATCGATTGCCACAATTAGGTAGTTCTACTGAGTTAATTTTTGTTGAAAGTGGTTCAACGGATGATACTTGGGAAAAAATAAAAGCGGTTCAGAATTCGTCAACTGCCCTTTTTAAAATACAAGCTATTCAAATAGATGAAAAAGGAAAAGCACCTGCTGTTCGTAAAGGCTTTGATTTAGCATCAGGCGATGTATTAATGATATTGGATGCTGATTTAACAGTTGCTCCAGAAGATTTAGTTAAATTTTATAAAGCAATAGCTTCTGGCAAAGCCGATTTTGTAAACGGTTCTCGATTAGTATATCCAATGGAAAAAGAAGCTATGCGCTTTTTAAATCTTTTTGGCAATAAATTTTTTAGTCAAACATTCACTTGGTTACTTGATCAACCGATTAAAGATACACTATGTGGCACAAAAGTTTTGTTGAAGAGAGATTATGAGCGTTTAGTTATCAATCGATCTTATTTTGGTGATTTCGACCCTTTTGGTGATTTTGATTTGCTTTTTGGGGCTCATAAATTAAACCTGTGCATGGTTGAACTCCCTGTAAGATACCATGAACGTACTTATGGAAGAACTAACATCTCTAGATTTAAACATGGACTATTATTACTTAAAATGTGTCTTTTTGCTGCTCGAAAGGTGAAGTTTAAGTAATATTCATCTTAATTTTTGTCCAATTCATCTATTTTTCTTGAAATCTCATTGTTTAGAAGGAAATTATTATTTATTTTTAGCTATACATAAATAACATCGTATGATTACAACAGAAAAAGTTTCGATAAAAGTTCAAAAAACAACAAACTCTCGTGTTGGTGAACTTGATTACAATAAAATAATTTTTGGTCATCAGTTTTCTGACCATATGTTTATGGTAGATTATAATGATGGTGTATGGCACGATGCTCAAATTATACCATACGGACCAGTTCCAATGAGTCCTGCTACATCAGCTTTGCATTACGGACAAGCAATTTTTGAAGGTATGAAAGCTTACAAAAATGATAAAGGCGAAGTGTTTTTATTTCGTCCATACGATAACCATAAACGTATTAATATTTCTGCAGAGCGTATGGCTATGGCTACTATTCCAGAGGAAATATTTATGGAAGGATTAAAACAATTAATTTCTCTAGATAAAGGATGGGTGCCAGATACAGATGGCTCTTCTTTATACATACGTCCGTTTATTATCGGTACAGATGAGTTTATCGGAGTAAAACCTTCTGATAATTATCGTTTTTACATTATTACTTCACCTGCTGGTAAATATTACAATGCACCAGTAAAAGTGTTGGTGGAAACAAATTATATCCGTGCTGTTGAAGGAGGAGTTGGTTATGTAAAAGCTTCAGGAAATTATGGTCGTTCTTTGTTTCCAACAAAATTAGCTCAACAACGAGGATACCAACAAATCATCTGGACCGATTCTAAAAATCACAGATATTTGGAAGAATCAGGTACTATGAATTTAATGGTGGTTATTGACGATGTATTAATTACACCTCCAATTGGAGATACTATTTTAGCAGGTATTACACGTGATAGCGTTCTTACACTTGCTCGTGATTGGAAAATGAAAGTACAAGAGCGTAAAATTAGCATTGATGAAGTAATTGATGCACACAAACGTGGTACTTTAGAAGAAATGTTCGGAACAGGTACTGCAGCTACTATTGCTCACATTGCATCATTTGGTTTCGAAGGAAAAGATTATGAATTACCAGCTACGGAAGGAAGAATCTTCTCGAACCGTGTTGCACAAGAATTAGAGAATATCCGTAAAGGTAAATCTGAAGACAAGCACAATTGGATGGTTAAAATCGACTAATTGGCTTAATATATACAATCAAAAAGCCGTAAATTTTTACGGCTTTTTTGTTTTAAACATTTCCACATTACAATTGTTAAATAGATAATAAACATAAATTAAATACAAAATGAAAATAGAAATTGGTCAAAAAGCACCGGCTTTTACATTAAATGATACTGAAAAAAAAGCTACTAGTTTGGAAGAGTATAAAGGGAAGAATGTTGTTTTGTTGTTCTTTCCATTAGCATTTACAAGTACGTGCACAGCTGAGTTGTGTGCAACACGCGATGACATTGCAAGCTACAACAATGCAAATGCACAAGTTTTTGGCGTTTCAGTTGATTCATTATTTACATTGGGTAAATTCAAAGAAGAACAACGATTAAATTTCCCTTTATTATCTGATTTTAACAAGGAAGTATCAACGGCATATGGTTCTTTGTATACGGAGTTTGTTTTGGGAATGAAGGGTGTTTCTAAACGTTCAGCATTTGTAATTGATAAAGATGGAGTTGTTCAGTATGCTGAAGTGTTAGAGAATGCAGGTGAACAGCCGAATTTTATCGCAATCAAACAAGTATTATCTAAATTAAGTTAATTGCACGTTTTCCTTTATCAGAATGCTACATAAAAAAAGCCGAAACAAAATGTTTCGGCTTTTTTTAGATTTATACTATGCGAATTATTTTTTGAAGCTATCAGCAACTACTAAGTCTTTTGAACCAGCAGTATATTTGTAAAAGCCTTGTCCCGATTTAGCACCTAAATGACCTGCTGTTACCATGTTTACTAATAATGGACATGGAGCATATTTTGGATTTCCATAACCATCTTGTAATACACGTAAAATCGACAAACAAACATCCAATCCAATAAAATCAGCTAACTGCAACGGTCCCATTGGATGTGCCATTCCTAGTTTCATTACTGTATCGATTTCTTCAACACCTGCTGTTCCTTCATGCAATGTAATAATAGCTTCATTAATCATTGGCATCAAAATTTTGTTTGCCACAAATCCTGGATAGTCATTTACTTCAACAGGTATTTTACTTAATTTTTTAGAAGTTTCCATAATCAAATTAGTTACTTCGTCAGAAGTTGAATAACCTCGAATTACTTCTACTAATTTCATTACAGGAACAGGATTCATAAAATGCATTCCTATCACTTTGTCGGCACGCTTTGTTACCGAACCAATTTTTGTAATGGAGATAGAAGATGTATTACTAGCTAATATGGTATTCGCTGGACAAATTTTATCCAATTCTCTAAAAATATTTAATTTAATTTCTACATTTTCAGTAGCTGCTTCTACTACTAAATCAGCATTTTTTACCCCATCAGCCATTACTGTATAAGTACTAATGTTTTTTAATGTTTGTGCTTTATCGGCTTCAGTTATTGAACCTTTTGCAACGATACGATCCAAGTTTTTAGCAATTGTTGCTAATGCTTTATCTAAAGCAGGTTGAGAAATATCAATCAATGATACATTGTATCCAAATTGTGCAAATGTGTGGGCAATTCCATTTCCCATTGTTCCTGATCCTATTACGGCAATATTTTTCATAGTCGTTAAATTAATGATTAAACGTTTTCAATTGGTGTTGTAAAATTAAAAAAAAAGGAATGCTAAATCGAATTAATTTGAAGTAGTCCAATAAATTTTGGATAGGCACTATTTACCTCTTCCTTGTAATACAATAAGGGCTGTATAGATAAGAATTTTAATATCCACTGCTAAGCTCATGTTTTCCAAATAAAGGATGTCATATTTTAAACGCTCCACCATTTGGTCTACATTTTCGGCATAGCCGTATTTTACTTGTCCCCAAGAGGTAATGCCAGGACGAACTTTATGTAAATGTTTATAATGTGGTGCTTTTTGAACAATTTGATCAATGAAAAATTGACGTTCGGGACGTGGTCCAACAATACTCATTTCCCCAATCAAAACATTGTAAAATTGTGGTATCTCATCTAAACGAACTTTTCTCAAAAATCTTCCCAGTGGTGTAATTCGAGGGTCATGTTTACTAGATAGCGCAGGTCCCATTTTTTCAGCATCGGTGTACATCGATCGGAACTTATGAATCATAAAGGGTTTACCGTGCCATCCAATACGTTCGTGGCTATAAAAAATAGGCCCTTTTGAGTTTAATTTTACAGCAAGAGCAACAATTAAATACAACCAGCTAAATGATATCAAAACAAAAAGAGAAATAACAATATCAAAAATTCGTTTTAACGATTGTTCCCATGCAGGCATTATTTCTCTCGATATTTCAATCAAAGGAGCTCCAAAAATGGAAGTCATTTTTACTGATCCAGATAAAATGTCATACATGTCGGGAATTACTTTGATGATAATACCTCTGTAATCCAATTCGTTTACAATTTTTCCAAGATTGTCATGTTCATAGGATTCAATAGCTATAATTACTTCTTCAATTTCGTAGTCCGTAATTATTCTTTTTAAATCATCCAATTCACCAATATGTGGAATGCTCTTTTTTAATTCATCCGAAAATCCATTCTTATTATCAATGTGTACAAATCCTACGAATTTATTTCCAGAGGATTTATGCAAGTTTTCCATCTCATTGTATAAACGAATGGCATTTGCATTACTACCTACAAGTAGTGTGTTAAAGCCAATAATTCTTTTGTGAATACGTAAATTGGTGATACTAGACAATACAAAACGTAAGGATGCGGTAATAAAAAAATGAAGTGCTAATAATGCGAGAATACTTTGGTAGTAGTTTTTATACGAAACGATTTCATCATCGAGTAGGAGCGTAAAAAAAATTGCCAATGCTCCAATTATAGAAAGCATTAATGTTTGGCCAACTTCACGTAAACGTGATTTACGATAAATGTTTTTATAGCTACCAACTAAAAAATAGAGTAGTAGCCAAAAACAGGTAACAATGATAAGTCCTAAGAAAAAGTGTTTGTCAAAAGTAACAGGAATATCTTGTCCGTATTTTTCAGTTTCGATAAAGCGTTTTCGAAATGCATAGAAAAGAGTCCATGAGCAAGCTGCAGCAATAGTATCAGCAAAAACATATTTTAAAACTTGTAGCTTTTTATTCATACAACGCAATCCTAACCCTAGTATACTATTTTGATATTATCGATTTGTAATGCTAAACTATCAGAACCTGATGCATTTAGCATACCTATAAAATATTTAAATTGATTGGCGTTTCCAGACGCTCCAATTGTTGGTGTTAAATAGACATAAGCTTTATTCCAAGAAGTACTTGCATTAAAATCAAGCGTCTTAATTTTAACGGTATTAGTTGTAGTACTACCTATTACTGTATGGCAAAATAGACCAACTGCAAAATTTGTATTGGATTTATAGTTAAATTCCAAGAAAACGGGTGAACCATTTTTAGGTAGCGCATACAACATATTCGGATCAGAAACACATTCAAATAGTGTTTTTGTTGCGTCTGTATAGGCAATTCCAGACTTTACACCTTCGAATACTTCGTTGGGATTAGTGGTTACCTGTAAGCTGGTGTCGGTGCCAGAGGGACTGTTGTATAATATCGTTCCAGTGCTTGCTTCAAAATCTTCCATACCAGTAAAATTTGCACTTGTTAAGTATTTTACAATAGGAGTAATGTTTTGTTTAACTCCTTTCGACAATGTTATGGATTGTACGTAGAAGTCGTAAAAAGGGTAAGGTGATCGTGTTGCAGAAATGCCATTTACTTTTATTCCTGCTCTTACTTTAAGGGTATGTACGCCTTCTTGAAGAACCGGAAATGTTACAGGCAATTCAAAGCAACCTATTAGTTGTTCATCAATATACACCCATGCATCTGCAATTTTACTAGAACTAGTTCCTTCTCCTGCGATGGTAATTAGATCTATTTTGTCAATATGAATATATGCAGGAATAGGTTCTGCAGGATTAATTATATTACAGGAGTTCATTAATACGGATGTACTAAGAACAAAAAAAAGTTTATAAAAATGGTTCATCAATCAGTTTTTATCATTCGTTTACAAAGGTAGACGTTACTTTCATTTTATCAATAATTTTGTAAGCAACATCCAAAGCTTTGTAGCCATCATCAATACTCACTAATGGAGTTGTATTGCTGATTATTGAATCAGCAAACGCTTCCAGTTCCATTTTTATTGCGTTGGTTGGTAAAATTGTTGGATTTTCGAAATAAATTTGTTTAGAACCCTTGTCTTTGCCCAAGTCTATCGTAACTGCCAATGGGTCGGTTTCGCCTTCAACATTCTTTAGTCGTATGACATCTACTTTTTTATCCAAGAAATCGATCGATATATAGGCGTCCTTTTGAAAAAAACGTGATTTACGCATGTTTTTAAGGGAAATTCGACTTGCTGTAAGGTTAGCCACACAGCCATTGTCGAATTCTATTCGAGCATTACTAATATCTGGACTTTCACTTACAACCGCTACACCGCTTGCACTTATTCGTTTAATATTCGATTTTACAACGCTTAATATTATGTCAATGTCGTGAATCATTAAATCCAGAACTACTGATACATCAGTTCCGCGAGGATTAAATTGTGCTAATCGATGTGTTTCAATAAACATCGGGTTAGAGCAAAATGACTGACCAGCTAAAAAAGCAGGATTAAAACGTTCTACATGTCCAACTTGTACTTTTACGTTGGCTTCTTTAGCCAAGCCCATTAAACTCTTTGCTTCTTCGATGGTATTGGTTACAGGCTTTTCAACAAAAAGATGTTTCGACTTTTTGATGGCCTTTGATGCGCATTCATAGTGGGTGATGGTTGGAGTTACAATATCTACGGCATCCACCTCATTCAGCAGCTCGTCAATTGTTGCAAAACTTTTTATCCCAAACTCATTTTCTACAAGTTTTGCCGATTCAGGATTCGCATCGTAAAAACCAACTAATTGAAATTTATCAATTTCTTTTAATAAACGGATGTGTATTTTGCCTAAGTGGCCTGCTCCAAGAACTCCTATTTTTATCATATATATATGTATGTTTCAACAAAAATACTTTTTTCCACACAGTGTTTTTGAAAAATAACTCTTAATTATGAAGAGGTAAATGTTAATTTTGTAATCGAAATAAGACTATGCAAAACGATACATACCGTCATAAAGGCCTGCGCAGACAATTAGCACTCCAATTAAAAGACAAAGGAATTACGAATTTAGAGGTGTTAAAAGCCATTGAAACGGTGCCTCGCCATCTTTTTTTGGATAATGCCTTTATTGAAAGAGCTTATGAGGACATTGCATTTCCTATTGGAGAAGGGCAAACGATTTCTCGTCCACATACAGTTGCATTTCAAACCGAACTATTGCAGCTAAAAAAAGGGGATAAAGTGTTGGAGATTGGTACAGGTTCTGGTTATCAAACAGCTGTATTGCTCGAAATGGGTGTTAAAGTGTATACTATTGAACGCCAAAAAGCACTTTTTGATAAAACGAAGCTTTTTCTACCTAGTATTGGCTATGAAGCCAAGTTTTTTTACGGAGATGGATATAAAGGATTACCAGCATTTGCACCTTTCGACAAAATATTAATTACTGCAGGAGCGCCCGAAATTCCAAAGCCATTATTAGAACAATTAAATGTTGGTGGAGTAATGGTGATTCCTATTGGAGATGCTGTACAAACAATGACCTTGCTGAGAAAGACAGCTGTTAATAAGTTCGAAAAAGAAGAGTTCGGAGCATTCAAGTTCGTGCCATTGTTGGAAGATAAAGAGTGGGGTAAGGGGTAGGTTATTAACAATTCTTGGTTAATAATAAATAAATTGTTAATAACTTGCAATTAATAAAAATGTTCGTACCTTTGTGCCGTTAATTATTAAACTAAATAATTTATACTAAACAACAAAAACTATGAAAAAATCAGTTTTTATGATTGCTTTAGCATTTGGCGTATCAAGTGCTTTCGCGCAAGATTTAACATCTAAAAAAGGTGAACCTATTTTACCAGAAGCAGAAGATTGGGCTATCAGCATGAATGCAGATCCTATTTTCCAATTTGTAGGTAATGCTTTTAACGGTTCAGCATTCAACGCTGCTCCAGGTGCAGGTTTTTTAAATGGTAACCAAACTATCGTTGGTAAAAAGTTTATCGATGAAAAATCAGCTTACCGTGTATTAGTACGTTTAGGTTTCACTAACCAAACTACTAAAGCTATGATTGGTGATGCAACAGTTACAACTGCTCCAGTTTATCCTGCTGCTCCAACAATGGTTGAAGATAAATTTGCTTCAAAAAACACTAAAATTGGTATTGGTGTAGGTAAAGAATTCCGTAGAGGAAAAACTCGTTTGCAAGGTTACTATGGTGCTGATGCGATGATTTGGATCTCTTCTACAGGAACTAAATACACTTATGGTAATGCTTTAGCTACAACTGCTCCAGTTGTTACTGTTGCTAACTCTACTAACTTTGGTGCAAACATCACAACTGATGCTTATGGTAATGCTGCACGTGTTACTAAAACTAAATCAGGTATGACTTTTGGAATCGGAGTTCGTGGTTTCATTGGTGCTGAATACTTTATCTTCCCTAAAATCGCTATTGGCGCTGAGTACGGTTGGGGTATTGGTTACCAAATGTCAGGTAAAGGAAAACAAACTGTTGAGTCTATCAACGCTGGTACAACTATCGGTGAAGTAGAAACTGAAACAGCTGGTTCTTCTAAATTCGGTTTTGATACTGATATCAACCAAAATACAATCTTTGGTATCCAAGGATCTAACACTGGTTCAGCTTCATTACGTGTAACTTTCCACTTCTAGTAAGTAGATAACACATAAATAAAAAAGCCCCTTCCTTTTTGGAAGGGGCTTTTTTATTGTTACGAAACTGTTCATTATCATATTTAATTGAGTGTTCTCGTTTTATTTTTGCATTAAACAATAAAACAAGAAATCATGAAAAAAAAATTACTTCTATTTTTATGGATGCTTTCAGCTGTTAGCATTATAAATGATGCTAATGCACAAACCATTCCTAATACCAGTTTTGAAACATGGAATACTCTACCAACTTTTGAACATCCCGTTGCTACGCCCGCGCCATTGTTTATGAGTACAAATGCCGAAGTGTTTTATGATTACGGAATGTTGACGTTAACCAAAGTGCCCGGTGTTTCTGGATTTGGTATGCGTGTAGAAACTAAATTGAAACCAAACGGAGATACATTGGCTGGTATGGCTGCATGGGGAGATGTGAATAGTGGTAATTTTAATCAAGGAATTCCTTTACCAGCAAATCAAGCTTTAACTGGAGCGACCTTAGATTTGAAATATAATTCAACTGCCACAACTCCTGGTTTTATAGCATTTATTCCAACGAACAATGGAGCTCCTGCAGGTGCAGGGAACGGAATATTTCCTGGAGCTTATTTATATCAATTATCTGGATTGCAAAGTTCATTTAACACTACAACCTACACTTTTTCGCCTGCTTTAACTATTAATCCCGATTCTTGTACGGTGATTATTGCAGCAGCAGATATGTTGAATGAACTTGGAACTCCTGGAGATTTTATAGAGGTAGATAATATTAATTGGACAGGTACTACGGATGTTTTTCCAAATGGGACATTTGATCTTTGGCAACCTATACCCGCTATTGATGTTCCTTCTCCTTGGAGAGTGGATTTGAAAGGTAATCTTGGATTTGGATATACTTTTGCCAAATCAACAGATGCTGCTTCAGGAATGTATTCGTTGTTGTTAAGAACAATAGGAAATAGTCCAGATGCAAATATCGGACAAGCTACTTTGGGATATTATAATTGTCCTGCTAATAATGGTCCTTGTTCACAAGTGCCGGGAATGCAGTTGAATTCTACTCCAAATTCTTTCGGATTTTATTATAAATACACTACTCCAGGAGTTGATACTGCTTCTGCTGGTGTAACACTTTCAAAAATTGGGATGGGGCAAGTTGGAGGTAGCTGGAGTTATTTGTTGCCAAGTCCAAATTGGACATTCCGTTCAATGAGTATTAATTCATTTCAAGTTCCTGATAGTGCTTTTATTTCTTTTGAATCTGGTCGTTGGCAAACATCTGTTGATGGTTCCGAATTAAAAATAGATGATGTTAAATTCCATTTTTGTGATGAAACAACACCAGTTGTTGGACCGACTTCAGTTTGCGTAAATTCGAATGGTGTTCAGTTTAGTGTTAATCAAGAATTTGCTTCAAATTTAACATGGTCAACTACTTTAGGTTCTATTAATGGATCAACTAACAATCCAACTGTTACAATCGATAATATCACTGGTGCTACTACAATCACAGTAGTTAAATCATATTCAGATGGATGTCCTAATAAAACATTTAATTTAAATGTAACAACTACGGCAGCAGCTAGTTCTGTTGCAGGTTCAAATCAATCGGTTTGCTCTGCCGATTCATTAGTTGTGTTGAATGGTTCAGTAATAGGCGCAACAGGTGGTGTTTGGTCAACAAATAGTACAACAGGTGCGTTTAATGATCCGAATTTATTAAATGCTACCTACATTCCTTCTTCAGCAGATGTTACAAGTGGTTCAGTGGTATTAACGTTAACACCTACAGGTACTGGTGGTTGTGCGGTAACAACAAGTAATTTGACTGTTACAATTAACCAATCGCCAATTGTTACATTAAGCTTAGGTACGAATGATACTGTTTGTGATACAGATGCATCTTTTGTTTTAACTGGTGGATTACCTGCTGGTGGTGATTATACGGGTTCGAACGTTAATGCTTCTGATGAGTTTAATCCATCTACTGGTGTTGGCACATATGCTGTTATGTATACCTATACTGCTGCAAATACTTGTCAAGCAAGTATTACCGCACCTATTGTTGTTGAGGCATGCACTCCTACTTCTGTTGGTGCTGTAAAGAATGTAATAAATTCAGTTTATCCAAATCCAAGTATTGGAGAATTTAATTTTGTATTAAACAATAACAATCAAACGTATTCATTAGAGATACTAGATATTACTGGAAAGGTTGTTTATTCAGAAAATTCAAATAAAAACAAATTAGCTATTAATTTAAATGGCATTTCTTCTGGAATTTATTTTGCAAGAATAATTTCAGCTAGTTTTAATGCAAATGTTAAATTGATTATTAAATAATTAATCTTTTTACATAATTAAAAAAGGGAAGCTTAGCTTCCCTTTTTTAATTATAAAATTTTGAAATTTCTTCTTCTGTCAATATTCTCCATTCTCCCGTCTTTAATTTACCCAATGATACATGCATAATGCGTATACGCTGCAGTTTTAAAACTTGATAACCAAACACATTGCACATCCTTCGAATTTGCCTATTCAAGCCTTGCTTTAATATAATTCGAAATACTCGTTTGGTTCCTGGTTCAGCCTTTATACTGCAGGGTTTTGTAATAGCATCTCCAATGTTTACACCCAGAGTCATGTCTTTTAAAAACTGATTTCTTAATGGCATGTTTAGAGTTACTAGGTATTCCTTTTCATGTTCAAAATCCGGATGTATAATTTTGTTGATGATACTTCCATCATTCGTTAATAAAATCAATCCTTCCGAATCTTTATCCAATCTTCCAATCGGTAAAATTTTTTCTGGATGATTAATTGCATCAATAATATTGCCTTCGATTTTTTCGGTAGTGCAAATAATTCCAACAGGTTTATTATAAGCAATGTAAATGAAATTTGTAGTTGTTGAATTCTCCATTGTTAAAGCAAAGGTAATTTCTATTGTTCGTATTAAAAATATTTTTATACATTTGCCCAGCGTTTGGTCCCTTTCATGTTTGAAAGGGTTAAAAGGGAATCAGGTGTAACTCCTGAACATTTCCCGATGCTGTAAGTTCTAATAACAGTTTTAACATTTAGCCACTTTTAGTTGGTATCTCGATTCTCAAGTCAAGATTCAATTAATGGGAAGGCGTTAAAATCAGAACGAGTCAGAAGACCTGCCAATTGCAAAACATTTGTAGCTTTCGGAGAAAAGGCGAAGAATAGATGAATCGTTTATTGTTTTTCTATCCTTACTAATTTACCGTCTGTTATGAATGATTGTTCAGCCCATTTGGGTGAATTAATCGTTTGTAATGATGAACTTTTTTAAATATACGTTAATACTCGCTTTGTGCATGTGCATGTTAAATGTGAATGCTCAGAATGATTCTTTGCATCACTTAAAAGTTGTAGAGATTAAGGCAACGCGTTCTGTATATTTTTCCTCAGCATCTAAATTTCAATTAATAGATAGTGCTACATTGGAGCGTTATTCCAATAATAATCTTGCCGACCTTCTTTCACATGAAAGCATGGTTTTTATTAAATCATATGGTTTAGGGAGCTTGGCATCTTCCTCTTTTAGAGGAGCGGGCTCTTCTCATACTGCTGTTTTGTGGAATGGATTTAACCTTCAAAGTTCAATGCACGGCATGATTGATTTATCGTTGATACCAGCTAATTTTTTGAATACAGTTCAGTTGCAGTTTGGAAGTGCAAGTGCTTTATGGGGTAGTGGAGCCGTTGGAGGTGCCATTCATTTAAATAATAGCAATACATTTAATAAAGGGATTAGTGTGTATTCGAATACTTCTTTTGGTAGCTTTTTGGATAAACAGCAACAGCTCTCATTTGAATTAAGTAAAAAAAGAATTGTTTCAACATTGAAAGTATTTAATCATGATGCAAAGAATGATTTTGAATTTACAAATAAAGCTCAATATGGTAAGCCAATACAACGACAACGGAATGCAGAGTTAAAACAATATGGATTGTTGCAGGAGAATTATATTCAAATTAACCAATTTCAGTTGTTAAATACGCGCTATTGGTATCAATACAGCGACAGGCAAATGCCGCCATCGATGACTCAAAATGTGAATGTTGCAATTCAAAAAGATGAATCATCTCGCTTCACAACCGAATGGCAGCTTAATAAAAATAAATACTCAGTAAATGTTAGAGCCGCATATTTTGACGAAAAATTATATTACGAAGATTCACTTACTGCTCTTTTTTCAAAAAGTCATTCGCAAAGTGCAATTGTAGAATTGGAAACAAAATTCAGTATCACAAAATATGATATGATTAACATTGGTGTTAACAATACCAATAATACTGCCAATACCGAAAGTTATAATAAACCTCACAATCAAAATAGATCTTCTGTTTTTGCTAGTTACCGCTTACATACACTCAATTTAAAATGGAATGCAATATTAAATGTTAGACAAGAGTTTGTAAATAATAAAGCCGTTCCATTTACATCTTCCTTCGGACTTGATGGAAACATTTTTCGATATTTCTATTTAAAATTGAATGTTGCACAACATTATCGGATACCAACATTTAATGATTTATATTGGGTGCCAGGAGGCAATCCAAATCTGTTACCAGAAAGTGGTTTAAGTGAGGACGCAACAATTGCATACAAGCAAGCATTAAAAAAGGTGAAAGTTGAATTAGAAGCTGCGGCATTTAATCGCGAAATAAAAAACTGGGTTATATGGCAACCAGATGTATCTGGAATCTGGACTCCTCAAAATGTACAAGAGGTTTGGTCTCGTGGACTAGAGTATAAATTGAATGTGGACTATCGAACATCAAAATGGGAAATACAAGTTTCGGGTTTGTATAACTATGTTTTATCAACTAATCAAAAAAGTATTTCTGCAAACGATGCTACACTTCATAAACAATTAATATATGTTCCAATTCAAAACTCACAAGGAAATTTTTTAATTCAGTACAAAGGAACGAGTATTTCCTATAATCATATTTATGTTGGTTATCGTTATACAAGTTCCGATAATAAAAATTACATAAAGCCATACTCTGTCGGAAATGTAAGGGTTTCGCATGATGTTGTTTTAACAGGTGCTAAAATAAAAGTGTATGCTCAATTCAATAATGTTTTTAATGAGCAGTATGAAATAATAGAATACCGTGCGATGCCACTTTTAAATTATCAGTTAGGATTAGCAATTTACTTCCATGAAAAAAAACAAATAAAAATAATTATATGAAAACAAACAAAATTTTGCTTTTTACAGCTATCACATTCGGAACTATTTTTACGAGTTGTAAAAAGGATGATCCAGAACCAGACCCAACAACACCAACAGCATCAACAACATATGATAATGGTGTTTTTGTTACAAACGAAGGACCTTTTGGCTCAGGTACTGGAACCTTAAGTTTTATTAGTCGAAGCGGTTCTGCTGTATACAATGATATTTTTGAAGCAAAGAATACCTTTCCATTGGGAAATATTGTTCAATCAATGAGCATTTATAATACTAAAGGTTATATCGTAGTTAATAATTCTGGAAAAATTGAAGTTGTTGATGGAAGCTCAATGGCTACAGCAGGAACAATTACAGGTTTTACCTATCCTCGTTATTTTTTAGGTATCGATAATTCGAAAGCTTTTGTAACAGAGTGGGGTACAAGTGGATTAGCTGGTGCTGTAAAGGTTGTAGATTTGACAACAAATACTATTACTGGCACAATAAATACTGGAAAGGGAGCAGAGAATATGGTTAAGGTTGGAAATAAAGTATTTGTTGCATGTGGAGGTGGATTTGATAATGATAGCGTAGTAACAGTTATTGATGCAATAACAAATGTTGTTGATACAACTATTTTTGTTGGTGCAAATCCTACATATATTCAAGTTGATGCAAATAATAATGTATGGGTATTGTGTAAAGGAAAACAAAATGCAACATGGACAGCATTAGAGCAAACAGGAAAATTAGTTCGACTGAATGGAACGAGTTATGCAACAGAGCTTTCATTGTCATTTTCATCAACGTCTTCGCAGCCAACTAATTTGGTTGTGAATGCAGCTAAAACTACTCTTTATTATAACTATTCAGGCAAATTGTATGCACATGCAATTGCTTCAACAATCTTGAATTCAACAGCAACTATCAACAGAAGTTTTTATGCATTGGGTATCGATCCTATTAATGATCAATTTTATGGATCAGATGCAGTTGATTTTTCAAGTAATGGTAAGGTGATTCGTTATTCATCCGCTGGTGTTACAATTGATAGTATTACAGTTGGTGTAATCCCAGGTAATTTTTATTTTAAATAATGGAATCAAAAGAGAAGGCAATATTTTGTTGGAGCGGAGGGAAAGACTCCGCTCTGGCTTTATATAGAGTTCTAAGAGATGATAAGTTTGAAGTTGTGGCATTGCTTACGACATTGAACGAACACTACAAACGTGTTTCTATGCATGGTGTTCGGGAAGATTTATTAGAAGCTCAGGCAGCTAGTATTGGATTGCCCTTAATTAAAATGTATGTAAAAGAAGGCACTAATTCAGAATATGAGCGTAGTATGGAGAAGGTATTGTTAGAATACAAATCAAAGGGAATTACTAAAATTATTTTTGGAGATATTTTTTTAGAAGATTTAAGGACTTATCGAGAAAATAATTTGGAAAAGATTGATTTTGTTGCAGAGTTTCCTTTATGGAAAAGCAATACAACTGAATTAATAAATGAGTTTTTGGAGTTGAACTTTAAAACAATTACTTGCTGTGTGAATGATGGTTTTTTAAATGAGGAAAATGTAGGAGTTGAATTAAATCGTGCGTTTGTTTCTTCGCTACCGGCAACAGTAGATCCTTGCGGAGAGAATGGAGAGTTTCATACATTCTGCTATGATGGTCCGATTTTTAAAAAGCCAGTTCCTTTTATAATTGGTGAAAAGGTTTACAAACCTTTGGATGTAATTGTTGACGGTTCTAAAACAAAAGGTTTTTGGTTTTGTGAGTTGAAGTTGGTTGTCTAAATTGTTTTCTGAGAGATAATTATTAGATCAACAGTCTTAATTCCAGTACTCGAAACAGATTCTTTTCGTTGAGTATCAACAATTTTTAAATTGTTTTTGACTAAGGCTTCTGTTAAATAATCAGCTTGATGATAATGCATATAAATTTCATCTCCTTTGCTTCCTTTTTGTAATCCCGATTTATTATAATCATCTTCCATAGTACTGATGTATAAAACTCCATTCGGATTTAAAATAGTTGATGAATCCTCAATAAATTGAATGGTATCTTCTTTTGATAGATAAGGAAAAAAGAAACCACTAATGATACCATCATATTGTTGGTTGAGTGATTTAATAGCTCTGCCATCCATTAATTTAAAGCAGGCAGTTGGATTGTTTTTCTTAGCAAGGTCAATCATGTTAGGCGCCAAATCTGTTCCCGTAATTTTATAATCAGGATGTTTGTCAAGTATGTATTTGGTTATGTTACCTGGACCACATGCAACTTCTAAAATTTCAGCAGCTTCAGGTTTGATGTTTTCGCAAAAAACGTCAAAAGTATCCCAGTATAAGGATGTATCCATAAATCGCTCTTGATAATAGTGAGCATGCTTATCAAATACTGAAACTGCTTGTTTGGTTTTATTTTCCTGATTCATTTTTAGAAACTATAGCTCTTTTATTGCTTGATAAATTTTACGAAATGTAGGTTTTTTGTTGAACCCAATTTTAGGATATACACTCCAGGTAATAAAAATTTAAAATCTACATTTTCAACTTCATTGCCACTCCAAATTGTTTGTCCGATTGAACTGATAATTTCGTAATTAATGATGTTATTGATTCCTTTTAAATTAATTCTATCAACAATAGGATTGGGAAATACACTAACAATTTCTTTACTGCTTTCTTCAATAGCAGTTGAAGCACAAGGCGAAAGGCTATTCGAAACCACATAATTTTCAGAACTAATATATCCTCCTGTTCCCATTGGAACAAAAACAGCAAAGGAACCTACTGTGGTAACTGGTATCATTTGCGTAGTTGCCCCATTCGACCATTTATAACTTGAATAGCCGGCTCCAGCATCTAAATAAAATTGACCACTAATTTCAGTACATGTTATGGTTGGACGAATTAATCCAAAAGGTAATTCAGGATAAAAAAAGGAGCGGTAAGATCGAAGTGAATCAGGAAAAGACAATTCAAATACTTTTGCTCCTGCTGGATTAACAACCGTAAATAAGGTATTGGATCCTCTATACCATCCGTAATTTATAAGTGTATTTCCATTGGCATGACGTTGCATATTTCCCATAGCAGTGCTATAAATAGAAGGATTGTTTACATAACTCCATACCAAAGTTGCAGTTAAATTTGTTTCATCCAGTTGATACTCTTTAGCGGTTGCAGGGTGAAATGGAGTGCCTGGTTCTCCATTATCGAAAAGAGTAATATTCCCATTTGCAATTCTTCTAATATCATGTTGCGCTTTAAACATTTCAGAATCATTTGTAAATGTAAACTGATTCGCATTGCCACCCAATCGCCACATAACAGAACCGGTGGTTCTATTAATTTTTGTAATTTCATTTAGGTGTCGAGAAGATACAAGTAGGTTTCCATCTTGATCTAATTCTACTGCATTAAAATGAGTAAAATCAACAAATGTTGGACTTGACAACCATTTTGTATCCATCTCAGAAAAAGTAAAATAATCTTTTGAATGCCATTCAAAAACAATATTTTTATTTGCATCTTGTTCTTGAATAACACCAAAACGTACCGTTGCAGTCGTACTTCCTGGTGCACTTGTTCCACTAAATAAATTATAAGAACTTAAATCCATAGTAACATTTTCATATCCGATTAATAAAAAATGTCCATTGGGAAGCACTTGCATGTCATGATCATCAGGAATGATACCTGCTTTGCATCTTACTGAATCGATAATAGTAAATGTACTATCCATCAATCTAAATTTGTTTGCAGTGCTGTAGGATATAAGCCCATTTGCTTCTTGGATTTTAAAATCACCAATATTAATTGCTGAACCAACTGTTTTATAATAAACCACATTTGCATTATGGTCGATTATCATCTGAGTAGGCGAATTGATGGGAGTGCCTGTACCCAATGGAAGTGGACCTAAAAAATAATAGCCGCTAGAAAGACTATCATAAATAGTTGCTGTAAAACTTGGATAGTTTTGTCCAATCAAGGAGTTGCAAACCGAAAATTTAATTAATATGAGTAAACAAAAAGTTCGTAATGACTTGTAGTAAAATAAATACATTTAATGGGTGGATTATAAAATAAAAATAGGGAAATTATTTTAATTCATTCTAACCTAAGTTTTGTGGTAAATTGAAAAAGTTTTTTTTAATTATGAATTTATAGCCAATTCAGCAACTTCTTCACCAACTAAACTTCCAATTGCAACACCCATTCCGCCCATTCGAACAGCACAAAACACATTTTTACTTGTAGCTTTTACAATACTATTTTTTTCAGGACCAACACCCATTATTCCACTCCAACGCATATCAATTTTGTATTTAATGCCTGGTAAAATCATTTTTTTTAGTAATTCATCCAATCGATTTTGAACAATTGGTGTTAACCCAAATGTTGTTGTTTCTTCTGTTTTGAAATCCAAATTTCTTCCTCCACCAAATAATATTCGATTGCCAATATTTCGGAAATAATAATAACCTTCATCATAGTGAAATGTTCCCTTTAGTTTCAAATCCTTTATAGGTTCAGTAATTAAAACTTGCGCTCTTGCTGGATAAACAGGGTGGTTTGGTAATAATTCTTTTGCAAAACCATTTGTTGCAACAATTGCTTTTTTTGTTTCAATTTGAAAATCAGTTGAAGTATGAATAATGACATTTTTATCATGATCATCAATTTTTAATACATCAATACCATTTATTATTTCAACACCCAATGTTCTCACTTTACTAATCAAAGCTTTAATGGTTTTTCCTGTATCAATTTGTCCTTCAGCAGTATTTAAAATTAGGTGCTGTACTTTTTTAAATCCAAAGTCCTTGATTTTTTTATCTGCATTTACATACACTTTTTTTGCCCCAATTAATTTAGATGTATGCTTATTCAAATAGTCGAGTTGGTCAGCACATTGTTCATATCGATCTTTGTTATCAAAAATTTCATAACCTCCCCAATTATGAAAGTCAATAGCTTTATCACCTAAATTTTTTCTTAATTTCAACAATCCTTTCCAACGTTTTTCTACTAGTGAAAAAACTTCATCTTCTGAGTTTGTTTTTAAGTCGCTTAATAATTCGCTTGGGCTCCCAAAACAGGCAAATCCAGCGTTTTTAGAACTAGCACCTGTAGGTAGTAATCCTCTTTCAAGAATTAAAATGTTTAATTTTTTATTTCTTTTTTTTAAAGAGAGTGCCGCATTCAACCCTACAATTCCGCTCCCTATAATTACAACATCGAGATTGTTGAAATAGCTGTTTTTTTCCCAATAACTAAAGTCCATGCTTTTTGAATAGATTTATAAAACAAAAGTAATTGAATTAATGGAATTTCTATTTGTTCTTAATCGTTTGATTATCAATTAGTTTTAGTGCTTTTTTGTTGGCAGAATAATTGCTTTGTATAGGCTAAATTATCTATATTTGCTCTCTTAAAGCTAAACATAAGACCTAACGATTTTTGAAGATGATTTTTAGATTACATAAAACCCCCAAAACTATTTTAAGCATTTTAATGCTATTTGTATTTATTGTTCTTGCTACTCCCGATTTATATGCACAAACTAAATACACTGTTGCAGGTACTGTTAAGAAAAATAAAAAGAAGCTAGATGGTGCCATAGTTACATTAACAAAAGGTTCTGCATTAGCAAACCAAATTACGACTTCTACTAACGGTCGTTTTTCTGTTTTATTAGACATGAATGCGGAGTATACATTGTCAGTTACAAAGCCTGGCCATATTACTAAAAAATTCTATTTCAATACAAAAGGAATTCCAGAAGAACGTGCTAAAGAAGAATTTGGTGGTCAGGATATTGAGGTTTCAATTTTTGAATTGCCCAAAGATCCAGGAGTTGTTTCTCAAATCAATTCGATTTTAAGTCAGCCCATTGCAAAGTTTTTTTACGATGATAAAATAAAAGAGATTGAGTATGATAAAGCATATACACAATCTATGCAGGATGCATTGGCAAAATTAGCCCAGGTAGAAAAAGAGGCGAATGCAAAAGCAGAAGAACAAGTAAAGCAGCAACAACAATTAGAGGCTGCAGCTGCTAGTCAGTATCAAGCAGCTATTGCAAAAGCAGATGCTGCTTTTGCTAAAAAAGATTACGCAGGTGCTAGGGCGGCATACGAAGATGCTTTGAGTGTTAAGAAAGGCGAACCTTATCCTTTAGAAAAAATTAAAGAGATTGAAAAGTTGCAGGCAGATGCTGCTAAAAATGCTCAAGTTGAAAATGATTACAAGGCAGCCATTGCAAAAGCAGATGCTGCATTTACAGCGAAGAATTTTGATTTTGCAAAGACAAACTATAATGATGCATTAAAATTTAAACCATCAGAAGCTTATCCTAAAACAAAATTGGCAGAAATAGATGCTGCTATTGCTAAACAAGGTGCAGAAAAAGAGTTGAATGCAAAATACGAGGCTGCTATTGCTAAAGGCGACAAAGCTTTTGCTGCTAAAGATTATACGAATGCAAAAGTAGGATATAATGAAGCATTGGCTTTGAAAGCTACTGAAAAATATCCGAAAGATAAAATTGCTGAAATAGATAAAGCACTAGCAGATGTTGCAGCAAAAGAAAAGGCTGAAAAGGAATTGAACGAGAAGTATGCTGCAGCAATAGCAAAGGCTGATAAAGCATTGACTGCGAAGGATTATGTTAATGCAAAAGCTGGATACACAGAGGCTATTGGTTTTAAACCTTCAGAGGCTTATCCTAAAACAAAAATAGCAGAAATTGAGAAAGCTATTGCTGATGCTGCAGCAAAAGATGCCGCTGAGAAAGCGAAGCTTGCTAAAGAAAAAGAATTAAATGATAAATATACTGCAGCTATTGCTAAAGGCGATAAAGCACTTGCTACAAAAGATTATGTCAATGCAAAAGCTGGTTACAATGAAGCCTTGACTTTAAAAGCGACAGAACAATATCCTAAAGATAAAATTAAAGAAATTGATACAGCCCTTGCAGAGCTTGCTGCAAAAGATAAAGCAGAGAAAGATAAATTAGCAGCAGAAAAAGTATTGAATGAAAAATATACTGCTGCAATTACAAAAGGCGATGCGGCAATGACTGCAAAAAATTATTCAGGAGCAAAATCTGCCTACACAGAAGCTTCTGTATTAAAAGCAGCAGAACAATATCCAAAAGATAAATTGTCAGAAATTGAAAAGTTATTATCTGATGCAGCAGCGAAGGATGCCGCTGAAAAAGAAAAGCTTGCTAAGGAAAAAGAATTAAATGATAAGTACAATGCGGCTATTGCAAAAGGTGATAAAGCATTGTTGGCCAAAACGTATGAAGCTGCAAAAGCTGCTTATAACGAAGCACTTGGTTTGAAGCCTACAGAGCAATTGCCAAAAGATAAAATAGCTTCAATCGACAAATTGTTAGCTGATGCCGCTGCTAAAGACGCTGCCGAAAAAGATCGTCAGGCAAAAGAAAAAGAGATTACAGAAAAATATACAGCTGCTATTACAAAAGGTGATAAAGCGCTTGCCGCAAAAACATATGAAGATGCAAAAGCTGCATACAATGAAGCTTTAGGAATAAAACCTACTGAAGCTTACCCCAAAACAAAATTAGCAGAAATAGAAAAAGCTATTGCAGATGCTGCTTCAAAAGATGCAGCTGAGAAAGCACGTTTAGCAAAAGAAAAAGAAATAGCAGAAAAATATTCTGCTGCAATAACAAAAGCTGATGCCGCTTTAAGTTCAAAAGATTATGAGCTCGCAAAAACGGCTTACAACGAAGCATTAAGTTTTAAAGCAACTGAAAAATATCCGAAAGATAAAATCGCTGAAATAAATGCTATTCTTGCAAAAGAGATGGGTGCGAAGGAATTGGAGAAGAAATATACTGATGCCATTTCAAAAGGTGACGCAGCTTTAGCAGCTAAAGATTATGCAACAGCAAAAACAAATTATTCTTCAGCAATTGGATTAAAACCTTCAGAACAATATCCTAAAGATAAATTAGTAGAAGTGGATAAAGCATTAGCAGATGCCGCAGCTGAAAAAGATCGATTAGCAAAGGAAAAAGAATTGGATGCTAAGTACAAAGCTGCCATTGCGAAAGGCGATGCCGCATTGAAGTTGAAAACTTATCCAGCAGCAAAGAGTGCCTACAACGAAGCGCTCACATTAAAAGCGACAGAGCAGTACCCAAAAGATAAAATTGCAGAAATTGATGCATTGATTGCAAAGGAGATGGGTGCAAAGGAGCTTGATGAGAAGTATAAAGCAGCTATAGCAAAAGGGGATGCTGCTTTAAAAACAAAATCGTATGAAGATGCAAAAACAGGATACAATGAAGCCTTAGGTTTCAAACCAGCAGAAGCGTATCCGAAAACAAAATTAGCAGAAATAGATAAAGCAATAGCTGACGCGGCAGCAAAAGATGCTGCAGATAAAGATCGTTTATCAAAGGAAAAAGAATTAACTGAAAAATAT